>UMBZ01004328.1_pt1 | contig 335153 bp, 270 predicted proteins | sample 1964091 | NCBI WGS metagenome assembly UMBZ01 (sample SAMEA4835954, study PRJEB28245) | human gut metagenome | biome: gut microbiome; material: fecal sample | place: Denmark | collected 2008
TTACATAATATTTATTTTTTATTCATTTCAAAACAGCTTCTAAAAAACGGAATCGGCAAGTAGTACCAATACCTGCCGATCGTGAGATTAATTTTCTCACCCGAGAGTGAAAAAACTATTAATAAAATCTGATCGTAAAAATATGAAAAATAAATCAACCAGGGATGGCTATAAGCTAAAAAAATCCCATGTTAACCTATTTTATAGAACTATGCGAATAACTACATTCTTATTGTTCTTCTGTTCGTTTTGTGCTTTTGCCAATGATGTAAATTCTCAAACGGCGAAGGTTACTATTAAAAGAAGTGATGTTACACTTCTGGATGTGTTGAATGAGATAGAGCATCAAACTAATTATCTGTTCATTTATTCCAATGATATCAATGTGAAGCGTCCCGTTTCGATTGATGTCAACGCAAAGGAAGTCAGCAGTGTATTGGCTAAGCTTTTTGCTGGTAACGACGTTTCCTATCAGATGGAGGGAACCCATATTGTTTTGACAAAAGCGGAGAAAAACTCTGAGAAGGCAGGTGCGCAGCAACAACAAAAAAAGAGAATTGATAATATTTCCGGTACAGTGCTTGATGAAGCTGGCGACCCGATAATCGGTGCTTCCGTCAAAGTGCGGGATGCGAATATTGGAGCCATAACAGATTTGGATGGAAAATTTGAATTGGAAGTGCCTTCAAAGTCTATCATTGAAATCTCTTTTATCGGATATAGAACAAAAACGGTCGTTATAGGCAAAGAAAAAAATCTTAGAATATATTTGGAAGAAGATACTAAGGCGTTGGACGAGGTGATTGTTGTAGGGTATGGCACGACTTCAAAACGTAAGACTACTGCCGCTATCGCCAGTGTAAATGCTGGAGATATAGCCAAGGTGCCTACTGCCAACATTACACAGAGTCTTGCCGGACGGGCACCGGGATTGATGGTAAATACATCCGGTGGTGGTATCAATAATTATTCTTCAATTTCTATTCGAGGCGGTAAAACTCCGTTGTTCGTTATTGATGACGTTATCTGTGAGGAGCGCGATTTCCAGAACTTGAATCCTGAAGATGTAGAACAAATGTCTATCCTGAAAGATGCTGCTTCTACCGCTGTATATGGTGCACGTGCCGCCAATGGTATTATCATGGTGGTTACCAAACAGGGTAAGGCAGGGAAAATGAGCATCAACTACAACTTCAATTATAATTTGAGCCAGCCTACAACTATGCCAGACAAGTTGAATTCGTATGATGCCGCTTATTATCTGAATCAAGGATTGCTTAATGACGGAATGAAAGAACGCTTCAATTCTGACGAAATGGAACTTTTTGCAAATGGTTCCGATCCTCATCATTATCCCAATGTGGACTGGCAAAAACTGGCTATGAATAAGTTCGCCCCGGAACAGCGTCATACACTGACAGTGACCGGCGGTAGTGAAAAGGTGAAAGCATATACATCGTTTTCATACTTTGACCAACAGTCTATTTATAAGAACAATACGAACAATCTGCAACGTTATAACTACCGCACCAATATTATTGCGGATTTCAAGGAGGCAGGCGTAAAAGTCACTTCCGGCATTGAGGGCTATCTGACAAAGAGCCGCTCTCCATTGAGTACTACTGGAGGTAGCTATAGTAGTGTATGGAGTCATATTCAGGGTAAGTTACCTTGGGAAAATGCGTACAACCAATATGGGCAATTGAATAATATTCCCGATAATCCGTTGGCTGAAATTTCACCGGAAGCCGGATACAGCAAAGGAGATATCGCGACAATTAAAGCCAATTTGGGATTGGAATGGACTGTTCCTTGGGTAGCAGGATTGAGACTGAAAGCATTGGGTAATTACCGCTTGACTGCCGACCGACAAAAAGATTGGAAGAAATCACCGCTTTTATACGACTGGGATGGGAATCCGAATACTCCAAGCAAACCGTCTTTGGAGAAATACTATTTGAATATGTCAGGGTATACAGTACAGGCTTTCGCCAATTATGACCGTACTTTTAATGCAGTGCATACCATTAGTGCTACTGCGGGTATTGAAGCCAATAAATACATTTATGATAATGCAACTTTGGGACGAAAAGAATATTTGTTGAATGTAGACCAGATTAATCCGGGTCCTGTTGCCACAGCAACAAATTCTTCTGCCGAGGGTACGCATGCACGTGCCGGTTTGGTAGCTCACTTGAAATATGATTATGCAAGCAAATATGTGGTGGAAGGAAGCATGCGCTATGATGGTAGTGACAACTTCCCAAGAGGAAAACGTTGGGGTGTCTTTTATTCAGGTTCGGCTGCATGGGTGTTGTCTGAAGAACCTTTCTGGCAAAACTTGAAAGATCGTCATATCTTGGATTTATTTAAACTTAGGGCTTCTTATGGAGAAATAGGCTTGGATGATATTTCTGAATATTCTTACTTGCAATCTTATAATTTGGACGAACGCGGATATTTATTGGGAGGCAACTTCTATCCCGGTTTTTCTGAAGGTGCTCTGGTTAGTAAGGATATCTCTTGGTTCACAACACGCAGTACCAATATAGGATTGGATTTTGCTTCTTTGGATAGTCGTCTGTCAGGCTCTATCGAATATTTCCGCATGTCAACAAAAGGATATCTGGCATCTCCTTCACATGTGGCATATACCGCTCCGCTGGGAACTTCACTACCAAATGTGAAATCTGACGGTGAAAGTATTCGTCAGGGAGGCGAATTCTTGGTGCAGTGGAAAGAAAAGAGAGGTGATTTTGAATATGCCGTTAGTGCCAACTTTACCTATTTTGATTCATTTTGGATGAATGACCCGTATGAAGCTGAAACCAGTTTGAAGAATCCTTATAAACGTACAACCCATGCGAAGGGATATTGGGGTGTCGGTTATGAATCTTTGGGATATTATCAAAATCAGGAAGATGTGATGAATTCTCCTAAACGTCAGAATTCGGTAAACTTGGGAGCCGGTGATATCAAGTATTACGATTTCAACGGAGACGGTATAATTGACGCTAATGACCAACACCGTATCGGTAAGAATTCTTCTCCACGCGGGCAGTATGGTATAAGTGTAGACCTGAAATATAAAGGCTGGTTTATGAATATGTTGTGGCAGGGAGCCACGGCAAAGGACTTTTATTTTGGAGACAGATTGAGGGGACAAGGCTCTGATTATGGATACTTGTCTGTAATTTATGATTTCCAGAAAGATGTTTGGACACCTGACAACCGTAACGCCAATTTCCCACGTTTGCGAAGTACTACTAAATATACTGGCAGTAACAATGGTGAGACATCTGATTTTTGGTTGGTTAATACCGGCTATATCCGTCTGAAGAACTTGAATATAGGTTATGACCTGAAACATAAAGTCTTGAAGAGGGTACCATGGATAACGAAGTGCGATATTTCTCTGAGTGGATATAATCTGTTGACATTCAGTGGATCAAATAAATACAATATTGACCCTGAAATCGGAGAGACTAATTTGTATACTTATCCTGTCAGCAGAATATATTCGATTAGTTTTAACATTGGATTCTAATAATTAAAAAACACAGAATATGAAATTAGTAAAATATATAGTTCCTGTACTCTTAGGAGGGATGTTGACACTGCAAAGTTGTGAGCATTTTTTAGATACGAAACCTACGGAAACTTATTCGGAAGAGTTGGTATGGGGAACCCGGTCTACAGCCGACGCATTCGTGCTGCGCACTTATCCCAATATCTTAAGTTTGTATCACCAATTCTGGGAAGACGACCAGATAACGTTGAACACCATTCTCCGACAGAGTTGTCCGGGAGAAGCGCGTGACCTGATAAATAGGGAACATGATTTCGGATTTGACAAGTTCTCTCTTATTCGCAGGTGTAATCTGATTATTGAACAGGCTTCTGCTTCTGCAGGTTTATCTGAAAAGGATAAGAAAGAGCTGGTTGCCGAGGGAAAAATGCTCCGAGCTATGATATATTATTATCAGGCGAAACATTGTGGGCGTGTGATTTGGGTGGACAGGACATTGCAAGTAGATGATGAATTCAATCTGCCCCTTACCGAATCTATCGATAAGACCTATGACCTGATATTGAACGATCTAGATGAGGCCATTGCTGGATTGCCGGAGACTTATCCTGCCGGACGTGCCAATGCTAATGCCGCTCGGGCTTTGAAATCGGAAGTGTGCCTGACGGCTGCGGCTTACAGTACGGATGCCGCACGAAAGAAAAAATTGTGGGAACAGGCTGTAGTGGCGGTAGATGCCATTCGGGGATATTCTTTGGATGCTAATTATGGTGGAATGTTTAATCAAGAAAACCCTTACTCTTCATCGGAGATCATATTGGCTAGATATTTCAGTAAAGAGAATACTAATGGTGGTGATACTTATATGCAGATGGTAATACCTAATCAGGGAAATGATAATCTGAAGAAGTTGGGACGCGGTCCTTTGTTCAAAAGGGATTGGGTGTTTGAATGTTGGTTAGAGCATTCTCCTTCGCAAAACCTTGTGGATGATTATTTAGTTATTGATCAACTGACGAATAAGGCAAAGAAATGGAATACAACTTCACAGTTCGTGAATAATACCAATGCCATTTCTAATGATGCTGTAAGAGATTTGGCAGTGAATGCAGATGAGTTGGACGAGCATTCTTTGGCTTATGAAACAAAAAACAAGGATGCCGGAACTCATATTAATGATTTTATGTATACCCATCGTGATAAACGTTTCTATGCAACAATAGTACAGGATTCTTGTGAATACTACGGTGAATTGGTAACGATGCACAAGACTGGAAATCTGCAGCGTTGTAGTTTAGGAGAGGCTCCGGGTACTGCTGAAATGGGAGCGACCAATTACTTGTGGCGAAAGGGCGTTTATATTAATGATTGGCGTATATTTTATGATGTCCCAACTGACTATCATTATGTGATTTTCCGGTACGGACGAGCATTGTTGAACAAGGCTGAAGCCCTTCTTTGTCTGGCAAAGAATGATCCTTCAAAATTGTCGGAGGCTGTAGCTACTTTCAATCAGACGCGTACGGTGCATGGCGGCTTGCCGGAATCTGAAGCCTCTACTTTGGCTGATGCATGGAATGATTATAAAATAGAACGCCATGTAGAATTGCCTATGGAAAGCGACTATTATTGGTCTTTGTTGCGTTGGGGCAAATATGGTGAAGAGGCAAACAACGGACAGCCTGCCGGCAGTGAGGTTATCAAGGAATTGCGAACACCGGCTACATTTATTGAAATCAGCAGTGACAGACATCGTATGTTTATCGGTACGCAGGGATATGGAAACGCAGATCGTACATTCTCTAAGAAACGTTATCTGTATCCTATTCCGCAAAGCTTGATTAATGCCAACTCTGCTGTTACAGAGAAAGATCAGAATCCTTTGTGGTAAAATGAAGAATGTTATTCGAATTATTAATTAATGAAATAAAAACAATGAATAGAATTAATTTATCAGACATAAAATGGCTGCTTATATTGTTGTTGCTGCCATTCGTTTCTTCGTGCAAGGATGACCTTGAGGCTTATGGAGAAGCGGAAATAACTTCGGTCGGCGCATATCACCGCTATTATACAACGGAAAAGGATGCTTTGACAGGTGAGTTTAAGGTAGCAGAAAAAGAATTGGAGAAATCTAATGACATTAATGAGGAAGAGGCTAAGGTTACTGCAACCTTTAACATTCCTTCTGCAAGTGGCAGTTTTACGGAAGCCGAACGTGCAAAAGTATCCTTGAATAACTTGGTTGTGTATTTCAATGTGTCTACAGCAGCACGTGTGACACCAATTGAAGGCTCTCCAAAATTAGGAGTGCCGGGCGATTGGACTTCTGAACGCAGATATGTTGTCATGGCGGCAAATGGAACTAAAAAAACATGGACAGTTCGGGTTATACTGAAAAAATAGGTATTATTTCGATATATTTGTAGCAAATAAATTGGAATCAAACGATTGAGTTCTTAGGAGTCGTTGGATTGGTGCCAAGCACGTTATACCAACGGCTCCTTTTTTTAATATGAAAAGTTATATGTTTATGAATACACCTTTGTCTCCTGTATCCGGACGTTTGGCGTCGCTCGATATCCTGCGTGGGTTCGACCTCTTTCTTTTGGTTTTCTTCCAACCTGTATTCGTCGCTTTGGGGACGCGTCTTAATCTACCGTGGCTTAATGGCATTTTATATCAGTTCGATCATGAGGTTTGGGTTGGCTTCCGGTTTTGGGATCTTGTGATGCCGCTTTTTCTGTTCATGACAGGAGCTTCCATGCCTTTCTCATTTGCCAAGTTCAGAGAAAACCCTGATAAATGGGCTGTTTATCGGAAAATATTCAGGCGATTTGTTTTATTGTTTATCTTTGGCATGATTGTACAGGGAAACTTGCTGGGCTTGGATCCGAAATGTCTTTATCTGTATTCGAATACTCTTCAGGCGATAGCTACTGGATATCTTATTTCGGCTTTAATTTTGCTTCACTGTTCTTTTAAGTATCAGGTATTGATTACACTACTGCTTCTTGTGGTTTATTGGATTCCCATGACTTTTTGTGGAGATTATTCTCCCGAAGGGAATTTCGCTGAGAAAATAGATCAGTTGGTGCTGGGGCGTTTTCGAGACGGTGTTTATTGGGGCGAAGACGGTGTTTGGCATTTCTCTCCTAATTATACTTATACTTGGATATGGAGCAGTCTGACTTTTGGAGTGACGGTAATGCTGGGCACCTTTGCCGGAAAGATAATGAAAGAGGGAAAGAGTAATAGAAAGAAGGTAGTTCAGCTTTTATTATCGGTAGGGATAGCATTGATTGGGATATCTCTGTTGTGGAGCATGCAAATGCCTATTATCAAACGTCTGTGGACAGGCAGTATGACTTTGTTTTCCGGTGGGCTTTGCTTCTTGCTTATGGGAATGTTTTATTATTGGATAGACTATAAAGGGCATACTTATGGTCTGAATTGGCTGAAGATTTACGGAATGAATTCTATTACCGCTTATATTTTAGGCGAGGTTATTAATTTCCGTTCCATAGCGGCTTCTGTCAGCTATGGCTTGGAACAATATCTCGGCAGCTATTATCCCGTATGGTTGAGCTTAGTTAATTATCTTATCGTCTTTCTGATATTGAGGATTATGTACAAATACCGTGTCTTTCTGAAGATATAAGTATTTCACATCAAAGGATTGAAATTGTACGTAGAGTAACACCTTATATATAAGTATAGCATCTTATAATTATTATAAAAGCTCCATATGCTTAACGAAAAAGCGTATGGAGCTTTTATATTTATACCAATACATTAACAAAAGTTATAGACAAAATGATGTAGCATTATTGACGAAATGACTACTTTTGCATCTGAATATCATGATGAAAAGGGAAAATAGGAATAAAGCAATAGTCGTATGGGCACTGTTATTGTGCTTTATGTCGATAAACATTGTGAAGGCTATACACGTTCACAATGCCGACGGTACTATTGGTATATTTCGAACTGACGCAGGACAAACTGACACCGGAAGCGACGGCGATAATAATTGCCCTATCTGTCATTTCTCCTTGTTTCCTTTCATTGAGTCTCCAACATTTCATATAACTTTCAGCCCACATCTTCTCTCATTCTTGTTGGTATGCCCTTTGGTGGCGATAGAGAAGAAAAATAGGCTGTCGTCCTCATCGCGTGCCCCTCCTGTAGCACGTCTTTCATAATATCTTTTTTGTAAATATCTTACTCTATTGGGAATAGTGTGTCTTGTTGTGACTTATTCTGAATGGAGCGAAGGCTATTTTGCGACTTTTTAAGACTTGAGTCGTGAAATGGACGGAGATGTCACATCTCCGTTTATGCCAATACTATGTAAAATCTGAAACAATAATTATAACAACCAAAATAAAATGAAAACAAGAGTAAAGATTACATTTTTGATGTTGTGGGCAATGTTTATGCCGCTCATGATGAAAGCCGGTGTTGAGGTTCCGCCTAATGGAACAGATGCCAATCTGTATGGACACGTGATAGACAAGCAAAATGGCGAGCATTTGCCTTATATCGCTATTTTGGTAAAGGGTACTACCATTGGTACCACTACCGATGTGTCTGGACACTATTTCTTGAAGAATCTGCCGGTAGGTACGCTTACTTTGGAAATTAAATCTATGGGTTATCGTACTATTCAGAAGAATGTAACCGTAAAAGCGGGTGCCTCAATCGAACTGAATTTCGAGTTAGACCCCGATGATGTATCGCTTGATGAGGTAGTGGTATCTGCCAACCGTAGTGAAACCAAGCGCCGACTTGCTCCTAACTTGGTGAGTGTGGTAAACTCTAAATTGTTCGAGACTACTCAGGCTACATGCTTGGCGCAGGGATTGAACTTCCAGCCGGGAGTACGTACGGAGGACAATTGCCAGAATTGCGGCTTTACTCAGGTACGTATTAACGGACTCGACGGACACTATTCGCAGATATTGATAGACTCACGTCCTGTATTCTCTGCTTTGAACGGTGTGTATGGCTTGGAGCAAATTCCTGCTAATATGATAGACCGCGTAGAAGTAGTGCGTGGAGGTGGTTCAGCATTGTTCGGTGCTTCGGCTATCGGTGGAACCATCAATGTCATTACAAAAGAGCCTTCACGCAATTCTGCGGAAGTTGGTCATTCATTTACTTCGATGGGCGGAAGCAACTCGTTCGACAATGCTACATCGGCTAACGTTTCTTTAGTGACCGATAATAACAAAGCTGGATTCTACGCTTACGGACAGAGCCGTTATCGCCAGGCTTACGATCATGACGGTGATGGCTATAGCGAGTTGCCTTTGCTGCGCAACCATACAATCGGTGTAAACTCATACCTCAAACTGAGTCCTTATTCTAGGTTGACCATGCAGTATCATGGCATCAATGAGTTCCGTCGTGGAGGTAACAAGCTCGACCGTGTGGCGCACGAGGCGAATATCACCGAACAGGTAGAACATAATATTCAGGGCGGTGGATTGAGTTTCGATAATTTCTCGCCTAACGAAAAGAGTCATTTCAACGCATATTTCTCTTTCATGTCTACTGCACGCGATAGCTATTATGGCGGAATAGGCGAGGGTACTCCCGAATCTATCGAGGCTGCGAGCAAAGCGTATGGTAAGACACACGACTTTACTTATATCTTTGGAACTCAGTATGTGTATTCTTTTGATAAGTTGCTTTTTATGCCCTCCGATTTGACTCTCGGCGCTGAGTATAACTATGACGGTTTGAATGATGTAATCCTAGGTTACGACCGTGACTTCAGTCAGAAGGTGCGCATCGGAAGTCTGTATTTCCAGAATGAATGGAAGAATAAGAAGTGGAGCTTCCTCTTTGGTGGACGACTCGACAAGCATAATATGGTGGATAATGTGATATTCAGTCCCCGTGTCAACTTGCGCTTTAATCCTACAGAAGATATCAACTTGCGCGTAACTTACGCCGGAGGTTTCCGTGCTCCGCAAGCGTTCGACGAAGATTTACATGTAGGCGTAGTTGGCGGTGAACGCTTGGTTACTGTATTGGCAGACGATTTGAAGGAAGAAAGCTCTAATAGCTTCAGCGTTTCTGCAGACGTTTATCATAAGTTTGGAGACGTGCAGGTTAATTTCTTGGTAGAAGGTTTCTATACCGATTTGAACAATGTATTCGCACTCCGTCAGTTGGGCATAACAGATGCTCAGGGCAATATCGTTCAGGAACGCTACAATGCTTACGGAGCCAAGGTACTTGGTATAAACCTTGAAGGTAAGGCTATGTTTACCAAATGGTTCTCTCTTCAAGCAGGACTTACATTGCAGCAGAGCAAATACGATGAGGCTATAGCGTGGAACGAAGAAGTGCCCGAACAGAAGTACCGCAAGATGATGCGTGCGCCTAATACTTACGGTTATTTCACCGCTACATTTACTCCGGTTAAGCGTTTTAACGCTTCGCTTACGGGCAACTATACCGGTAAAATGCTTATCGGCCACAATGCAGGCTCAGGCGTAGAGAAGCCGGAGGCAGTTACTACTCCAGATTTTTTTGCTTTAAATGCCAAGTTGTCGTACGACATTCCTGTATATAAGTATCTTACCTTGCAGGTAAATGCTGGCGTACAGAATATTACCAACGCCTATCAGAAAGACTTTGATAAAGGATGGAACCGTGACTCTGATTATATCTACGGACCGTCACTGCCCAGAAGCTATTTCGTAGGAATGAAGCTTACTTATTAAGCCTTGAACTCAAGAAATACCCCGATTCATATTGGAGAAAAAGTAAGCTATTAAGCATATAAACTATAAATTCAGCCTAGAGATGTATATCTTTAACCTAAAGATGTATATCTCTAGGCTGAGTTTATATATCTTTAGTCTAAAGATAGGGAAGTGAATAAGAAGAGATTAAAAAATTACCGCATTTTTTATACTTAGCGATTGATGGAGATTTGCGTAGGACAAGCCTCTTGACGGAGAAGCGTTGTGATTATCCTCAGGTTTTATATAGTTAGTTAATATATGTACGTATGTAATATTTTTGGCAAGTTGAGTTGTTTGTTGGCATCTATACAGGTTTTGTACAAAAATAAAAGAATAATGCACGAAATCTAATTTAAAAACACAATATTAATATTATTAAGAGCTTTTTCTAGTAGGTGGTTAGTATTTAAATATTATATTCGCAAAAGATTAAAAAGACTATAAAGTATAACTAATAATCTAATACTAACTGTTCGCTATTTTGTTTGTGTAAATGTTGATTTTGGAGTACTCTAAAAATGATTATCTGTAGAGATTGCGATTAACAGAAGACAATATAGCTTAAATCACTATCTTTTAGTTAGCTTAATATATCTAATAATCTAAATAAAATATGCTTTTATAGCTGTGATGAGAATTATATTTTAAGTAGTTAATCTAAACAAAGATTTTATGAAAAACATTTTTTTTAAATCTTATTCTCAAAAAGCTATGAGTATTGTAGGTCTGTTTTCGCTAATGTCTGGAGGCGTTGTCTATGCTTCCGGAATTAAGGGGACTGAAATACCCATAGCCGTTTGTAGTAATGTAGCTCAGCAACAAACCAAAGTGACAGGTGTTGTCTACGATGGAAATGGTGATGCGGTAATAGGAGCAACGGTTAAAGTAAAAGGAACTTCTATTGGTGTTATTACCGACTTCGAAGGTAAATTTGAGTTGAATGTCTCTAATAAGAATGCTGTATTAGAGGTCTCTTTTATCGGTTTTAAGTCTCAAGAAGTAATTTTGAAGAATCGTAAACATGTTGTTGTTAATTTATCTGAGGATGTACAGAATCTTGAAGAAGTGACCGTAGTAGCCTATGGCGTACAAAAAAAAGCGACTCTGACAGGAGCGATTTCAAGTGTAGGTTCTGATGCGTTGTTAAAGTCACCAAGTGCAAGTATAGCCAATTCTTTGGCTGGACAACTACCTGGTGTGTCATCAATGCAGACAAGTGGACAGCCAGGAGCTGATGATGCTAAGATATTTGTCAGAGGTGTCGGTTCTTTGACTGAAGCTGGAGCCTCTCCACTTATCCTTGTGGATGGAGTAGAGCGTAGCTTCTTTCAAATGGATCCCAATGAGATAGAAAGTATAAATATATTAAAAGATGCTTCTGCCACAGCTGTTTTTGGAGTCCGTGGAGCGAATGGCGTTATTTTGGTCACTACCAAGCGAGGAGAAGAAGGAAATGCGAAAATTTCCGTTTCTTCGAATGTAGGTATACAAATGCCTACGAGAATGCTAAAGTTGGCTGATAGTTACACTTGGGCGACATGTTATAATGAAGCCCAGACCTATGATGGCGTACCTAAAGACAAATTAGCATTTAATGATTATTCGTTGGAGCGTTTTCGTACAGGAGATTCTCCTATATTATATCCAAGTATAGATTGGTACGACTATCTTACTGATAAAACAGCCATTCAGACACAACATAATGTCAATGTTTCCGGTGGAACGAAAGATATTAGATACTTTGTCTCTTTAGGTTTCCTATACCAAGATGGCTTCATGAAGCAACTTGACGGTCTCGAATACAATAATGATTATTCATATACCAGATACAATTATCGAGCAAACTTGGATGTGAATCTAAGCAAGGCTACAATTCTTAAGTTCGGATTAGGTGGAATTGTAGGCAATACAAGGTCTCCATATACAGACTTGTGGTACAAATTCTCCGAAAGTAAGCCATTTGAATCTGCTGGTGTTGTTGATGGTAAAAAGGTTATGAGTTATCCTTCCCGTTTCCCAGGTGTTGATATGACTTATGGCATTTTTGAAAACTATTATGGTGAAGGCTATCAACGAAAAATTGCCAATACAATGAATTTAGACCTCAATCTTGTGCAGAAGTTAGATTTCATAACAAAGGGGCTTTCTGTTGATATTAAAGGAGCTTATAATACTAACTATGCATTTACACGTAATGTAAATGCAAGCGTAGAGACTTGGACTCCTTTCTATAAGTCTGAAGTCGATGGATCCGGATTGGAACTTAGCGATCCAAATTTCGACAAAACGATGATATATCGCATTACAGGGCAGAATAAGATGAATAGCTATAGCGAAGGAGGTAAATCTCGTGGACGTAACTGGTATTTAGAAGGAAGTTTTCGTTATCATCGCAAATTCGGAAATCACAATGTAGGAGCTTTGTTATTATATAATCAGAGTAAAAAGTATTACCCTTCAAGATTTTCAGATGTCGCTACCGGATATGTTGGTTTAGCAGGACGTTTGACTTATGACTATAAATCACGCTACATGGCTGAATTCAATATTGGATATAATGGATCTGAGAATTTTGCGCCTGATAAAAGGTTCGGAACTTTCCCTGCAGGTTCTGTTGGCTATGTCATAACAGAAGAGAAATTTTTTCCGAAAAATGATTTTCTTACCTATTTAAAAATACGTGCATCTGTAGGTTTGGTAGGTAATGACAACATGTCTAATAACCGTTTCTTGTATTTACCTGATACATATGTTATAGATAATTCAAATACCTTGAATTCTTTATATAAAGATGTAAATGGATATATTTTCGGATTAACAAATACGGCATATCAAAAAGCTGCGTATGAATCTAAGTTGGGAAACCCAAATGTAACATGGGAAACAGCTTTAAAGCAGAACTATGGTTTTGATGTCTATTTTTTTAAAGACAGACTTAAAATGACGTTTGATTATTTCTTGGAAAAGCGAAAGGACATTCTTATTACCCGTGGAACTATTCCTGCTTTTACGGCTATGGGAGGTATACTTCCCGTTGTAAATATGGGTAAGGTTAACAACAAGGGGTATGAAATAGATCTTAAATGGAATGATAAAATAAGAGATTTTTCATACTACATAAATGCTAATGTCTCTTATTCAAGAAATAAAATCATTTATATGGATGAAGTGGAACCAAACGAACCGTATATGCGCCTTACTGGGCAGCAAGTAGGGTCAGGCTCTCGTTTTGGATATGTAGCTTTGGGCTTCTATACTAAAGATGATTTCAATGAAGATGGAACCCTTAAGGCAGAATTACCACAACCTCTAGGTGCGAAAGTTCCTGGTGATATTAAATATGCCGACCTTAATAATGATAATGTCATAGACTCGGACGATAAGACTGTTGTCGGTAATCCAAAACGTCCAGCATACACATTAGGTTTGAATTACGGTATTGAATATAAAGGCTTTTTTGCTTCGATGAACTGGACAGGTGTAGCTGAAACAGATATATTGATGGGAAATGCATATAAACAACCTTTTAACGGAAAATGGACGCTATATCAGTTTAGAGCTGATGGTAGATGGACACCGGAAACTGCAGCAATCGCAAAATATCCGAGGATGGCATTGTCCAATACAGACGATAACTATGATGTTTCAAGGGTTTGGATGAATGATGCGTCTTATATCCGATTAAAGAATCTTACAATTGGATACAATATTTCTAACAAGAAACTGCTTAATGCCATTGGAGCGTCAAGATTGTCGGTACAGTTTACTGGCTATAATCTACTGACATTTGACAAACTTGACATTTTTGATCCAGAAGGAGAACTTACAAGAGATGGTAATGAATATCCTATTATGAAGATATTCAGTTTAGGAGTAAAATTAACTTTCTAAAATGTGATAAAATGAAAATATCGAAATTCATATATATATGTTTGTTTGCCGGATTATTTACAGGATGTGAAGACTTGAAATTCGGTAATGCATTTTTGGAAAAGCCTGTTAGCGATGACATGTCTATTGATTCAGTCTTTTCTTATAAGAAATATGCAGACCAAGCCCTTAATCAATTCTATAAGAGCTTGCCAGATTTTATGCCTATGCAATATGGGTATAATGCAGGTGCTTTTATAGAGGATGTATTTACAGATTTAGGTTATTCGCCGGAATGTGCTTGGAACATGTGTTCAATGACTGCTTCAAGCAGTGACAATAGCTTTCCATATAATTTAATACCGCATCAAAGCACAGTAATAATAGGTGATCCTCTTTATGGTATTAGAAAGGCTTATATTTATATAGAGAATGTGGATAAAGTGCCTGATATGACCGATGAAGAAAAAAAACGTCGTAAGGCAGAAGCTAAAGTGGTTATTGCAAATCACTATATTCAAATGATTAGATATTATGGCGGCATGCCGTGGATCGACCATTCGTATTCGCCTGATGAGACATTTCTATTTCCTAGGTTGACTGTTGAGGAAACGATAAACAAAACTGTCGAACTCTTAGATGAAGCCTCTGTGGATTTACCTTGGTTTGTTTCCGATGAAGAATATGGACATCTGACTGCAGCTGCTGCTAAAGCCTTGAAATTTCGTCTTTTATTGTTTGCTGCAAGCCCATTGTTTAATAATGAAACCCCATATTTAGACGGAGAGGCTGCTGCCGAAAAATTAGTATGGTATGGAAACAAGAATGAAGACAGATGGGAAAGAGCATTGGAAGCAGGTAAGGATTTTATTCGTATGAATAAGGCTAACAATAATTATTATGATGTTATAAATACTGGAAATCCTCGCGAAGATTACGTAAATGGATATTTTGTAAAAGGCTCAAGAGAGGTATTGATGGCTTCTTTTAGATATGCAACCTATGCAAAAGGAATTAAGCCATTCCGTACTTATGAAGAAGGAAAAGCCATTCCTAGAGCTAATTATGCGGATATGTTCCAATGGAAAGATGGTTCAGATTTTGATTGGGGCAATGACGTACATAAGAAAAATCCTTTCTTCGATGCAAACGGAAAGCCTACACGTGATATTCGTTTATATGAAACCTTGCTTGTCAATCAAGATAAATGGCAAGGCCGTAAAGCGGAGGTTTATGTTGGAGGTAGAGAAGGCTCTGGAGCCGGTTCAAAAGTTAACCGCAAAACTTTATATGGTTATGGTTATCGTAAATTCATACGGGATAGGCACAATGAAATGGACAAAAAGCCTTACTCTTGCCCTTTGGTACGAGTTCCGGAAATATATTTGAGTTTGGCTGAAGTAATGAACCATTTGGGTATAGCTACTGCAAAGGATGAATTTGGCAATGATGCTTATGATTATTTGAATAAGGTTCATACTCGTGCTGGTTTGCCGGCGGTAACTTCTGATAGAGTCCCGGATGGTGAACAACTATTGAGCTATTTGATAGATGAACGTGCACGAGAATTCGGCCATGAGGAAGTGCGCTATTTTGATATGATTCGTTATCGAAAAGGAGAAGAATGGGCAACACGGCCGACTACTGTTCTTGAGACTACTAAAAGTGGAAAGAAATTCAACTATAAAATAACTGTACGTGATGATATAAAGTATAAATGGTTTGACCGTATGTACTTATTGCCATTTCCGACAGTCGAGATGAATAAAAAATATGGTTTGATACAAAACCCAGGATGGTAGTATTTATTATTAATTACAATTTTGTATATTATGAATAGAATATTATATGCAGTAGGAATAGCATTGCTTTCCAATTTATATGCAGAGGCTCAAGAAGCTATAAGCGGAATAGTAAAAGACGCTTTCGGTAATCCAATGTCGGGGGTGTTTATTAACAAAGTAGGAGAAATACGGAATAATGTTGTAACAGATGCGAATGGACTTTTTTCATTGGATTTGAAAACAGGTGATTATATTGATGTTAATTATGCAGACAAGGCAATGAAAAGAGTAAAAGTAACAGGTAATGCTCTTGATATTGTCCTTACTGCAGATAAAGATGCAACAATAGATATGGGCTTCTTCAAGAGGACATCTGAAAATAATACGCAGTCTGTATCTTACATAGGTGCCGAGCAGTTTCAAAAGAGTAGTACGTCTATGACAAATATTAAAAACTCTTTCTATGGACTTTTGTCTGGATTACATGCGACACAAAACAATGGCTGGAATGGTGCATCTGCTTTAAGAGTGCGCGGTCAGGGTGGTTTGTCAGGAGCAGCACCTGTTATATTGATAGATGGTTTCAGACGAGCTCTTGATCACTCTATTTTGGAGGAAATAGAATCTGTTCAGGTACTAAAAGATGGTGCAGCTACAGCATTGTATGGTGCGAGAGGTGCTAATGGAGTGATTCTAATAAACACCAAACGTGGCGAGTATAATTCTTTTGATATTGATGTGAATTACCGTCATGGTTTTAGCAAACCAATCAATCAACCAGAAATGGCTGACGCATATACGTATGCTAAAGCACAGAATGAAGCATTATATTATGACGGTCTGCCGTTGCAATATACCCAAGAGCAGTTGGAATATATAAAAAACAATACGAATCCAATGCTGTATCCAAATGTAAACTGGGTAAACGAGGCTACACGTAATTTGAGTGAAAGTAATCAATTCAACTTGGCATTGCGTGGAGGTGGAAAGAAGGTACGTTATATGACTCTACTCGACTATAAGAATAGGTTCGGACTGATAAACAAAAAATACACAGATTTATCTGATAGATATAACGCTCAAATACGAGATTATGATCTCGAATTGCGCATGAATTTGGATGTAGATGTTACTCCAAGTACGAAGTTTAGATTTGATATGTTCGGAACTATTACGGAACATAAACGTCCGAATAAAGGTATAAATGATATTTTCTCTAGTTTGTATCAGATTCCTGCTTTGGCTTTCCCTATTAAGACGAATAATAATAATTGGGGAAGCAATTCACTCTATAACAATAATCCGATTGCTGCTTTTGCGGATAAAGGCTATGTTCAGGAAAACAGACGTCTTTTATATGCAGATATGCGTTTGACTCAGGATTTTTCTATGTTCCTGAAAGGACTGAATGCCGAGATCGCCATAGGATATGATAACTCAGCAGTGTTTAAAGATGTGTTTAACAAATCTTATATATATGAATTTACATATTTAGATAAAGATGGTTTGCCTGTAAGTGAGACCCATGGTGAGAATACCGCATTGCAACGTACTTCATCTGGATTGAATAGCCAAATATTACGCACAACAGTTGAGGCCAAATTGAATTATTCTAGGACATTCGGAAATCATAATGTATTGGCTTCGGCTATATACCGTCAAGAAGCCGAAGTTGGAGTAGCTGTTAATAGTTCGTATTATCGTCAGAATGTAATGGGATTTGTAGGATACAATTACGATAATCGTTATATGTTGGATGTCGTTGCAAACTATTTTGGAACTAGTGTTTTACTTAAAAATGATAAATTCCGTTTTTATCCTGCCGTGTCCGCTGGTTGGAATTTGGCAAATGAACAATTTATGAAAGATGTGTTATTCGTAGATATGTTAAAAGTGCGTGCTTCATGGGGGCGTTCAGCTATAGATAATTTGAACTATGGTTTGGGAAGTTATTTTTGGGTAGGAGGAAGTGGCTATTCTTTTGGAGAAAACAATGCTTCAATTGGTGGAATAAAAGAGGGGACTCTTCCGATAAGACATTTAGAACTAGAAACTGCTGACAAATATAACTTTGGTATTGATTTACGCTTATGGAAAAACTTTACTGCTACGGCTGAAGTATATTATGACCATCGTAAAAATATCTTAAGATCTAATAATCATGTATCAGGAATGATGGGATTGGATCCAGCAAAATCTAATATAGGAATTGTAAAGAGTAGAGGATTCGAACTGTCCTTAGGATGGAATGATCAATTTAAAGACTTCAAATATTATGCAAATGCCAATATAGCATTCAATGGAAGCGAAGTAATTGAAGACGGACAATCTTTCCAACCGTATGATTATCTTTATACAAAAGGACATAAAGTTGGACAGTTATTCGGACTTGAAGCGATAGGATATTTTAGCGACGAGGAAGATATTAAAAATAGTCCTATTCAAGCTTTTTCTACAGTCCGCCAAGGAGATATCAAATATAAGGATCAGAATGGTGATAATATAATAGACAGTAACGATAAAGTTGCTATAGGCAAGTCTACGACGACTCCTGATATGGTGTATGGGTTGAATTTAGGTTTTGAATATAAAGGCTTCGGCGTCGATATGGTATTTAACGGTGTTGCAGGTATTACAAAAGTTCTAAATGTTGCTAATGTTCATCAGCCGTTAAGAAATGGAAGATCTAATATTTCAATGTGGTATCTGAAAGATAGAATACATTGGACGGAAGAAACAAAAGACATCGCTAATTTACCTCGTTTATCAACTTTATCCAATGATAATAATTACCAGACGAGTACACAATGGATAGAGGATGGTTCTTTCTTTAAAATGCGGAATCTGAATCTTTATTATAATCTTCCTAAAAAATGGATAAACAAAGCAAAGATGGAAAAGTTGCAAATATATGTAAGAGCCGAAAACTTGTTCTCTTTAGATAAGATAAATGGTTTAAATTGTGAAGACTTGTCATTGGGATATCCGGATTTGTTAAATGTTTATCTTGGACTTAATATTAATTTCTAAAAATATAGAGTGATGAAAAAATATATATATGGAGTTCTTTTATTGTTTTCAATCAGTAGTTGTAATTTTTTAGATTATGATGAAACTTCAGGAAGAACTAAGGAAGAGGCATATAGCTATTTTGATAATTTAAATCAATTGGTAGCTAATGTTTATTCATATCTTCCTGCTGACTTTGGTCGTGTCAACGATGCTATGATGGAATCGGCTACAGATAATTCTATTTATACGTATGAGAACAACTCTATACATTATTTAAATAATGATGTGTGGAGTTCAATTAAGACTGTAGATACTGCATGGGAATTGTGGAACGGCATTCGAAGCGCAAATTCATTTTTGGAGAATTTTGATCCGAAGGTTTTCCAAAAATTTGAATATAATGATAATTATGACGAGATATTACAAAAGTCATCAAAGTTCCCGTTTGAAGTTCGTTTTTTACGTGCGTTCTTTTATTTTGAATTAACAAAACGCTATGGTGATATACCTTTATTGAAAAAGACCTATGATGAAGATGAAATTAATACTGTGAAGCAGGAATCGTTCGATAATATAATAAATTTTATAGTAGAAGAATGTGATGCTGTATCTAAAGAACTACCATTAAAGCAATCTGATTTTTGGAAAGAAACAGGACGAATTACAAAAGGAGCTGCACTGGCATTAAAGTCAAGAGCATTATTGTATGCTGCTAGTAAATTACATAATCCAAATAATGATTTGATAAAATGGGAAAATGCGGCAAAGGCAGCATATGAGGTTATAAACTTAAAAGTATATTCATTGCCTAACATTAGTGGGGATGTATTGTATTCCAATCAGGGTGGAAATTCTGTTTTGACTTCTCCACAATTGATTTTAGAACGTCGTACTAGCAGTAAAACGAATACTTTTGAGGCCCGGAATCAACCTATGGGTTATGAAGGGTCAGAAATTGGTGGTGGAAATACGCCTACACAAAACTTTGTTGATGCATTCGAAATGGCTGATGGATCTGATTTTGATTGGAACAATCCGGAGCATGTGAAAAACATTTATTATGATGAGAATGGGAAACAAACTCGTGATCCGAGATTATATCTTAATGTGTTGCATAATGGTTCTAAATGGTTAAAGCAGAATGTGGAAACTTTTGAAGGTGGCAAAAATCAAATATTGGATGGATCAACTACAACAGGTTATTATCTGCGCAAATATATGAATCCATCTGTTTCTCTTAATCCTGACAAACCAAACAAATTGGAACATCATTATATATTATTCCGTTATGCTGAAATTTTATTAAATTATGCGGAGGCAATGAATGAGTGGATAGGACCGAATGCTACTACAGAAGAATGTCCATTAAGTGCAGAGGACGCTATAAATATGATTCGCAAATCTGCAAACATGAGAGTTCTTGATGTAATGAGTCAGTCTTCTTTCAGAGAAAAGGTAAGAAAGGAAAGAAGAATTGAGTTAGGATTCGAAGGTCATCGTTTTTTTGATATACGCAGGTGGATGATTGCAGGAGAAGAAAATGTAAGAAACATATATGGAGTGAAGATTGTAAAATCTGAGACTTCTTATGTGTACAAAAAGGTTCTCGTGAAATCATACAAATGGGACGATAAAAAATATCTATTCCCAATACCTCAAAATGAGATATACAAGAACGGTAATTTGAAACAAAATAAGGGATGGTAATAACTCTTTTTGTTTGATACCATTTTAATAGTTTTGCAAGTTCTCTTCCTATTATTTATACAGTTTCCTATATTCGGTCTTTGGAAGTTGAACTTGCAAAACTTAAAATAAGATTTATGTAAGCGGCGGCTGAAAACCCAACGAGTTCATGGGCTAGAGCAATACCCTATGTATTAGTTATTAATGAACAAATCGCACAGAAAGTGCAAAAGTGAAGATATCAAGGATTGTGAATTTACTTTTGCGCTTTCTGTGCGTTATTATTTATACGCCTAGGGCTATGTAGTTTGTTGACTTTCATTGTATTGGGTCACTTTTAGTGCGCACTTGTATGTTATGGACAAATTTACTTATTTATTATTATGGCATAAAAAAAGAGACCGCGCAATGCAGTCTCTTTTTTTTATGCTGATATGTTAGGAATAAGTCTCCTTATTTCTTATTCTTCTTAGCGGCTTTAGCTTCTTGTTTAGCAATCTTAGCCCACTGCTTAGCACCTTCTTCTTTCATTTTTGCAGTAGCTTCTTTTGCTATTCTTTCAGCTTCAGCTTCGTCTTTTGCCGATGCGAATGCGTGCTTATAGCCTTTAACTTCGTTCCAGTGTCCGCGAGTAAAGTCGGGGAATGCTACAGAAGCGTAGTTGTTATCCATAGAAAGAGCACCAAGTTCTGCCAAAGCACACCATTCAGCCATGTCGTAAACGTCCATGTCGAGGGGCAAACCATTCTGCAAGCAGTAAACCAAGCGGCTATCCATGATGAAGTCCATACCACCGTGTCCACCAACTTCTTTTGCCATCTCACCGTATTTCTTCAGGATAGGATGCTGGTATTTAGCAACCAAAGCGTCTTTTTCTGCTTTCGGCAAGAATGAGTGAGTGTTCAGGTTGTCAACTTTAGGCTGAACGCCAGAAGCAGCCATTTGTTTGCTGTCGATAGCATAACCTTCAACAGGATACTTATTAGCGAAGCCCTTAGTACCAGTCAACTGATACAAGCGGTTGTACGGCTGCGGAGTCAATACGTCGTGCTGAATTTCTATAACTTTACCGTTTTCTGTGCGGATAAGAGTTGTAGTGTGGTCACCGTTACGGAATTCGTTGCATTCCTTGCCTGTTACTTTTTCTACTTCAGCCTTACCGTTGAACGACTTGGTATCCATAGCAATCAAAGTTCTCATGCGGTCGCCACGGTGAATGTCGAGAGCCTGTGCCACAGGGCCAAGTCCGTGAGTAGCGTATACATCGCCACGGTTCTTCATGTTATATTCCAAGCGCCAGCCCAGTTTGTTGCTCTTGCCTTCGCCTTTCCAGTATGCATTCCAGAACTGATCCAAGTTATGGATGTAAGCGCCTTGTGCGCGGATAACCTCGCCGAATACGCCGTGCTGTGCCATATTCAAAGTGTTCATTTCGAACCAGTCATAGCAGCAGTTTTCAAGAATCATACAGTGCAAGCGCTTTGTTTCGCTCAGGTTGATAAGTTCCCAGCACTGTTCCAAGTTCATTACAGACGGAACTTCGATAGCTACGTTCTTGCCGTGCTCCATGGCATATTTAGCAACGGGGAAGTGGTGAAGCCAGTCGGTAGCTATATATACAAGGTCTATATCGTTTCTTTCGCACAATGCCTTGTATCCTTCTTCGCCAGAATAGATGTCAGCTTTCGGAAGGCTTGCTTTGCGCAAGTATCCTTGGCATCTTTCAGCTCTATCTGCTTCATAGTCGCAAAGAGCTGCGATTTTAACACCTGGGATATGTGTGAAACGTTCTACAGCACCAGGTCCGCGCATTCCCAGACCAACGAATCCTACGCGTACTACGTTCATTTTGGGGAGAGTCATTCCCAAAGCGCTTTCCTGTCCTGCAGGGCGTTCGGGAGTCTCTACTACGATTGTACCTTTATCCCAATGCCATTTTGTAGAGGGAGAAAGAGATTGTGCTGTCATGCTCAGCGGAGCGCACAGAAGGGCGCATACGGCTACAGCACCTAAAAGCGTTTTTTTGAAGTTTCTCATAATGCCTTTTGTTGTTTTTAGGTTTTGGTTTGTAATTAGATTAATTTCTCTTCTTGTGTTATATGTCGCAAAAGTAGTGAAAAAGTTTTTATGTTTGATTGTGAACCTTTTCCTTTTTTCCCTTTTCGCTTCTGTAGAGTAGTGCTTTTTTTATTTTGTTTTTAGTAAATCCTCCAGTCTGAGCAATTCGTCGCGATATTGTGCTGCCTCTATGAAATCGAGTTTCTTAGCGGCTTCTTGCATGAGTTTACGTGTACGCTCCATGCTCTTCTGCAACTGTTCTTTCGACATGTATTGTATAACTGGGTCGGCTGCCAGCATTTCTGGTTGCGTAGGTATGTCGGAATATCCCTTAGGCTGTTTCGGCATATCCGTATTATTAGTATTTCCGGCAAGGATATTGTTTCGTGCTTTCTTGATTTGCTGAGGCGTAATGCCGTGCGCTTCATTATAAGCCAACTGCTTTTCGCGGCGACGGTTGGTTTCGGTAATAGTCTGCCTCATGCTGTCTGTAATCTTATCGGCATACATTATGACTTTACCGTTTACGTTTCGTGCAGCGCGGCCTGCTGTCTGAGTCAGTGAACGATGTGAGCGTAAGAATCCTTCTTTGTCGGCATCCAATATGGCCACAAGCGATACTTCCGGCAAGTCGAGTCCCTCGCGCAACAAGTTTACACCTACCAGCACATCGTATGTGCCTTGGCGTAGTTTGTCCATGATTTTTACTCGCTCCAGGGTATCTACATCACTGTGTATATATGCGCAACTTATATTATTACGCAGCAGATAGTCGGTCAACTCCTCCGCCATTCGCTTTGTGAGGGTTGTTACCAAAACTCGTTCTTGCTTTTCTATGCGCTGATGTATCTCCTCCATCAAGTCGTCCACCTGATTCAGGCTTGGGCGTACTTCTATGATAGGGTCGAGCAGTCCGGTAGGACGTATCACCTGTTCTACTATCACGCCTTCGCTCTGCTGCAATTCATATTCCGCAGGAGTGGCGCTTACATAAATAACCTGTTTGGCAAGTTCTTGAAATTCCTCGAATTTCAGCGGACGGTTGTCCATAGCCGCCGGAAGTCGGAATCCGTATTGCACCAAGTTTTCTTTTCTCGCCTTGTCGCCTCCGTACATCGCTCGTATCTGCGGTACACTTACGTGACTCTCGTCTATCACTATCAAGAAATCATCTGGGAAAAAGTCGAGTAGGCAATAAGGACGTGTGCCTGCGGCTCTTCCGTCGAAATAGCGCGAGTAGTTCTCTATGCCCGAGCAATGCCCTAACTCACGTATCATCTCCATGTCGTAAGTAACGCGCTCGTATAGTCTTTTGGCTTCGTATGGCTTGCCTTGCTCTTCAAACCACGCCACCTGTTTGGTGAGATCGTCTTCTATCTGATGGATAGCACGCATTGTGCTTTCCTTTGTAGTCATAAACAAGTTGGCGGGATATATTTTATATTCGTCGAAACTGCCCAATCGATTCCCACTGATTGGGTCTATCTCTTCTATGGCATCTATCTCGTCGTCCCAGAACATTACCCTCAGAAGATTATCGGTATAAGCCAGATAGATATCTACGGTATCACCTTTTACGCGGAAGTTGCCACGGTTCAGCTCGATGTCGTTTCTTACGTATAGACTATCTACCAGTCGGCGAAGGAAAACGTTGCGGTCTAGTAATTTACCCTTTTTTATCTCGATTACGTTATTGTAGAAATCCGACGGGTTTCCCATACCATAGATGCACGATACAGACGATACTACCACCACATCTTTTCGTCCTGACAGCAATGCCGATGTAGCCGCCAGTCGGAGTTTGTCTATTTCCTCGTTTATGGCGAGGTCTTTTTCTATATAGGTGTCGGTAGAAGGCAGATACGCCTCAGGTTGATAATAGTCATAATACGACACGTAATATTCTACGGCGTTATTTGGAAAAAATCCTTTAAACTCGCTGTATAGCTGTGCCGCAAGCGTTTTATTATGGCTCAGTATAAGAGTCGGTTTGTTGATGTTCTTTATGACGTTAGCTATGGTGAACGTCTTACCCGAACCGGTTACGCCAAGTAATGTCTGTGCCGGCAGTCCTTCCTTTATCCCTTCAGTCAGTTGCGCTATGGCTTCCGGCTGGTCGCCCGTAGGCTTGTAGTCTGAAACAAGTTCAAAATTCATAATGAGTACATTAAATCGGAAATACAAAGTTAAGATAAAAATGCTACCGTAAGTAAGTCTTTAATGTAATCTTGCAGCGGAGCGATAAAAAAACTATTCATGCCATCAAGTATACATGAAAGACATCAAGAGATCTATGATAAGAAGAACGGCCAAAAATCTCTTTAACCCGTTATCTTGGCGATTTGTGCTCTATATTTTCCGTTTCGCATCAGAAGCCATTGTTTACGAATGAAAACAAACATACTTTTGTATTGAAATAAAGATGCTACTTGGACAAATGTCCTTGAAAATAATCATTCATAAAATACAAAACAAATGAGGAAAATCGTTTTTACAACAATGCTTTTTGCTGCAACCAGTATGTTTGCTCAGAAGACGCGTAACCTTTCAATCGAAGTCCTTGGCGCCCAAAGCACGGTAGGCATAAACTACGACAGTCGCTTCAATGGTAATTCTGGATTTGGATATCGTGTGGGTATAGGTTACGGTTATGGAAATAACTCCGGGTTGTTCGATCAGTGTATCAATGGCGTTGGTGTTCCGTTGGAACTGAACTATCTGCTTGGAAAGAAGAATAGTAAACTTGAACTGGGCTTCGGTGCGAGTCTGGGTGTATATAGGGAAAAGGAGACGATAGGATACGTTAAAGATACCGGATGGTACCCTGATGGTGATAAAAAAGATGAAACGACATGGGGTATTGATTATTATACTTCATCAAATACCCAGTTCGGATATTTTCTCTTTGGCGACATCGGCTACCGCTATCAGCGCCCCAGCGGATTCATGTTTCGTGCAGGAATATCGCCTTCATTCAATTTCGGTGACAAGAACGGACTCAACAAGTCTGCCTTCTATCCATACGTCGGTTTCGGCTGGTCGTTCTAAGCGGATTTAACAATAAAATCGGGTGTTCCTAATGCATATTGATGCTTTAGAAACACCCGATTTTATTGTTTATTTCTCTATCCATTTCTTAAACAATGCCGCTTTCTCTTTGCTTATTACGATATTATCATCGTCGCATCCTTTTAATTTGACTTTAAGTTTGGAACTGAAGAAAAGGCTTATTTTCTTGATACTTTTTATATTAGCGATGTATTGACGATTGATGCGGAAGAACTTTGTAGGATTTAAAGCTTGTTCTAGTTCGTTCATGGTCATTGGTAATGGATATGATGTGCCGTCGTCAGTAAGTGCTATAATACGATTGTCTTTCATGTTGATATAGCTTATGTTGTCAGCATAAATTATACATAGCTCATCACCTTTGGGAATCAGAAAACGCTCATGGTATTGGTGTGTATCGTTAAACGCACTGTTAAGCTTGTTTGCAACGGTAGGCTGTTGCGTTTCGCGATTCAACCGTAGCTTTTCTATGGCAGTACGCAGCTCGTCGGCATCAATCGGCTTAAGAAGGTAGTCAAGCCCGTTGTTCTTTATGGCCTCCATTGCATATTCGTCGTATGCAGTGGTGAAGATGACGAATGATTGTGGCATTACCCTGCTGAAAGCTTCAAACACATCACCGTCGGCAAGGCGAATGTCGGAGAAGATAAGGTCGTAATCATTGTGGAATGTCAATTCCTCCGTTACCTCCATGATGTTTTTTAGCGGACCATGTACGTCTACCGTGTCGTCAATGTCCATTATTAACCTTTTCAAACGTCTTGCACTGAAATTATCATCTTCTATTATCAATACCTTTTTCATCTTTTTTCTACTGTTCCCGTTTTATAATAGGCAGTTGCACCTCAAAGAAATCTCTGCTGGCGATGAACTTCGGCTCCTCTTCGCCTTCCAATCTGTAGCGTTGCTTCAGGTTGCTAATCCCAATACCGTATGACTCTACGCTCTGGTCGTTGTTGCTGTGGGTGTATATGCGGTTGTTCTTTATTATGAGCATGTTTTCATGTCGGCTTATATCAATCTGAAGCATGTCGTCGTTATGAGGGCAGTTGTGCTTTATGGCATTCTCAATAATCAGTTGCAGACTAAGCGACAATACGCATTCGTCACGGTTACCGTGTAAGCCGTCGGTGCGCAAGATAATTCCGTTGTCGTATCGCATGTTAAGCAGGCTGATGTAAGACTTCATAAAGTCGGTTCCATCAGAAATGGTTATATAGTCTTTGTCTATATGATGAAGAATGTAGCGGTAGATGTGCGATAGCTTCACAACGTAGTCCTCCGCCATCTTCGGGTCTTCTTCTATCATGCCGGCCAGCGAGCTGAGGCTGTTGAGCACGAAATGTGGGTTTAGTTGCAGCATCAAGTATCGTTTTTGTAGAGCAAGGTTTTCCTTTCCCTTCCTAATAATCATATCAGAGAAGTGCATAGAAAGGTGGATGAGTGCGACTAAGCTTGCAATCAGTCCAAACAAGAACGACGTTCCCCATATATCGTCCATTATGAAAGTGGGTGTTACAAGGCTCAGAAGTAGTTCGCACCCTCCAGCAATAAGTAGGTTGAAACCTAATACAACTAGTCCGTTTAACACGAATACCTTATGTCCCTGCCATTCACGCTTGAACAATCGCTGCCTGAACAGCCATCTGTTTAAATATCCGCTCGTTAGCGAGAATATTCCACACAATACAAAATCGACCAGCAGCTCTGTGTACTGGTCGCTTATCGACTGCTTGAAATCGGGTAGGTCAACCAATATCCAGATTATGTCGTATAGAAAAAAAGAAATCAGCGAGTATATTAGCCACTCAAGAAAATAGTTCTTTGATTTATTCATAATTGCAGCTATGAGATAGTTGTTCTTGCCTCAATTTTCACACTGCAAAGCTAATGTTTTTATCCATACAACGTATAAACCTATATTATAATTAAGTACTAACGAGGGTAACCACTCTTAAAAATAAGACTAAAAGTAGTCTACCGAAAACGTTAAACCGCAATACTGGTAAATCCCTTCTTCGAAAGGAACAGATTCCTGCTGTGGGAGGAATTCACCTTTATTTATTAGTATTCATCACTGCTTTTTAAGGTTAAAAAACGATGCGGGATATTGCACAGTTTACATAAAATCAGTACTTTTGCGCAACTATATGTTTTAAAATGAAAAAGTATATTGCAATGGCTCTCCTTTCCGCAGGATTATTGTCATCTTGTGGAGAGTATAATAAGGTGCTGAAAAGTACTGATTATGAATACAAATACGAAGCAGCTAAAGGCTATTTCGCTAAAGGACAATATTCAAGAGTAACTACAATTTTAGAGGAGTTGCTTCCTATATTGAAAGGTTCTACCAATGCGGAAGAATCGGCCTATATGCTTGCTATGGCTTATCATAATCAGGGCGATTACGTAACAGCGTCTCATTATTTCAATACATACTATACCACTTATCCGAGAGGTACGTATACAGAGTTGGCCCGTTATTATAGCGGTGAGTCTTTGTATCTCGATACTCCTGAGGCGCGTCTTGATCAGAGTAGCACCTATAAGGCTATACAGGAGCTGCAGATGTTCTTGGAATATTTTCCGCAGAGCAACCGACGCGATGAAGCGCAGAATATGATATTCGAACTTCAGGACAAGTTGGTTGAGAAAGAATATCTTTCTGCTAAGCTTTATTACGATTTGGGCTCGTATACGGGTAATAGTAGTTACAGCAGTACAGGTAACAACTATCTGGCCGCTGTAGTAACTGCCGAAAACGCTCTGAAAGAATATCCTTATTCTAAGAAGCGCGAAGACCTTTCGCTGTTGGTACTGCGTGCCAAGTATGATATGGCGAAGGAGAGTGTGGATGAAAAGAAAAGCGACCGTATGCGCGAGACTATCGATGAGTACTATGCTTTTAAAAATGAATTCCCCGAAAGCAAGCATCTGAAAGAAGTGGAGAACATCTTTAAGGATGCAAGCAAGTATGTGAAAGACGACGAAGAATAAAAAAACAAGTTTATAATTAAATAACAAATTATGGATTACAAAAAAACAAACGCTCCTACCACTACCGTCACCCGTAATATGATGGAGCTGTGTGAGGACACCGGCAACATCTACGAGACAGTGGCAATTATCGGCAAACGTGCTAATCAGATTGCTGTAGAAATGAAGAACGATCTCTCGAAGAAATTGCAGGAATTTGCTTCGTATAACGATAACTTGGAAGAGGTTTTCGAAAACAGAGAGCAGATTGAAATTTCTCGCTACTATGAGAAGCTTCCGAAACCGACTCTGATTGCTACTCAAGAGTATATCGAAGGCAAGGTATATTACAGAAACCCTGCTAAGGAAAAAGATAAATTGCAGTAATTGATTTTACTTTAACCGGAAGGCACAGAGGCACCGGAGGTTCATCTATAGATGGCAAGCGGTGGTTTTGTGTCTTTTTTATATTTGATTTTCTACTATGATACAACGTATTCAAACCGTTTATTTATTGGTTGTCGCCATCTTGATGGTGATTATGATGTCTTCTAATATCGGTCATTTCTATACCGACGATAGTGTTGTCAGCATGAGTAATCTGGCTGTTGAGCAGGCTGAAGGTGTGAGCGATTATACTCCGTGGGCTTTGTACGCTATATTGCTGGTTATAGCGGTAGCTGCTTTGGGCACTGTTTTCTTGTATAAGAGACGTATGCTTCAGATTCGTATCTGCTTGTTCAGTATGATTCTCCTTGTGGCTTATTATATCGTATTGGGTATCTTTGCATGGGGCGTGTTGAAATCATACGGCAGCTTTACTCCGGCATGGTTGATTTGTGTTCCCGCTATTTCTATTATATTGGAGTGGTTGGCTATCCGTGCGATAGGAAAAGATGAAATGCTGGTTAAGGCCTATGACAGACTACGCTAATAAATAAGGTGTAGATTCCTTTAGAGGATAAGATAAAAACAAGACAGCCGGATGTAAGTTGTGATTCACACTACATCCGGCTGTCTTTGTTTTTATATGGATTTTATACCTGCTTCTTTAGCATCAAGCTTTTGAATGGGTTGGGGTAGGGAGTTTCAAATTCCATTCTTTCACCTGTTATTGGGTGATAGAAACAGAGTTTGAAAGCATGCAGGGCAAGACGGTTAAGCGGATTGATTTCGCATCCGTAGCGTTCATCGCCCAGAATGGGGTGTCCCAATGATTCCATGTGCACGCGTATCTGATTCTTGCGTCCGGTTTCCAACTGAAGTTCTACCAATGAGAATCCGTTGGCACGCTTGATGGTGCGGTAGTGAGTGATGGACAGCTTGCCGCCATCATCTACCGGAGACGAGCTGACGTATAACTTACGGTCGGTGAGCCAAGATTTTACAGTGCCTTGCTCTCTTTCTACCTCTCCGTTTACTATTGCTACATAACGGCGGTCGTATACTATATCGTGCCAATTATCGCGCAGTGTATATTGTGTCTTTTCGTCTTTGGCATACATCATGATGCCCGAAGTCTCTCTATCCAAGCGGTGTACCACGAATACTCTGTTGTTTCTGTGCTGACGTTTTACGTATTCATTAAGAATATGCTGCGCTGTGCGCTCTTTCTGTTTTTCGGTAGCTACAGACAGCAATCCTTCTTTCTTTTCGACTACTATAATATAAGCGTCTTCGTACAGAATCTTCAGCATAGGATGGCGGAACTCGTGGTTTTGCTTTTCCTTATTAATCTGCACACGCATTCCTTTCTTCAGCGGAAAGTTGTATTGCGTCTGGATGTTGTTGTCTACCAGTACCACACGGTTGGTGAGCAGAGCCTTTACTCTGGTTCGGCTAATGCCACTCATCTCTTTCATGAGGAATGCCATCAATTCCATGTCTTCATTGACATTGAATTCTATGTATTTATTTGCTCGGCGAGGGGTTCTGTTTCCTGCCGGTCGTCTGTCTCTTGTTGCCACTTTTTCTTCTTATTATAAAGTTTCTGTTTTAGGCTCTGTTCTTTTCTCCAGCAAAACCACATTTTCTACATGGTGAGTATGCGGGAACATGTCTACAGGTTGTACGGCTGTTACCTTATATTTGCTGTCGAGCAACTGCAAGTCGCGGGCCTGAGTAGCCGGGTTACAGCTTACATATACTATGCGTTGAGGCTCCGCAAACAAAATCACGTCGATTACATCGTTGTGCATTCCGGCGCGAGGAGGGTCAGTGATGATTACATCAGGACGTCCGTGTTCGTTGATGAAATCCTGTGTAAGTATGTCCTTCATATCTCCCGCATAGAATAAGGTGTTGTCTATGCCGTTGATTTCAGAATTTACCTTTGCATCCTCTATCGCTTCGGGCACATATTCTATACCAATTACTTTACGAGCCTGACGAGATACGAAGTTGGCGATAGTTCCTGTTCCGGTATAAAGGTCGTAAACCAACTCGTTACCGGTAAGTCCTGCAAAGTTGCGTGCCACCTTATATAAATTATACGCTTGCTCAGAGTTTGTCTGGTAGAAAGACTTCGGTCCGATTTTGAATCGCAGTCCTTCCATTTCTTCAAAGATATGATCTTTGCCTTTGAAAGTCTCCACGTCCAAGTCGCCTATAGTGTCGTTGCACTTATTATTGATGACATACATCAGCGAAGTAATCTGCGGGAATTTGTCGGCTACAAACTGCAGAATCTCCATCATCTGTGCCTTATCAGCATCATTAGTCACCTTGCACTGAAGCAAAACCATCAGTTCGCCGGTAGATGAAGTACGCACCATCATGTTACGGAGCAATCCTTCCTGCGAGCGCAGATCGAAGAACTTATAATCGTGCTCGTACGCATAATCGCGTATCGCATTACGTATCTGGTTAGATATATCATCCTGCAGCCAGCACTTTTCTATAGCCAATACTTTATCGAAAGCTCCGGGGATATGGAATCCTACGGCATTCATCTGATCATATTTCACGTCCTGCTTTACCTCATCTTCGGTAAGCCAACGCTTATTAGAGAATGTAAATTCGAGTTTGTTACGATAGAACTTGGTTTTTTCTGATCCTAAGATAGGATTGAAAGGCGGCAGTTCCACTTTTCCGATTCGGGTAAGATTATCGAAGACTTGCTTCTGCTTATATTTAATCTGGTCTTCGTATGCCAGACATTGCCATTTACAACCTCCGCAAACGCCATAATGTTGGCAGAACGGCTCGGCACGCATTGCCGATTTCTCATAAAACTTTACCGCTACAGCTTCAGCGTAATGATTTTTTCTACGCTTAACCTGTAAGTCAACTACATCGCCCGGTACTACATAGGGCACAAAAACTACCCAGTCGTTTACTTTGGCTAAGGCTTTACCTTCGGCCGCTACGTCTGTTATGGTTACTTTTTCCAGTAAAGGAAGTTCTTTTTTCTTTCTTGCCACGTTGCTTTTTGTATAAATCCAATTTGGGACAAAAATACGAATAAAATCCGACAATATACTATTATTTGCGCAGAAGTTGATTTTGTAATGTCCATGTTGCAAAAAATGCCTTTTTTCATTTGCACATTCAATAAATTAATATAGTTTTGCACTCGTCACCACCGAAAAACCGATAGAGAAACATGAAATTGGTGATAAATTAATTCTAAGAAAGACATAATTTAACCTTAAAAACTCATCATATCAATGGAAAGAAAAAGAGTTTATACATTCGGCAACGGACAAGCCGAAGGTAAAGCAGACATGAGAAACCTATTAGGCGGTAAAGGAGCCAACTTGGCAGAAATGAACCTTATTGGTGTACCTGTACCTCCGGGATTCACTATTACGACAGAAGTTTGTAATGAATATTTTGAAAAGGGCAAAGAAGCAGTAGTAGCTTTATTAAAAGCAGACGTAGAGAAATCTATTAAAGGTGTTGAAGCTTTGATGAAGTCAAAGTTCGGTGATGTTGAGAACCCATTGTTGGTTTCAGTTCGTTCTGGAGCTCGCGCGTCAATGCCTGGTATGATGGATACTATTCTTAACTTAGGCTTGAACGACGAAGTTGTAGCCGGCTTGGCACGTAAGACAGGCAATGAACGTTTTGCATGGGACTCTTACCGTCGTTTCGTTCAGATGTACGGTGATGTTGTATTGGGCATGAAGCCAGCCAACAAAGAAGACATCGATCCTTTTGAAGCAATCATAGAAGACGTAAAGAAGAATAAAGGCGTTCGCTTGGATAACGAGTTGGAAGTAGAAGACCTGAAAGTATTGGTGACTCGTTTCAAGGCAGCCGTGAAAGCTCAGACAGGAAAAGACTTCCCTAACTGCGCTTACGAACAGTTGTGGGGTGCCATCTGCGCTGTATTTGATTCTTGGATGAACGAACGTGCTATCTTGTATCGTAAGATGGAAGGTATACCTGCAGAATGGGGTACTGCCGTAAACGTACAGGCAATGGTATTCGGTAACATGGGCGAAACTTCTGCTACAGGTGTTTGCTTCTCTCGCGACGCTGCTACAGGCGAAGACTTGTTCAACGGTGAATATTTGATCAACGCTCAGGGTGAAGACGTAGTAGCAGGTATCCGTACTCCGCAGCAAATTACTAAGATTGGTTCACAACGCTGGGCCGAATTGCAGGGTATCTCTGAAGAAGAACGCTTCAGCAAATATCCTTCTATGGAAGAAGCGATGCCTGAAATATATAAGGAGCTGGATGCTCTTCAGACTATGTTGGAAAACCACTACCACGATATGCAGGATATGGAATTTACCGTACAGGAAGGTAAATTGTGGTTCTTGCAGACAAGAAACGGTAAACGTACAGGTGCTGCTATGGTACGCATCGCTATGGAAATGCTTGAACAGGGCCTTATCGACGAAAAGACTGCAGTTTTGCGTTGCGAACCTAACAAGCTTGATGAATTGTTGCACCCTGTATTCGACAAGGAAGAGTTGCGCCGCGCTAAAGTCTTGACTCGTGGTTTACCAGCTTCTCCGGGTGCCGCTTGTGGACAGATTGTATTCTTCGCAGAAGACGCAGCTCAGTGGCGTGCCGACGGACACCGTGTAGTATTGGTTCGCGTTGAAACATCTCCTGAAGACTTGGCAGGTATGACAGTGGCCGAAGGTATCTTGACTGCTCGTGGTGGTATGACATCGCACGCTGCGGTAGTAGCACGTGGTATGGGGAAATGCTGTGTGTCTGGAGCCGGAGCTATTAATGTAGATTATAAAGCACGTACCGTAGAAATTGACGGAGTTGTTTTGAAAGAAGGCGATTTCATCTCATTGAACGGTAGTACTGGTGAAGTTTATCAGGGCGAAGTTCCTACACGCGCTGCAGAATTGTCGGGCGACTTTGCTAAGTTGATGGAATTGTGCGACAAATACACTCGCTTAAAAGTACGTACTAACGCCGATACTCCGCATGATGCGGAAGTGGCTCGCAGCTTCGGCGCTACTGGTATCGGTTTGTGCCGTACAGAACATATGTTCTTCGATAACCAGAAGATCGTTGCAATGCGCGAAATGATTCTCGCTCCTACAGTAGAAGGACGTAAGAAAGCTCTCGCAAAACTGTTGCCATATCAGAAGGCCGACTTCGTTGGTATCTTTAAGGCAATGGACGGATGTCCGGTGAACGTTCGTTTGCTTGACCCACCTTTGCACGAATTCGTTCCGCACGATTTGAAAGGACAAGAAGAAATGGCTCAGGCTATGGGTGTAACAGTAGAATATATTCGTCAGCGTGTAGAAAGCTTGTGCGAACATAACCCGATGCTCGGTCACCGTGGTTGCCGTTTGGGTAATACATATCCTGAAATCACAGAAATGCAGACTCGCGCTATCTTGGGTGCTGCGGTAGAACTGAAGAAAGAAGGCTATGACCCACATCCTGAAATCATGGTTCCGCTTACAGGTATTTTGTATGAGTTCGAAGCTCAGGAAAAGGTTATCCGTAATACGGCAGCAAAGTTGTTTAAGGAAGAAGGTGTAGAAGTTCCGTTCAAGGTAGGTACTATGATTGAAATACCTCGTGCAGCTCTTACTGCCGACCGTATCGCATCGCGTGCAGAATACTTCTCATTCGGAACAAACGACTTGACTCAGATGACATTCGGTTACTCTCGCGACGATATCGCTTCATTCCTCCCGGTATATCTGGAGAAGAAGATCTTGAAGGTAGACCCATTCCAGGTACTCGACCAGAATGGTGTAGGTCAGTTGGTTGAGATGGCTGTAGAAAAAGGTCGCTCAGTACGTCCTGAACTGAAGTGCGGTATCTGTGGTGAGCACGGAGGTGAACCATCATCAGTTAAATTCTGCCACCGTGTAGGATTGAACTACGTAAGCTGCTCTCCGTTCCGCGTGCCTATCGCACGTTTGGCTGCGGCGCAGGCTGCAATCGAGGAATAGCACGATATAGCTGATACTCAATAAAATAGGCGGTATGCTTTTCATTTACAAAGGCTTACCGCCTATTGTATTTTTAAAAGGTACGTTCATTCCGCACGGAAAATGAGCGTAATAAACGCAAATGTTTAGAGAATGTTGTTGTGCTTTTCGTTGGGTGTTTAGAGCGTGTTTAGAGCCGTAATTGATGATATGACAGAAAGTTAAGACATTGGAAGCTGTTTGGAATAAATTTAAATAATAACATAATAAAGACATAGAACGATATGGCAACATTTAAAGCGTGTGTTCAAAAAGAACGCAAGGACGGATTTTATCCGGTTTATATCAGAGTTACCCACCATAGGGGGACACAATTCATGAAGACCGACAAGATGGTCACGAAGAAAGAACTTTCCAGAGCGAAAGAAATCGAAGACCCCTACGTGCTTCAGTATTGTGCCGGGCGGATAGTGGAATATAACGAGCGGCTCAACAAAAAAGACATTGAACATTGGACGGTCAAGGAAGTGGTGGATTTTCTTACGAACGGCAATGACGATATTTGTTTTTCGGATTATGCGAGAGTGCATATCGACAGAATGATTGACCGTGGGCAGGAAAGGAATGCCAAGAACTACAAGCTTGCCCTACAACATCTGGAACGGTTCATCGGAACCAACCAAGTGATGTTCGCTCAGTTGACCTCCACGCAGGTGAACAAATGGATAAAGTCGCTTGAACAGACGCATAGGGCAAAGGAAATGTATCCAATCTGTATGCGTCAGGTATTTAAAGCCGCCATGTTGGAGTACAACGATTACGATAACGGTATAATCCGTATCAAAGTCAACCCATGGGTGAAAGTGGAAATACCAACGGCTGATCGTGCGGAGAAGCTTGCCATTACCCCCGAAGCATGTCGGGAGTTCTTTTCATTCCCTCTGCCGGAAAGTAAGATGAAATATCCACAGACAGAGTTCGGGCGTGATGTTGCTATGATGGTGCTTTGCCTTGCAGGAATCAACACGATTGACCTGTACAATCTAAGAAAGCAGGATTACCGGAACGGAATTATCCACTACCAACGGGCCAAAACGAAGAAGTTCCGTGCGGATGGTGCGTATATGGAAATGCGGGTGCCAGCAATCATCCAGCCGCTATTTGAAAAGTACATGAACACGGCAAAAGATGATGAGCGTTTGTTCAGTTTCTATCAGCGCATGACTACATCGGACAGTTTTTGCGCCAATGTCAACAGTGGGATAAGGCAATTATGCAAGGCTATGGGAATGCCAAAGGAAGAGTGGTATTCGGCTTACACGTTCCGGCATACATGGGGAACAGTAGCTCAGAATGATGTACGTGCCTCTATCTCGGAAGTGGCGTTTGGCATGAACCATAGCAATGGACACAACGTAACACGAGGGTATATCAAGATTGACTTCTCCCCTGCTTGGGAACTGAACGAGAAAGTAATTGATTTCATTTTCTTCTCCGGTAAGGCTTCTGTACGTGAGCAGAAACAGGAGGATGTGCATTTCCGCTTGTCATACCGCTATATGGTGAATGCGGCTGCATACCACAACGGGCAAAAGGTGGCGGAACTGACCGATGTAGGCTTCAACAATGTGGATGAGGTGATTGCCCGGCTCGTAACTATGCTGCCGGATGATATTCCGAACCGTTCAATGGTGATGTTCAAAATCGTCAACCTCGACAAAGACCAGACGGTGGTGTACCAACGGCAGAAAGGAAAAGGATTCTGATTTTTTTTGTGACTTCACGAAATGATATAAGCCTGCAAGGTATTTTTCTTTGTAGGCTTTCTTTTTTATTCAATTTTTATTCTTGCCCTAAAATCGAAAATTTCTTCACGTGCGCACGCACGCGCGGTAGATGTAGTAGTAGATATATATATTTATTTTATGGTATATCTTCCGAAGAAATGGGATATAATTGTACATTTATTGCTATTTCTTCCGAAGAAATACCCTTTTCTTCCGAAGAAATGTACATTTATGGCTGTTTCCTCCGAAGAAATACCCCTTTTCTGTACATTTATGGTTATTTCTTCTGAAGAAATAAATGTAATATCTTCTGAAATTATGTCAAAAAATAGCTCATTTCAGCCATTTCAGAAGATTTTTGAGGTGCTTTTGAGCTGATTTTCGCATAAAAAATTCAATCTGTACAAGAATGTACATTTATGCGTGTTTTTTCCGAAGAAATACCCCTTTCCTGTACAATTAAGGCAATATCTTCCGAAGAAATCCGAAGAAATGGGGTATAATTGTACATTTATTGCTATTTCTTCCGAAGAAATACCCTTTTCTTCCGAAGAAATTTTACGGTCCGGACATGAAAAAAGCGACATTCTCTCGAACATCGCTTCAAAGCAAATCAGTAAAATCGTCCCCTTTTCGGGTTGGGGTTCCCTTAACATGAAGACAATCTAAAGTAGAGGGTAATAGATTATTCTTCCTCGTCTTCTTCTCCGGCAAGTTTGACAAGCTTGTCCTCAATGGTGAGTTTGACCTCGCCATCGTCTATGCTGATATTCTTAGGCATGATGATTTTAATGAACTCTGTCGACACTTTCACCCTGTCTTTGGGGTCAAGTTCCAGGAAGTCCTGCATTATTAATGGCGTCACATCTCCTTTGGGTACAGCGTTGTGCGCTTCAAGCCATTTCTCAATCATCCCTTTTGCCAGTGCCGTTATTTTGTTTGGCGTACCTTTTTGCCGCCCTCCGGTCTTTTTTCCTATTGCCATAATGATTTGTATGTAAAAAGATAAAATGATGATGCGAAGATAACGGCTTACTTTCGCACGCAAGGTATAACTTTTAATAATCAAATAAAGTCTTATGGGTTTAATAGGAAGTGCCATAGGTGCTGCAGGCAGCATTTTCGGTGGGATCAAGGCATCCAAGGCCATGAAGAAAGCAAAACGTAATGTTGAGGCTCAACGGCAAAAGAATCAGGACTGGTACGACAGGCGGTACAACGAGGATGCCACTCAGCGGGCTGATGCACAACGCATCCTTACGCAAACTGAAGAGAGTATAAAACAACGTAACAAAGCCGCTGCCGGTAGTGCAGCCGTCATGGGCGGTACTGATGAAAGTGTGGCAGCGGCCAAAGAAGCGAACAACAAGGCTCTTGCCGATGCAACATCACAGATTGCCGCTGATGCAGAAGCACGTAAGGACAATATCGAAGCCACTTATATGCAAAACGACAATGCTTTCGTGGAACAACTTAACGCCATTGAGCAAGGCAAAGCCAATGCCATATCGGGAGCTGTACAAGGAGTAACTAACGCGGTAAGTCAAATGCCTTTCTAAACTATTTCAATATGGCAACAATGGATGATATTTTAGGAAACAGAGGTGGTACGCCTCCGCCCAAAGGCTCTAAGGAATGGCACGAACAGCAGCAAGACGCTCCTTCCGTATCATCCCCGGCAAAGGGTACACAGAAATGGACGGAACAACAAGCAGCTGCGGCTCCTGCCGTTACCGGCTCCCAATCTGAAACGGTCGCTGCACCTCCGGCCAAACAAGCCGATGCGAACGGTGGCAGTCTCTCATACACTGAATTGTACAAAAAACTCAATCCCTATAAACCGCCAACGGATGAGGAACTTGCTAAAGAAAAGAAGAAGCAGAAACGTGAACAGATATTCGCAGCCATTGGTGATGGTATATCGGCACTCTCGAACTTGTTCTTCACCACGCAGTACGCTCCAAATATGTATACCGGTAAGAATACCATGTCAGAACGTACCAAAGTGAGATATGACAAGCTGATGAAAGAACGTGAAGGCAAGGAGAAAGAATATTATGAGGGGCTGATGAGGGCAAGAATCGCTGATGAAGAAAGGGATGACCGTGAACGTAAGTGGCAAAGGCAGCTTGGTCTTGACGATTATAACCGCATACGGAACGATGCCAAAGAGGAACGCGACAGGCAGATGTTTGAATTGAATCTCCAACTGCAAGGCAATAAAATATCCGCATCCGAAGCTGAAGCCAAACGCAAAGGAATTGAAGCAAAATATGCAGAAGAACTTGAAAAGGCAAGGCTTGAAACCGAAAAGGCTAAAGCTGGTGCTTCAAAGGCTTCCGCTTCCGCATCCAATGCCAGAGCAGAATATTATAACCGAGGTGGTGGCAGTGGAAAGGCCGGAGAATATCCGTGGTATGACAGCGATGGTAACAAGCATTTTGCACACTCGTATGAAGCCATGCGTCAGAACGCCATAGACAATGGAACATGGAACGAAGAAACTCAGGCTTCGACCACCGAGGTCAAAAGTGGAAGAGGGAAAACCGTCAAGACATCTGAAACGACAAAGCCCGGTAAAGGACATTCTTCTAAGCCACAGAAAAAAAGTCCAACGGCCGATAATAAAAAGAAAAGTCCAACATCATAAATAAAATACTATGCCTGAAGAAAAGGATAAGATAAAAAAACTGTATGATACGTTTGTTTCTGATGGTTACGACATGGAGAGCGAAGAAGATTTTCGCAAGAACCTGTTAGATTCAACCAAACGTAAAGCGGCTTACGACGCTCTTGTAAAAGATGGTTATGATATGGAGCCGTTTGAAGAATTTGAAAGCAATATAGGGTTTGGAAAGGAACAAACCTCATCGCAACAATCGGGAAACAGTGCTTCCGGAACGGTTGAAGAACCCATTTCACCTGCTAATGAACAGACATGGCAACCTACAGAAAAGGAGAAAGTAGCGATGTTGACCGAAACCGACCGTATTATGAACGATGTGAAATCCCATACACAAACATTCAACGAACGCATAGACAATATGCAGGAATATGGGATAAATCCCGGCTTGCAGACCAAAGAGGGAAAGATGATATTCAATCCTGAAAGTGGGAAGTTGGAGAAAACGTTCCTCACTCCTGCCGGAAATCGTTATTACAGCAAGTCATTGGCTGACATGGAAAGCTTTCAGTACCGCCAAGCTGCCGATATGTCCATAGGCGGACAGTTGCGCAAGGCAAACCTCCGGTTGCAGGAGTTGAAAGTCAAGCAAGCGGAAAGAGCATCAGAAGTACACAAGAAATGGGCAGAAGAGACAGAAAACAACAAAGCCCCTCTCGCTGCCATACTGGGAGCTGCCACTTATACGCCCCGCCAACAATCTGACAAGGAAAACCGTGCGTTATCCGTAGCCATTCGTGAAACAGAGGAACTGATTAAGAACCTTGAAGAACAGAAAGACCGTGAAAACGGTGTAGATGTAGGCTTTTGGCGTGGTTTCGGTCGCACTATGGGTGATGTGCGCACGTGGGATTTCGGTATGGGTGATATGCGTGACGCATTTACGATGATGAATGCCGATGAACTGAAAAAAGAAAATGCCACAGAGGGTGAACGTGAAGCGCATGATGCAATGATGGGCGCAATCCATGAAAAGCAACAAGCAGAGGAAAGATACAGCGGAAATGCAGATTTTTGGAACAGAGCAGGTGTAATGACAGGCTATATGCCGTCCTTCATGCTGGATTTCGTATTGACAGGTGGAGGATTTAACGGATTGTCCTCTTTCTTCAAAGGAAGTACCAGACTTGCAACAAAGGTCATAGGCAAAGAAACGGCTGAAAAAATGGCTCAGCAGGGTTTCAAGTCCTATATCAAAGAGAATGGAGCCAAAGGTTTGGGTCGGTATGCAACCGACTGGACTATCAAAGCACTCGGTACAACTGCAGATGATTTGCTTGTACGTGCCCCACTTATGGCCAATACAGTACAGGCAGGGAAAACTACTACTGACATCATTGACCGTAAACTGGGTGATGTGGTTGTTGATGAGAACGGCAACTATGATTTTTCCAATGATAAGACTTGGGGGGATGCCATTTGGCAAAGTGAAGCCAATGCCATCATTGAGAATTATTCGGAAATGTTCGGTGCGCATCTTGATCCGGTCTTTACTCTTGGGAATATGAGCAAACTAGCCAATGTGGTAGGTGCAAAGCGTATCGGCGCAGTGCTTTCAAAGGCTGACGCAAGTGCGTTGAACGGTATCATGGGACAAACTCATCAGATGTTCAACAAAATGGGTGTGAGTGATTATGTCGGTGAGGTTTCGGAAGAATACTATGGACAACTGTGGCGTACCATGCTCAATCTTGATGACGCCTATCAACAGAATCCGGACGGTACACGTACCAATTTGTTTGCCAGTGACCAATTCCATGGTGACATTTGGGGAGGCATGGCACTCTCTATGGGATTAATGGGCGCAGGAAAACATACTTTGTCTGCTGCAAATTATGCTTCCATGAAGCATGGTGTAAATAAAGCGGACGCAAAAGTGAATGAATTACTCGGAAAAGAGGTATGGGAGCCATTAAAGGCGATGCTTGACCTTACTACCAATGAGAATATCGGTGAAGTTGTGGAACTTATTGCCGGTGATAAAGATTTTACCATCAATGAGAAAGCTGCCGTTCTGGATTATATGGAACGCTCGTTGAATTTGCGAGGATTTAACCTTGCTTCTATGGCTCAATCACGTGGCGGCAACCGAAACGAAAATGTACAACAAGCAAACGACAGTTATCTCGACGGGTATAATGTCATTTCTTCGCAGGAGATGAACGATGCAAAGAACATGTATGAGTATCAGCGTGCAAGGGTTGCAGACCTCGTGGATGAGAGCATGTTTGCAATGATTGAAGAAAATCCGATTGCCGCATTAGAGTTTGTGAATGGCAACGAACAATGGAATGATGAAGATAAGTCTTCCGTAATCGATTATATTAATGCCAAGCAAGTGTATAACGGCATGATACAACGTGTACGTGATGATATAGACGGTCGTATCGAGCAGAGCAACTCAATGATAGATGCACGTGTGAACCATAATACCGGCATGATACAGGGGGCAACCATGAAGCAGGATGAGCGGAAGGTGTATGTAATCAGCGGCAAGCTTGTACCGTATGACGATGGTAGCGGTGTGAGCGTAACTGATTCGGACAACAGCATCATCATTCGCGATTCGGAAACCGGCGCACTTGAACAAGTATCACCTGATGCAGTATTGTCTCTTGATGAATCGCAAGACCCTAACGAGCAAAAAGAATTGGCAGAACAAGCCATTGTGGAGCAGTTCGCACGTGAAGCGGCTGATAAGATAGACGGTAAGGTTACATTCAATCCGGGTGATGCCTATACTATTACCGGACAGGATGGTTCACAGATGCAAGTACAGATTATAGCCAACGAGGACGGTATTGTGGATAATGGGGACGGCACAGTTAACGTTTCGGACAGCGTGAACATCTTCCCGTTGGCAAAAGAAACCATACAGCAACAGGCTGATGCGACAAATTTGGCACGTGTGGCGCAGTTCGAGCAGCAGAGAACCATTGAGAATGCCGAACGGAAACAGGAGATGCAAGAGGCTGAAAGACCACAATACGCCCTCAATGACATTGTTTCGCTTACCGATGAGAACGGCGTTACCGTCCGTGGCAATATCACAGCAGATGTTGATGCGGACGGCAAGTATGAGGTATTTACCGAAGCCCCTATCAACGGCAAGCGTGTGAACCTGTTTACCCGTGATGAACTTGACAATATGTTGTTGGAGCATAACGGAGTAGCGTTTGAACGCCCTGCCGAGAATGAGAGCAACAATGGTGCGGAAAATATTCCCGAAAATGATAACAATGCCCCTCAAAATATTCCTGCCATGCAGAGAATACCAAAGGATGAGCAGGGAAATCCGCTATATGAGCAGGCCGACAGCGACACAGCTTGGGATGCCATTGTGGAGCAGACTGAGGGTGATGAGGATATGGCACAGACCGTAGCCGATGGAATGGTTGCCGACAAGGAAGAAGCCTTGAAGAAGTTGGAGAAAGCCAAATCGAAAGGTGGCAACTCCATTGCCGAAAAGATTGCTTCCGAGAAAGAACGCAAAGCGGCGATTGATGCAGCCAAACAGGAATTGCTCGTTTGGCAGAAGATAGCCGGTACCGCCAAACGCAGAAAAATGGAAGCGGATGATGAACGCAGACGTATTGCCGATGAAGCAGCCGCATTGCGAAAGGCAGAAGAAGAAAAGTTACGTGCCGAACGTGAGGAAGCGGAACGAATCGAGCGTGAAGCCCTGAACGGAGTGCCGGACATGGTGGACGACAAGCCGCAGGATGCACGGGCAAGAGGTTACAGACGCATGAACGGTCATAAGATAGACAGACAAGAGCCTGTACAGGCATTGCAGGGAAAGGAGGTATCCGTAAAATTCAGTGATGATGCCATTGTAGGTGGTCGTGTAGCCGTGATTGATGCAAACTTGTTGCAACCGAGCCATATTCAAGGCGTGCGCAACCCTCTGCACTTTATTGACGAAGCGCAGCCGAAAGAACGGAATGACGAGGCAAGTGTATTGTCTGCACGAAAGATTGCCGGAAACATACGCCCCGAAGAAATCACATCTTCTGTTACCGCCTATACAGGTGCACCTACCGTGAACGCACGGGGCGAAGCCATACAGGGCAATAACCGAAGTGACGCACTTCGTATCATGTGGGAGAACCATCCGGAACAGGCGGCTCTTTACAAGCAGTATCTGAAAGACCATGCGGAAGAATTTGGATTACAAGCAGAAGACATTGAGGCTATGGAGCATCCTGTCCTCGTGAACACGGTTGATGTGGACGATGCAGAGGCTATCCGTCTTGGCCAGTATGTGGCACAGGACACAGAAAGTGGAGGTGTTGAACGCATCAAACCTAAAAACGCCTTACAGCGCATGGGAGCCGAAATGCGTTCGTTTGCTAACTTGCTGCTTAGGACTTCGGATGATGAAATGTCATTTGCCGGACTTGTGGATTCCAATGGTGCAAATGTTTTGAAATGGATGAGCCAAAGAGGTTTCATTACCCCCACACAATACAAGAGTGCGTTTGACAGCAAGGGTAACTTGACTCCCGAATCCAAGAATGATTTGCGTGGTATCATGTATCAAAGCATTTTCAAGGACGGTAGTACCCGGTTGGAGGAAATGTTCAACGTATTGCCGGTAAAAGCACAAAAAGCTATTCTTGCCACTGCTTTTCGTGATTATGATAGTCCGAACAGTGAACGAATGGTAGATGAGATACAGAATTCCGTTCGTGCTTACTATGCTTTGTCCCAAGATAAAATGTTTGCAGAGGCAAAGAACTTCAAGGAAGCACGTACTGCCATAGAAAGTTGGAAACGCCAGTATCAAATGGATGATGTCACTGGGGAAAGTTATCTCCCTGCTGATAATTTCAGTAACTTTGTCCTGCATTTGGCCGCAATGTATAAAGGTGAAAGCCAAAGCTTCATTCAAAATACATTCGGCAAGATTTATGACCTTATACAAGGTACACAGGAAGAAACTCTGTTCGAACAACCGGACAATACCCCTCGGACGCTCGTACAGGCTATTAAAGAAGCATTAAATTTAGATTACAATGGACAACAACGAAGCAATGTATTGGTTGGCGATACTGCAACAAGCCAACGAGGGCAGCAAGGAAGCAATGGAACTCTTGCGCCAAGAGAACGAGTTGAGAACGGAAATGAGACAACTGATGATACAGGAAGAACTGAAAGCATTGGTGGACAAAGCGAAATAGAATCTTCTTTATCACAAGAAGAAATGCTATCTTCTGATGATACAGACAATCAACTTAGTGCAAAAATAGCAAGACGTATTGAAGTTCAAGAAGATGATTGGATTGAAAGCGGAAAGTATGGCGATACTTATAAACAGACAATTATTGTTGATGGTACTCATAAAGTTATAAAAGTTGATGCACCTGATACGAAAGGTAATTATATAGGTAGCGCTTATGAGTATGACGGTCAAACATTCGGAGACTTATTGGATGTTCTTAATTATATTGATGCATCTTCGTCTTTAGCCAATGCTGTTGCAGTGGCAGAGAAAGAAACCGATACTACTCCTACGGAGAAACAGAAAGAAGCCGGTAATTATAAGAAAGGTCATGTGCAGGTTGGTACATTCAATATCACCATTGAGAACCCGAAAGGATCCGTTCGTAGTGGAATAGACACAGAGGGCAACAAGTGGGAAACGATCATGCAGAACACCTACGGTTACATTCGTGGCACGGAGGGCGTGGATGGAGACCACATAGACGTGTTCCTCTCTGATGATATTGACGGGTGGAACGGACGCAGGGTGTTCGTGGTGGACCAGTATAATGAGGACGGCAGCTTTGATGAGCATAAGGTAATGCTTGGTTTCAATGAGACTGACGATGCCGAGGCAGCTTACTTCGCGAATTATGACAGCGACTGGGCAAATAATCACAAGACAGTGGTAACTGCCGTAAACTTGGAGGATTTCGAGAAATGGATAGATAGTAGCCACCGGAAGACAAAAGCGTTTGCAGAATACAAGTCAGTCAAAAGTGTTGAGGAACAGAGTTCAGGTACACAAGTCGACAGACTTTCTGAAATCAAGTCACGCATTGAAGAACTGCACAAGGAACAAGAAGCCGCACATGGTCAGAGTGATATATTTGAGGAAGCCCGCATTATTTCCGAAATAAACGACCTCTTTGCTGAACAGCGGAAGTTAGAACAAAGCAATTTCAATGAAGAAACGACAACACCGACTGATGCTGCATACACCATTACTCCGGCACAGTACACCACCAAAAGAGGTAAGGTGTTGGATATGCACCTTGTGAAGTTCAATAATGAATTAAGAGATACTGTTCGGAAGCACACCACAATGTTTGCCAAACAACTGAATGGCTGGTGGGACAAGGGAAAGCAAGGCTTCATGATGCGGAGCAAGGAAGATGCTGAACGCTTGGCAGAATATGCAACCGATGCACAATCACAACCACCTTTGTCTTTGTCTGATTTGTCAGAAGTAAATGACGGCAATGTGCAGTTTGCTGAGTCTCAACTTTTGGAAACATCTAAGCAAGAAGAAAAGCAGGAATACAGCCCAGTGTGGCAATATTCTGTTTCCGTTGACAAGAAAACCGGATTGACCACGTTGAAGCGCGATGATGTGAGCGGCCCTATCCCTATCGGGGATGGACGTTTCAATTATACGGCAAACAGTCCTGAAGAAATGTTGGAGATTGTACGTAATCCCAAGAATTTCAATCAGGAACTGCGTGACGCTGTTGAAACCATTCTTGAAAACAAGGTTAAGATTAGGGAGATTGTACGTACAGAAAAAGCGGAAGCCACAGAGCAAGAATCTAAGCCTGAAAATAATCCGAGTGGCAACCGTCTTGTTACCGATGAACGCTATGCAGAACTCCGTGAGCGTATGCGCAAGAAGTTGCTCGGTCAAATGAACATGGGCATAGACCCTGAAATACTTGCCATTGGTACGGAGATGGCTGTTTACCATTTGGAGAAAGGTGCACGCAAATTTACCGAGTATGCTACAGCTATGGTTGCAGACTTGGGCGATTCCATACGCCCTTACCTTAAAGCATTTTACAATGGTGCGAGAGATTTGCCGGAGGTGGCAGAGAACGGGCTGGATGCAGACATGACTCCATACGATGAGGTACAACAATTCGATGTGACGAATTTTGATAAGAAAAGTATTGATGCGCTTGCTACCGCCGAAACCGTAACAAGAGAGACCGAGGTGGAGCAAGAGGCAGAGATTGCACAGGAACGCATCAAAAAAAGCCGCCCTGCACGTAAGAAGAATGAGAAAAAAGCAGTAATTTCACAGCAGTCAAATGAGTTGGGTTTGTTTGACGCTCTGACTGATAACAATAAAAATAGCGAACATGGATTACAGAGAACTGATGCAGAACGCTCCGAAAGAGTGCCAGCCAAAGGTTATAGACACGAGCAAGGATTATCAAGAGGCACTGAAACAGGTAGCGAAAGCGAACAACAAGCCGGTAGAGGAACTGACAACGAAGGAGAAAGAACAGGCGATGCAGTCGATAGGACTGTGCGACCTCGACTTTCAGATTCCTTAAATGAACGAAGCATTGAGGGTAAGCGCAAGAAAGAGATTGAAAACAACCGAAAACTTGCCGATGAACTCAAAGGTGTTACATTGCACTTGAACGACAAACTCGGAGGAGAACATGAGATTTCCGGTATTGTCTATTACGAACTTGCCAACGTATTCCATTGCAATGACAATATAAGCGGACCATTCCAAGCGACACGCAAGGAACTTGATGCTATTCTTAAAGTTGCACGCAAAAACGATGGCAGGAATACATTTACTTCCAAGAATACCCACAACAACCATTCGGAACGTGGCAAAGACCACGCCCCTACATCGGTAGATGCCCGTATCGAAGCCAACATCAAGGCTATCGAACTGGCAAAGCAGTTGCTTGAAAATGGTGAACAGGCTACAGAAAAACAGATGCAGACCCTCCGCAAGTTCAGTGGTTGGGGCGGATTGGGCAAGGCTTTCAGTGAGGGTGCATACTACGCTCCTAACCCTACCCAGAAGAAACTTCGTGAATTACTTGGGGAAAAAGCGTATCAAGAGGCTGTAATGAGTGCGAACAGTGCCTATTATACGCCTGCATACGTTGTTGATACCCTTTGGGATATTGCCGAGAAAATGGGCTTTGAGGGTGGAAACATTCTTGAAGGTTCTGCAGGTATCGGGAATATTTTAGGACAGATGCCCGCACACATCAGCGAGCGGAGCGACATCCATGCCATAGAAATTGACGGAACTTCGGGAGGAATCCTTTCACTCCTCTATCCTGATGCCAAAGTGGACATACAGGGCTTTGAGCAGACACGCATACCGAATGGCAGCATAGATTTGGCTATTACCAATGTCCCGTTTGTTACAGGACTCCGTGTGAACGACACCACAGGCGACAAAGACCTGTCGAAGAAATTCCACAACATACACGATTTCTGTATTGCAAAGAATGTGCGCAAACTGCGCGAGGGCGGTTTGGGCATCTTCATTACGTCCAACGGTACGCTTGACAACAGCAAGAAACTCCGTGACTGGATTGTGAACGAGGGCGGTTCTGACTTCGTGGGTGCTTTCCGTATGCACAACAAGACTTTCGGTGGCACCGGGGTAACCTCCGACATCGTTGTTATCCGCAAGCGTGTGAACGGGCAGAAATCCGCCCATGTCATTGATGTAAGCGATGTGAGCGGAGAGCGTATGGCAGAATATGATACTGGGGAAACACGCAAGGTCAAAGGCAAGGAAACACCGGTCATCAAGCAACTTTCGATGGACTACAATCGCTATTTCATTGAACACCCCGAAAACATGGCTGGTGAAATGCACTTTGCATTTGAGAAAGGCGACACATTCCGCCCGACAAGCAAGGGTTTGTATCCTGCACAGGATAAGAAGCAGGAGCAGATGTTATCTGAATTTGTCCATTCATTCAAGGCAGAGGAATTTGGCGAACGCAATGCCGGACCGGTTACCGATGTAATGCCCGACAAAAAGATTGGTGAGATATTTGTCAGAGATGGCAAACTGTTTATCAACTCGACAGCCAGTGCACAACCTCTCGAAGTGAATGCCAATAAGGTAAAAGGGCATACGAAAGTGGAATGCTTCGAGGCGTACACCGCCATCAAGGAAGCTCTTGCGGAAGTTCTTTCCTATCAGACCGAGAACGAAAGCGATGAGGGGCTGAAACCTTTGCTTGACAAACTCAACAAGGCATATGATGATTTTGTCGGCACATACGGACACTTCAACAAGAACACCGCCATTGCGTTTCTCCGCAATGATGTGGACTATGCTAATGTATTCGCTCTTGAAAAGTTTGAGGAAACGGCAGATGAAAAAGGAAACCGGATACAGAAATTTGAAAAGACCGATGTATTCAGCAAACGTGTCGTTGAAAAAGATAAAGAACCCACCCCGGCCAATGTCAAGGACGGTATCATTGCAAGTATCTTCAAATTCGGTCGTGTGGACATACCATATATCGCCGAACAACTTGGCACAGGCATCGAAGATGTGAAGAAAGAAATCATCGAGAGCGGCTACGGTTTCGAGGACCCAGTAAGCCGACAGATGGAAGCATCGTATCAGTATTTGAGTGGAAATATCCGTGAAAAACTGCGTCAGGCAGAGGAAAACAACGAGAATGGGGAATTTGACCGCAACATCAAGGCATTGCAGGAAGTCATGCCAATGGAAATCCCCGCACATCTGATAGACTTTACCCTCGGCAGTTCTTGGATTGATCCGAAACTATATGAAGATTTCGTAAAGGAACGAACGGAAGTAGATGTCCGTTTTACAGCAGTAGGCGGTACTTGGTTTATGAAAGAGCCATACTTTACCAACTACGAAAAGAACCGTGCCATGGGCGTGACCAGTGAAATGCTCGGTCGAACCATTATGGGACACACCCTTATAGAAGCCGCCATTCAGAACAGAAGCATCACGGTTTCCACCACCAAGAAACACTATGACGGCACAACAGAAACAATTACCGACAAGGAAGCGACACAGGCTTGTGCCGCCAAGATTGATGAAATCCGTCAAGATTTCAAGGACTGGGCAAGGCAGAAGATGCAGAGCGACCCGGAAATGTCGGAACGTATGGAACGTATCTATAACGATATGTTCAACAACTTTGTGCCTATGAGCATACCGGACGAGTTTGTGCCGGAGTATTTTGGAGGTGCTTCACACAAATTCAAGATGCGTCCTCATCAAGGCAGAGCCATCGTGAGAGGCACACAGCAACCGTTGTTGCTTGCCCATGAGGTAGGAACAGGAAAAACCTTTACCCTTATTTCCACAGCGATGGAAATGCGCCGTTTAGGTACTGCCCGCAAACCGATGATTGTAGTGCAGAATGCCACCGTCGGGCAATTTGTTGCAAGTGCAAAGGAACTGTACCCGAATGCCAAGATACTGACACTCGAAGAGGCAGACCGAAGTGCGGAGGGCAGAAAGAACTTCTATGCCAAGATACGCTACAATGACTGGGATATGATTGTCGTTCCGCAATCGACCTTTGAATTTATTCCCGACAGCGAGGAAAGAGAAATGACTTTCGTGCAGGACAAGATTGAGGAGAAGATGCTCATCCTTGAACAGATGAAAGAGGAAGACCCGGACGGAAAGAACATGATTACCCGGCAAGCCGAACGTGAAATCGAATTGTTGGAGGAACAGCTTGCCGGACTTGCAGACAATGCTTCAAAGAAACGCACCGCCAACGATGAGAAAAAACGTGCCGTAGCCTTGCAGAATGCAGAAGTCAAGGCAATGGAAATGCTTGACCGCCGTACTGACGATGTGGAGAACTTTGACGACATGGGCATTGATGCCCTGCTTGTGGATGAAGCCCACGAATACAAGCACCTTGGATTTGCCACTGCCATGCAGCGTGGAGTGAAAGGTGTGGACCCGTCATACAGCAAAAAATCACAAGGCGTATTCTTGAAAACACAGGCTGTTTTAGAAAAGAACAACGGACGAAACGTAATTTTTGCCACAGGTACGCCTATCAGCAATACCGCTGCAGAGATTTGGACGTTCATGCGCTATCTCATGCCTGCCGATACAATGAAAGAATACGGTATCTATTACTTTGATGACTTTGTACGCAACTTCGGTAACATTCAGCAAATGTTGGAATTCACCACAAGCGGAAAGTTCAAGGAGAACAATCGCTTTGCCGGATATGTGAACCTGCCCGAACTGGTGCGTATATGGTCTGGAGTGTCCGATACTGTCCTTACCAAAGAAGCCGGTGGCGTAAAGGACAAAATACCTGAAATGGAGGAAGGAAAGGCACAAGACCTCTATCTGCCACAGACACGTGCATTGCGTAGTATCATGAAGTTCGTAAAGAGCGAACTTGAACATTATGAGCAGATGAGCGGCAAAGAGAAGAAAGAGAATAGCCATATTCCGCTCACTATGTACGGTATTGCCAAAGCTGCTGCCGTGGATGCCCGATTGGTGCAGTCAGATGCAGAGGACGACCAAAACAGCAAGACCAATGAAGCCGTGCGCCAGACTTTGCGCTCACTGAAAGAAACAGTCGACTACAAAGGTACGGTTGCCATTTTTGCCGACAATTATCAAAATAAGCAGAGCGGCTTCAATCTTTATGATGACATCAGAAATAAACTGATCGCAGAGGGAGTTCCTGCTGATGAGATTGTAGTAATGAGGTCGGGAATGACTGTCAAGAAGAAACTTGAAATCTTTGAAAAGGTAAACCGTGGTGAGGTTCGCGTGATTCTCGGTTCGACCTTTACGCTCGGTACAGGCGTGAACATTCAGGAACGACTGCACACGCTGATACATTTGGATGCGCCCAACCGTCCTATGGACTATACCCAGCGCAACGGACGCATTTTGCGACAGGGAAATTTGCATAAGGACATGAACAAGCCTGTACGCATCTTGCGTTTCGGAGTTGAGGACAGTTTGGATGTTACCGCCTACCAACGATTGAAAACAAAGGGAGCGATTGCCGACAGTATCATGAACGGCAAGCAGATGATGAACAACAGCATGACCAACCGTGTGCTTGAAGAGGAAGAAGATGTGTTTGGCGATACCGTTGCGCAGCTCTCCGGTAGTGAGTATGCCATGCTGAAAAACAATGCGGAAAAGAATGTGCGCAAGTATGCAAGCCGCAAAAAGCAATGGGAAACAGACCAAACCTATATCCATAATGCCAAGCCAAGACTGAAAGCCTTTATCAAGGATGCGGAAAAGCGCATTGAGGACAACGGCAGGTACTTGGAGGCAGTACGCTCGTCGTTCCCCGATGGACAATTCAAGGAGATTGTAATCGGCAAACATCGCTTTACTTCTGTTGATACAATGGATGATTTTTTCAAGGAATACAACAAGAGTGTCCTTGCCGAAATGAAGCAGATGAAAGACGGTGAGATTTCAGGAGAACAAAAACGGGAACTGATTATACAGATAGGCGATTTTTCATTTGTGGTCACAACAAAACTGGCAAGGAAAACCATGAGTGACGGTGCAACACTTTTCAATGATGTTGAGCGTAGAATGACCTACTCTTGTCTTGAACTCGGCATTGAAGATGTGCCGGTACGCCAAAACCTGCTTCGCAATGCCGTTGAGGATATTACAGACAATGTGATTACAGGAAAGGATTTTGCCGAGATATTGAGTGCTGGAGAGCGAAGCAAAAAACATAATGAAGCCGAATTGAAAGAACTCCTGTCAAGAGAGGGCAAGCCATTCGAGTATGAAGAAGAATTGGCACAGGCGAAAGTACAGTTAGAGGAATATGCCGAACTGATGAAAAAAGAGTTGGAGGAAAAGGAAGCCAAGTATGCTGAAATGGATGCCACTGTAGAAACGGCAAATAATATTTCTACCTCAGAAGAAGATGATGAATTAAAACGCGAAGGTGATGGTGCATATACCGATGATGAAGTCAGTTATGAGAATGATCCGATAGCAAAACAGCTCAGCCAGTCAAGGAGAACGGCAAAGCAGCGGAGGGAATTTGCACGGCGTGAACGCCAAAGAATGGCAGAACGTGTGGAAAGCCTTGCAGAGAAACTGCATCTTGACAATGTGGAGGTTGTTACTGATGCTTCCGTCTTGGATGGAAAGAAGCAGCGTGCAAAAGGCTTCTACTCGAAGAGTACAGGGAAGATAACCATTGTCATTCCCAACCATACAAGTACGTTTGATGTTGAGCAGACACTGCTGCATGAGGCTGTGGCGCACTATGGTTTGCGCCAGTTGTTCGGAGAACATTTCGATACATTCCTTGATAATGTATTCAACAATGCCGATGAGAACATACGCAGACACATTGTAGATATGGCTGCAAAAAACGGTTGGGATTTCCATAAGGCTACTGAAGAATATCTGGCTTCGCTTGCAGAAGATACCGAATTTGAGAACATCAACGCAAGTTGGTGGCAACAGATAAAGGATTTCTTCCTGAATATGCTTCATAAGATAGGCTTTGAGGATTTCAGAGGGGTTACTCTATCGGACAACGAACTTCGCTACATCTTGTGGCGCAGTTACGAGAACCTTGCGGAACCGGGCAGATACAGAAACATATTGGGAGAAGCCGCTGATGTGGCAAAGCAGTATGAACTGAAAGTTGGAAATTATGCGGTTTCCGACCCACATCATCAGACTGTTGCAGAAAGTGATGATGCACTATACCGTACCGGTGACCCGGAAATACATGAAAGGGAGTTGGCTCGTGACCGTTATGAAAGGCGTGTAAAAAGCGGTATGTTCCAATCACAGGAAGCATTACAGGACAGTATGCTCGGCTTGAAAGAAGCCATGATTGCAATCCTTGGCAAGGAAACAAACATTGAGGATGTGGACGGATTTGAAAACGCATACTTGGGAGAAAACCGTCTGTCAAGTGTGAACAAAGCCGAAGCCGATGCATTTGCCCACACCCTGTTCAAGCCCATGCTTGATGAGGTTGCCAAACTTGCCAGGACTGAGGCAGAGCGTGAGGAATTGACTGATTACATGATGGCGAAACACGGCCTTGAACGCAATACATATATGCGTAATGAAGCAATCAATAACGGAGCAACCGATGCAGACCAAACCGACTATGCCGGACTTACAGCCCTTACAGGTATGGATAATGTTACTGATGCCGAAACGGAAGCACAGATAATGGTTAACGATTACGAACAGACACACGACACTACCGACCTTTGGAAAAAAGTCAATGCCGCGAGCAAAGCAATACTTTCAAAGTCATACGAATGTGGCATGATGAGCAAAGCGACCTTTGACAAGATTTCAGATATGTATGATTTTTACATTCCACTACGTGGTTTTGATGAAAAGACCAGTTCTGAAGCATACGCATATCTGACGCACAAGCAAAGTGCATTCAATGCTCCTATCAAGAAAGCGGAAGGACGCAGGTCTAAAGCGGATGACCCGTTTGCCAACCTGCAATCAATGGCAGAAGGTGCTATCATGCAGGGCAACCGGAACAAATTGGTAAAACAGCGTTTCCTTAATTTCGCCCTCAACCATTCGAGCGACCTTGTCAGTGTGAGCGACATTTGGGTAGAATACGATACGGTGGCCGACGAATGGAAGCCAGTGTTTCCTGACAACATAGACAGTACAGATACTCCCGAAGTGGTGGAACAGAAGATGCTGGACTTTGAAACTAAAATGGAGTCATTGGCGCAGCAATATCCTGACCGGTACAAGCACGGCAAGGATACCGTGAATATTCCTTACCGTATTGTGGAAAGCCGGGATATGAGGCAGCACCAAATTGTAGTGAAACGTGGCGGCAGGGACTATGTGATTACCATTAACGGCAATCCCCGCGCAGCACAGGCACTGAACGGACAGACAAATCCCGACAATGATATGTCGGGGGCAATCGGAGCTATTCTCCGTGCAGGAGAAAATATCAACCGACAGTTGAGTGCGTTCTATACCACACGTAACCCAGACTTCATTGTATCGAACTTCATGCGAGATATGCTATACACCAATACCATGACTTGGATAAGGGAAAGCCCGAACTACGCACTGCGTTTTCATCGGAATTATATGTATGCCAACCCTGTAAGAATAAAGCAACTCTTGGCTAAGCACCGCAAAGGGACACTTGACATGAGTAACAAGACGGAAGCGATGTTTCATCAGTTCATGATGAACGGAGGAGAAACAGGCTATGCCAATATTCGGGACATTGAACAACATAAGAACGACATACGCAGGGAACTGAAAAAATCGAACGGCAAGATTCCTGTAAAAAAAGCATGGGACTTGTTGGGCGAACGTTTCGATGAGTACAACCGATCCGTTGAGAACTGCGCCCGTTTTGCCGCTTTCATGACATCACGCGAAATGGGCAGGAGCATTGACAGAGCCATCTATGATGCAAAGGAGATAAGTGTAAACTTCAACAAGAAAGGCAGCGGAGCAAAATTCTATGACAGTACAGGGCAGACAAAGGCTGGTAATGCCAGTGCATTGGTATCGGGACTTGGTCGTAGCGGCTATGTGTTTTGGAATGCAGCCATTCAAGGTACGGCAAACTTTGGACGACAGATGAAACGCCATCCTGCCAAAGCTTTTACAGGTATTGCGGCGATGTTCCTTCTTGGTGCCATTGTTGCCTATTTGGGTGGCGATGATGATGACGATGATGACAAGAACGCATACTATAATCTTCCCGAATATGTAAGGCGTAGCAATATTCTTTTCAGGGCAGGAAACAGTTGGGTATCAATTCCTCTTCCGGTAGAATACAGGGCTGTTTACGGCATGGGCGAACTGATGATTTCCGTTCTTAACGGAAAGGAACATCTTACAGGCGAAGAAATTGCCGAAGCCATAACAGGACAGGCTACACAGATATTACCTATTGATTTCTTGGAGGGCGGCGGAGGATTGAATGCCTTTGTACCGAGTGCCTACAAACCCTTGTGGGAAGCCTACGTTGCAGAAAAGAGTTGGACGGGTATGCCACTTTATAAAGACACACCTTACAACAAAGATATGCCCGAATGGACAAAGGCGTATAAGAGCGCCAATAAATACATTGTCGGATTGGCCAATGCCATGAATGAAGCTACGGGCGGAGACCCATATACAAAAGGAACGATTGACTTTAATCCGGCAAAAATTGAATATATGCTGAACGGTTATTTCGGTGGCGTGTTCGGAACAATCGACAAATTGAGCAAGACCGCAGAAACCATTACGGACAACCGAGAGTACGACCCTCGCAGCTTCTTGTTGGTAAACAGACTGATCAAAGCCGGGGACGAACGCACCGAGTACAGGGCTGTGAACAATGAGTATTTCCGATTGAAAGAGGAGCATGACCGATTGAAATCCAGATTAAAACACTATGAGGAAGATACCGACAACGACATATTTGACTATGCGGAAAAGATTGATTTCCTTTACAATTCACCCGAATACGAGCGGTATGAAATTTTTGAGGATTATCGTAGGGATATTGACGACCTCTATAATGAACTGAATGACACAGTTGATGATGAGGAACGTAAGAATATTGAGGCTGAATTGAATGAACTCAAAAAGGAAATGATAGAAGAAATGAACAAAACCCGTAAATAGTTAAACATAGGATGATTGCCCGGAGCAGTATATTTGTTCCGAGCAATCATTAAAATGATAAAAATATGCATGTAAATAAAAGCGAAAGAAAATTGCTGCCAATGAGCCGTATAGCTCCGGGAAGAAATGATGCCGCCGAGATAGATACTGTTGTTTCTGCAAAACGTTATGGTGACCGCAGGGCATTTGACATTCTTATGGAAGCACAATACTATTGGAGCCAGATGGACGACTTTCGGAAAGACCGGGAGCGAAACAAACGCTATACCTATGGTTTCCAATGGGACGATATGATTTGTGTGGACGGAAAATCCATGAGCGAGGAAGAATACATTAAAAGTCAAGGCAACGTGCCTTTGAAAAACAACCTTATCCGTAGGCTTGTGCGAAGCGTGCTTGGCGTGTATCGAAGCCAAAGTAAAGAACCGACCTGTACCGCACGTGATCGGGATGAACAGAAACTTGGTGAAACGATGAGTACGATACTTCAATGCAACATGCAGCTTAACCGAATGAACGATGTATACGCCCGAACTATGGAAGAGTTCCTGATAAGCGGTTTTATCGTTCACCGTAAATCGTACGGTTGGCGTAATGGAAAAGAGGATTGTTGGACGGACTATGTGCAACCCAATAATTTCTTTATCGACAACAACATGAGAGATTTCAGAGGTTGGGATGTTTCCGTGCTTGGAGAAGTTCACGACATTTCTTTCGGACAGTTGTGTGAACAGTTCGCATCAAGTCCGCAGGAATACAGACAATTGCGTGACATTTACAAGTGGGCGGCAAGGAAAGATTACATAGCCACATACGCGGAGCGTTTCGGGTATAGCCGCTTGGAGAACTACGATTTTCTATTCACAAGCGAGCCGGGACGATGCCGTGTGATAGAGATATGGCGCAAGGAGCAAAAACCGAGATACCGTTGTCATGACTACCAAAACGGCGATATTTTCAAAATAGACGAAGAAGATTACGCACAAGTGGTGCTTACTGAAAATGAAGAACGTATGCGTATGGCCAAGGAAGCCGGTATGCCGGAAGATGAGGTTCCGTTGATAAAAGCTACTTGGTTTGTGGACGATTATTGGTATTTCTATTACCTTTCCCCTTTTGGCGACATATTGAGGGAGGGGGAAACGCCTTACGAGCATGGAAGCCATCCATATGTTTTCAAGGCATATCCGTTCATTGATGGTGAAATCCATTCATTCGTTGCTGATGTAATCGACCAACAGCGATATACCAACCGATTGATAACCCTCTATGACTGGATAATGCGGGCGAGTGCCAAAGGCGTGCTGATGATGCCCGAAGATTGCTTGCCTGATGGTGTGAGCATTGACGATATTGCAGAGAGCTGGACGGAATTTAATGGTGTCATCGTATACAAGCCGAGCAAAAGCGGAAAAGTGCCGGAACAGGTGGCCAATAATTCCACAAATATAGGCATTGCGGAACTGCTTAATATGCAACTCAAATTTTTTGAAGATATATCGGGAGTTACGGGCGCATTACAAGGAAAGCCCGGGTATTCCGGTGAAAGTGCATCGCACTATAACCAACAGACAGAAAACGCCACGAAGTCATTGCTCGACCTGCTTGAATGCTTCAGTTGTTTTGTAGTGGACGGAGCATATAAGGATGTGAAGAATATGCAGCAGTTTTATGATAGCAAACGTGTATTCAATATTGCAGGTAAGAGTGGTGCACAAATCGAATATGACCCGAAGAAAATACGTGATGTAGAATTTGATTTAAGCATTACCGAAAGCACTTCAACACCGGCATACAGGCATCTTGCTAACGATATGCTTATGCAGTTGTACCAGTCTCAGGCAATCAGTGTAGAGCAGCTGCTTGAGCATGGAGATTTCCCGTTTGCAGATGAATTGTTGCAAAGTATCAAATCACAGAAGGAACAGTTGGAGCAGGGTAAAGTGCCCGATGGTCTTTCTCCTCAATTGCTTCAACAGGTCGAACAAGGTGCAAATATAGATGCAGTAAATCAGTTACATAATGCAATAAGAACTTAAACCAAAGGGGGCACATCATCACAGATATGCCCCCTTTCTTTATTCTTTGGATAATTGGTCGCATTCAATCCATGTTTCTTCAGTATCATCAAAACGAACGGTACAACCGTATTTATCAGTATCTATATCTAATACAGTACCGCTTTTCCCATTATCATTGCACATCACCCGGTCTCCGATGTTAAACTTGTTGATATTGTCAAGTGCGAGCGGGTCATTGGTAAGTGTGGCAATGCCATCAATATTTCCGTACTTTCCCATTCTCTTTGGTATTTGAAAATGAATCAAGCCATGAGAAATACTGTTTTCGTTTCAATGCAATAACAGCAGAAGGAAGCATAGCTGAACCGTTTCCATAAGTCGTGCAGTAGAAGCATTCGCGTTCAAGGTCGCCCACAAACGTATTATGATTGATGTAGCCTTTCTGTTTCAACTTACGGAAATTCTTTCTATCCATAATGATAAGTTGACCTTTTTTTCCACCGGCAGGCATAACGTAGTAACGTTCTCCAGTTTCTTTGTGTTTTTCGTCTGCCTGCCTGACTGCTTCACGTAAACGAAGCGAAGCTCTGATTTTTCTGAAAATGTTCATTGTTCCTTGTTTTTATAGTTAAACTTATATTGTAGCTGCTGAAACAGCTTTTTTCTTTTTGACAACAAATCGTCCGATACGAAGCACAATCTTTGGAATTTCCATTTCAAAGAAACATATATGCAAGCCTATGGCTCTTGTCATTAGCAAGTCATCATGTTTACCGGTAATCGCTCCGAAAGCTCCGTTCGGTTTTTTCTCGTAACACAAATATTCGTCCAGGCAACGTTCGTCACGTTCTGTGTATAAATTCTCACGAATAACCTTGACTAAGGTTGATATAATCATCGGTTTGGTTGAGACATTGGTATGGAAGCCGTATTTGGTAGGCAATCCCTCGCGTACGGCTTCTTCGGACTGACCACGTGCATAGAGATTAGGGTAAATCTCTTTGATTTGATTAAGGATGAACTGTGACTGGTCGCCATCTACCTGCCGTTCCTTGTCATGCGTTTCCAAGGTGTTGCTTTCTATCACCAAGAGTGAATTGTCATAAAAAGCCGCTATTTGTGCCGCTTTCCACGCAAGCTGGTCGATGTCGCAATGTCCGTACCATTGTGCCACTACGACAGGCTTGCCACCATCAATCATAAACAGACGGTCAAGCACAAGAACAACAGAGAAGTCTGCTTTATTGGAACGTCCACCCACATCGACAATCGTGAGGTAACGATTTGTAACAACTTCCTTTTCATCTGTTTCCGGCAACTCCCAAATATGCAACAATCCCTGTTTGTCTTTCACAAAGCGCAAGTTCTGCAAAGCGTTCTTGCCCTCATCCGCATCGGCACAGACTTCACCGACATATTTAGGCTTCTTGCAGGTCTTACGCATTGCATCGACCTTGTATTTGTCGAACACACGTGCTCCCGAATGTACGAAGGCTTCCACATCATCAGACGGAAATTCGGCAGCCATCTGCCCATGGTCATTGTACTTCCTGCGTTCGGCTATGTACCAATGGATAGCTTCGAGCGTAGCACCTTTTTCCCACAGCGACCAAAGATACTTACCGCATTCCTCACGTTCGGAATCTGTATTTTCATTGTCCCGATTCTGATAAAGCCATTCTGCAAAATCCCATTTTTCTTTGTCCGAATCAAAAGCGAGTGTATATTGCTCGATGTCGAACCATGAAACGAACATTGCCTCGAACTGGGATTTCCCTTCTTTTGCGGCAGTATATTCGCGATGAAAGAAGTTCCCGGTGCCATTTGCTGTGCTTTCATAAACAATCATGGTGTAAGGCTTGAGGAGAATACCCGAACAGGCGGAGCGCACAATGTCTTCCGGTTTTTTTCCCTCCGTAGCCTTCCATATTCCCACTTCGGAGAGATGTACAAGATTGTAATCACCGCCACGACACGAATCCGGGCGTTCAGCCGTACCAATCTTGATTTTGCAGTTACGCTGCGGAATACGCGATATACTTCCCGATTTTCCCACTCCTACAATCTTCGGCTCGTTCTCATTGTAGGCTTCATCTATTTTATAGAGCATTTCGACAGGATAACTTTTAATCATCCGGTCGAACATATCCTTGATTTCATCGGAGCCTGCGCCCTGATGTGCAATGATAAGTGAGTTTAAGCCGGTTTTGTGAAGCAACTGCAACCATGCCATATAAAGCTGTGAAGTGGTGGAACCACCCCATTGCCGTGCTTTAAGCAGGATGATGCGTATCGGTTTCCCTGCAATACGCAATTTCTCAAGCCGATCCACAAAACGCCGTTGAGGTCTTGTCAGACGAAACAGGACATCCTCACCACCGCCTTTGGCCTTGATATAGACAAATGTTGCCGCCCAAAACGGAAAATCCTCGCGGCTGCGTATTCGTACAAACTGCTCTATGACCTTCAAGCGATCATCCTGATTGTCTTCCACGCCCATGTAGTCCGTGAGGAATTTGGAAATAGAACCGGCTTCGATGAGTTGGCGTACAAGCGGTACTTTCATGATACGTTCCGGTAACCACTGGGTATGTATAGGAAAGTCACTGATGGTACATTTTACACGTTTACCGACAGAACCTTCTCCGGTAATTGGATTGAACTTTGCATATACAATCGCATTGCGGCGTTCATTCTCTGTCAATATGTCCTTGATGGCCTTATCTTTCATGGTGCATGATTTTAACAGGCTTGTTTAGCAGAGCCATGATGAGTCCCAATACATAACACCAAAGATGCAATACGGCATTTATGCCCGGAAACAGGAAGCCTGCCACAAGGTAAAACAGCATCCATAACTGATAATACCGTTTACGTAATACCTCAAACGATATTGAACCAAACAGGGCGAAAACCAATCCGGACAATCCTACCGTTGGCGAATCCATTGTCGTGAAATATCCAAGGGTATCAACTGGAACTGTAACAGCAATCATATAGGCTGACAGCAATCTTCCTATCCCAATATCGTAAATGAAAATAATCGATAATAAACACCATGAATTGAGCAAGGCATGAAACATATTCGTATGGAAAAACGGATACAGCAAGCGTCCTGGCATATTACTTCCAGCGTAAATGCCGACAGTTTGCCAATCCCATTCTCCTGAAAATGACAAACACACAATCATGGCAGAAATCAGGAGAGCCGTAATCTTCTCAACTTTTCTTGCATCCATCGTTTTTTAGCCTTGCATATCATCATTTTGGCACTACCCGGCGTGAGGTAGAATTTCGGTGCGGGTTGAGCAATCACTTTAGCACACAGCTCAGAAATGGTAAGTTCCGGGTATTCTGATTTGAGAGCGACAACCCTTGTATGAATTTCCTCATACATTTCTTTCTTCAACGGCCACATACCGCTTAAATCGTTCTCACCCCTCATCATGGCGGAAACGACCAATGCTGCACGAATATCGCTGACCCAAAACCTCCGGGACGGCATGTTTACAATTACTTTATACACTTCAGGCATACGGATATAATCACACGATGAAATGTATTCATCGTATGCTCTCATCAAGTCGTTCATACGCTCCATAGAGTATTCCATAACTGCTCCTTTATGCTTCATTTTTCTTCCCGTTATAGTACCAAAGTTACCAATAGGAGCGTAAAAAGATAAACATGACATCCTGCTTTCCCTGCCTATTTTTGTCTTGTAGAATCTGACTATAAATTAAATTTTTGAATTATGCCTAATAATACGGAAGTTAAGAGCAATCGCGAGCGATACACAGAGCGATTGAAAGCAAAGTATCCGGACAGAGAATTTGCCGATGATGAAGCGTTATTCGGTCAAATCAATGACGATTACGATGGTTACGACAAGGAATTGTCCGGTTACAAGGAACGTGAAAAAGCGCTGTCCGACCTGTTTGCAAGCAACCCGCAAAGTGCCGCTTTCCTTACTGACTGGAGAAAAGGCGAAGACCCTATCATCGGTATGGTGCGCAAATTCGGGGATGATTTCAAGGCCGCACTTGAAGACCCCGAAAAGCAGGAGGCACTTGCAGCCGCCAACAAGGAATTTGCGGAACGAATCGCCCAAGAGAAAGAGTACGAGGGAGAGTATCAGAAGAACCTCGACGAAACCCTGACCACCCTTGAAACCATGCAACAGGAAGAAGGACTGTCGGATGAGGACATCGACAGCGCAATGGATTTCCTTGTAGGCATTGTACGTGACGGAATCATGGGTAAGTTTACACGTGAAAGTATAGAAATGGCCATAAAAGCAATCAGGCACGACAGCGATGTGGAAGCTGCCGGACACGAGGGTGAAATAAAGGGGCGCAACAGCAAGATTGAAGAAAAACTACGCAAAGCAGGCAAAAATGACGGTACAGCCGACCTTGCCGGTAAAAACGGTGGCGGCAGTGGCGGTTCACGGCAGATGCCTGACCTCGGTGCAATCGGGCGTTATGATGGTACACAGAACATCTGGGAGCGTGGCGGTGAAAAACGCAAGGCGATAAACAGATAAATATAAACCAATTACATTTTTAACTTTTAAAATTTCGAGCAATGAAGAAAACAATGAGTTTCTTTTGTCGCATTACGCTGATGATATTGGCGTTTGTGACGGGTGCATCAAGCGGTGTCATGATGGCAGAAGCATCGAACCTGCCTGATGCGGGTAAAACAACAGCCGGTGCGGACGGTACGGGTGGAACAGACGGTATTTCCACTGAAACAGGAGGGCGTGAAACTGGCGACCCAAATTTCTATTTGAGTGATGTGGACAAACGCATCGTGAAAATCCGTCCGATGGCTACTCCAATTGACCAAATCAGCCGTTATGCAAAATCAAGCTCCACCAATTCATTTGAAGTGAAGTATTACAGCGTGGGTACACGTGAAATCAAATGCAGTACCAACAAAAAGCTGGAAGCTATGCTCAGCGGTGCGAGCGTGTCGTTGCCGGTAGATGATTTGAATATGTTCACGTTGGATGATACCATTAGGGTAGTCGGTGTCAGCGCCATCACCAAACCGGACGGAACGAAATATACGGAAGATGACAGCAACGTTCCGGACCTCGTGCTTTGTGTGTGCGGAAAGGACAGCTCAACAAATCTTCCTACAGTGTATGCCGTAAATGGCAAAATGGATGATTCAAGCAAACAGCCGATTCTTGTTCCGGAAATTCCACAAGGAACAACGCTTGTACGCATGGGAAAAGCATGTGGGGAATTGGATGTTCAGACAGGACGATTCAATAATATCCCTATGCCTGAAACCCAGTATTGTCAGAACTTCATGATTCAGGTAGAGCAATCAACTTTTGACAAGATTGCCGCCAAAGAAGTGAACTGGAATTTCTCAGACATTGAAGAAGACGGTGTATATGATATGCGCCTCGCAATGGAAAATACTTATCTGTTCGGTGTGAAGCAGGTTATCAAGCACATTGCAAAGGACGGCATGAACACTTGGTTTACAGGTGGTATCTGGTGGATGGCCGGAAAGGACATCGAGGTGGGCGAATGGGATACAGACAAGAAATGCGCCATAATTACCGATGAAAACCTTGTGGATATTACCAAAGACCTTTTTGTTGGTACCGGCATCGGTAACAAGCGTAAGATTTTATTCTGTGGAAGTGATATGCTCTCTGCATTCTCCAAGATAAAGAGCGAAAAATTCCGCTTGAAAGATACTGTGGAGGTATGGAACTTGAAATTTAAATCTTGGGATACTGATTTCGGAGAAGTATTGACCATACACCATGAACTGTTCGATGTAAACGGAATGAGTGATTGCGGCTTTGCAATGGATCCGGAATATCTTTCCAAAAAAACACATGTGTCTTGGGCACGTAACGTACTCGACTTGCAAAAGGCCGGTATCCGCCGTACCGATGCGGTAGTTATCCAAGAGGTAAGCTGTCTGTATCTGCGCTATGCAAAGGCGCATGCACGTATGAGACTGGCTAAAGCACCCACACTAGATTTAGATGCGGCATAATAAAGAGTTCATAAAGAATTATTAATTACCGGGGATGGGATAAGGTGTCCCGTCCCCTTTTTACTTTTAAGAATATGATTACGAAAACCTACAAGGCGAATACCAATATCAGTATTAATGTGGTACTTCCGAGCAAGAAGAACCTGCATATCGCATTCGTTCCATTGTCAAACGGAAGCAGTGTATTCACTACCGACAACGAGGATATACAGAAGTCTGTAGAAAACCATTACAAGTTTGGCAAACTGTTCAAACTTCATTCTGTGCACGGGCAATCCGAGACAGTAGAAACAGCCGGAAAAGCGTCTAAAAACAGTTCATCTGAAAAACTTCATGCCGAAAGTACGCACAATGGTGAAGACACGCCTGACAACGAAACCGGCAGACAGGACGAAATGCCGCAAGAAGACGCAGGGGATAACAATACGACATCTCGCAAAGTCAAAGTAAGCGACATTGCAAGTGCAAAAGATTACCTTGCAGACACTTTCGGTATCAGCCGCACTTCCATGCGCTCGACCAAGGCAATCATGGAGCAGGCAGCAGCAAACGGAATTGAGTTTGAAGGTCTGGAATAAAGATAAGGACTTATGGCTGTATATCAGAAAAACAAAATACAGGAGGATGTACGCACCGCCCTGGACCAAAACATGAACAGCGATACGTTGAAGATTATAGGCGATGTGGACACTCTTGCACTTGACGACATCATTGCATCAAAGATTTTGGAAGCAGTAAAGCGTGTGCACAGCTCTGCACCGTCCTATTTGCTTGACGGCGGACACAACTTCGGTGATGCCATATATTGGAAAGAGCATGAAAGCGGATGGATATTACTGCCGGAAGATTTCATGCGTTTTGTCGTTTTCCAAATGAACGATTGGGAGCGTGCGGTATTTAATCCCATAAACACCGATGACCCTAAATATGAAAAACAGTCTTCCCGATTTAAAGGCATAAGAGGAACGTGTCAACGGCCTGTATGCGCCATATCCATACGGCCAGAAGGAAGAGTGATGGAATTTTATTCATGCAAAACGACAGAAGCGAAAGTGAGCCGTGCTGTATATCTGCCTTACCCGAAAATAGACAAATATGGCGCGGTAGAAATCTGTGAGAAATGTTATGATGCTGTGATATATACCATAGCTGCATTAGTATTAACGACATTCGGCGATACGGAAAAAAGTGCCGCATTGAACGAATTGGCTAAATCTGTATTAATATGAGTTACGAATCAAAACATATAGACGGTGATGTCTCCGTTGGTCGCAATACAGCGATAGGTGGTGACGCGACCGTTCAGGGAAAGACCCACTTGAAAGGAAACGTAATGGTGGACGGCTGGCTTGAGGCAAAAAATATCAAGGGGGTGAGCAAAGGACTGTTCACAACCATCGAAAAACTGAAAGCGGCTTATCCTTTACCACATGACGGATGGTGGGCACTTGTGGGTGTTTCCTTACCAGCTCCCATATATGTGGGCGATGGCGGAGAATGGGTTCCGACCGGACAGAGTGGAGGCAACCCGACCATAGACAGCGGTCAGTATAACGAAGCCGTAGAAAAACTGCAAGAGGATATTACCAAACTGCAGGACGACATTACGGATATAGAAGCCCGCAACAAAGCGCAAGACACCAACCTCACCACGCTTGGTGATAGTGTCAACTCGTTGCAAGACCAAGTAAACACGACCAAGGATACCGCAAACAAGGCAAACAACAAGGCGAATGAAGTTGGAAGCCAACTGAACTCTTTCAAAGAATCAAAAGGTGAAAACGGAGGAATCGCCCCTCTTGACGAACAAGGGAAAGTACCGAGCCGACATTTGCCCGGATACATTGATGACGTGGTAGATTTTTATGGCATTTCCGTAGGCATTACTGTAAAAAATGAATCCATAGACAAAAATTCCAACGATGAGGGTTGTAAAGTTGTATATGATAAGGAACATGGTTGCTTTGTGCTTGCATACGTTCCGACAATTGGAGAATCCGAGACTGCTACTTATTATAACAACTGGTTGGATGCAGATGTTTTCGGTACGGCAAGTACAAACGGGCGAATACCCTCTTCCGGCAAAGTCTTTCTATGTGAAGAAGATGGAAAAAGTTATCGTTGGAGCGGTAAGCAACTGACTTCAATTGGCTCCGACCTTGCTCTCGGACATACAAGCTCTACTGCATTCCCCGGTGATGAAGGTGCGAAGTTACAGGAAGATATGAAGCAGGTCGAAGAAAACAAGAAGGCAATACTTTCACTCAATAAACAAGTCGTATCGCGTAGCGTTGTGAATGTCAACCATCTGTTTGACCTTTCAGATAGGGAGATAACATTTTCCGTAGCACTTGACAGGTGTGCGACTTCTGAATATGCTTCTGCTTTGCAGATTCCGGGTGTTGTCTTGATATTCCTTACAGAAGCCGGATGGGTTTCAAAACAATGGACAAATACCTCCGATTGGAGTAAAGAAAGCAACTGGACGGATTTCGGGACTTCCGGTGGTGGAAACGTAGGCAACACCATCAACGTGAACGACCTTTGCGGAGATGGAGAATATACTTTGGGAACAGCCATAAAAGCTGTTGTTGACCTTGAGAAAGAAAGCGGGTTCTCTTATTTGAAAAGCGGTATCGTCCTTACATTCAAGACTGCGGAAAGTGATAAAAATGGCGCACCTGTATGGCTTGCCTATCAGTTCACACGCGATAAGAGTGACATCAGCCCTGATGATCTGAAACCGTGGGTAGCATTCGGCAGTGGCGGAAGCAAGGTGGAAACATCCGACAAACCGGCAGAGGGAGGAAAAGATGCCCTTTCCACAGGCGGGGCATACATAATGCAGGAGAAAGCTATCGGCGGATTTGATGAAGAAAGTGATGAAGACTACATTTACTACAAAGCCACCAACCTGAATGGCGGACAGATAGAGGATGTTGTGCTTAAAATACCCAAAAATGGAGGTGGTGGCGGCTCCAGTGAGGATAGTACATTGTCTATCTACTTCGAGGAAGCCGCTCCTATTATGGCATTCGGCTCAGAGATAAAAATCAATGTAGCTTTGCGTAGTGTCAGCTATCCTGACGGTAACGAGGTGCTTGGTGTCATTCGTAACATCACTATTATTGATGCAAGCACCGGACTGACATTATCCAGTGAGGATATGAACACTGTAGGCTCTGCAAGTGCGACCGATTACAAGTTTGAACTTGACTTCACAAGTTATTTCAGCAGTGCCGCCAGCAAAAGCTTCTTTGTGCAAGCTACAGATTCGGATGGAAATACCAAGAAAAAAGCCATTACCATTATGGCTGTGGATATTACCGTAGAACAACCCATGGCTTTGAATTACACAAGTGATACTATCCTTGTTGCAGGTGGTCCGGCAAAAAATATCGGACAATTCTATAAATTCCCTAATAACACTTCATCCATTCTTGCAGTAGTGGAGATGTTCTATAATGGAGAATGGAAGAAACTTGGTGAAGCAACGGTAAGCGACAGTTATACCAAAGGCATCTCTGTCAATCCAACAAATGTATTCGGTGGCGGAGAAAGACTTTCGCATGGCGCATATCCTGTACGAATATACGGTACGGAGAAGAAATCCGGAGTAAAGGGAAACACCATCTATTCCGCTATCATGTGTGTGGACGAAAATAGTAATACTCCCATCGTCGCCATCAGGTTCAATGACAAGAACAACGGGACGTTACGTTTATATGACAACCTTACCGTAGAGGTGGCTGCGTATACTCCCGGCAAGACTGAAACGCATGTAAATGTTTTCTACAGCGAGGAGAAAGTTACAGCTGTGGAAGCTATGATTGCCGAAACGGTTACAGTGAACAAGCAGATAAGCGGATATAGTACGGACGGAAGCCAAAGTATTACCGTACATGCCGAAAGTGGCGGTGTATCCACCAATGAAATCAAGGTTACGATAAAAGGGAGTGCCATTGATATAGCGATCAAGGACGGTGCTTTGTTCGGATATGATTTTTCTACACGTAGCAACAGTGAAAGCGATCATACTATCACACATAACGGAGTGACAATGGATGTACGAGGTGCAAACTGGTCAAGCAATGGATTTGTAGACTTTCTCAAGGAGCGTTCTTTGCGTATTGCAGAAAATGTAACAGCTGAAATATTGGATTACCATCCTTTTGGAAACGCATCAGTGGAAACTACGAGCGGGTGTGCCATCCAATTTGCCTTTGCCACCAAAAATATCAAGGAAGCTGATTCAAAGCTGATAGAATGCTATGACCCTGATAGCGGAGCCGGTTTCTATGTCTGTGGAAATAAAGCTGCGATATACTGCAAGACCGGACAACCGGCTTTGGTGGAACGCTCATTCCGACAAGGTGAAAAAATTACCATGACCGTAGTTGTAGAACCATCTACCATTTATGTATCACGTGGGGGAAGCAATTATTCCTGTATCAAACTGTATTTGAATGGTGAAGAGGTCGGCTGTATAGGATATATCAGTAATAGCGGTGCTATCCTTAATTCAAAAACCATAACATTTGACGGAACGGAAGGAGACTTGTATTTGTATTATGTACTTGCCTACAACAGTCATTATGAATGGGCGCAAGCTTTTAGAAACTATTTGTGCAAGTTGACTGATACTTCAGCAATGATACAGGAGTATGAAGCGGAGAATGTGCTTGATACACAGAACCGTCCGACAATAGAAGCCCTTTCCACAAAAGGCATACCTTATTATGTGGTCGTGTCAGACCAGCAAACTTTTGACACGTTTGACGGTGATATTGATACAAGCAAGAAGTTCAAATGTACGTTGTTCTATTATCATCCGACTATGCCGTGGAGAAGTTTTAAGGCTATCAATGTGCAATGGCGCAGGCAGGGAACCACTTCGGCAAAACGGCCTATCAAGAACGACCGTTTCTATCTTCAAAAGAATGATGGTTGGGAGGTAACTCCTATTTATCCGGATTATGACAGTGAAGATGCTCAAATATCATATAAACTGATGAAAATAGGTTATGTCCGTGTAGGCGAAGATTCTATTCCGGTAAAAATAATAACGGTGAAAGTGGATTATTCCGACAGCTCCAATGCCAACGACTGCGGTGTGTGCGGTTTGATGAATGCCACATTTCGTGCACTCGGAAGTAATTACCTGACTCCCGCCCAGCGTTCATTCGATGGAACTTGGGCAAAGAGTGACATATCATTAAAGGGATTGGAAATGAATCACTCGACAGCCAATCATCCCATTGCCGCATTCCGTGCTACACAGGAAAGCTTGACAGACGCATGGTTTCATGCAAAAGGAAACTGGAAAGAGGATAAGGGAGAACAGGTTGCGCTTGGGTTTAAAGATACTCCCGGTTACAATAAAGGCTGCGTGAACTATGGAGATTTTGTGGAATATTTCGGACAAAATGGCGAAAGCCTCGACCAGATAGAAACACGTTTTAAGAATGATATTACCACCGATAAAGAAAAGCTTTATCTTCTTTCCCTATATTGCGGGCAGGACTACCGGTTTATGTCATACGAACGGGGAGAGTGGACGCGACAAGCCGGAGAGATGAAGCAGGAAAACGGCAAGTGGAAGATTACAGGCAAGGTTCTTAATCCGGTAAGCGGTTACGAATTGCTCACATATGATGGAATGAACTGGTGGCAAGGGGTTGGCAGCGTTGAAGACATGATGGAACCTACTACCGCAGAGTCCTCGTGGGTAACGAAACTCAAACTTGGACAGGATACTTATCCGATGTGGACAAGGTACTTTGAATGCATGATAGACGATGACCAGCTACAGATAGACTTGGCTATGGGACGGAAAGTTCCTTATGACCTTTATCAAGTCCTGAAATTCTGTGATAGTTGCGATTATGCCAAGGAAGAACTCGCAGGGAAATGGCAGGAAATTTGGAAGACACAGATGTGGAAATACATCAATCCGTACTCGTTGGTTTCCTATTATCTTTTCACCGATTATCTTGCCGCTGTCGACCAACAGGCGAAAAACATGCAACCGATGTTCTTCCTTGAAGACGGCTGCAGCGTCAAGGACGGTGTTTATAGCGGAGCAAACGGTATGGAAGCACGAAGAATGTATCTTAATAAAGTTTATGACTGTGATACCTGTAACGGTAAGGATAATGACGGCGGGCAAACCATTGACCCGGAAGTTGACCCCGGTGACCTGACAAACAGTGCATACGCCGGAAGAGGAAGCGTGCTTTGGAATGATATACGTGGTCAGCAGACTATGGATGTAGACCAAAATGCCAATACAATTACATTGCCTGCAATAGCAGATACGATGCGTTCGCTTCCCGATACACTTGGAATCGGTGCCGGACCGTTTTCTCCCAAGGGGGCTGACTATTATTTTGTAAAACAGATAATGAAAAAATGGCCTAAAGTTGTTTCAAGTTATGACGGAGAACGGAAGTATATCAAATATACAGGATATAACGACCTCTATTTCTATGCATTGCAAGGGCTGGGACTGACATCTCTTCCCGCTTTTATAGAACAACGCTGGCGCATCCGTGACGGATACTACCGCTGTGGGGATTTCAAGGCGGAAAGCGGTTATATTGGTGGACGTATCGGTGCAAAAGAAGGTGCAGTCATCAGATTTAAAGCGGCCAAGAGTGGGTATTTCGGTATCGGTAACGATAGTGGAAACATTACACAGGGAATCTTTCTGAAGGCAGGGGAAAGCGGTACATTCACAGATTTCCAGCATGGGGAAAACATCATGCTGTACATATATCAGGCAGACCGCATGAGCATGATAGATTTAAGTGAAGTAAGTATTGACCCTCAATTCGGGAATACCCTTTCAAAAATGTCGTTGCTACAGGAACTGTATCTCGGTAGTGAAAATCATAAGGAATGGAAAATGTCGCCCGGAAACACCGGATTTCTTACCAATTTGGATTTAGGAGACATGCCGTTTCTCACTACATTGGATATTCGAAACACGGAAATTATAACTGTCAATTGCTCAAAGTGTCCACGAATGAAGAGTGTGCATGCCGATAATACTTCTTTGTCTGCAATAACGTTTGCTGAAACTTCTCCGATAAGTACGCTTGCCCTTCCCGGTACTATCACTGAACTTGTATTGAACAATCTGCCTAATCTGACTTATCCCGGCGGGCTTTCTCTTGGTGGTGTCAGTAAGGTTACAAAAATATTCGTGAATGAATGTCCGTATATTGATACGATGACTCTGTTGGAACAGGTGGTCAATGCAAGTGAATTGAAAACCGTCCGTATTCCCAACGTAAATGCTACGGCGAGTGTTGAAATGCTTCGTTCCATAAAAAACGGTGGGGCTATAGGATTGGATGCGAATGGTAATGCGTACGATGAAAAAGGACAGTGTAGCGGAATAACCGGACGATGGATATTGGTCGAACTGATAGAGCAGAACGAAATCGAAGAGCTTGTCCGGTATTTTCCCCAACTTGAACTTCATAATTCGCAGTTCTCTATTGTGAAAATCAGCGATACGGTAGACAATGATTCGTGTGAGAAGTATAGCAATCCCGAAAATAAGACGGGGGCGGATTATGGCAACACATATATTCCAAGCGGGCATACCCTTGCCATCAAGAAAGGATGCCATGCCTATAAATGCTCATTCAACACGAAGAAAAACCAGATGGAAGGCGTGCAGTTAAGCGATACGGATTTCAACTACCTGAAAAACGGCAGCAGCTTTGACATAACGGACACCGCCGGAGAGGGCTTTGATATATTCTGGCATGCTCCGCACCATTGGTACAAGGGAGTGAACGACTACAAGAACCAAGTAAAGTATTTTTTCCCTTCTATAACAGAGACCGAACCGCTCTCAACTGCATTGCATAGCAGAAAATCCCTGTTGTCGGAATTGCTATATATGGAAAATACCGGAGTGTATGCGATTGATGCCGTTGTCGGTGAAGTCATAGGCGAGGATGTCATAACCACCGCATCCAATACGAACAGCTACAAGATGGATGTGAGAGGAATGAAGCAGGTAAGATGGCCCGGTCTGAACCATGCCCGGCTTGGAGGCGTGTTCACTGATGAAAACAACCGTGTGCTCAGTACGTTCATCATGTCTGTAAGCCATACTTATTTTGACTTCAACATCGGTGATTATGTGTTCTGTGACATACCTAACGGTGCAAAATGGTTTTATTTCACTTCTTTCCGTGACATTGGTGACATAGAGTGCCTTGTTGTAGACAGTAGCAGTATTGAAGCCATAGAACCCGAATGGACCGAACACACGGTTGGCGACAACGACAGTCTGGTCGGGGTATATCCTATTACCGTTGACGGTTTGAAGATGCCACGCAGCCTTTCCGGTGATATACGTTCCAAGAAAGGCAACGGGACGTCCGTTACATCTAACGAATGGAAATACGACAGTGAGGGTAATCCTATTGAGATGCCTATCGGCGGTTTGAATTACACGGCAAAGGATTTCCAAAACATCTGCCGCTTACGTGGAGTCGGCTATCAGTTGCAGGATTACGAACAGCATAAAGAGATTAGCAATCTATGGTGGGCTTTGAGCGGAACAACCAACGAACAGTCGGTTGTGGGCAATGGCGGACATGACAGCATTCTGAATAAACTGGATTCCATTGGCATGGCTGACAGCAATAATACCGGCAATACGCTCAACTCCATACTTGGATTGAAGCATTATGTGGGTTGTGATTCAGAATGGATGGACTATATCGCTTTTAATGTGCCGAACTATGAAGCGTTCTACAAGGCAAAATGCACGGAGAACGACAGTTCATATCCAATAGATTATACAGCGCATATTTATGACCCCGTAAACAAAACCGAACGGACTGTTAAAACAGTTGACGCTTCCAATGGAAATTGTGTCGTGCGCATTGTACATGGTGCCAAGTGCGATGTATTGCCCAGCAGAGTACACAAGGGAGATACAAGTATGTATGTAACACATTATGCAGCAGGGTTTTGGATAAGTGGAAGCCGAGGCCGTTGTGTTTTGCGGTCCGGCAACAACTCGAATGCGCACAGCGGTCTCGCTTGTGCGAGCGCGAGCTACGCTTCATCGGGCTCGAACACGTACTACGGGGCGCGTCTGGCCTTCCGCGGAAAATTCGTTATAATTGAATAGAGCGGACCTCGTGATTTCGAAAAAAGCGTTGGAGGGAGAGCCGTAGGCTGCTCCCTCTTTCTTTTTCTCGCGTAAGCGAGTCGATTTTTGAAACTAATTTTTATATGGTTGTATTTTTGTCTGTAAAACGTTCCATATATAGAACATTTTCGCTATCTTTGCAACAGAAATACAAAACATAAGAATTATGACCCAGTTAATAGTATCATTAGATGACAAAGCCTTGCTGCCAAGCGTAAAAGCCGCAATCCGGATGTTGCGTGGCGTTACATCGGTTAAGGTTTGCAAGGAAGGCAAGGCACCTAATACCAAGACCCTTCAGGCGATGCGTGAGGTGGAAAGCGGAGATACTGTTGTGTGCGACACAATGGACGATTACCTTAAACTTGTCGGTTATGGCATACAAGATTGAGGTATCAAGACAGTATCTGAAAGATTTGAAGCTTGCCCGCAAGCGACAGCTGGATGAGAAGCTGCTGAACGGTATTATCGCCAAGCTTGCCGCCGGTGAGCCACTTCCGGTCAAGAATCATGACCATGCGCTTTCGGGTAATTATAAAGGTTACCGCGAATGCCATATCACTCCGGACTGGCTGTTGATATATTCGCGAAATGAGACTGTAAAAATCGTGTCGTTGGTACGCACAGGTACACATTCAGACTTGTTTTAATGGAATGGAAAATATGAACTCTTTCACCCTTGATGAAGTTAAGGATAAACATATAGGTGAGGTCGGTACACCGCACAGGGATAAGTATGAAGCTGAATTGCAATCATTTTTGATTGGGGAAGCCATAAAAAAAGCCCGTAAATCCCAAAACATGACCCAAGAGGAATTGGCACAAAAAATCGGTGTACAGCGTTCACAAGTATCCAAGATAGAAAGCGGACGTAATCTGACCCTTTCCACCATTGCGCGAGTGTTTAAGGCCATGGGTATGAAGGCGTCTTTGAGTATTTCCGGTTTAGGAAGCATAACTCTTTAAAAAAATAAAAGGCGGACAATCCCTCGCGCCGTTGTGTTTTGCGGTCCGGCAACAACTCGAATGCGAACAGCGGTCTCGCTTATGCGAACGCGAACAACGCTTCATCGAACTCGAACACGAACTACGGGGCGCGTCTGAAATTCTGTTGGTTAAATTAATCGGAGACCCTGCACAGGTACGAGATTACCACCGCCATTCTCCGAGGGATTCGAGCCTCGGCAACAGCATGATAATATATATTTATTAATGGAAAGCCGGAACATATCTTTAACCACATGTGGGGAGAGGTTGGACCACTCCCCACGAGACCGGAAGGCGGTCAGCGATATATACGATTTATTCCAACTGGCCATAGCTGCACCTGCGGTCTGTTATCCGTTATATAATCTCATACCGGAGATTATATCCGATGAGAATTTGGAAAGGTCATTCAAGCGTGTCATGGCAAATCTGAGAAGTGCAGATACCCGAAGCGGGAATCGGCAAAGAGAGATAGCTGTAATAGATGGCATTGAATGTTCATCAAGAATGGTCCGTTATGTAAAAAACAAGCATAAGATACTTGATGAGCTGAAAGAACAGATAGGTAACGGCACATTCCGTATAAAGAACCTCAAGTCGTTTACTGTGGATGACGGACCGAAAGTAAGAATTGTGCAAGCCCCGTCAGTCATAGAGCGTATTGGAAGCAATGCGATTATGGAGCCGTTGGAAAAGCATCTTTCACCCCTATTGATAGAAACAACGGCTGCATCCATACAAGGACGCGGACCGCATGGTTTGTTCCATCAGGTGCAGGATACATTGGCAGAGAACCCCAATATACACTATTATTATCAAAGCGATTATAAAGGATATTATGACAGTATCGACCATGATATATTAATCTCCACAATCAGGCGATATGTCGGAGACCCTGTCTTATTGCCTATTCTTGAAAATTTTGTCAAAGCACTATATCCCAACGGGAAGCATGGCATAAGCAAAGGACTGCGTTCCTCACAATTCTTTGGAAACCTTTACCATAATGATATTGATCACCGGATGATTGATGAATATGGTGCAAAACATTACTTCCGTTTTTGTGATGACATCTTTATTCTCGGTGAGAGTAAACGTGATTTGTGGAAATTGCGGGACAAACTACACTATGAAGCAGCTCAAATAGGGCTGACAATAAAACCAAGCGAAAAAGTGGCTCCCATATCCGCCGGTATGGATGCCCTTGGCTTTGTCAACTACGGCGACTATACATTGCTACGAAAACGGACAAAAGTAAATGCAGCCCGAAAACTTTCCAAGATTAAATCACGGAAACGGAGACAGCAAATAATCGGTTCATTCAAGGGTATGGCCTGCCATGCAGATTGCAAACATTTATTTTATATACTTACCAAGAACAACATGAAGAAATTTTCCGAAATGGGTGTTACGTACACTCCAGCAGATGGAAAAAAACGCTTTCCCGGCAAGGTTATGCGTTTGAGCGACATCGTAAATATTCCAATTGAGATACATGATTTTGAAACAGGAATAGATACCAAAGAAGGGGAAGACCGTTATCTGGTATCGTTCCGCAATCCCAGGACTCAAGAATGGGGAAAGTTCTTTACTGCATCGGTTGAGATGAAAGGCATTCTTGACCAAATCAGCGATATTGAGGACGGCTTTCCATTTGAAACAGTTCTCAAATGTGAAATGTTTGACGGAGGCAAACGAAAATACAATTTTACCTGACGGGAAAAAGATAACATACTAATCCGCTCGGTATCCGCTACTTTTGTCGTAAATCAAAATTCATGCAATGGAAAAGATTTACGGCACAAAGAAGCGGCAGGATTGTCTTGTACGTACAGGACGCTCCAAGTGGATACTGTTTTATGGCTTCGGGAAAGATGATGAGAATAGTGAGAATGGCTGGGAGTACCGGCATACATTCGACCATAAACCCACACTTTCCGAAGTCAAGGAACTTGTTGTGTCCGCTATAAACACGGCTACGGAGGAAAAGATTATAAACGGCTTTGTCTGGAACGGGAAAGCAGTATATCTTTCACCCGAAAACCAATTAAACTTTTCCGCTATAGAACGTAGTGAAAAGATTCCTTATCCGCTTATTCTAAAAATCAATGAACAGGAAGATGGTACGCCCATCTATCATACTTTCGAGAATGCAGATGATTTTATTGCGTTCTCCCAAGCAGCGTGCGCCTATGTGATAAAGACTGTTCAGGAAGGGTGGAAAGAAAAGGATGAAGTGGATTGGACGGTATTTAATTTAAAAAGTAATAACGATGAAAAAGTTGATTGAATGGCTCGGAATGAGTAACAGGTGGAAACACCTCGTAGGAGGACTGATTATCGGCATTTTTGCATTTGGTTGGTTTACCGCAATGTATGCCGGAGTTTTGACAGCAGGTGCTTTGGAATATAAAGACAAGGTGTATGGCGGTAGATGGGATTGGATTGACTTTGGTCTTACAGTAGCCGGAGCAATGATAGGACAACTAATAGGAGGAACTTTAATATGGAACAACTAAGCACGATTATCCAAGTTGTCGGTTCACTCATCACATTAGTTATATTGCCCTTGCTATTGCTTAGAAGCAAAAAGAAACAGGCAGATGCCGAGGCTGAAAAAACCGAAGCAGATAACATCACAGCTTATGCAGCTGAATGGAAAGAATTGTACGAGAAGAAGGAAAAGCGAGTTGTCGAACTGGACGCCAAAATTGACCACCTTTACGCCGAGATAACCAAGTATCGTGACGCTATCCGCGAGCTAAGCGAAAAGAACAGCGAGCTTGCCGTTCAGAATCAAGCACTGGAATTCCGGAAATGCAATAAACATGGTTGTGCTGACCGCGTCCCACCAAGCGAATATTAACCAAATAAATTATAAGTATGAAGATATTGATTGATAACGGGCATGGTGAAAACACTCCCGGAAAACGCAGTCCTGATGGTTCGTTGCGTGAATATGCTTATGCACGTGAAATTGCAGATAGAATAGCACATGAACTTTCCGCAAGAGGTTATGATGCCGAACGCATTGTTCGGGAAGCAGTAGATGTTCCACTATCAGAACGTGCAAGGCGTGTAAACGAAGTTTGCGGACGATATGGAACGGCCAATGTAGTTCTTGTTTCTATCCACTGCAATGCTGCCGGAAACGGTGCAGAATGGATGAACGCAAGAGGATGGAGCGCTTATACATCGAAAGGCAAGACAAAGGCTGATAAACTGGCAACTTTCTTGTATGAAGAAGCTGAAAAAAACTTTATCAGTCAAAGAATACGCAAAGATAATTCTGACGACGATCCTGACTGGGAAGAAAACTTCTATATTTTGAGTAAGACAAAATGCCCGGCTGTACTTACGGAAAACTTTTTTCAGGATAACAAGGATGATGTCCTGTACCTTTGTTCCGAAGAAGGCAAACAAGCTATTGTCAAAACCCATGTAGAGGCAATAACCAGATATATTCAGAAGTATGGTAAAATGGTTTAAAGATATTGTAGCAATATTGTTTGTGGTATTATTTTTCACATCACTGTTTTTTAATGTGCGTTTTTGCATATCGAATAAAAAGTTACCTATAAATGATACCACAAGAATAACTGTTTTCGATACCATACCCTATTACAAGCCTGTACCCAAGGATAGTACCGTTATTAAATACATCACGCAGATTCTTCCTACTGCAAAACCGGATAGTACGAAACAGACTCCGGACGTAGCAGATACGACTAAACCTCCAAATAAAGACAAAGACAGTGTTGAGGTTGAAATCCCCATTACGCAGAAGATGTATGAAACAGACACATATCGGGCTTATGTAAGTGGCTTTCATCCACAACTTGACAGCCTGATACTTTTTGCCGGGCGTGATATAATGACCGTAACAGGTAATTATCCCAAACCCAAGAAGAAAAAGTTCAGTATCAGTCTACAGGTAGGATATGGAATAACACTGAGAGAAACGCCGCAATTTTCTCCATGTCTTAGTGTAGGTTTATCGTATAATTTGTTTGATTTCTGATTATGATAGATATTATATTAACGGTCAATAAGGAAAAAGTATATGAAGAGGTAGCAAAGACCACATCGTACACCGGTGCGAAAATGGATGATGAGTTTGCCTACGATCGTATATTTACGACGGATGAGGATAAAAGCATGCTTGAACGTTTTTGGTGCGAGAGTAAGAATACCATATGCAACAGTTTAAAGAAAATGCTTCTTGACGAAACGGAAGCTGACAGTGAATACAGGCTTTCGTTGGGGCTGTCGAATTCATTCGATGAAGCTCTAAAAGAAAGTATGCAGCGTAGCTTGTTTTCATTCTTCGTGATGAATGTCACTGCAAAGTGGTACACGTTTACCAATAAGGAAGAAGCTGCCGGATATGCAACGGAAGCTGCTACCTATATGGAGGATATAATGCGTAAGGCATTTTTCAAAAGAAAGCCCATGCGCCCGACATACGAATAATCATTAATTCAAAATATTATGGCAGAAAATAAGAAAACATTAACCGTGACACAACAGGTCAAAGAACTTGTCTATGATATTCAGAACAAAGCGTATTTGACGGGACAGGCACGAGAAGCGGCCGGCAAGAGCTATCAAGTCGCATCCAATATGCAAGCAAGTGATGACGATGAAAACAGCTATCAGATACGTCGTTCGTTGGCCAATGCCTTTTCCTCTTTAAAAAGTCTGCTTGGAGAGTATCTCAATGAGGATAATACAACAAGCGATAACCTGATGGATGAAGAGATAGATAATAACGGTAAACTTTCATTGGAGTTTTTGCTTCCGTCTAACTATAACAACGCTTCGGCAGACGCACTGGGAAATGGCATACATTCATATCTTGTAGATATGGCACTTGGAGAGTGGTTTGCCATAACTAGTCCGGAAGATGCCAATGCGTATATACAACACTCCGGGGTGAGTCTTGAAAACGTGAAGCGTGCACTCTACAAACGCAGCCGTCCGGAAAGACCGACTTATGATTAATTGATGTTCAAGCCTATGGTATATTGTCAAAACAGCCAGTCTAAAACAAAAGCGGTAACACTTGTATTTAAAAGGGAAGAACTGCTTTACGATGCGGAGAATTATTCTTTTGTAGAGGGCGACATTATGCAAGCGGAAGATGAACACGCCAGACATCAAGTATTTGACATCGGTCAGGACGGTAATGTGGACAGAGTTACGAGAATACTTAACCTCGTGCATTCTGAATGCGTGGAAATGTTGTTTCCTTATACGAAAGAAGAAATTTCCGATAAGCAGGAACCCCTTGATAATGTTATGACCGTGCCGGAAGAATACCTCATAACCCTTGTTTTGCCTGTGGAATTTTCATTGTCTACCGTGAAATTGCTAAAACATCTGATACACGAATATATGGTCTGCAAGGTCCTTGCCGACTGGATGAGCATAACAAATCCAGGCAGCCAAGCCAACTGGGAAGATAAAGCCCGAAATATCCGAATCAAGATACAGACTTCCCTTGTTTCACGAAAAGGCAAGATAAGACGAAAACTAAAACCGTTTTAAGAATAGACAAGAGCCGGGGTGCATCACGCATACCGGCTCTTTCTCCTTATAAACAATCTGATAACCTTAAAAATAACTGACCTATATGTTTCATTTATCGTAGTCTGTTGAGCATACGGGGATTGAACTGGACACTAAATCCTAACAGGCTTTCGGATTTGTCAAGTGTGCAAATGAGTGCAATTCTAAATGCTTTGTACGGTGTTCCTCTGAAACCACGCATATATTTGTCTGTACTGCTCCATACAGTATGCCAATTAAACAAATCATTCGAACCGTACAGTACTTGTACTACATGTCCCGACTTAAAATATCCACGTTGAATGATGGTATCTATCGTCTTGAACACATCTGGCTCATCCATTTTGAAAGGGCGGGTAACCACTAATGCCGTTATGTTTTCAGCAGATGATGTGGAAAAATCCACAAGTCTGTTTCCGTCAGCCATTGCTAATGCTTCCGGATACGAATTGACATTGTTCACTATGTCTGACAGCATCATTCCCCAAAGCTTTGACTTCAACGAAAACACATAAGCATAGCGCACAGCTGGGTTATACACAATGATATGCTGATTGGTATAATCATATATCATCCGGCAAGCGGCAAGAAAATCAAAAAACGGAATCATAGCAATATCGTCAAGAGCCGTTCGTTCATTTTCGCTTGCTTTTCCATTATAAACTGATAGAAGTTTATCCGATCTTGGCAAATCAGAAATAGAAAACAAATCTTCCGCATTTAAACTTTCTGATATGCACTGCACAGTAGAACCACTTATCAGCATAATACCTCTATTGGTGGCAAACAGCACTGCATTATCAATTTGTGTGATACTGTTCGTATTTATACAAACCTCTCGTGTTACAGGTTGGCGTGCTGTATATGTTCCTGTATTTGATACCTCTAAAGCCCATACTCCTTCTGTTGTGAAAGCATACAAAGGAAATTGCCCGAATTGCCCTTCTGAAAGAGCTTTTACCGCAGAAGATATACCAAGTATTGTCCCCGTTCCTATGGTGTTAATACCGAGAACGGGAAAGTGGAACGGGTTATTTATTTCGGAGGTATAAATTTTATTTGGAAGGTCTATAATCCGTTGTTCAGTTGGACTTGCAGATGAAACATACCCGCCTTGCGCTGGATTATCCCATCCACCGAAATAGAAAGCACCATTGAGAAATTTATGCTGTTCGAGTGGAACTTCATAATATGATGGAAGATAGTCATAAGCAACTATGACCGCTTTATATGCATTGATATTTGGATAGAAAAGAAATAAAAAAGGTGGGTCTAAAATTGACATCTGATAGGATTCACCATTGACAATAATATCCCGTCCGTCCTGCTTAATATAAAAATAGACTGAAACCGACATCGTTCTGTCAAATACAGTTGGATAACTATCAGAGAAGTGTGCGACATAACCATTTGTATGTGGCATTAAAGCACCTGCATTGTATAAAGAGTATAGCTCTTTTCGTATATTTGCAAGATTAAGCCGGGAGTTATAGACGAAGGAATATTTAGGCAGCAGTTTATCGTGACTGTCGTAATCATCCGTCATAACTTCACGCGTAACTAATGACTGCAAATAGTCTTCTTCGATAACTAACTTAGTACGGGTGGTCGTAAGTTGTTCAATACGGAGGCTTTCAAGAAGATAGAATTGTGATGTAGAACGGATATCCTCTTTAACATCATCGACACTTCTGCGAGGTATCATTAAACGTCCGGCTGGATAACTGAAGTTTGTAGGGTCATACGTGAAAGCATAGAGTTTGTTGAATGTATGATGCTGATAACGGAGTGGATATGTCGAAGTGGATGCAGCCTGATTGATGTGTTTACAAACGCAATAGGAATTGTAACTACTGGATTGAGCAAACTTTGTACATTTCCCATTTTGGTCATAGGTATAAATCGGCTTTGAAACAAACACATCAACCGAACGGACAATATCTTTCCAATTTTTGAGCATATCCAATCGTGACTGGAGAATAACAGCATAATCAAGATTGTGTATCATACCACATACACGGAGCTGGGCATCGGTGTATTTCCCTTTTCCTGTAATGTGTGTCCAGAATACCTGTGGAGCAAGGTCAGAAGAAGTTATCATTAAAACTGGAGATGAGTGCATAGTCAATGTACCATCGTACAGGCGATAGGCATATCTTACAAAGAAAGGAAAAATGAACTTGCCTTTATTGGTTGACCTTTCGGCAATAAACTTGTTGATATGCGCAAGCACTTGGTCTGTAATTCGCGTTTTATTGTTATCAGAGAATTCATTCCAAATGCTGCCTTCACTAATAGCATCAAATGATATTGAAAATTCATCTGTCCGAACCATTTCACCCTGCAACCCAAATGAAAGTGGGCATTCAGGTATTTTTGTTCCAAGATATAGATACCCTTCATCATCACCTTTCCATAGAAAGTAATGCATCCCGTCAGTAGATAGAATGAGAAGTGTGTTACCGATAGCTGTTATTTGATATATTTCGCTGAATGTGCGTAGAAAAACAATATCATCCTTGTCAGAACCACTCCACCAGCTAACTGCATTGTTCTTGAAGATAATGTAATGCTTGAAATTTGCTGTTTTGTGAATGTACATTACAGACGCTCCGCTTTCAAGTTGTAACACCTCTGCCGGAGGTAATATGGGTTTTAGTGCTCCATTCTCTGGGATGAGGCTTATTGACGTAGCCAAATCCCCATCGGCACACTCATAGTCCGATGGGTTGGCAGAATATCCGTTGTATTTAATCTCTTTAATCATATCACAAAAGAAGTTTAGTAATGATTGGTAATAACGTACCGTGATATTGGCTTTCTTGGGGTTCTCCTACGCATAACCTTGCTTTATCTGCAACTCCGGATGCTTTAAGAACTGCTGCACACAATCTTTTTGACGAGGCTCTGAAATGATTTCCTTTCCTGTTGGATGGAAATACACACGCTTCATGTCTGTTGTTTGGTATGCGGTATTTAACATACAGGTATAATTCTCCTTTTTCATCATACATAATATCTAAAACGTCGCCACGCGATAGCCGGAGTTGCGTGGCTATATGGGATGTAATATCTATTCTCCCCGAAGCATAGAATACTATATCAGCCTTTCTTGTATTTCCTAATATACTTTCCATTGGGCTTTTCAATTTGATAATAGATGAGACCTTTGCTTGTATGATGTATAGACACAGACAGTTTGACTATACTATCACTGGGTAACCCATGCTCATAAAGCATAAGACCGACCGACGGGCACAGACTTTCAAAGCCTATGCACTTATACTTGTCATTATATTGAATATCGCATAGTTGAGTCGGTTGTCCGATATTTGGATTGACGGTGAAGCCGAAAGAATCTTGTCCGGCAATTCTGAAAACAAACACTTGGGCTGCATCGCCCTTTTTCGCCTTACCTTTGATATGGAGAAACAAGCGTTTGGATAGCGTGATTGAATTGTCGTTACCATCGGCAATCACATAGTAGTTATGTGACTGCCACCATGTTTTTAGTTTTTTGATAATCATAATACGAAAATAGAATGATTCACAGATTATTATGGTTTAACTTTTTACAGACGAATCGAAATATATCCGGCGTGAACGGAAAGAAACTGTTTCGACAAACTGGAATGACAGAGTTGTTTCGATTTCCAGTCGATGCCGGTTGGCGGCTTCTTTTGTTGCAAAAATGTAAGAACAGATTTCTTGCTTTGTTGTTCCTTTTGTTGCTACAATGTTGGCATAATATTTGCGTCCGAAAAGGAATGCCATGATTTCTTTTAATACAGTTGAGTTCATATTGTATGATTTAATCAGTGAATAAATTTGTCTGTCGGGGTTCTTTGGAAACGGAAGAAACTCCGGTAATACTATTTGCACGTTCAATTTCTCCGTCAATTTCCGTTTCAAGTGCCTTGCATTTCCGCAAGTTTTGTTGGGTGCGACACTTGAAATAGTCTTTCTGTGCTTTGCGCATCAGAACTACCTTGGTAAAGAATGTTTTTGCATCCATATGATAAATACATTAAAATTCTTTATGGGTTGCTAATTGATAATCTTTCTTTTCTTCTTCTGATAGTTCGTTGTAGCAGCTTTCGCAAACAACAGGGTAACCGTGTTCTTCTTCAAAGTACACGCCACAAAGTTGGCAACACCAACCGTCTATAATATCTTCTGCAATGCTCATGATTATTTCATTAATTCAAATTCATACACCCAAACATAGGGATTGCTTTCCCAAGTGCCTTTACCGGAGACTTTATCTATCAGTTCTACGAATGCGTCACGAGGATTATTGTAGTCGGGTATATCTGCATTATGGAATGAATAAAAAGGAATATCCTTTTGTCCAGCATCCCATTTAAAAATTCCTTCCTTAAAGCAATCTTCATCGGATATGTTCTGCAACCGCTGCATCCTCACCTTGGTTATGCGTATCCGGTGCGGCATGATGTCGGCGCGGACGAACATTTTGTTAGTCCAACCGGAAGCATCTTTAATGTGGGGATAATAACCGGCTTCTTCCTGTAATGGCTCTTCGGGAGAATAGCCCAAATCTTTATAGGACTGCGCTATTGCGACAACTTCTCCTTCTTTATACTTCGGTTTTATCCACGGAGTATACTCTTCCGGATTATCCTTGTTCCTCCAACAATAAGCAAGCCACAAAGGGTGTTTTTCGGGTTCATCTTCCAAAAGAAGAACTGTAGGAAAGCATATCTCACTGTTTTTGTATGGTGGCTGAATGGCAGCCATCCTTCTTGTCTGCGTCTTCCGACCATCCAATACAACCTGAGTTAAGCCGTATTTATCATTGAACATTATCTTTTTCATTGTAGTATTCTTTATTAAAGTGTCCGTTGACAATCAGCCAATCAATCATGTTTATGACTGCATCGAAAATGTTTTCTTTCATAACCTCATGTTTGCAGTCATACCCCAGCTCTATGTACCGTATAAACCAAAATACATTATCAACTGAGATTTCCAAGTCTAAGTCAGGATGGTTGTCTTGCTGTGGAATTAGTGGGGGAAGTATCTCCAATAATCGAGATAAACTCCATGCTGGAACATCCTTGCCCCACAATCTATCAAATACTTCTTCTCCGGCCATTGGCGATCCGTCAGGATGCTTGTGAAAAGGAAATGCAAGTTTGGCTATTCTTTGAGGAGTCCAAAACTTACCTCTCAATGTAGGCGGCTTGGTTTGTAACTCCCACTCTAAAGCCGGTACCTTACTCTTTGTATGATGATATACCATATCAGCCGTTTCCGGCTTTAATCCCATCGCAAGCAGTCTTTTTGACTGCTCACGAGTAGTACATATTTGCGATTTAAATTCCATTGCTCTTATTTTTGTTATTAGTTAAAACTGATTGTCACATACCTATAGAACCGTATGTATCCGAAACAATAAGAGGGATTTTCTGTATTATCACCTATCTCAATTCGCACGTTATAGCCTTTCATCCGTAAAAAGCGTGCAGCTATTTCATGGGCGGTGTATCTTTTTCCATGAATATCCCAATAGCTGGATTTCCATACTGTTTGAGGAATACCTTTTTTCAGAATCTTCTTAAAGGCTTTGGCGGTTCGTATAACTTCTTTTTTATTCATATTTATATCGTTATGAATTATATTTGAATTAATAAATTGGCACATCATAGCCCTTTTCAATCAAAAACTTTATTGCATTTAACCCAAGACGTTCTCCATGCCATTTTTCTGTTGACCACCCTCTATGATAGTGGTAGGACAAATCTTTGGTATCCAAAAAGAAAGTAAATTCGCCACCATCTCGATTATCCTCTTTCCGTATAGATTTGTATGAACACCATACTGAATCTCTAAACATGGTATTATCATACTCGGTCAAAGTTGGATAATTCCAATAGTCAGGATGAGCACAGCATCCTTGAATTACTGCAACCTGCAAAATATCCTCTTCTGATATTTGCATTAAAGGCTTATCGCCAATCACTATTTGCTTCATTTTTTTCTTGTTATGAATTAATTGGCAGTTTCATAAAGCACATCCACATGGTCTTTCCATGTCTTCCGGTGGTATGCCCAAACAGAGGTTGCCGTTCGATAGCTTTCAACACTTCTTTGACTGTTATTTGGTCTTCATTCCATTTGAAAATCAGAACTCCGTAGTCTTCCAGAACACGAAAGCATTCATCTACGCCCTTCTTTATCAATCTTGGCCAATCTTCAGGAAGTTTACCATACTTCTTGGCTAACCAACTATTTTTACCAACCTTTAGCAAATGGGGAGGATCAAACACTACCAGTTTAAAGGATTCATCCAAGAATGGCATATCGGTAAAATCAGATACGATGTCCGGATGAACTTTCAGACTTCGACCGTCGCAAAGAGTATGCTCTTCATCTCTGATGTCAGTAAATAAGACCAAAGGGTTTTCTTTATCAAACCAAAACATCCTACTGCCGCAACAGGCATCTAATATGATTTTTGCTTTACTCATTTCTTATTGTTTTGAATTTCTTGTTTTTTTCTTTTTCTGCTGCTCTGGCTCCTTTCTTGAAACCCTCTACAAAGCTGTCAAAACAAGCTCTATGGATTTCTAAAGTGCATTTTTTCATAAGTGGGCAAATCGAACATTTTTGGCTAAGCCCTGCGGACTTTTTAGCGAGTTTCGTTACATTTTTCATTGGTTTATCCTTTCATTCTGCCTAAAAAGGCAAGTTTAATCACATCATATTGAGTTCCTATCCATGCAAATTCCAACATGGCATTATCGTCTGCAATGTCATTAATTTGCATGATTGGGTAGTTACCTTGATTTGTGCTATAACAAACACACGAACTGTAAATAAAATCCTCAACCTCTTCTTGACTTCTTGGAACATTGAAATAACTGTCAAGGCTTCCGATTATATGCTCTTTCAAGTATTCGGAGCTATATACAGCAGCAATCTTATCTTGATTTCTAAGTGCATATCTCATAACTCATCTTTATCTCCTAATTCAGACAACGCTTGTTCAAACTCTTTGAGTTTCTTAATGGCGTAATCTCTACGATAAGTGATTATATCACGACTTGTATAATTTGTATAGAACCGGTCTATAAGGTTTTGAATAAAAAACCTTTCAGGCTCTTCGCAATGATTCAATAGAATTACATAATTCGTGTTTCGTGGGTGGAAACATAAGAATCTATAATAATTCACTTTGCCGCAAGAACATTCAATCAGCTTCTCATCTATCTTTAGTTTCCTAATGTCCTCAATATTTAATATAGGTTTCATGATTTAATCCTCCGTATTAGGTATTAAGTCTTTAACGTATGCCCAGCGAACCCAGTTTTTTGGACATTCTTCTTCCTTTGCCAGCATACAAACCTCAAAATCATCCAAATCATCTTCAACAAGTACTTGGAAATATGCTTCAGGGACATCTTTTCTCGCATCATGCCACACGCTGTTGATGCGCCAGTTGGCACCGTGATAAAAAACTTTGTATAAAGGGTCTCTATCAATGTCGCTTATCTCGTACTCTCTATCGGCAAAGTCATCCGCTGCCTTTTCAATATCTTCTCGTGTCATTTTTCAACTCCTTTCGGTTTGTTTATGGGTTTCCAGTGGGTGATAGTAACTTCAAATTCGGATTCATCGAAATTATCAAGATAATCTTCCGTCCATCCGTATTCACTCCAGACAGATGTAAGATAATTAACTTCTACAATACCAGTGGCTATTTCCTTGTACTCAATCCTTAGCAAGCATGGGGTATTCCGTTCCGGCACATCTTCCGTATTATCTTTACATTCGTGCCATTCCTCGAACTCATTCCAACGCCTTGCTATCTCTTCGCAAAGGATGTTTGAACTTTCCACATCACCTAAGTGGATTTCTGCTATTTGGTAATTCATACCGTCCTTTATACAAAGTTCCGCATCCAATTCATCCGCACCAAATAAACGTTTGCCTCGTGCTGGTAGGCAAATAAGTTTCAATGTATCAGTGTCTAATTCGCCTTTGGCGTATGCCCAATTCAGTTTTATTTTTGTCATAACCCAAAAATATTTTTGTAAAACTCAAAATTTCTGTTTTCTACCTTTGCATCTTCCGGATAATAAGTAGCTCGATGATACCATTCTTGATAGCATTTCGGGCAAAACCATTGATTTAACACAGCTATGTAATAGCCTGTAGATGCAGTTTCGTTGCAGTAGTCACAAATTCCTATTGCACCATATTGCCCTAATTCCTCTACAAGTTCTTTCCGACTTATTTGAATTACCTTGAATCCTTTTTTATTGTCTTTTATATTTGCCATACCATTCCTTTTTTATTCACAAAGCCCATAGTAACTCATACAACTTGTTGCCACATCATCATCGAACAGAGAACCACCTGCACGTTTACTTTGTACATAACGAACAACATCGCTGATTAGAGGATATTCACCCTTATAATACTTAGATGAAATTTTATCAGGACCGAAAAAACTGCTGTTGAACTGTTGTTCGAGACCTGCAATGTAGCTTATTCTTTCTGGCTCTTGTACGCTGATATTGTAAATATCTTGTTGTGAGGCCATTACGCAAGGAAAGCAACCAACACGTTTGTAGCCCATTCGGTAGAGCGGATTAGGCTGTATTCCATTTTCAAGTATATAGTCAATCACTTGTTGTGCCGACCAATCGAATACAGGACGCAATAGGTCATCAGCATATTTCTTTCGAAATGCCAATACATCTTTACGACGATAGGTGTGGTACTTGTCCTTACCATTCTTATCCTTACCGTATGGCTGCACATAATACTTGAAGTACGTACATTGCTTGGACATTGCAGCACGCTTGGCACTCTCGGCAGCACGTATTCCTTGTATAATCAGAACATCATCGTTTACTTCATCGAGTATGTAGTCAATCATCGGAATGGTTTTCAATTCAGATGTGCAGAATCTCCGTTGCGAGGATGGCCAGCGTAATTTCTTTTTTGTCAAATCTACCATGCCGTTAAACTTCTTTGACTTGACGGTAATGAGATTTAAGCCCAGTTGTTCCTGTACTTCTTCGATATATTTATAGGTCAATGGGTGTTCCCAACCTGTATCACAAAATACTGTAATAAAATCTTTTGTCAGGTTGTTTCGCACCCAAAGAAGTGATGCAAGGCTATCTTTGCCACCACTGAATGTAACTATTACTTTCATCCTTTACCTCCTTTCTTCAATTCTGCAATAAGAGCATCAGCACCACTAATGCTCCACTGGGCTAACGTTTCGCTACTTGCATCCACACACTGATTATGTGAATTGGCTGAAAATCCTTTCATTAGCTCTTTCGCAATCTCGTATCTGCGTTGTTCCCAGTCTATGGCTTTTTCAAATTCAAGTGCTGTTCCGGGCATTCTTCGACCGTCTTTCGTTATGAATGAACCGCATAAAACCTGCATAGTACCTGACGGTTCAACATCTATGACTTCGCCGGTAGCCTTTACTTTAGCTTTAAGTTTGTCAGCAGCTCTCATTTGTCTCGTGTGTTCTGCTACACAAGTTTTACACCTGTTAGGATATGATTTGCTGAACTCTGAAATATGCTTTGTTTGCCCGCACTCTGTGCATTTTTTATAAATTGAATTGTCCATGGTTATTATTGATTATAAGTTTCTTGAATAGCTTGGAATATCTCATACATTACTTGTGGGACAATCGCATTGCCATATGCCTTTATCGATTCCTGCCGCCACTTTGAAAAGGCAATACCGTCCAATCTGGTGGAAATCCCATCATCTCGGCTACAAACAGGGGATTGAGTTGGGAAGTTTTTCCACCGTTCTGCGAATGATGCTCTCCTAACATTACTGGCAGGTTGCACAGAGCATCCGTCCTCATTTTCCCATTTTTTCTTTTCAATGCTTGTGGGGAAACGGAGGGTTGATAGTCCCTCGCTGCTGGAGTAGGGAGCATCCCATTCACCGCCATTGCTGTCAAAGCTGTGCCCATTTGACTGTTCGGATTGTATTTCTTGCTGTATTTGTCCGCTTCCCGAGCATTGGGAGTAGGAAGCAACCGAACCATTCTCGCAAGTCCTACGCTTCCGTTCTGTCCGTTCTGATTGATTTTCCTCGGAGTACCGTTTCTGGTCGTAGCAAATTGGTCGTTCTTGCCAATTATCGCTCCAGTTGTTGCATCGCTCGCCATCGGTGTCGGAAGCAGTCCTACCGGATAGAATGTTGTCTTCCCATTTTCGTTGCATACCTTTAACCCCTGCGTCTGCACGGTGGGCAATAAAGAAGACACGGTCTCTTCTGTGCGGCGCTCCGACGGCACAAGCCGGAATAACAACCGGTTGGACGGAATATCCTTCACGTTCAAGGTCGTTACACACTGTTTCGACGACGTATTCCTGCCGATGCAATATTCTTTCTCGGTCAACCTCTCCGAACAGAGATTCTTCACGTCCCAACGCAGTTTCACTGCCGGGTTGTACCATTGAGAGGATTCCAGCAACGTTTTCACCAACAACCCAATCGGGCTGAATCTCCCGTATCGCTCGTAGCATTTCCGGCCAGAGATAGCGGTTATCTTCCGCTCCCTTTCGCTGTCCGGCAACGGAGAAGGGCTGACAGGGAAAACCTCCAGTGAGGACATTGATTTTTTCCCGCCACTCTGTAAAATCTGTTTTCGTGATGTCTTCATAACTTTTGCTGTTTGGGAACCAATAATCAAGTATTTTTCTCCCGAACGGGTTTATTTCACAATGGAACATATTTTTCCAGCCCATTATCTCGGCAGCTATTTCCGAACCACCGATGCCGCTGAACAAACTACCATGGGTAAACTTGTTCTTTTCCATGATTACGGATTTTTTGTTTTTGCTACTTCAGTTGGTTCATAGTACTTGCATTTGTCTGTTTCCGGATTGTATGCCGGCCATACCCATCGCAAACGTATATCGGGTGGATTGGGCAAATAGCGTTTACAACTCTTGCGGATTGAGCAGGTAACGCCCGAACAATAACTATAATCTGTATTCATCGTCATAATGTTTTTAATTAGTTTACTGTTTTCTGAATGACTGCTCATTGCCGAAATTGATGATTAGCATCATTTCACGGAAACGGTCTGCAATTCGTTCGTCGTAATATTCTGCAATTTCTTTTGCCGTAAGATTGGATGAAACCAGCGTACAGAACTGCTCTTCATAGCGGAAAGACAGCATATCCATGGCGGCGGTTACGTAATCGCCATAATGAATGCTTTCTTTCGGTTCGGAGCCGAGTTCGTCGATTGCGAGTATTTCGATTTGGCGCAGCCTTTTGTAGCGTGCCACATCGTAGGTGTTGTCGCGTGTGGGATTGTTATACGCTTTAGCCAGCAAGACGAGTTCTTTAGCCGATACCATCATGTAGCCGCGTATCGGATATGCATCCGCATTGCTGTTATACCCCTCATCAGAGCGCAAGTAGTTTATAAGGTTTTGCAATGCACGCAGAATGGTGGTTTTCCCATTTCCGGCATCGCCGCAAAGGAACAATCCGAAAGTGGAGGCTTCCGATGTAATCCAATTGGAAATGTCCCAAAGGTGCTTTTTGTATTGTTCGGTGGCATTAAATTCCCTATGCCTATGAGCAACTTCCACCCGGCACGCTTCATATAGCATAGCGTAAACTTGCTTGGCGGTATATGGCAATCTAAAACGAGTTACCATATGTTTTCTCTTCATCAGATTTGAGAAGATTACCTCTGCGTTGATTTCTGCTTTCGGGTCTAACTTTATCATCTTTTCTTTTATTTTTATCATTTACAATTCTCAACCATGCGTTGAAGTGCTGTTTGGCATCCTGTAAGGAAGAATGCCGGTCTTTCCCGTCTGCCAGGCATTGTACCCGGAAGTCGTCAAGACTGCTGCGCAAAGAGGAAATATTCGTTGCATGAAGCACTTGTAATTGGTCAAGCCAACACTCGTCTTTTTTCAGTTCGGCAATTTCTTCATCGATAGTCATGGAGTAAGGCTCGTATTGCAGTTCGTTTTGCACTGTTGTACTACCTTGTATCGTTTGTGGATTGTCATTCTTTCGTGGCAGTTTTTCAGTTTGTTTGGGCTTTCTTTTCTCGATTAGGTTATAATCCCCAATATAGCAAACACGACGGCACTGTACGCATATACGACTATACCTTTCCTGAATACCTTTAGAAGTCAATACTTTTTCAGCGTCAAACAATTCTTTTGAAAACAACCCCAGTGTCAGGCAGGTTTTGATTACTTCTGATATATATGCCTCCTCAAATCCCGTAAGCTCCGAGCAAATGAAAGGCAACTCTTTATCCCACTTCATATAATACCCACTCTTGTAGATATTGCAGAGCAGCAGAGCATATACCGTTATAGCTTTTCCACCTTGATACTTGATTAGTTTTCTTATTTTAAGGTCGTTAAATATATCTATATCCAGAGGGAAATAGTCAAGACCTTTTTTAAAAGTTCGTGCCATATCTGACTTTTTTAAAATTCATTTCTCAAATAATCATCCACTTCACGAATGAAATCATCCAGCGAAAAGCACAGAACATATTTGTATTCTCCGTTTTCACATATTATCTTTTGCCATTCTTTTTGTGATGGAGATTGATAGCCGCCTTTCTTTTTCATTTCAATGAGCAGCGCACCATAATCACGATTGCTTTTCAACAGAATCAAATCGGATACACCGGCTGTTACGCCCTCAGCTTTCAATTTGCCACCTGTAACAGTATCACGTCTTCCTCCGTTCGGCACAGCAAACAACCGGCCTTTTAACTTCGGATACTTCAAATTGAACCACTTTACGCAAGAGCATTGTATGCGATGTTCCTCATCGTCATATTTTTGCTTCTTTTTTCGTTTCCTTTCCATTTGAAGCATCTCCTCAAGTGTCATTGTCGCTTTGCTTTTCGGGTGTAACAATGGTGTCTTTTCCGGTCTTGTCTACTACAACTTTTTTCCCACCAACGGTTATCGTTGTCCTGCAATCTTCGGGGAGAGATTGTATGAAATTTCGTACAACAGGCGAATTGGCATTTTCACTGATGGTATCCGTAATGGACTCATCTGCGGCATATGGATAGACATCCATAATGGCAGTTTCCGCTACCGATGCAATTTGGTAGTCGGCCATTGTGCCTTTCATACCCTCATCCAGTTTATTTACTGCATCACGCAAGTCGGCTGCCTGCACCAATACCTGGGTAGACGTTTTTTTCTCAGCACCGCTTTTCTCGTCCAATGTAATGAAAACCAGCTTGCATTTGAACCAACGGTCAGCACTGTCTTCCTCACAGGGAAAGAGCTCGCTATAGTTGGCACGTTTAATGTCGGAAACTGTAAACTCACCGGAAATAAAGGGTGTCATTTCTTCAATGATGCGTGCTTCCGCTTCCGTGAAGCTGAGCGCGTCAACCAGATAGGGTTCCGTTACTTTCTTGTTCATTCCGTTATCCATTGTCTTTTCATAACGGATTTTACATTCAAACCACGTGTGCATCATGAGTTCATTTTTTCTTTGAGTTGTTTACTGACTACAAGTTTTACTGTTCGTCTTGCCGGAATGATTACCGTTATTCTCTTGTAGATATTACGGGCTTTCCTTTCTTTTGTGATATAAGTCTTGATAGTGCCAAAACCACGTATATAGACACTTTCACCTTTACAAAGTGCTTTCTCAATAGCATCAAAAGCACAATCTACGGCTTGAATAGCCTGTGAGCGACTAATAGTCGTATTGTTGATAACATGTTCAACGATCTCAATTTTTCTCATTGTTTTTATTTTTATTAAAATGATAGATCACTATTGTTTGGCCTACAATTCTCAGTTTTGTATTGAGTATTTTCAACTGATTTTTTCATTATGATTCTTGATTTAAATCCGCAGATAGAAGTAGAATGATGGCTGCAATGGCAAAACTCATTCCTAAAATGGCATACGTATATGCTTTAGAGGATTTGGATTCTAAAGCAAAATGAAAGTTAACAGCAAAAATGATGATATTCAAAACAATAAATATTATATCAAAATAGATTCTCATATTACTTTATTTACTGGTTACTATTATTTTTCCTCATAATCACAAATGCTAATAGGGATTCTTGTTAAATGTTAACGAAAGCCCATTTGTAGCGGCTGTTATTTCTATCTCTGGATATAATCTTTCTATTCCATGGATAAACTCCGTAGCATTGCTGTTATTGTCGGACAGATGCAGGAGTAGAATGTTGCATACTTGAGACAGGTCATTGGCTTGCAATGTGAGGAGACAGTTATCATAGGACATATGCGACTTAATGGTGCGTTCGTAGCGTTTCTTGTCAATGCGCCCGGCAGTGAAATTTGCATCAAGAATTTCCTTGCTATAATTGCACTCCAACATTACATTGTTAAGACCGGGAAATTTGTATTTTAGGAAATAGGTGTCTGTGGCAAACAGCACTGTTCCGCACTCTTCATGACGGATGAGGTATCCGTAAGGTTCCGCAGCATCATGTTGTACAGGGAACGGTATCACTCTAAATCCATTTATCACAACTTGTTCGAATGGCAACAGCCCTTTTGCCCAATAGCTGGAAGAGAAACCAAGCGCATGTTTTGTGCCTTGACTCATATAGCAAGGTATGCAGGCGTTTATAAAATCGCCCACACATTTGGCATGGTCGCCATGCTCATGGCTGACGATACAACCAACAATGCTGTTTAGATTGAAGTCAAGAACCTTTTTTACTTTGTTGAACTTAACTCCGGCTTCCACTGCAAGTACCTCACCAGTCTTTTCAGACTGGAAGAGGTAACAGTTGCCTGATGATGAAGAACCTAACACATGAAGTTTCATTTCAAATAGGATTAATAGCCCGGTCCATCATCCTCGGTTGAGGCTTGGTTTTCGGTACTTGTTTCACCTTGGGTCTCTTTAATTTCTCCTGTTTCAGGGTCAACACCTGCCGGAACTTCATTGGAAACCGGAGCTACTGCATCATCAAAACTGATAATGCCTTTGTTGGCTTGCGTGGAAATTTCTTTCGCAACCTGTTCTGTAACATCGACATAATCGGCGTCCTCTACATTTTCTTCAACGGTACGCATACCCATTGACAGTTCCGGTGAGTATGTAGAGCACCAGAACGAGGCGGCACGGTAACGTAACATCTGTTCGGGCATAGTACGCCACTTGCTGCCGTTTTTGCTATACCAACCCTCATCAATCGCCATTTGTATGGTAACGGCTGTACCACGTAAGGCAAGTGGTGATTTTGATGTAACCGGTTTTCCGTTCTCATCATGCGTAACACCTTTAGGAGTAGTCCATGCCACACACTTGACATTTGCCACACCGTTATTGCAAACTCCATTTGATGTCAATTCAAACTTCAGTGGTTCAAAGCGTCCACAAGTATTGATAGTGGCAATTAGGAACTTGGACGACCAAGATGGACGACCATATACAATGTACAAGTTCTGCATTACCATAAGAGGGGATGCTCCAATGCGTGTGGCCACATCGAATGCGATTACGCAGTTGGCTACTGCTTCGGCTTCAGAGACCGTTTTTTTAGGTCCTTCTCCGGTCTTACCGCCAACAACACCGCCAATGCGGTAACTTTCGGGTACAAGACTGGAATTGGCAAACATGGTGGAGAAACGGTTGAGCGTTTCAATAGTTGTCGGGTCAAAGAAGTTGATGCCGGCAGGAACGTTACTTTGATGTGTAACCGGTGCGATTTGTCTTTCGTTCATAATTCTAATAATTAAAGATTTAACTATTTATTTTACTGTTAGTTGACTGTCTGTTGTAACCTGCAAGAATATCATTTGTGCGTTGGAAGCAATGAATGTATTCACGCTTTCGGCGCGGTCAATGAACATTGGAGCATAGACTTCGTAATGCCTTGCCAATGTGTTGGTGATGTCAATACCTGCGTTCACTTGCTTTGCTGTATTGCACGTACCATAGGACACACCATCAATTATAGGGATACATACTTCGTATTCGTTTCCGTCAAGAGTGGTATCGAAAAGTTTCCAGTGTACCATGCCAAACAGCGAGTTCAAACGGCTCTCACAATCATCAATGCGAGCTTTGGCAAACTTAGCAGCTATATATTCACGTTTCTCTATGTCGGCTATCTTCTGTGCGAGTTCACGACCTTCCTTTTCAAGACGCTCTATTTCTTTGTCATAGTTGGCGATAATGGTACGGTTGTTTAGTTGGATTTCCAAGTTCTTGATAGCAGATTTCACCAACTCGGCACGTTCGGACAGTTCGGTATCTGTCTGAGTATATGTGATATTTGCTATTTCTTTTTCTATCTCATCCAAACGTTTCAGGTTTGCTGCATACGCAGGCAGCTCATTTTCGTTGATGGCGGACGGTGCTGCTTTCGGGGTGGATTTCAGACGATCATACAGCCCTGCAATACATTCGTCAATGGCAGTAATCTTTTTGGAATGCTCTACAAGTTCTTCATTACGCCTGTTTAATTCCTCTCGGTATGATTCGACTTGTGTCGACAGAGATTTTCCACGTGATTGATTCTCTTTGAGCCTGTTTTGTTTATATTCTTCAAACTTTTGGAGAGCGTCTTGTATCATATTGTCGGGTAAAGGCTGACCGCAATGAGGACAGATATTATCACCAGTGTACTGTGTGGCACGAATGGATGCCCATTCGGAACGTAATTCTTCAAGTCTGCTTGTTGTTCCAGTTATTTCTTCGTTCAAATACTTGATGCGTTCTTTTGCACGGGTAATGTCTATATTGCAATCCGATCGTTCGGAATGAATATTCTTCAACTCTTTCTCGATTTCATTACGTGTTTCGTTCTGCTTATCGGCTTCCTCCTGACGACTTCTCCTTTCTGCGGCAAGAATATCCTTCTGTTGCTGTTCGATTTGCCGTTTTTCACGGTTCAGCGCAGCTTTTTTATCGATGGCAGATTGCTTGCGAGCATCTTCAGAATGCAGAAGTTCGTTTATTTCTTCCAGCTCTTTCTTTTTGTCGGTGAGCATTTCTTCCAATGAGTTCCAATCCTCGGCTTCTGGTTTCATCTTGTCCGTTTGGTCGATACGTGGCTTGATTTCATCCGCTTGCATTTTTAGACGTTTTTTCTCTGCGGCAATCTGCCGACGATAATCCGCCAATGATTTGCCACTCAACATGTCTACGAGAGCGGTAAATTCTGCATTTCCCTGCGCCAATTCGTTGTCTGTTTTGGCTCCGGCAATGGACATTAACACTTCACGTTGAACATCTTGTTTTAACGATAGGAAATACTCGGTATTGGTTAGCATCTTGAAAAGGTTCTCATCAATGATTTCGGCATTTATACGTTCCTTATACTCATTGACACGAACAGGTACGCCGTCCCATGTGCATTCGGTGACATTCCCCTTGAACACTTCCTCTACTTGTCCACGAGGTTTGACCCATTGCTCCTTATACTCTCGTTTGATGGTAATTTCCGTTCCATCAACGACTAATGTTCCCTCTACGGAGCATTCACAATGCTGTAGGGGATTGCCCTTTTCGTCTGTGGTGCGCAAGTTGAAGTCTTTACGGTCTTTGCTGTCCTTGCCGAAAAGCAGCCAACAGAACGCATCCATGTGCCTGGACTTGCCGAGACCGTTACGACCACAGATACGTGTAACAGTGCCATCTGTATGGAACTGTGTTGTCCTTTCTTTTTCTCCACGCCAGTTGCGAAGCGTGATTGATTTTAGCTGAATTGCTTTCATCTACTTTGATTTTTAATAGTGAAAAAATAGTGGGAGGAACAGGATTTGAACCTGTGTCCTGCTGCATCTTGGCCATTTGGGTACGTACCGCCGCTCTATCCGCTGAGCTATCCTCCCTTATCATTTGAAATAGTCTTGTTGTAACCTTTGTAGTGTACGCAGTTCGATTGTGCGGTATTCAACTTTGCCCGGACGCTTGCAGGGGGTTATTTTACCCTGCTTGCGCCATCTATCCACATTGCCACGCCCAAACATAGCGTATGCTTTTCGCTGGCTGACCATTTCGGGGTCATTGTGTGTATCGGCAAGCATACGGACTACAGAGGACGCTACATCGCGGACGAAAGTGTCATAAGTAACGGATTTATCGGGAAAATCAATAGTGAGCATAGGATTACGGATTAAAGTGAATACTCTGCACGATAATTTTCATCGGTTTTAATGAAATATGTAAGCACTTTTATTAGGGAACGTTTAGAACCGGGCTTGGCAATAGAGTCAACCAGACTTTCTCTCTTTTGCTTGTCTGTAGCAATAAAGATGTAGCCCACATGTCTTGCTTCCGGTTTAAGAGGCTTGATTTGAGAATTTAATTTTTTGAAATTGATAGACATGATATTGTAAGTTAAGAGGTTATTTGTTTTCATTTTGAAACTCCATCCATGATATACGTACCAGTTTCCATGTGAGAAAGATGAATACAGCTGATACAAGATAGCCAATGAACGATGCGATGTTTCCAAGTATGATATGCGCCACAATGCTGACAACCACCGCAAAAAGCATGATGCAGGATAGTATCAGTTGTGAAATATTTACAAATTTGTTCATGATGATTACAAATTACGATATTCTGATTACTGTTATGATACGCTTTTCTCGGTCCGTTTCTGTCTGGTACTTACGATTCAGGATAAGTCCGAGGTCGGAAGCCTGAGCACGGACGCTCTTAGTCTTTTCAATGGGGAAAGTAACCGTTTTACCTACTTCCAAATCCGTTAAAGTTGGACGTACTTTTACTTGATTTTCTGCCATTTTATTTGTTTTTTATGGGTTATTGTTTAACTTTATAGTGCAAAGTTATTCAATTGAATTTTTAAAGCAAAACAATTGCTTATTATAATTATTCAATTAAGATATTTTAATATTTAAATGCTTATGGAAACGATAAACGATCGAATGGAACTCATTATAAATGAGCGATTTGATGGAAATAAGGCTGCTTTTGCTAAAAAAATTGGTTTACCTCCAACTGGTTTATCAAGTTATTTGGGAAAACAACGTCGTAGTAAACCAAGTGTGGATATGGTTGCAAAAATTGTAATAGAACTTGGTGTGGATGCCTGTTGGCTTCTCACAGGTAAGGAGGCTGCAAAAGTTGAGCAGGTTTTAACTCATGGTGATTTTTCACCAGCTTCACTTCATGGTGATGCGGTGAATGGTAATATGGATATTATTGTTTTGCAAGAAAAGGTGAAACATTTAGAGGAAATGCTTGCAGAGAAAGAGAGATTGATTAAGGTTTACGAAAAGATGATGGGAAGCAAGTAATGAGAAATGCGCAACTAATTTTTATATTCTTTTTAATTGCTATATCCCAATGCGCAACGGCATGTTCTCAAATTGACAAGGGAAAATGGCATGACGAAACATGTGTTTATATCAATAAAACATACAATCTACAATGGGATTTGTCCGGTGCTAAATGGCGTATAGCAGAAGATTATAGACTTCCAAAGGACATGATTTTTTGCGCAGCTATGCAAGATGATTTCCTTAGCATTTCTTTATGTGCATTTCAATCTAAAGAAAAATTGGACGGGGATTTATGGGAACATTCTGACGAGTTCGTAAATGGCTATATACAAAGTCTGATAAAAGGTTATCAATCATTACCCAATATTGAGAACCAAAAGGTTGATTATGAAAAATGTCATTTTCTATTCAAGAAAGCCATAAGATTTGGTTGCTTACATCAAGTCAGCGATGCACGCATAGGAGAAAATTCAATGGAAGTATTGAGCGGTGGATATGCTTTTGAAAAAGATAATATTTTGTTCGTTGCGATGATAATGCTCCCATACGAATACATTGAAACCTATGGAAATGAAGCGGTAGAAATGTTCTTTAGAAAGTTATCATATATTGATGCAACAAAAGAAGCCAAACAATGAACGGAGAGTACCCATATCGCGAAACGGACTCTTTCATGGAAGAACTGAAACGAGCCGCATTCAATGCTATCTACAAAGATGGTTGTGATAATTGTGGAGATTGGATAGATACATTGGTAAACTGTTATTCCGAAGAAGTGGTGGACGCTCTTGGGAATAATCCCAATGAGGTTTATGCAGAATTGGAAGATATATGGGAAACCATGGATTATGAAGACCCTCGAACTGGTATTTGCCTAACTTATCAGAATTGGGCAGAATATTTCACAGGGGAGTTTGCCCATACAATCTACAATGAATTGATTAAATCAAAGCAGGTGAACGAACGTAAATAATCCGTTTTAAAGCGTTCAAACCTTTAAGATGATTAAAAGTATCGTTTTTCGTATTTGTGTTGATTGTGGCTTATCTATTTGCCTTAAATGGGTAATATATCAAGACTGGTAGCGGCGAGTTCTTCGATAAATGGACGAAAACATTAATCATAATAGACAGATACGAAGAAATTGAATAAACGAATATTGTTGAGAAGTATTATATAACTCATTGAAAAGTATCTTATTTTGGCAGCGGCGCAGGCTGCTATTGAGGGATAATCCTTAGTTAGAAATATCATATTATAGTATTATCAGGCTGTAATTACCGGTTTTTCGGTGGTTACAGCTTGTTTTGTGCTTGTACGGTTCGTGTTTTGACCGCATTATAGAGCCAAATGAACAGAAATATTTGCTCTATGTTTCCCACGAAAATCACCATGTTTACCTAAGATAATTCTGATGTTTTTATATAATTCAAATCGATTATGACTACATTAAGTAGACGCAGCGTATATATTGATTTGTATTCGCATTATATAGAGTTGCACTAATTATTTAATGAAGTTGTCTTACTTCGAGTCGGTCAACGTGCTTACTTCGGTCGAAGTAAGACAACTCCGTTGAAAATTTTCATAACATTGTCCCGATGATCTTATTACTTGATGATAATTAAATTCCCATCGACAAATCCTACGGCTATATGTTGGACTTTGAAAAGTTCGATGTCCGGCATTTCACGAATCAAATCTCTTAGTATTGATTCTACTATTTTCAAAACTTCCTCAAAACTCTTATCATCGGAAATTCCCAAAGACGGACAACGACGTAGACTCGGTATAAAATCTTCATTACACGCCCAGTCCTCGTCATTCTCATCATAGGTGTTGGAGCCAATCAAATCCAAAGCATAGGGGCCTTCGTATAAATTAAAGTTTAAGGCAACTATATTTTGTGATAGTTTCTCTTTCTGATCAATCTGGATAAGCCACTTTTTGATTATATTCTTTATTTTTCTATCTTGTGATTTCCTGATAAGTTTTAAAAAGTATCCTTTCATATATACATTTTTATATGTGGTAGAAAAAATTGTATTAACGCTTTGAAAAAAACAGTGTTGTGTTATAAGATTAATACTACAAATATAATTATTGTTATGGATTACTGTTCGAAAATCTCAAAGAATTTGTTCTTTTCAGATATGCCCTTTGACTTGGCTTCCTCCAATGAGAAATCGAAATATTTCAGCACTTTCTTTTGGGTAGCATCCAAATCCTTTTGGGTAGAGATTTCATTCTTTTGGGTAATGACTTCGTCTTTTATATAGAAACGTATACTGATAGTATAGCTTCTACTCAAAAATGTTATTTTTTATAACTGTACTATACTGGACAACCCCATTGTCTTTGATGCAGACGATATTACGCAATTAAGCTTAAACATAAGCCTGTATGGTTAGCAAAGGCTGATCATTTTTTCTTTTTACTGAATCTCTTTGGTGGAGTAGAAGTGTATGGGAGAGGTATGTTATATCACGTTGTTTTAATACTTTTGCATCGTTTTAATGGTGTATTAAAATAAAGCATAATGTTTTCATCACGAAGGTTTTCTTCCTAGTTCAGTGTGCCACGAGAGAACACTTCGATATTGTTCATTTCCTCTTCTTCAAGCATCGTTCTGAGAACACACTCGGCAAATGGACTTCTGCAGGCATTGCCTGTGCAAACAAAGCAAACGATATATTTCTGTTTCATGATTATTCTTGTTATGTGATTATTCTTCTACTTTCAAAGCAGGAATTTTGTTTTCGCTGTTTTTGCCTATATGCCATCCGTCACACCATGCACATTTATAGACCGAAAAATGTACTCCGTGCTTCTTTCCCATTGCTTCCGCAGCCTTTTCTGCAACATGCTTTGATGGATATGCTACCTTAGGCTTGCCGCTCCTTCGGGAAATATGGCTGTATTTGCTGAATATGCCAAAAGCATTGTGCGTGACGAAAATGTTTCGCCATGCGCCCTTTCTCGTAAGCTGATTAAATATAGCCAGTACAATGTTTATTGTTTTCATAATCCTCAATTGTGTTACACATAGTAAAACCTCTCGTAGTTGAACCGTGACAAATCACTTTGAGTGGTGTCCAACGCCTTCAAGCGTTCCGGTATCTCATGTAGTGGTGTGCCGTTGTCCATAAGCCTTCTGAGTTGGGTAAACATGATGCGGTTTGTCTTGTCCATGCTCTCCTTGTCAGTAACAACACCATACTCTTCGGCTTCACTCATCTCTGATATTATCATGCCAGAGAACAAGCCATGCAGCCCTTCCTTCTTGGCAAACTCTACAGCATGACACCATATACCGATGATGCCTCCACAATGCTTGCGAAGATAATAGGCTTGCAAATGACCTATGATAATGCCATCAAAGCCTTCTTTTTCATCGTTCTTGCGAAAGTATAAGCCTTTGTCTGAGCCATGACCAAGCAGCATGATACGCTCGCTTGGAGACGTGTGGTGAAGCAAATGTCCCATCTCTTTGTTGGAGCAATTTGATTCGATTAATCGCGCTTCCAACCCTTCATAGAGGATTGAGAGCATTTTGGTAGTTCTGTCTTTTGGTTGTATCACTAACATAAATCTTTCCTTTTTTGTTTATGATAATAGGGAGGGAAAAGTAACCTATAGTCTATCTAAAATGTTCAATTGTTATTCGGGAGATTGATGAAATTTGAGAAGGAATGAGTATTTTAATCTATAAATATAAGTAGAATATAATATAGCACTATAAAATAGATATAAATTATATTGTATTATAAATTATACATAAGGAATTATGATTGATTATTACGAGTGTCATATACCTGAATTGGTAAAACTTCTGCGATGAGAATAGCTCATTCTATCGAGTTTTTATCAGGGCGATGATATTTGTTACTCCTTTATTCAGTTCATTTACTGCTTCAAGAATGGATCAAGCGTTGCCAACAGTTCGGCTTTCTCTACCACACCGCTTGTGCGCCACAATACTTCTCCGTTTCGGAAAAGCATCAGCGTTGGTACAGACTGGATGCGGTATTGGCTTGCTGTTGCGCCATACTTGTCCACATCCACTTTGATGATTCGGATGCGGTTGCCCAATACGTTTTTTACCTGCTCCAGAATAGGGTGCATCATCTTACAAGGTTGGCACCATGTAGCAAAGAAATCGACCAGAACAAGTTGGCCACTGTTTATTACATTATTGAATGTTTCCATAATTATTTGTCTATTTCCGTGAAACGATTGAAAGTTCTGCCGTTCCTCGTAACTTTCCCAAAGAACATTTTTTCTGGGCGAACCCAGAAAGCCTCTCGTAAAGCATTCGCCATAGGGCAACTACCTGTTGCAAAGAAGCCGTGCAGAAATAGTATTTTCTTCATTGTCTTTTCTTCTTGATTTTACTTTCCTTCTTCGTAACTCGGCCATTCAAGCGAGCTTGATGGCTCTCGCTGCTCCGTCGGTTTTATGTTTTGTTGCGGAGTCTGTGTGCCTATACATATGCAAATGTACATAATTACCTTCAAAATCATAATTATACTAATAGCTTGAGCTATTTATATAGAACCATATACAGATGGTACTGCTTCTACTCAAGAATGTTGTTTTTTAGGACCTCACTATAATAATTATCTGATAATAGTATACTTAATGTTGTGTGGAAACAGAACCTTTTCGTATTTTTGACAAAATTTCTAAGGTACAATGAGCATGGCAAAAAAAACAAAAGCAGATAAAAAGGCGAAAACCACAGTGAATAAAGTTTCTTATCATTATCGGCCAGACAATATGACTTTACAAGACTGGCAGATAGCTTTGCGAAAACAGGCGGCAATGAAAGAGAAATTTGTAATATCCGAGAGAGATAGAAAAGAATATCCCGGCTATTATACTGTGATAAATCCTGCGTCCGGCAATGAATACAATGTGGTATATAGAGGGTGTAAGAGTCCTTGGAATTATTGTTCGTGTATGGATTTTAAGGTAAGCCAATTGGGCACCTGCAAGCATTTGGAAGGAGTTAAATTATGGATTAGAGAGAAAAAACGTAAAATTTGCCGTGTCACGCCACCATATTCTTCAGTATACCTATCTTATCATGGAGAACGTAAAGTATGCTTGCGGATAGGTACGGATAATGAGGAGGAGTTCCGTAAATTGGCAAGTCCTTATTTTACTCCCGACGGAGTGATGCGCCCTGCTGCCATTGACTCGATAACTGAATTCTTGAGAGCTGCTACCCGTCTTAATAACACATTCCGTTGGTATCCCGACGCTTTAGGATTTATACTTGAACAGCGTGATTTGCGACGGAGGTCTCAATTGCTTCTTGACTATGCTTCGGATGCGGCATTCGATACATTGCTGAAAACAAAACTTTATCCTTATCAAAAAGAAGGAATTCGTTTTGCCTTTCGTGCCGGAAAGTCTATCATTGCTGATGAAATGGGACTGGGTAAAACCATTCAAGCCATAGGAACGGCCGAGCTGATGAGGAAACATCAGTTTATATCTTCCGCTCTCATTATATGCCCTACATCGTTAAAATATCAATGGAAAAAGGAGATAGAGCGTTTTACCGATGCCAAGGCCATTGTTGTAGAAGGAAATCACCTTACCAGAAAACTGCTGTATGGAGCTGAAGAATTCTACAAGATAGTATCTTACAACAGTGTTTGCAATGATATAAAAATCTTGAAGTCTCTTCATACAGATTTTCTTATTATGGATGAAGTGCAGCGTCTGAAGAACTGGAATACTCAAATAGCCAAAGCTGCCCGTCATATCGAATCGGATTATTCAGTTATTCTATCAGGTACTCCATTGGAGAATAAGTTGGAGGAACTTTATTCCATCATGCAGTTTGTTGATCAGTTTTGTTTGGGACCTTATTATCAGTTCCTTGACCAGACTGTTGTCCGCTCGGATACGGGTAAGGTGGTTTCTTACAAGAATCTGAATGCTATTGGCGAGCGGATTAAGAGCGTACTGATTCGCCGCCGGAAAAAAGATGTAGCTTTACAATTGCCAGGGCGTATGGATAAAGTCCTGTTTGTGCCGATGACCGAGCAACAGAGGGGTATGCATGATGAATATCAGTCTATCGTATCTCAATTGGTATTCAAGTGGACGAAAGCCCGTTTCTTGAGTGAGAAAGACCGGAAGCGGCTATTGTTGATGCTTAGCCAGATGCGTATGATTTGTGACAGTACTTATATTCTTGATCAGAAAACACGTTATGACACGAAGGTAGAGGAAACGCTGAATATTCTCAAGAATGTCTTTGAGAGTGGAGATGAGAAGGTGGTTATTTTCAGCCAATGGGAGAGGATGACTCGTCTGATAGCGAAAGAACTTGATGCCTTAGGTATCCGTTATGAATATCTTCATGGTGGAATTCCTTCCGAAGCCCGTAAGCATCTGATGGATAACTTTACAGAATTACCAGAAAGCCGTGTCTTTCTGTCAACTGATGCCGGAAGTACAGGGCTTAATCTACAGGTAGCGTCTATACTTATCAATCTTGACTTGCCTTGGAATCCGGCTGTTCTTGAACAGCGTATTGCCCGTATTTATCGTATCGGTCAGAAAAGGAATATTCAAGTGATTAATCTTGTTGCCAGTCAGACTATTGAAGAGAGGATGTTATCTACTCTAAATTTCAAAACATCTCTTTTTGAGGGCGTTCTCGATAATGGTGAAGATACTATCTTCTTAGAAGACAGTAAGTTCGATAAGATGATGGATAGCCTGAAAGTGGTGGTAGAGCCGTCTGATGAAATGGACGACACGCATAATCGTATGGCGGGCAGCAGTATAGATTTGAATGATAACGAAGAGAAAGTTGTGCCGAAACCAGATGATTTGCAAACGATAGATGTTGATTCATCAGTATTGTCTGAGGAAGAAACACCCGAAAAAGGGGCTACAGAGGTGAGTACGGAAAGGAATCATTCAGTATCTTCTGCGGAAAATAATCCCGAGCAATTACTTCAGCAAGGCTTTTCTTTCCTTAGTGGGCTGGCACGTACGCTTAGTTCGCCAGAAGCAACTCTGAAATTGGTTGATTCTATTGTAGAGGAAGATAAGGAGACAGGGCAGGTTAGTATTAGGATACCAGTATCTGACAAGGAGAGTGTGACAGGTATTCTGAATTTGTTCGGGAAACTGTTGGTGGCAGGAAATAAGTCATGAGATAAAATAGCGTTGGCTCGGCGAAATGTAATAACTGAAAAATAAATATTAACTGTAGAGCTCAATTCCTCTCGCAAGAGGAATTGATTCCTTTCTTAAAAGGAAAACATTCCTTTCGCAAAAGGAATAAGTGCAATTCGCATATTGCATGTATACCATTCGTATATTGCAAAAGCATGCGATGCAAAATTCAACTTGTCGGTATAAAAACTATATCTTTAGGCTAGATATATTATTCGAAAGCTTTATAACAATTCTAACCGATTGGGCCAAACAAAAAGCGGATGCTTACCCCGGTTTTCGGGAATAAGCATCCGCTTAATATTTTATCAGATTATTTCGCGTCGGTCAAAAAGCATTAAATGCCGTGAGCGTTCGCTTCCTTGTTTATCTTCTTGATAAGTCCCTGCAATACAGCGCCCGGACCACATTCAATAAATTCATCAGCACCGTCGGCAATCATGTTCTGTACAGTCTGAGTCCAACGAACAGAAGCGGTAAGCTGAGCCACCAAGTTTTTCTTGATTTCCTGAGGATCGGTGTGAGGTTTAGCGTCTACGTTCTGATAAACCGGACATTTAGGAGTGTTGAAGTTGGTAGCGTTGATAGCAGCTTCAAGCTCTACCTTTGCAGGGTCCATAAGCGGAGAGTGGAATGCGCCACCCACTTTCAGCGGAAGAGCACGCTTAGCTCCGGCAGCCTTCATCAACTCGCAAGCCTTGTTGATACCTTCTATAGAACCAGAGATAACAATCTGTCCCGGGCAGTTGAAGTTGGCAGCTACGCAAACCTGACCTTCTGCGCTTACCTGAGCACAGATTTCTTCTACCTTTTCATCGGGCAAAGCGATGATGGCAGCCATAGTAGACGGTTGCAACTCGCATGCCTTCTGCATAGCCATGGCACGAGCGTAAACCAATTTCAAACCATCTTCGAACGACAAAGCTCCGGCAGCTACCAAAGCAGAGAATTCACCCAAAGAATGTCCGGCAGTCATGTCAGGCTTAAATTCTTCGCCCATACACAAAGCCGAAATTACAGAGTGCAAGAACACTGCAGGCTGAGTAACCTTAGTCTGTTTCAGTTCGTCGTCTGTGCCACTGAACATGATGTCAGTAATGCGGTATCCTAAAATGTCATTAGCTTTTTCGAACAGTTCTTTTGCAAGGGCAGAGCTTTCGTACAAGTCTTTACCCATTCCAACAAATTGAGCTCCCTGACCGGGAAATACAAATGCTTTCATAAAATTAATCTGTTAAGTATTACGGCGCAAAGGTAATGAATCTTTTTAAAACTCATTCCTTTTCGTTGAAAATGTGCATTGGTTCAGGGGCGTACAGATGGTTCATGGGGCCGTGTCCTTCGCCTATGTGTACGTCTTTTCCGCTTTCAAGACAATGGTGTACGTAGTCTTTACCGCTGCCTACGGCTTCTGCCAACGTATATCCCAACGCTAATCGGGCGGCGATGGCAGACGACAGCGTGCACCCCGTGCCGTGTGTGTTGTGGCTATCCACTTTTTGCGAGTCGAACGCCATCGGCAGCTCAGACTGTTTCTCCTGAAGTATGTCGGTCATTCGTTCTCCCTCCAAGTGTCCGCCTTTCAGCAATACGGCACCGCTTCCGTAGCGGAGCAATTCACGTGCGGCAGTCTTCATATCGTCTACGGTAGTTATATCTCTTTGTAGCAGCATAGAAGCCTCGTATATGTTGGGCGTAATGAGCGTGCATAGCGGAAACAACTTCTGGCAGATAACCGTTACCGCTTCGTCGCTCATCAGCTTTCGTCCGCTCGATGACACCATAACAGGGTCGAACACGATATATTGGGGGTTGAAGCGCGACAGACATTCTGCTATGGCACGCACTGTATCGGCATCGCTTACCATGCCTATCTTTACCGCATCGGGATGGATATCGCTCATCACCGCCTCTATCTGCGCCGCTACATACTGCGGTGGCACGGGGAGCACATCGCTCACCCCACAAGTATTCTGCACGGTAACAGCCGTTACAGCGCTGGCAGCGTAGACTCCCGCTGCCGATATTGTTTTAATGTCGGCCTGTATTCCAGCCCCACCGCTACAGTCGGACCCGGCAATACTAAGCACACAAGGATATTTTTTCATTATTTTTTCTTTTTGTTTCCTTTTCTTTTGTATCAAGGCAAAAGAAGAAGTAAATCCCCACAAATATACGGCTTATCAGATTAAAGATATATATTTGTGCCGTCATTATTTATATAGCGTATGGATAAATGGGAACGATTATTACTCTACCGTAAAAAACTGATACTACCACAAGTGCACCGAGTGCTAAGCATACTATCACTGCTCACCTATGCCAGCTCACTGATATTCATGCTCACCATGGTATACGAATACGGCTTCATGGTATCGGATAGCGAATTGAACATCATCCATATCATCTATAAATGCGTATGGGCAGAGATGCTACTGCAGGCCGTCGCTACCATACTATTCCGAAGTTCGAGCGACGATGACAGTCGCTACGGCCACTGGATGTGGCTGCTCTACTCGCTGCTCTTCCTTACGCTGCTACCCGTCATATTTCATGAACCCGAAGTACAGACACCGGGCGTATATTACATCTGGCACTTCTTCAATAGCCCATATTACTTTAAGGCCATACTGATACTGATGTCGGTCTTCGCCCTCTCTGGTAGCTTGGTGCGACTGATGGGACGGCGCACTAACCCCTCGCTTATCCTTGCGTCGAGCTTCCTCTTTATTCTTATGGTAGGCACGGGACTGTTGATGCTGCCTCGCGCCACCATAAATGGCATTTCATGGATTGACGCACTGTTTACCGCCACAAGCGCCACATGCGTTACGGGGCTTTCTACGGTAGATGTACCCTCGGTCTTCACCCTCGAAGGACAGATTATCATACTTCTGCTGATACAGATAGGAGGCTTGGGCATGATGACCATCACAAGCTTCTTCGCCATCTTCTTTATGGGCAATACCTCTATCTATAACCAATTGCTTGTAGGCGACATGATAAGCTCTAACTCGCTTAACTCGCTTCTCTCTACCTTGCTTTATATACTCGGATTCACGCTCGCTATAGAAGGGGTGGGGATGGGCGTTATCTGGTACTCGGTGCACGGTACTATGGGAATGTCGGTGCACCAAGAACTCTATTTCGCTATATTCCATTCGGTATCGGCATTCTGTAACGCCGGATTCTCTACGCTTCCAGGCAACTTGGGAAATCCGTTGGTTATGACGGGGCACAACCTGCTTTTCATGACCGTATCGGCCTTAGTGATTCTCGGTGGAATAGGTTTCCCCATCTTGGTAAACATTCGCGAAACAATAGTATATCACGCACGCTACTGCTGGGCATGGCTATGGCGTTTAATTACCGGACGACACGCATCAATTAAAGGACAGCGTGTGCATCTGTATAGCCTCAATACCAAAATAGTACTCGTGATGACCGCCTTGCTGCTTGTAGTGGGCACGGTAGTCATAGCCGTATTAGAGTGGAACGTATCATTGGCGGGAATGCCGGTGGCGGACAAATGGGTGCATGCCTTCTTCAACGCCGTATGTCCGCGTACCGCAGGCTTCTGCAGCGTAAGCTTCAACTCGATGACTGTACAGACCCTGCTCGTAATGCTTCTGCTTATGGTGATAGGCGGTGGTACACAGTCAACCGCCGGTGGTATCAAGATTAACGTCTTTGCCGTGGTGATGCTCAACCTGAAAAGCGTGCTTCGCGGCTCCGACCGTGTGAGAATCTTACATAGAGAACTCTCGGCAGATAGCGTTCGTCGCTCTAATGCCGTAGTGACCCTCTACATGCTGATGCTCTTTGTCGGCGTGTTTCTTCTTTCGCTGTTAGAACCTAAGGTAGGAATCCTCCCGTTGGTGTTCGAGTGCGTATCGGCCCTCAGTACGGTAGGCTCTTCGCTCGACTTGACTCCTACGTTAGGAACGTACGGTAAAATACTGATTGTGATACTAATGTTTATTGGCCGTGTAGGTGCCTTCACTCTCGTAATAGGATTGATAAAGCAAGAGAAGAAGCGTAACTACCGCTATCCTACAGACCACATTATTATAAACTGATATAGAATTTAAAAGACTGTTGTTATGAAATACATCATTATAGGTTTAGGTAACTATGGCGGCGTGTTGGCAGAAGAGCTTACCGCCCTTGGCCATGAAGTGATAGGAGTGGACAGTGAAGAACGTAATGCCGACCGACTGAAGGATAAAATAGCCACATCTTTCGTCATCGACGCTACCGACGAAGACGCACTCTCTGTATTACCCCTCCGCAAGGTAGACGTAGTGATAGTAGCCATAGGCGAAAACTTCGGAGCCTCAGTGCGAGTTGTGTCATTGCTGAAGAAGAACAAAGTGCCCCACATCTACGCCCGTGCCTTAGACGATGTGCACCGCACGGTGCTCGAAGCCTTCTCCATCGACCGCATCCTCACTCCCGAGCAAGATGCAGCCCGTATGCTCGTCCAGTTTCTGGAACTCAACGTAGATGTAGAGCCTTTCCGCATAGACGATAATCACTATGTCTTTAAGTTCAACGTCCCGGCCCATCTGGTAGGTTACGGCCTTAACGAGTTAAACTTGGAAAAAGAGTTCGGTCTGAAAATCATCTCCTTAATCCGTGGAAAGAAAGCCCTGAACTGCATGGGCATCTCCATCATAGAGCGCAACGTAGCCAACGAGTTCCCCGAAAACTACGTAGTACAGCCCGATGACTCCCTAGTGTGCTACGGACTCTACGATAAGTTCCTTGAATTCTGGAAATCGCTAAGATAAAGGCGAACACACTAACCCCAAATACTATTATGAAAATAAAACAAACAGTCATATTATTAGGATTATTAATCCTGACAACGATTTCGGCATCGGCTGCAAGCAAGAAGCAAAAAACAATACGCGTAGCCTGCATAGGCAATAGCATCACCTACGGCACAGGCATAGCCGACCGTACGAACGACAGCTATCCCTCGCAGCTGCAACGTCTGTTGGGAAGTAACTACCAAGTAGGAAACTTCGGCAAGCCCGGAGCCACACTACTATATCACGGCCATCGCCCCTACGTAAAACAAGAAGAATTCAAAGAAGCTATCGCCTTTAAAGGCGATATTGCCGTGATGCACCTCGGCATAAACGATACTGACCCACGCAATTGGCCCAACTATCGCGACGAGTTCGTGAAAGACTACCTCTCCATCATGGACTCGCTGCGAGCCGCCAATCCAAAGGTGCGTATCATCCTGGCACGCATGACACCTATAGCCGACCGCCATCCACGTTTTGTCTCAGGTACTAAGCAATGGCACGGTGAGATACAGACTGCCATAGAAACTGTGGCACGTGTCAGCGGAGCGGAGCTAATCGACTTTCACGAACCGCTTTATCCGTATCCCTATCTCTTGCCCGACGCTATTCATCCCAATCCCGAAGGAGCCGGAATTCTTGCCAAAACAGTATATAGCGGCATAATAGGCGATTACGGCGGACTGCAGATGTCGCAGTTATACACAGACTATATGGTGCTGCAGCGCGATATGCCTCTCGATATACACGGCACAGCCAATGCCGGCGAAAAGATAGCCGTAAGCATTAGCAACCAGAAAGCTACCGCCACCGCCAACAACCAAGGCAAGTGGAGCGTAGTGCTAAAACCGATGAATGCCGCTACCGACCTTACGCTCACCGTTGAGGCTGGCAGTGCAACTAAAGTATATAAGCATGTGGCGGTAGGAGAGGTGTGGCTATGTTCTGGACAATCGAATATGGCGTTTATGCTCTGCCAAGCCGATACTTATAAGCGAGACATAGATAATGTAGGCGACCCGCAGTTGCGACTCTTCGATATGAAAGCGCGTTGGGAAACATACAATGTGGCATGGCCTGCTTCGTGTCTCGACTCACTGAATCATCTGCAATATTATCGTTCTACCACATGGCAACCCACTACGCCCGACAACGCCAAATGGTTCTCTGCCATAGCTTATTACTACGGACGTATGTTGCGAGATTCGCTCAAAGTACCTGTTGGGCTGATTTGCAACGCCGTAGGAGGGTCGCCAACCGAAGCATGGGTAGACCGTAATACACTTGAAACATGCTTTCCAGCCATACTGAAGAACTGGCTTCACAACGACTTTATACAAGACTGGGTGCGAGGACGTGCCGCCAAGAACCTCACTAACGACAACACACACCTTGGCCGTCACCCCTACGAGCCGTGCTATCTGTATGAAAGCGGCATACTGCCATTGCAGAAATATCCTATAAAAGGTGTGATATGGTATCAAGGCGAATCGAACGCGCATAATATGGAAGCCCACTCCGAACTGTTCAAGTTGCTTGTTGGCAGTTGGCGAAGCAACTGGAGCAACCCTACGATGCCTTTCTACTTTGTACAACTCTCCAGTCTTAACCGACCCTCGTGGCCGTGGTTTCGCTACAGTCAGCTACAACTGATGCAGCAAATAGCCAATACCGGTATGGCAGTGTCAAGCGATTGCGGCGATTCACTCGATGTTCACCCCTTGCGTAAGCAGCCCGTAGGTCAACGCTTGGCACGCTGGGCATTGAATAAGACCTATGAAAAGTCCATCACTCCATCAGGCCCTATATATAAAGGTGTAGTTCGCAGTGCCGACGCACTCATCGTAAGCTTCTACTATGCCGACAGCCTTTGTACATCCGACGGAAAACAACCTTCAACCTTCGAGATAGCCGAGGAAGAAGGAATGTACTATCCCGCTACTGCCGTAATAGAAGGAAACACCGTTCGCCTCACATCGCCTGAAGTGAAGAACCCACGCTACGTGCGTTACGGATGGCAACCCTTTACACGCGCCAACCTTATCAATGGCGATGCCTTGCCTGCATCAACCTTTCGTGGTAAGGCGGAATGAATTTTAAGAATCGGTCCTGCAAGGTATCAGCGATCGCTCTAGTGTGAGTTGAAAGATGGTGGGGCCGTTTGGTGATAGATAGAAATAAAAAAGGAGACTGTTTCTCGAATGAGATAGTCTCCTTTATAGTAAAAAAGCCGTGCCTGAGGCGTGACGAAACTCCGAAAAACAAGTTTTGAGTGCTCTCCCCCTTTGTAATCCACCGGCATAAATGCTACCCGAAGGCGTGGCCCGCCATTGGGAGATGAAGCTGTTCTCGGTATTTCATTAAAATTTGATGAGTTTCCCGATTCTGCAAGCACGGCTCCGTTTTTTTCTAAGACAAATGTAGGCATTTTAATTGAATAAAAAAAGATTTCGATGTTTTTTTTCGAATAAACTAGGCTTTCGTGCGCATTTCTTTTGCGTGCAGACCATGGTTGCAGCTATTGCTATATCTATATAGTATAACTATTCAATAAGAGTATGAGCGGAGTTTTGCATTAAAAGAAGCGTTTAATACTTTGTGAAAAATAAAAAAATGTTATAGAATTATTACCATATCGGTATGTCTTTTAGCGGATTACTGTATGATATATTATTTCTTTTAAGATAAGCTTGTTATAGATAAATGTAATAATATGAAATGCACTTTTAGTGTAAACATTACAATAAGATACAGAAAATGAAATTTAAGTGATATTATGAGGTAATGTAAATCCCGTAATGCTGTTATTTTTACAATAAGATGTATTAAGTTAAAATTCATTGACAGAAAGTGACATATTTCTGAATAAAAAGGGATTTTTGATAACATTTGCAGCAGAAAATGAAGAAAAATTATCTTTTTGCATCATTTTTTTTAATAGAAAAAACTTGTTTTAAGAATCTTTTCGTATTTTAGCCCCAGAAAAAGGAACGCACATCGAAAATAAGACATATTAAGGCATTTCGATTACGTGAAATATAGGTTGATACCAATTTTTTAAACGCAGATATTTAAATTTATTAATTTTATGAACAACGCTTTACTGAAGGACAGTCTCATTGCAAAGTCAATAGACCGTCAGACGCGGAGGGTGTTTTCTAAGTCCGGTCTTATAGCTGGATTATGTATTTCTTCCCTCGTTCCAACGTATGCTACTCCTACCGAAGTAGATGCAGCGAAAGCAGTGAATGAAAGTGTTATGGCAGCCCAGCAGAATAAAAAAGTGACGGGTGTAGTAACAGACAGTGCAGGACAACCTATTCCGGGTGCCAATGTATTGCAGAAAGGAACCACTAACGGTGCTATTACCGATATGGACGGTAAGTATACTCTGAATGTTCCTAAAAACGCTACTTTGGTTGTTTCTTTTATAGGTTATGCTACGAAAGAAATTAAAGTGAATAACCAAAACGTGATAAACGTAAGTTTGTCTGAAGATGCCATCGGTCTGGATGAAGTCGTTGCCATCGGTTATGGTTACGTTAAAAAGAAAGACTTGACAGGCGCCGTTTCTACTGTATCGGCTAAGGATATGGTATTGGGTGGTACTGTAAGCAACGCAGCGCAAGCACTACAAGGCAAAACAGCAGGTGTACAGGTATCGCAAAGCTCTAAGGCTCCGGGCGGTACAATCTCGGTACGTGTACGTGGTAGCAACTCAATTTCATCTACTAACGAACCTCTTTATGTAGTAGATGGTTTCCCTTCATCAGAAGGTCTTAACTTAAACCCCAATGATATTGAATCAATGCAGATCCTTAAGGATGCGTCGGCTACGGCTATCTATGGTGCGCGTGGTGCCAACGGTGTTGTATTGATCACAACTAAAAGAGGTAAGGCTGGAGAAAACAAGATTTCTTATAGCGGTTATCTGGGTGCTCAGAAAATTGATAATCCGTTCGACTTTATCAACGCTAAGGATTACATGAACTTGCAGAATGCCTTGTATCAGGAAATCGATGGTCAGGAAGGTAATCCTAACGGTGCTTATACTCCGTCGCAGTTACAGTCGAATGTAGATACAGATTGGTTGGATGTCTGTACTCGTACAGCTTTGGTACAAGACCATAACGTTCAGTTCCGTGGAGGTTCTGAAAAGACTAAGGTATTGACCAGCTTGGGATATTATAAGCAGGAAGGTGTATTGAAGAATACAGACTTTAACCGTATTTCAGGTCGTATCAATGTAGACCAAACTATCAACGATTATATCAAGGCTGGGGCTACAATGTATGCTCACCGTGAGAAATCGAACTCACAGACTTACAGCGGTAATATCTTGGGAGAGAACGTTATGTTGAGCGTCATGACTTACGATCCTACCGTTAAGGCTTATAACGAAGACGGTAGTTACGGACGTGTTCCGGGCGGTCGTGGTGATAACCCGTTGGCCAACTTGCTTGAACGTAAGAAAGAAGTGGTAAACGATAAGTTCAACGGTACCGCTTTCATCGAACTTACTCCGTTCAAGGGATTCACGGCTAAGGCATCAGCAGGTGTTGAATTGCTGCATAACTTCAAAGGCTCTTACTTGCCACAGTCTACTACTTATGCCGGCGAAATTGAAGGTGGTGTTGCTTCATCATACGATTTTAGAGCAACCCGTCAGGTATTCGAAGGTACATTGAATTATATGAAGACCTTTGGTCGCATTCACGATTTGAATGTGATGTTAGGATACTCTTACGAAAAGTATTCTTCAGAATCTCGCTCTATAAACGGTAAAGGTTTCTCTACCGACTTGTTCGAGTGGAACAACTTGGGAGCCGCTTCTATCAAGACTGTTTCTTCTGCGAAGACTGAAAATATCTTGGCTTCTTTCTTTGGTCGTATTAATTACACATTGAACAATAAATACTTGGCTACAGTAACTGTACGTCGTGATGGTTCTTCTCGATTCGGTACTGAAAACCATTGGGGAACATTCCCGTCAGGTTCTTTGGCTTGGCGTGCCAGCGAAGAAGACTTTATCAAGAACTTGGGCGTATTCAGTAACTTGAAAGTACGTGCCGGATATGGTGTTACAGGTAACGAACGTATCGGTGACTATGCATCTTATGCATTGGTTTCTACTTCACACGTTACATTAGACGGAGCTAACAACACTCCTGGTACTCACCTTAGCCAGAGCAGCCCTGAAAACTCTAAGTTGAAATGGGAAACTACTACTCAGTACAACGTGGGTCTTGATATGGGATTCTTGAACGACCGCTTGTCTGTAACAGTAGATGCATACTGGAAAAAGACTAAAGACTTGTTGCTGAAAGTATCTTTGCCTTATTATACAGGCTTTACTTCTGGTCAGCAGAATGTAGGTGCTATCTCTAACAAGGGTGTTGAAATCGATATCACTTCTCATAACTTGACTGGCAAGTTCGTTTGGGATACCAAATTCAACATGGCGTTCAACCGCAATAAGGTTTTGGACTTGGGTAGCAACGGAGATATCCGTATCACATCGGCTAAGCCTCTTGGTACTGTATCAGAGAACGCTTACGCTATAGTTCGCGAAGGTGAATCTTTGGGTTCTTTGTACGGATGGAAATACATCGGCGTATTGCAGGAGGGCGAAACTTACAAACCGCAGCCTAACTCTAAACCAGGTGACCCGAAATTTGAAGATGTAGACGGCAACGGTAGAATCGACGCTGACGACCGTACTATCATCGGTAACGCAAATCCGGATGTAATTTTCGGTTTGACCAATACATTCGCTTGGAAAGGATTCGATGCATCTATTTTCTTCCAGGGCTCTATCGGCAACGATTTGTTGAACATGACCCGTATGAACCTTGAATGGAAACGTACTACAGACGCTTTGAACCGTTGGACTCCTACAAATACCAACACCGATATTCCGCGTAACGGTTTCTACTATTCAAAATATGGTGGCTACGTAAACGACCACTTTGTAGAAGACGCTTCATTCGTTCGTCTGAAGAACTTGACTATCGGTTACACTATTCCGTTCAAGAAAGTGGTAAGCTCATGCCGAGTATACTTCTCTGCCGAAAACTTGTTCACTATCACCGGCTACTCTGGTTGGGATCCTGAAGTAGATACTAAGGCAAACGAAGCAGCTCAGTCGGGTGGAAGCCAGCAGACAGCTAACGCTGGTGCCGGTATGGACTTCAACGCTTATCCGGCTATGCGTACTTATACCATTGGTTTGAATATTACATTCTAATAAAAAAGGAGAATCAAGAAATGAAATACAAGAAATATATATTAGGTCTGGCTACAATGGGATTGGTTTCGGCTTGTACCGACCTGACCCCTGAAATATATAGCAATTTGACTACGGCCAATGCTTATAGCACCGAGGCGGATATTGATGCAGCCGTAGTGGGTCTGTATTCGGATATGAATCCTTATCCAGGTGACTCATGGTTGTACTATGGAGGTTACATGGTAATGATTACCGATTACGCTACAGATATGGGTTATTCTACCGCTGCCGGCGACCCTACTAAACTGAGTACCATGACATACGATGCCAGCAACCGTTATTTCAGCAATAACTGGCGCGATATGTATAATGTAATCTCTAACGCCAATACCATATTGGAAAATGTAGACGCTATAGACATGTCGGAAGAAAACAAGAAGTTGGTTAAAGGACAGGCTAAGTTCTTGCGTGCGTTGGCTTATCGTGATTTGACCGATGCTTGGGGAGCCGTTCCTTTTGTCACTACACTTACTAAGGACCCGTTCAACATGAACGACATGCCGTTGACTCCGGTTTCACAGATTGAAGAAACATTGATTTCAGACTTGAAAGAATGTATCAATTTATTGCCTAAGAGCTGGACAGGCACAGACTTGGCTCGTGCTACAAGCGGTGCTGCAGCTACCTTGTTGGGTAAGATCTACCTGCGTAACCATGACTATGCTAATGCTAAGACCTATATCGACATGGTGCTTAACAGCGGTCAGTACGATTTGGAAGACGATTTCAAATACGTATGGTCAGAGCAAAACAAATACGGCAAGGAAATGATTTTCGCCCTGTTGCATGAAACAGGAAGCAACGCCGCAGAAATTGCTTGTCACTTTGGACCATCTGATAATCCTGATGTTCCCGGACGTTGGCAGTACTATGGCGTGTCTCTTCCGTTCTGGCGTACATACAGTAAGAAAGACCCGCGTCGTGAATTCTTCTATTATGACTATATAGGCGATGCAAAGGCCGACGATCAGGTAAATCACGGTTTCCACTATATGGTTCCAGAAGAAGGTCAGACTGAAGTGCCTGATTCTTACACCAAGTTCATGCAGAACGTGGCTACCAAGAAATATACTTGGGAGATGGCTTCGGATGCTTACTATGACGGACGTACTATTTGTATCTTCCGTTTGGCCGACGTAATTCTTTGTAAGGCAGAAATCGAGAACAACATTGCTGGTGGTAGTCCTGAAAAAGCTCTTCCTTATCTGAACAGGATTCGTCATCGTGCAGGCGCTCCGGAATACGATGGTTCAGATCCTGAATTCCCGGCTCCTACAACTAAGGAAGCTATGAACGACGCTATCCTTAAGGAACGTGGTTGGGAACTTGTATTCGAATTCCAACGTCGTGCCGACTTGATCCGTTTCGGAAAATACGAAGAAATCGTAAATAAGCACTTGGGCAAATTGGGTATCAGCAAGCCTACTACAGTTACTCCTGATTTGCGTTACTTCCCGTATCCGCAGAATGACGCTCAGCTTAACGTAAATATGGCAAATGAGAACCCTTCACGTTTACCGAAATAATAAATAAGTAGTTTTTTAAAGGAAGGTGTGTCAAGATTCCTGTTTTGATGCATCTTCCTTTCTGTTCAATTGTAATATATAATCTTGATATGAAGCGTTTGATAGGAATTGTTGTTGCCTGCTGTGTGTTGGCGGCTATTTTGTTTATATGGAGTGGAGAGAAAAATACATTGAAGTCGGTTGTACTGACTTCACCGCGCAATACGGCCATGTATAATAAGGTGGATATTACGATAGCCAAGCCCGCTCCCGTATACGTAGAATATACGGAAAAGGCAACCGGAAAGTCTTATCGGACCAGAATCTCTCCGGCTGATACAATTCATCACCTAGATTTATTACTCTTAAAGGCTAATACAGAATATACTTATCGTGTAGTTATAGATAACTTATTCAAGCAGAAATCGGCAGAGATGTCTTTCAAGACCCGTGAGCAGTCGCCTTGGTTGGTGAATCATTGGTTTGATGAAAGCCGTCCTCACGACACTTCCGCTCTGGGCGACGGAATGATATTGGTATGTTTCGGACGCTTGCCGGGTAGTATGATGCTGATAGACGGTAAGGGCGATTTACGTTGGTATTGGCAGGTTGAAGACATTGGCGTACGTGCCGTTTCAATTACTCCGCAAGGGACATTTTTGGCCATGCTTCGTCCGGCCTTGAAGGATGTTGTAGACGATAACACTATGACACCCGAGCAGGTTCGGAATGATGAGCATAAAAAACCGATGCGTCGCGGCTCTATAGGATTCGCCGGCGGAACTGGTTTGGCAGAGGTATCCCTGACGGGAGAAACGATGTGGCGTCTTGACCTCAACAAGGTAGAGAAAGAAAAAGACTATCAGGTTATTCATCATGACATATTGATGGATAAAGACCGCCATATACATACATTATATCGCCCCAAGAAGGTTGCTACTATATCCGTAGACGGTAAGATGGAGACAGATACACTGGGTGGCGACGGTATCATGGTTATCGATACACTTGGTAATGTGCTGAAGACATGGTCGGCTTGGGATGTGTGGGATATAGAAAAAGACCCGTACATAGCAGAGTATCGTTACGACCGTTTCCATATCAACGGACTGTGTTTCGATAAGGATAATAACTATCTGATATCGGCTCCTATAGAAGACCAGATTTGGAAGATAGACTCTAAGACCGGTAAGTTGGTTTGGCGTTTCGGACGTAACGGCGATTTCAAGATGGATTCTACAGCTTACTTCTCATTCCAGCATACACCTTATATGATGGATAACGGCGAATTGATGCTCTTCGATAATGGTCTGTACGACCAGCGTTCGGGTGGAAAGGCTTTTCATCTCGACGAAAAGAACCGAACCGCCACTACTACCATCAACGCCTTATTGCCTGCCGACAAATACACATCGCGTATGGGTAGCTGCTATCTTATGCCCAACGGAAATCTGTTGCAGTGCAGTTCTAAGACAGGTTCGGTAATGGTAACCGACAAAAAAGGGAAAGTGCTTTGGGAATGCGTATTGCATTTTGCGCCTTATAGAGCAGTATACGTACCTATGGAAACTTGGAGTAAATACTTTAAAGAAATAAAATAGAATGGAGCGTACATCACTATCTTACATATTCTTTACGTTCCTAAAGTTGGGCGCTACAGCTTTCGGCGGATACATGTCGTTGGTGGCTATTGTGCAGAAACAATTGGTAGAAGTAGATAAGAAACTGAAAGAAGAAGACCTTCTTGACGGCATTTCTCTTACCTCCGTATTGCCCGGCCCTGTAGCCGTAAACACTATAGCTTATGTAGGCTATCAGTTAAGAGGAGTACCTGGAGCCATTGCCGCTTTTGCCGGAATCATCCTTCCTTCGTTTTTCTTGGTTATATTTCTTTCGTGGCTGTATTTCTCTTACGGAAATATCCCTGCGGTGAAGAATGTATTCAGTGGCATCACTCCAGCCATTACCGCCTTGATTGTTACGGTGGCTATCGGTATGACACGAAAGACTATTAAGTTGCCCGCTCAGTGGACAATCTGTTTGCTGGCTGCTTTACTTCTTATTCTCGTAGGCGGATTTGCTGTAACTTTTTTGCTGATTATCGTCAGTGGGGTAGCAGGTGCCTTCCTGTTCCGTCAGTCGGCAGAACAAGCCTTGCCGGGAGATGAGAAAATTCACTTTGAGAATAAGCAATTAGTGATATCAGGAGTAGTACTTCTGCTGTTACTCTGCACATTGCTTTGGGGAGGACAATATCCGGGTGCTCCTAAAGATGTTCAGATATTGTCTACATTCTCTGGCATCAGCCTTACATTGTTTGGTGGGGGATATGTAGTCATTCCGGCTTTGCACGAGCTGTTTGTAGAGAACCTCAATTGGCTTACATCTGCCGAGTTTGCCGACGGTATAGCTATAGGGCAGATTACTCCGGGACCGATATTCGTTACCGCCACTTTCATCGGCTATAAGGTAGCGGGTGTGTTAGGAGCGTTTCTTGCTACGGTGGCCATATTTACTCCGCCTGCCGTTCTTACCGTTTTGCTATCACGTTTCGTTAAGATACTAAATCAGTCATCGGTAGTAAAGGCCGCCATGAAAGGAGTACGTGCCGCCGTCATCGGCATGATATTCGCTTCGGCAATTACTATTGGTCAGACCATTACGCCGTCGGTAGTTTCGGCTATCATTTTTGCGGCTATATTTATAATTTCACTGAAGTACACAATCAGTCCGGTTTACCTGATTATCGCGTCGGGTGTGGCTGGCTTTATCTTATTCTAATTTTATGAATTCAATACAAGGTATACAGATGATTGGCACCCAGCGTTCTGGGTCTAATCTGTTGAGAGTGATGTTAGGCGGTATCGATGCTATTGCGGCTCCTCATCCTCCGCATATTCTTCAGCGTTTTTTGCCGTTGCTTCCTAAGTATGGTTCTTTGGAAGACTCTGCCAACTTCTATCAGTTGGCTCAGGATGTATGCGAGTTGGTCAATGTAAACCCGGTTCCGTGGGAAGGCGTTAATATCCGTACCGACGAAATAGTGTCGGCTTGTAAGCAGCATACGCTGTACGAGTTATTTAGAGTGATATATGAGTCGGCTGCCAGCCAGACAGGAGCTTCTTATTGGTTATGCAAGAGCATGAAAAACATGCTGTATGCCGAAGGTATAGAGTCTACAGGAATCCGTCCGTATTATGTATATCTGTACCGCGATGGTCGCGATGTAGCCCTTTCGTTCAAGAAAGCCATAGTAGGAGAGAAGCACATCTATGCGTTGGCGCAGAACTGGAAGAAAGATCAGGAAGCGGCTCTCAGTCTGAAAGAAAGAACTGCCCCCGATCATTTTTTTATGTTGAACTATGAGACGCTTATAGCCAATCCTGAAAAGGTGATGCGTGAGCTTTGCGATTTCCTTCACCTTCCTTATACCGATAAGGTGATGGATTATTATAAGAGCAAGGAATCTGCCAACACTGCTGTAGCTGGAAAAATGTGGGCTAATGTAACCAAGCCTATCTTGAAAGACAATACCAAGAAATTCTTGTGCGAACTATCTGCCGAAGACATTGCCATTTTTGAATCTGTAGCCGGAAATGTATTGCAGCGCTTAGGCTATACCCTATGCACATCGGCAGAGCAGTTGAGAGACAGCTTTTCCGATGAAGAAATAGAAGCATTCAATAAAGAGAATATTCGTCTGAAGAATGAATTTATTCGTGAAGTAGACCCTGTTGATTTAGAAAAAAGACGTCCGCAAGACGAATTGCTCAAACGTATAAAACAGTATAAAGACAAATAACGGGTACAATGAAACATTTATTTATCACACTTTTCTGCCTGTTGGCCTGCGGAGGCTTACGGGCACAGACAGTTCCCACCGACCAACTATATGGTGTAGGTGCGTGGAACGCTGATTCATTAGGAAATCATCGGGTTGTTGTTTCTGTAGACAAGCAAGCCGATGCTGTATTGGCTAAGATAGAATGGCGCCGTCGCGATCAGAATCCCGAAGCGAAGAATCTGATTGTAGTGGATGCCGCTACCGGTAAGCGCATTACTAACGTATGTCGTTTTGGCATTAACAGAGAGAGTGGCGAGGTAGTTTTCCAGCCTCAGACTGTTCCGGGAGAATATTACATTTATTATCTGAAGAATGTAATGAGCGGTAGCCCTTATTATCCTACCGTTAAATATCCGGCTTTTGAAAACACGGCTTCTGCAGATTGGGTTAAGAAGAACAAGCTCTCTGGCAAGAAAGCTCCTTCGCTTCCGGCTGCTAAGGTTGTGCAGTTTCAGGCCATCAATCAGTTGAACAGTTTCTATCCGATGGAGGTAATAGCTACATCTAACGAGACTAACCAATTGTTGAAAGAACACTCTGGCGAGAAATACATTCTCTTTACCGAAGACCGTAAATTCCCTATCCGCATGACTACGGATATTCCTTATAAGTGGATAGCCGATAACAGACACGACTTCTTTAACGGTCAGGCCGATCAGGGCGAATATTACGTATTCCAATTGGGCGTTTGGGCTGCCCGTGCAGGTGTAGAGAATCTGCATGTAGATTTCTCTGCTCTCACCAATAAAGCTACTGGCGAGCAGATTCCGGCTTCTACGTTTACTTGCTTCAATACTGGCGGTACTGATGTAACCGGTACTCTCTTCGAGAAGAAATTTTCGGTAGAAAAAGGTAAGGTACAGGCTTTATGGATTGGTACTCAGTTGCCCGACCATCTTTCAGCAGGTACTTACCAAGGCACACTGACGGTATCTGCCGCTAATGCCGAAAGCAAAACCGTAAAGGTTACTCTGAATGTTACCGATAATGTAATAGCCAATCATGGCGACAACGAACCTTGGCGTCATTCTCGTTTGCGTTGGCTTAACTCTCAGATTGGTTTCGACGATGAGGTAATAGCTCCTTATACTCCGCTTGTAATGAAGGGTAAGACTATCAGCTGTCTGGGTCGTGAGGTCAAGCTCTCCGACTTGGGTCTGCCTGAGAATATCACCAGCTACTTTAAGGAAACCATGACAGGCATAGGTACTACAGGCCGTAGTGTATTGGCTACTCCTATGGAATTGGCCGCCGATGGTGGTGCTTGGAAGAACTTGAACTTTGAAATCACAAAGCATAAACAAGGCGCTATAGCATGGAAGGCACTTAACCAGAACGACCGCTTCCTGATGGATCTGGAAGGACAAATGGAATCTGACGGAAACATAGAATATAAGGTGACATTGATTGCTCGCGAAGACGCATCTGTACAAGATGTAGCGTTGCAGACACGTTTGGCTTCGGGCATAGGTCGTTATATGATGGGCTTAGGCGAAAAAGGCGGTTACTGCCCCAATGATTTCAGTTGGAAATGGGATGTAGAGAAAAACCAGGATGCTGTTTGGGTAGGCGATGTAAATGCGGGTATCCAGATTCGTCTGTACGATAATAAATATGAGCGTCCGTTGAATACGAACTTCTATCATCAGAAACCGCTGCACATGCCTGTGTCTTGGTGTAACGGTGGCAACGGAGGTATTGATATTCATAACACAGCCGACGGTACTTCTATCAACGCTTATTCTGGCAAGCGTAGCGTTAAGAAAGGCGATAGATTATACTATTATTTCAACTTGGCGCTTACTCCGTTCCGCCCCATCGATACCAACAAACAGTGGCGCGAACGCTATTATCACAGCTATGAATTCTTGGATGGCATTCAGAAGAAGGGTGCCAACGTAATCAATATTCACCACGCTAACGCCATCAATCCGTTTATCAATTATCCGTTCTTGCGTACCAAGGAGATGAAGGCGTACATAGACGGTGCTCATGCCCGTAATATGAAAGTGAAGATTTACAATACCGTTCGCGAATTGTCGAACAGTTGTGTTGAGTTGTTCGCTTTGCGTAGCTTGGGTAACGAAATCTTCTCAGAAGGTCCTGGCGGCGGCTTCTCTTGGTTGCAGGAGCATCTTGACCAGAACTACATCGGAGCATGGTTCGTTCCAGAACTGAAGGATGCTGCCATAGTAAACAGCGGCGTTTCTCGTTGGCATAATTATTATCTCGAAGGACTCGATTGGTTGGTTAAGAATATCGGCATCGACGGATTGTATATCGATGATTTGGCGTTCGACCGTATGACCATGAAGCGTATCCGTAAGATTCTGAACCGCACTAATCCGGGGGCTATGATTGACTTGCATTCGGCTAATCAGTATAATGTAAGAGACGGTTTCGCCAATAGCGCCAACTTGTATCTGGAGCACTTCCCATACCTCGACCGTCTATGGTTCGGCGAGTATTTCGATTATAACTTCCCTCCAGAGTTCTGGTTGATAGAAGTTTCGGGTATTCCTTACGGCTTGATGGGCGAGATGCTTGAAGGAGGCGGTAACCCGTGGCGTGGAATGCTGTTCGGCATGACAGGACGTGCTCCGCGAGTAGACAACGGTCCGCTGTGGAAGTTGTGGGATTCTTTCGGTATGCAGAATAGCGAGATGATAGGCTACTGGGTGAAAGATAATCCGGTAAAGACTGGCAGCGAGAAGACATTGGCAACTGTTTACACCCACGTAGGCGACAAGACTTTGATAGCCTTGGCTACTTGGGAAGATGCAGACGCTAAAGTTAAGCTTTCTGTAGACTGGGCAAAACTTGGCCTTGATGCATCGAAGGTTACACTTCATGCTCCTGCTATCGAGAACTTCCAGCAGGAAGGCAATTGGAAACCCGGTGATGAGATAGTTGTACCTAAAGGAAAAGGTCTGCTCATTATCGCCGAGAATAAATAATATTTCCGAAAATCAGTTATAAAAAAGATATTACTGTCCGGTAAAAGCCATCAGATGGTAATTGCCGGACAGTGATATTATAAAATTTACCGACTATGAAAAATATTTTCTTTCTTTTCTGTGCCGCATCAATGATGCAACCCTTGTTCGCACAGAAAGCCACTGTTACAGAGACGGTAGAAAGTGTTAAGACATATCCGTTTTCCGATCCCGACCCAGTGGCCGACCCTTCTGATTTGTTCTATCCGTATTTCCGTTTCGACGGTTTCTCGGCTAAGGGAATCGATAAGCAATGGAAAGTGGTTTCTCTTGAAAACGATTATATAAAGCTTACTCTCTTTCCCGAGGTAGGAGGAAAGGTGTGGGGAGCTGTAGATAAGACTACCGGCATGGAGTTTATCTATAACAACCATGTAGTGAAGTTTCGCGATATAGCAATGCGTGGTCCGTGGACATCGGGAGGCATTGAGTTTAACTTCGGTATTATAGGTCATGCGCCTACATCGAGCACGCCTGTAGATTACGTTACTCGGCAGAAGCCTGACGGCAGCGTAAGTTGCTATGTCTCGTCTTACGAGTTGGTTACACGTACTCTGTGGACGGTAGAGGTTAATCTGCCTAAAGATAAGGCTTATTTCACTACCACTACCACTTGGCATAACTGCTCTTCTATAGACCAACCTTACTATCAGTGGATGAATGCCGGCTATCCTGCCAATGGCAACGCTGAGTTCTGCTATCCGGGTACTAATTACATAGGTCACGATGGCGAACTTCATCCTTTCCCGTTCGATGAAGAAGGACATGATATCTCTTGGTACGAAAAGAACAATTTCGGCCCTTCAAAATCATATCACGTAGTGGGTAAGTACAATGATTTCTATGGCGCTTATTGGCACGATAAAGATTTTGGCTCTATCCATCATGCCGATTACGACGAGAAACTTGGTATGAAGATATTCCTTTGGGGACTTTCTCGCGATGGTGGCATTTGGGAAGATTTGCTTACAGATACCGATGGTCAGTACATAGAATTGCAGTCGGGACGTATGTATAATCAGTCCACTTCGGGCAGTGCGTTTACTCCATTCAAGCATACGGCGTTCGGCACTCAGGCTACCGATAAGTGGACTGAATATTGGTTCCCGGTAAAGGGCATCAAGGGCGTGTCTAAGGCAAGCCGTGTAGGTGCGCTTAACGTATTGCGCGAAGACGGTTTCCTGAAATTATATCTCTCTCCGTTGCAGAAAATGTCTACTACCATGAAGTTGTACGATGGCGATAAAGAGATTAAGTCTCTTCCGCTTAATTGTGATGTGCTGCAGACATGGAAAGATTCTATTCCGATGAATCAGGCCGTTGCCGCCGGTAAGCTTAAGGTGGTGGTAGGCGACGACTGGCTGGTATATTCAGAGGTCCCGTCAGATAATATTATAAACCGACCCAAGCAGTCGCCCTCCGATTTTGACTGGAACTCGGCATACGGCCTTTATACTCAGGGTGAGCAATGGATGAATCAGAAGATATACGATAAGGCTGAAACCTTCTTGTTGGCAGCCCTGAAGAAAGAGCCTTATTTAGTGCCCGCACTTACCGATTTGGCTTCTCTGTATTATCGTCAGGGACGTTATGATGAGGCTTTGGCACGTTGCAAAACAGCATTGAGCGTAAACACATACGATGGTAACGCCAATTACATGTACGGTCTGTGTAATAAGGTGCTTGGCAATAACACCGATGCAAAAGACGGTTTCTCTATAGCATCTTACTCTCTTGCAGTGCGTAGCGCCGCTTACGAAAAGTTGGCGGAAATGTTCATGCTCGATAAGAACTGGGCAAAGGCCGAACACTACGCTTTGCTTAGCAAGGAGTTCAATACTCAAAACCTTAGTGCCGACCATGCTTTGATGGTGATTTATCGTAAAATGAATAAGCCCGAAAAAGCCAAGGCACTTATAGATTCAGTGCTCGAAAATCTTCCGCTGTATCATGCGGCACGATTTGAACGCTTCTATCAGGGCGGTGAAAAGACGATGGCCGATTTTAAGTCGATGATTCGCAATGAACTTCCTGCCCAGACTTATATGGAGCTGGCAGAGTGGTACGAGTCGGTTGGTTGTACAGATGAGGCCGTGACGCTCTTGTCGTGTGCAGGCGATTATCCTATCGCTCTTTATCGTAAAGCCTACTTGTTGCATCAGTCGGGCAACGATGCCGAAAGTCGCAACTTGTTGCAACGTGTCGAGAGTCTTTCTCCGTCTATGGTATTTCCGTTCCGTCCGTCATCACTGAAAGCCTTAGAGTGGGCTAAGACCGAAAAGCCCAACTGGAAGATAGATTATTACGAAGCCTTGATATGGTGGGCTAATCAGAACAAGGCAAAGGCATTACAGTTGCTCGAAGCTTGTGGCGATGTAGACTACGCACCGTTATATATGAGTCGCGCCTCTCTGAAAGAAGGCGAAGCCCGTTTGGCAGATTTGCAGAAGGCTGAAAAAATAGGCAAGTCATGGCGTACCGGATTCGCTTTGATTAACTGGTATGTCTCAAATCGCCAGTGGCAGAAAGCTGTTGAAGTAGGAAAGAGATACATGAAGACCTATCCGTCTAATTACTACATCGGTTTGAAATACGCCAAAGCTTTATGCGAGACAGGTCAGTATCAGCAGTGCATCTCTCTGCTTAGTAAGATGCAGGTATTGCCTAACGAAGGAGCCTATGCCGGACGTGCCGTTTATCGCGGAGCCAATCTGTACCGAGCTATGGAACAACTCAACCAAAAGAGCTATAAGCAAGCGCTTAAGAGCATAGAAGCATCTAAAGAGTGGCCCGAGAATTTGGGTGTAGGAAAACCTTACGACAATATGATAGACAGTCGCCTGGAGAATTATTTGGAAGCTAAAGCAGCTGCGGGACTTGGCGATAAAGAAAAAGCATCCGCTTTGCTCGCTGCCATCGTTCAGCACAAATCGTCTCGCTCTAATTTCGAGTCGGCTAATCTGCTCAGTGCATTAGCTTTGCGAGAACTTGGTAAGACACAAGAAGCCGATAGCATGGCATCTGCTTGGAGTAAAGACTTCCCCGAAAACCGTATCGCTCAGTGGTGCACCGCTATTTATAAAGGAGAAAACGAAAAGGCTGCCTCTATGCTTCAGGTGCGAGATGAACAGACCGATTCAGCTCCGTGGGAAGCATCGTTCCGCGATTCTAACTTCGACTTGATAGTGCGCTTGTTCTCTAATGCCCGATAAGGTTTAAATCGATTAAAGAAAAGAATTATATCATGAGTAAAATAACGAACCTCTTGTTTGCCACGCTATTGGCACTGCCCGTAGCGGGACAGACAGTCAGTCAGGATAGCGCTTCGCGCATCACTACCAACCGACAGGACGGTCGATTCCTGAGCACGCGTGGAACCGTACAGTACATGCTTAAAAACGTGCAGCCGGCTTATGCCTTTAACCCCTCGTTTACGCCTGCCGAGTTCAAGAAATGGCAATCCGGCCTTCGTGACACAATGAAAGAGTTGATGCGTTTCCCTCAGCAGGCAGCAGTGCAGGCTCCGGTGTGTGTTAAGACCGTGCAGCGCGACGGCTATCGTGTAGAGAAATGGGAGTCTTATCCGCAGCAGGGTAGTGTAGTGCCTTTCCTTGTGCTGATACCCGATGGCGTAGATGCCAAGCATAAAGTGCCCGCAGTGCTCTGCATCCCCGGATTCGGTGGAAGCAAAGAAGGGTTGGCTGGCGAGAACGAAGGCGATTATGAGTTGACTCTGTCGCCTAAAGAACCAGTAAAGAATGGAGCTATGGCTCTGCATTACGTAAAGAAAGGATTGGTAGCAGTGGCGGTAGATAACCCCTCTTGCGCCGAACTTTCAGACAACGGCCATTTCGATTATTTGGTAACCTCTCGCTTCCTGCTCGAAATGGGATGGAGCTACTTGGGACTTACCGCTTATCAGGACTGGAATGTACTGAACTGGATGAAAACGCAGAACTATGTGCGTAAAGACCGAATTATAGTAAGCGGCTTTTCTTTAGGAACAGAAGCGTTGATGGTGCTTGGCGCATTAGATCCGTCTATCTATGCCTTCGTTTACAATGATTTCTTATGCCGTACACTTGAACGAATTTTGGTTATGAGTAAGCCCGATGAAAAGGGAGTGCGTCATTTCCCTAATTCCATAGAGCACCTCATTCCGGGCTTCCTTACACAATTCGACTTCCCCGATTTGGTAGCCGCATTAGCTCCGCGCCCCGTAATATGTACCGAAGGCGGTATCGACCGCGATTTCGACCTGATTAGTAAGGCATATAAGATAGCAGGAAAGCCCGACAACTTTACATACTATCATTATAAGAAGTATGCCGACCCCAAAGACCGTAAGCAGATAGACAAGGTTCCCGAAGGTGTAGACCTTGCTACCTATTTCGATTACGCCAATGTAGACCCCAAGAACCATTACTTCAAGAAAGAATGGGTGATGCCTTGGCTTGAAAAGATTTTGAAGTAAAATAGTAGGTGCTTACTCCTAGGGGTAACATACTGTTTAATACCCCTAAATCTTAATGAGGATTTACGTCGGTAATCTTATTATACAGAAATTATACCTTGTAAAACCTGAAAAATCATTGCGATGGTTTAATCAGATCATCGCAATGATTCACTTATCCATTCGCATATTGCAGTGCTGCGATTCGTATTCTTTCCACTTGCACATCGCAATGTTTTTTCAATCCACTCCAGAATGGCTTCTGAGGCCGATTTATTAAAGCTAATTATTGTGCGTTTTGTGTTGATGAGGCTTTTATGTTTTGTTGATGCGGGTAAAATAATTATATATAGTACATTGTTAGAGTTTATTGGTGTTTGTTATGTCTTGGTTAGTTACGACTATGATGCTTTTTTTAATATAGTGAACGTCTTTGTGGTGTGTAAAACTATTCGTACTTTTGATAGATAGATTATACAAAGTGTTTAGCACTAATTAATAAGCCTATGCAATACCCATTAATATCAGAATATGTCAGAGCTATTCAAGATGCACAAAGCAATCTTGATAAGTTAGCTCACCTGTCACCAGTACTTGACGACCATGGCGAACCATATCGTAGTAGCGGCGCATTTGCCGTAGTGTTCAAGATGAAAGACGAGCAGACGGGTAAGTGCTATGCCTTAAAATGTTTCACTGAGGAGCAAGAGGGACGAGCTGAAGCTTATCGTAAAATAGCCGATGAATTGGAGTATGTAGGCTCACCTTATGTTGTATCAGTAAGATATCTGGAGAAAGAATTGTTTGTAGACTGCAACTGTGATGAAGAAGAATTCCCCGTGTTGCTTATGGATTGGATAGATGGTGATACGATGGAGACATACATTGCCAATAACTCTTCTGACAGCTATGCCATGTCTATGCTCTGCTACCGTTTCTGCAAGATGGCGGCATGGCTTCGCTCACAGCCGTTCGCTCATGGTGACATTAAGCCAGATAACATTATCGTGCGTAGTGATGGAACGCTTACTCTTGTAGATTACGACGGAATGTTTGTTCCGGCTATGAAAGGCCAAAAGTCACCGACTATCGGTACAAAGGATTTCTCGCATCCGCTCCGTTCTATTGATGATTTCGATGAAACCATCGACGATTTCGCCTTGGCTACAATAGCTCTTTCTCTAAAAGCCATCTCTCTTGATTCGTCTCTGTTTAATAGCTTCGGTGCTTCCGACCGTCTTCTTTTCTCTGCTAATGATTATCTTGATTTAAGTAAGAGTCAGGTTTTAACCGCTCTGCAAAGCTTGTTGGCGGATGAAGAAATAAGAACTCTCTTGTCTATGCTCCTGTTAGCCAGCGCTAAAAAAGATTTGTCCACGTGCTCTTTTAGATTGTTTGATGTTCAGAAACCGAAGGAAGGGGAAGTTTGGAGTACTGAGGTAACGGAAGAAGATTTAGCAAATGCCGTTGAGGATGAGTTTGGCGTAAAATATAGTAAGGATTGGAAAAGATTGCTTAAGGCATCACGAGACTTAAAGGGTAAATATGTTATAAGAGAAGGTGTGAGAGTAATTTGTGATCGTGCTTTTGTGTGCTGTAAATCTCTTGAAAGTATCACCATTCCTAATAGTGTAACGAGTATAGGTGATCGTGCTTTTAGGGTTTGCGATTCTCTCGCAAGTATAATACTTCCACGAAGTGTTGTTTCAATAAAAGGGAATCCATTTGCTCGGTGGAATGGTTGCTTGCAAAATGAATCTGAATCTTTTATATATGAGAATGATATTTTATTCAATAAAGATAAAACCATTCTAATAGCATATAGAGCTGAAGACACAAGCTATGTCATTCCTGATATTGTAACAAGTATAGGTGATCGTGCTTTTGAAGGTTGTGATTCTATTGAAAGTATTACCATTCCTAATAGTGTAACGAGTATTGGCAGTTGGGCTTTTTCAAGCTGTAACCTCAATCCACAAATTAGAACTGAAATTAAACAACGTTTTGGCGAAAAAGTTTTTCCCATTTCTGAAATTCTTTTTGGTGATTTTGAATAATGATAGTAATAGAATCCAAGCGCAGGAAGCATGAAAACATATTGAAGAAATACCCTGATGCGGTTATTGCTGACGTTACAAGCCAAGCCACAGACGACTTGGTGAAGCTAAGTCCGTTCTATCCTCATGGTGGGATTCCCGTACCATTCAGCGAAGGCTATACCGCCATGTGCGTTGAGGCAATATGGCAGGGACTGAAAGTATTTGAGTCGGCGGATGTAGATGTGAATATGTTCGGCAATGACACTATGAAAAATATCAAGCGTACAGTTCGTCGATTTGGCAAGCCGCTCGGCCATCGCAAGGGCGTGAACGGCACTGAGCTGTTAGGGTATATAGAGGCTCGAAAGCAAATTTATCTGCCTGCCTACAAGTGGGTACTCGATAACAAGGTGGCGGGTATCATAGAGCGGTTGAGAGAAGCCAGCAAAACGAGAACTATCGTGCTGCTTGATTATACTACAAACTGCGACATAGATAATCCGGATGCGCCTTTGTCGCATGCCTTCCTGATAAAGGCATACGCGGAGGGGCTGTATCCTTTCGGTGATAAGAAACTACAGACGGAAGCGCAACAAATGTCGTTGCTATTCTAAACCATATAAACCTGATACCATTATGAATAAAAGAAACGATTGGGAGCAGTTCAAGAAACTCCTGGAACAGCATAATATCAAAAAGTTGTATCACTTTACAGACCGTGATAACTTGGAGAATATCATTAAGAACGGTGGTCTTTATTCTTGGAAAGATTGCCAAGAGCGTGGTATTGCAATTCCTAAGCCGGGCGGTGGCGGCGTAGGCTCTTTGTCGTGGTCGCTCGATGAGCGCGATGGTTTGGAGCATTATGTACGCATCAGTTTTACACGCCAACATCCCATGATGTTTGTGGCGATGAACGAGGGAAGAATATCAAATCCTGTTATTCTTGAAATAGATCCGGAGATTATTTATGATGAGAACACTCGTTATGCTGATAGAAACGCAACACGCAGCGGAGCGAACGTGGGAAGCGGCTTGAACGATTTTAAGAAAATTCATTTTCAAACGGTAAAGGCTAATAATCATTTTGATCTTGGCATTGACGAGCAGCCATTCTATCAGGCGGAGATATTGGTAAAGAGCTTTATCCCGTTGAAGTACATCACCAACATAGCCAATTTCGGTATTCCTATCCCGAGCCAGCCGCAGCAGATGCAAAGCAAGAATGCCTACACCGCACGTGTTGACCGTGAGCATCCTACGGCATTTATCTTCCTTGTAGACCAAAGTGTGTCAATGAGGCGTATCACTACGTTCAACGGTGAGGAGATGACACTTTCTGAAGCTGTGGCACGCATAGTGAACTCGCAGATAAACGAGCTTGTAGAGCGTTGTGTAAAGCATAATGAGACACGCCGTTACTTTGATATTGCCGTGATAGGATATGGTAAGGAGGCTTACAGCGCTTGGAACGGATGTCTTGAGGGTAGAGACTTTGTTACGCCCGAAGAGATACGCAATAATCCGTTCATGAAGAAGATGGTTAAGGAGGAAGTGCGCACACGTAAGGGTATTACTGTAAAGGAAGTGGAGACCAAGCAATGGATGATAGCACGTCACGACGGAAATTGGACTCACATGGACAAGGCTTTTAAGCGGGCTGAGGGACTTCTGGAAAATTGGATGAAGCAACATCATGATAAGGACTGCTATCCGCCTACGATCATAAACATTACCGATGGGGAATATAATGGTGTGAGTGATGCCGAGATGCAGCAACTGGCAAACCAGTTGAAGTCGATGTTTACAAATGACGGCAACGTATTGCTTTTTAATATTCACATAGTGCCGGGACATATAGAATCGGTGGTTTTCCCGGCTTCTATTGGCGAACTGAACAGAAACGGTTACGGTGAGAAACTGTATAGCATGTCGAGTTTGCTGCCGCTTAACTACAACGAGCAGATACGGGCTATATTCGGCGACAAGCAACCTGATATACGTTATCATGCTATGGGTGTGAACGCGGGTATGGAGCGTCTTGTAAAGATGATGAAGATAGGAACACTGTCTAGTATGTTCGTAAACAATAACCTGTAATAGGAAGATGAGTAAAAGTGTAAGCATAGCAAAACCAAACGATCATGCGCCTAATGAGGATGCCGTGTTCTGTTCGCCACAGTGCATAGCCGTGTCGGACGGCGCTGGAGGTTGCGGACTCTATGCCGACGAGTGGTCGCGGTATCTGATAGAGCATCTGCCAAAGGATGTTCCGCTTTGTTCGTTCACAGAGTTGGACGAATGGGTTGACGGCATTTGGGAGGAGTTCTATAATGAGCATGAAGAACAGGCCAAGAAAGGCGATGGCATCTTGCTTAACAAGTTCTACAACGAAGGTTCGTGCGCAACAATCGCTGCTGCGTGGGGTACGGAAAAGGGGCAATGCCAGTGGATGACGTATGGCGACAGCGTAGTGTTTCATTACAACCTGCAGACGGGGTTACTGGAGCATAGCTTTACACGGTTGGCCGACTTTAGCAATCCGCCTCGCCTTGTAAGTTGCAAGGATCCTTTGGAGGAAGAAGGCTTTCGCTCGGGCGTGTTCCACCTTGACGACACGTCGGTGGTATTTGCCGCAAGCGATGCGCTTTCTCATTATTGCCTTATGATGTACGAACTCTCAAAGAGTGCGGAGTTTGAAAGCGAACTTATGGAAGTGAGAATGAAGCAAACCACGAATCTGCAGTTGCTTCAAATGGCAGAGAAGGAACATTTCGATTTTAACGAAGATGTTCTCATGCCTCTTTTAAGAAGCGCAGACTCGGAAGACAGCTTTAAAGATTTGCTGGAATCATTATATGCCAAGAAATTGATTGATATAGACGATTACACGTTGGCTATATTATATGCGTAGACTGATTTAAGTTCGCTTTATCCCACTTCCGATTCTTAAGCTGCACAGCCATTGTATTTTTTGAACGACGCACACTTAATAACAGTTGGTGGCGGTAATCTTCGTTGGGGAGGCTATTCCATTCGTCCTGTTGCAAGGATATAAAGATCTCAATATCAGCGGCTATTTACGCTAAAAACAAGTATCGCTGTTAAACCAAGCATTACGCTCAGTTTAACAGCGATACTTGTTTATATATGGCATGACAATTTGCGTCGTCGTTAGACTATAGGCGGTTGAAACAGATTATGGCTATGTTTGGCAAGGATTATTGTTTTCTTAATGCGAAAAAAGAAATATTTTCTGACAACAAATGGTTACTTTCATACTCTGTATCTCATAAACAGACAAATAACAAATTAGAAGTTGCGATGACGTAAGCTATGATATGTCTTCGCATAGTTCACTTATGACGTACCCTTTTCTTAATCAATTTTAGCGGTACGAATCTCGCCGCTACCTATGCATAGGTGCGCTTCTTTATCGTAAACTACTCCGAATTGTCCGGGGGCTACACCTTGTACGTTAGTGTCGCTCTCTATGTGGCATTCGCCGTCTTTGTATATCAGTTTGCCCGACTGGAACACGTCGGTGTGTCTTACTTTAAAGCGGATTTCTTCTTCATGATCTTCTGTCCACGGGTTGTCGGTGATGAAGTGGAAGTCCACCAGTCTGAACTCGCGGCTGTATTGCTTTTGGGTGTTATAGCCATGCGATACGTACAGAATGTTACGCTTTACGTCTTTGTCGATGACGAACCAAGGACCTCCGCCTAATCCAAGTCCCTTACGCTGGCCGATGGTGTGGAACCAGAATCCGTTGTGGGTTCCGATTTTCTTTCCTGTCTCCAGCTCGATGATGCTTCCGCGCTTTTCTCCCAAGAAACGTTTGATGAAATCGTTATAGTTTATCTTGCCTAAGAAACAGATGCCTTGGCTATCCTTACGGCGTGCGCTGGGCAGTTTTGCCTGAAGAGCTATCTCTCTGACATCGTGTTTCATGATTCCGCCCAAGGGCAAAAGCAACTTCGACACTTGGAAATAGTCTATCTGCGCCAAAAAGTCTGTTTGGTCTTTCACCGGGTCGATAGCTGTGGTGAGCCATGTGCGTCCGTTTATATCTTCGGTCGACGCATAGTGACCGGTGGCGATGCGGTCGTAAGCGTATCCTGCCTGCTCTTCGAAACAGCCGAATTTAATCAGCTTGTTGCACATCACGTCCGGATTTGGAGTAAGTCCGCGGCGTACTTTATCGATGGCGTATGCCACTACACGGTCCCAGTATTCTTTTTGCAAGTCGATGATGTTAAACTGCAATCCGTATTTACGGGCTGTAGCGCTAGCTAGTTCGATGTCTTCTTCGGCGGTACATGTCAGTCCGTCGTCGGTGTCCATACCTATCTTGATATAAAACAAATCGGGCTTGTAACCTTGTTCGCAAAGCAGATGGACGGCTACTGCGCTGTCTACTCCGCCCGAAATAAGTCCGGCTATATTCATGATTTATCTTGTTTTTAATCGTCCGTTAATTATCGTCCGTACAGTTTGTCTATCAGGTCTGTACGTCCTATCTTTCGTAATTCGTTTATTATGGCCCTGCGTTCTTCGGGCTTGTACCAGAAGAAGAACATGCGTTGCGCCAGCTTCTCCTTTGGTGTCTTGGCCGAGAATATAGGTTCTAGGGTGTAAGGATGAAATCCTGTGTACCAAGCTTCGGTGGCTACCGTCATGGGGGTAGGGGTGAAGTCTTGTACCTGCTCCAGATGGAAGTCGAGCTTCTTGGTGATTACCGCCAGCTCTGCCATATCTTCTTCGGTGCATCCCGGATGGCTGCTTATGAAGTAAGGTATGATTTGCTGTCGTAGGTTAAGTTCCTTGTTCAGGCGGTCGAATATCCGCTTGAAGCGGTAGAACTGCTCGAACGGTGGTTTACGCATTATGTACAGAACATCGTCGCTGGTATGCTCAGGGGCAACTTTGAGTCGTCCGCTTACATGCTTTGCTATAAGCTCGCGCGTGTATTCTGCCGTACTGCGGTTTACCTCTGGGTCTTTGCTTTCGTGTAGCAAAAGGTCGTAGCGCACACCGCTGCCTATGAAGCTCTTCTTGATGCCCGGCAGTGAGTCTACCGCATGATAGATGTCGAGCAATGGCCTATGGTCGGTGTTGAGGTTGGGGCATACCTTAGGGTGTATGCACGATGGGCGTTTGCAGCGTCTGCATAGCTTTTGGTCTTTGCCGTGCATGGCGTACATGTTGGCCGATGGACCTCCCAAGTCGCTAAGGTATCCTTTAAAGTCGTCCATCTGTGTGATGGCTTTCACCTCTTTCAATATACTTTCCTTGCTGCGGCTCACTATGAACTTTCCTTGGTGTGCCGATATGGTACAGAATGCGCATCCGCCAAAACATCCTCGGTGCAGGTTGACAGAGAACTTAATCATATCATAGGCAGGAATGCGTTTTCCCTTATATTTAGGGTGAGGAAGACGAGTGTATGGCAAGTCGAACGACATGTCAAGCTCGCCTTGCGTCATAGGTGGATAAGGCGGGTTTACCACTACCACCTGATTTCCTATCTCCTGATAGATGCGTTGTGCTGCATACTTGTTTGATTCTTCTTCTATATGTCTGAAGTTTTCGGCTTGCTTTTTCTTGTCTTTCAGGCACTCTTCGTGCGAGTGCAGACGCAAGTCGTTCTCTTCTGGCTTAAACTGATTTCGTTTGGTAAGGTATGCCGTCTGGAGCAAATCGTGCGGCAATTCGGGGTTTTCTTTCAGTCGCTTGCATAAGTCGGTGATAGGCTTTTCGCCCATGCCGTAAATCAGCAAGTCGGCTTTAGCGTCTACCAGGATAGACGGGCGAACCGCTTCTTTCCAGTAGTCGTAATGCGTAAGTCGGCGCAGTGATGCTTCGATGCCTCCCAACACGATAGGCACATCGGGGAACAGTTCCTTTAATATTTTGGTGTAGACAATGCTGGGATATTCAGGACGCATATCGTGACGTCCATCGGGGGTGTACGCATCCTCACTGCGCAAGCGTTTGTTGGCAGTGTATTTATTAACCATGCTGTCCATACATCCGGGCGAGACCCCGAAAAACAAGCGTGGACGACCCAGTTTCTTAAAGTCGCGTAAGTCGTCTCTCCAGTTAGGCTGTGGCACAATGGCTACTTTCAAGCCTTGTGCCTCCAGCATTCTTCCTATTACGGCAGCGCCGAACGATGGGTGGTCTACATAAGCATCACCGCTGAACAAAATCACGTCCAGCTCGTCCCATCCTCTCATTTCCACTTCCTTTTTGGTAGTGGGCAACCAGTCGGTCAGTCTGTGTTCTTTCAAATTATGCTTCCTCTTCTTCTGTGTCTTCAGATTGTTCGCGCTCCCATTTTATGTATAGCTGGATAAGCTGGAACAGTCCGAACGCTTTCATATTGTTATGGTAAATTACATCAATGCACAAGTCGAGCAAATCTTTGCAATCGTTTTCGCTCGAAGCGATAAGTGAACGGATATTCAGTTTCAGTTTGTCTAAAACTGATTCGTCTACTATACCGTTGCTGTCTATAAGGTGCTGAAACAATGAATACTTTTCAATAGTTTTCAGGTTCTCTTCTGATATTTCCAGGGTACGTGTACCCGATTGGTTTGCTTGTATTGTATACATAACTGTTCGTTTTTTTATTCAACGAAACAAAGGTAATATAAAATATTATAAGCAGAAGTTTTAGAACCTCAATTTTGTTTCTGTTTTTCTACTGTGTTTATTGTCATCAGTCTTCTATCTGCATCATCTTTTGCAGCTTGCTCGATAAGAAGAACAAGATGATGGCCGCAGCTCCGCTCATGAATACGAATATCATGAAGAAGTCGAATAGGTTTTCTATGGCGAATCCCATAAACGATTTCGCTACTCCGGCTTCTGGGTAATATCCGCTAAGCAGTCCGGCGAACTTGTTGGCGCTGGCGGTGCTGAGGTACCATACGCCCATCAGCAGTGATGAGAAACGTGCAGGCGACAGCTTGAATACTAACGACAGTCCGATAGGTGCCAAGCAAAGCTCTCCCATGGTATGAATGAAATAGAGTCCTGTAAGCCATATCATGCTGACTTTAACGCCCGGCTCTACGTTCTTTACTCCGAAGGCGATAAAGAGATAGCCTAATGAGAGCAGCAGCAAACCGATGGACTGTTTACGCGGTGAGCTTGGCTCGATGCCTCGTTTTCCTAAGAACGACCATAATGTAGCGAATAATGGAGCTAACATTACAATCATGATGGCGTTAAATGATTGGAAGTAAGCTGCCGGCATTTCCCAGTTGCCTATCTGACGGTCGGTCTGCTCATCGGCAAAGAATGTAAGCGATGCTCCTGCCTGCTCGTATGCAGCCCAGAAGAAAACCACGAAGAAGGCGATGATATAGATAACGCCGATACGCATTTTCTCTATTCGGCTAAGCGATTTATCGGTGATGATGACGATAGGCATAACGATGGTGGTGGCGTAGATGAACGATCCGAACCAGTCGGCTCCGGCGAAGATGCCGCCTTCACCGTTCCAGTTGAACGAGAACAATAGGGTGAGTATTGCTATACATCCTACCATCAAAGCGGTACGTGTATTGTTTTTGGCGGTATTAGGCGTAGCGGTAGTTTCTTTAGGTTGAGGCTTTGGAGGCATACCGATAGGCGTGCCGTCTGGAGCTATGATGTATTTGCTCTTGAACAGTTGGAATACGGTAGCGGCAATCATCATACCTATAGACGACGCTAAGAATCCCCATTTGAAATCTTCGGGATGCCCTGTGTTTCCTACTAATCCGCATACCAAAGGGGCTATCATGGAACCTGTGTTTACGCCCATATAGAATATGGTGTAGGCCGAGTCTTTACGCTTGTCATCGTGTGAGTAGAGTCGCCCTACCATAGTCGAAATGTTGGGCTTGAAGAATCCGTTTCCTAAGATAAGCAATCCAAGTCCGCAGAACATAAGCCACTTGGCCAACTCTACATCGTGAAAGTATACGGCACTGAAGAACATCATCAATTGTCCGATAGCCATTGTTATGGCTCCGGTTACTATAGAGCGTCTGTTTCCCCAATAGCGGTCGGCTATGTAGCCTCCTAATAGCGGGGTGAGATATACTAGCCCAGTGTAGCTGCCGTACACTTGCGATGCGGTTTCTTTGTTGAATAACAATGCCTGTACCATGTAAAGCATGAACAGGGCACGCATGCCGTAGTAGCTGAAACGTTCCCACATTTCAGTTACGAATAAAAGGTAAAGACCTTTAGGGTGACCTTTGGTTTTGTCCATTTTGACTTGTTGATAAATAAAAAGATTGTCGATTTGCTAATTAAAAGCGCAAAAATAATAAATTTAATCAAGCCGTGCAAATGGATTGCCTTTCGTGCGGTCGTTGATAAGCCTTTTATTGCTTACTTGGTGATATAAGAGCCTTTGTTTTTTACGCTGAGGGCTAATAATCCCATGAATGTAAGTAACCCGTTAAGCATTAGCATTTCGTAGCCGAACTTATATCCGGTGGCGGTAAATGTGCCCCAGTCGATAAGGTAACACACCACGGGCGAGGCGATGGCTACGTATGGCACGAATCGATCGGTAGGTATTTTTTTAGTGAATAGTCCGAAGACGAATAATCCCAACAACGGACCGTAGGTGTACGAAGCCAACACGTATATGGTGTCTATAACGCTCTGACTGCCGATAGCTTCGAATGCGAGGATACACGCCACGAATGCTGTGCAGATAAGCAAGTGTACCTTGCGACGTGTAGCCGCAGCCTTTTGCTCTGTCTGTTTCTCAGTCCCTAAGATATCAATGCAGAAGCTGGTGGTGAGGGCTGCAAGTGCAGAATCGGCGCTTGAGAAAGCGGCGGCTATGATTCCTATGGTAAACAACACCAATACCGTCGGGCCCAGATAGCCTTCGGCAGCGAAGAGCGGCAGTATGTCGTCGCCTTTGGCTGGCAGTTCGATGCCCAACTGTGGAGCGGCAATAAGCAGCAGGATGCCCAACGATAAGAACAGTAAGTTGACGGGCACGAATGATATGCCGTAGCAGTACATGTTCTTTTGAGCCTCGTGCAGATTGCGGCACGAAAGGTTCTTCTGCATCATGTCCTGATCGAGTCCTGTCATTACGATGGTGATGAATATTCCGCTGAAGAACTGCTTGAAGAAGTTCTGTTTGCTCTGCCAATCATCAAAAACGAATATGCGGCTATGCTCGCTATTGCGTATCGTATCTATCGTCTGAGAAAGGTTCAAGTCGAGTATGTTCATCACATTATATATAATAAGTGCCAAGGCAGCCAATAGGCAGAAGGTCTGCAAACTGTCGGTCCAAACGATGGTTCGTATTCCGCTGCGTCGGGTGTAGAGCCAAATTAGTATCACTGTGCCGATAGCGGTAGCGGCGAAAGGAACTCCGTAGGCGGCAAATACGTAATGCTGCAATATCAGGCACACCAGATACAATCGTGCGGCGGCTCCCAGCATCTTAGAGAGAAGGAAGAACGAAGCCCCGGTCTTATACGAGTGCCGTCCGAAGCGTTGCCCTAAATAAGAGTAGATAGACGTAAGATTCAGTCGGTAGTACAGCGGCAGCAGTACCAGGGCGATTACGATATATCCAAAGAAGAAGCCGATGCAGGTCTGCATATACGTCATGTCTATATATCGCACCATGCCGGGCACGGATACGAACGTTACCCCCGAAAGCGATGCCCCAATCATGCCGAACGATACGATGTACCACGGTGATTGGCGGTTTCCTCTGAAGAAAGCGTCGTTGTCGGTATGCTTTCCGCTGGTTAGTTTCGATATAGTCAGCAGTACGCCGAAATATACTAAAATAGTGATGAGTATGAATAATCCATTCATGGTCTTTGTGTAAATGATGTTTTTATTAAAGTCCGCAAAAATATAAATTCTTAAAATGATATGTGGTATGAAACAGAAAAAATCACTCTATCGGATAATCGGTGTATTTAGGCTTGTTGTTGACTTTTGTCCGTCTGTTAGGCTTGGTTTCTAAAGATGGGTAAGGTGTTGTTCAGCATATTTTGGTATGGTATATTGAAAAAAGTGTCTTTTTGTTATTGTTTATAGTCGATTTCATTGAAACTCTTGGTCGTTTCCTTTTGTGAAACAATTGATTTTGCATTATATTTGCCAATAAAATAATATTAATCATTAAATCAAAACTATTAATTATGTTTAGCAAACATCCTAAAGGACTGATCGCGGCAGCCATTTCTAACATGGGTGAACGATTTGGTTACTACATCATGAACGCTGTGCTGGTTTTGTTTTTGTGCTCTAAATTTGGTTTGAGCGACGAATCCAGTGCTATTATCTATTCTCTTTTTTACTGTGGAATTTATGTGTTGAGTTTGATTGGCGGTATCATTGCCGATAAGACTCAGAATTACAAAGGCACTATCATGGCGGGATTGATAGTGATGTCTTTAGGATATATCATACTTTCCGTTCCGGTATTGTCTACCGAGAATAATATCGGTTGGTTGTTGCCGCTTACTTGCGTGGCTTTATTCCTTATCGCATTCGGTAACGGTTTGTTTAAGGGTAACTTGCAGGCTATCGTTGGTCAGATGTATGACAACCTTGAAGAAGATGCAGTAAAAGACGGACCCGAAGCTGTGAAGTTGGCTAAGAGCCGTCGTGACTCTGGTTTCCAGATTTTCTACGTATTTATCAACGTTGGAGGTTTGATTGCTCCGTTCGTGGCTCCGTTGCTTCGCGAATGGTGGTTGAAGGCTCACCAGTTGGCTTACAATGCCGATCTTCCTGCATTGTGCCACCAGTATATTAAAGAAGGTGCGTCTATGGCTTCAGAAAACATGGCTAACCTTACAGAGCTGGTAACTAAGGTAGGCGGAACAGTAAGCGATGACTTGACTCCGTTCTGTACTCAGTACCTCGACGTATTTAACACCGGTATTCACTACTCATTTATCGCTTCTGTAGTAGCTATGGGTATTTCTTTGATGATCTTCATGATTAACAAGAAGATATTCCCAACTCCGGGAAAGAAAGAAAAAGTAGAATCGGTTTCTTATACAGCAGACGAAAAAGCTGCTATGGCTAAGGAAATCAAACAACGTCTGTATGCATTGTTCGCAGTATTGGGCGTGGTTATTTTCTTCTGGTTCTCATTCCATCAGAACGGACAGTCTCTTTCTTACTTCGCACGCGACTTCGTTGTAACAGATAGCATCGCTCCTGAAATCTGGCAAGCTGTTAACCCGTTCTTCGTAATCGTTCTTACTCCTATTATCATGTGGTTCTTCGGACGTCTTATTCGTCGTGGAAAAGAAATCTCTACTCCTAAGAAGATCGCTATCGGTATGGGTATCGCCGGAATGGCATTCTTGTTCCTTACTATCTATTCTTGGATTATGGGTTATCCTTCAGGAACAGAATTCAAGGCTATGGCCGATTCTGCAAAAGAAGGCTTGAAGGCTGGTCCTTGGGTATTGATTGTAATCTACTTCTTCTTGACAGTAGCCGAATTGTTCATCTCTCCGCTGGGTCTTTCTTTCGTTTCGAAAGTTGCTCCGAAACACATCCAGGGCTTGTGCCAAGGTTTGTGGCTTGGTGCTACAGCTATCGGTAACTTGTTCTTGTGGGTAGGTCCGTTAATGTACAACAAGATTCCTATCTGGCAGTGCTGGGGCGTATTCGTAGTAGTATGTCTTATCTCTATGTTTACCATGCTGTTTATGCTGAAATGGTTGGAACGCGTAGCTAAATAATATATTATACATTATTATATATAGCAGTTAAAAAACTTGTCCGTGAGTGCTTTGATACAGCATTCACGGACAAGTTTTTTTTATGACGGTACCTCGTCTTCTTTCGTTATTCAATGATTTTTCCGTACTTTTGTGCATCTATAAGCAAAAACAATGGAAATAGCTGAACTTCAACATAATTATTTCAGTCATCCCGCATCAAAAGGACTTATTGCTCTTATGGACGATGCTTCCGTTAAGACTATATTCCTTGAGGGAACTCACGCATCGTGCGCTTCGCTTTTCGCTTCAGCGATAATAAAGAATCATCCGGGTGTTAATCTGTTTATACTTAACGACCAAGAAGAGGCGGGGTATTTCTATCACGACATGGTTCAGGCCAATGGCGATGAAGATATTTTGTTTCTGCCTTCATCGTATCGCCGTGCCATTAAGTACGGGCAGAAAGACAGTGCCAACGAAATATTGCGCACCGAGGTGCTGAGCCGTTTGGAGCGGAATGTGCCGGTTTCGGTGGTTTCATATCCCGAGGCGTTGGCAGAAAAGGTTGTATCGCCAAAAACACTATCCGATAAAACGCTGTGCCTTAAAGTTGGGCAACAAATAGAGACCGATAAGATAGCGGAAGAATTGGTAGGCTACGGCTTTGAGCATGTAGACTATGTGTACGAGCCGGGACAATTCGCTACCCGTGGAAGCATTGTCGATGTGTATTCGTTTGCTTCTGAATATCCTTATCGAATAGATTTCTTTGGCGATGAGATAGACAGCATACGTACTTTCGAAGTCGATTCACAGTTGTCTAAAGAGAAGAAAGAATCGATAAGCATAGTGCCCGAAATGGCGCAGACCGACGGTTGCGATATTTGCTTCTTGGAGTTTCTGCCTAAAGACGCAATCCTATGGGTGAAAGATTTGCTTTGGGTACGCGAACGTATACAGAGCATTCACGATGAAGAGTTCTCTTCTCAAGCGCTACAGGCATACGAAGGCGAGGCTACCGACTTGGATAGTTTGAAGAAGATGCTGGTTGACGGAGCTGATTTTGCTGCACAAGCTCTGGAGTTCCGACGGATAGAGTTCGGCAACAAGCCGGTAGGCACTCCGCAGGCTACTCTGAAGTTCGAGACTTCTATGCAACCAATCTTCCATAAGAATTTTGATTTGGTATCGAGTTCGCTTACCGATTTCTTGCAGCGTGGATATAAAATCTTTATCTGCTCGGACAGCGTGAAGCAGACAGACCGACTGAGAGATATATTCAAGGAGAGGGGAGATAAGATTGAATTCACTCCGGTAGACCGTACTTTGCACGAGGGTTTCGTAGATCATACGTTGAAGTACTGCGTATTTACCGATCATCAGATATTCGACCGTTTTCATAAATACAATTTGCGTAGCGACAAAGCACGCAGTGGAAAGGTGGCTCTTTCGCTTAAGGAACTTAATCAGTTTGAACCGGGCGATTACGTGGTGCATATCGACCACGGAATAGGTAAGTTTGCAGGCTTGGTTCGTATCCCCAACGGAAATACCACTCAAGAGGTTATCAAGCTGATTTATCAGAATGACGATGTGGTGTTCGTGTCTATTCACTCGCTTCATAAAATATCTAAATATAAAGGTAAGGAAGGCGAAGAACCGCGCATAAGCAAGTTGGGCACGGGTGCTTGGGAGAAGATGAAAGAACGTACCAAGTCGAAGATTAAAGACATAGCGCGCGATTTGATTAAGTTATATTCTCAGCGAAAGCAGGAGAAAGGATACCAATATAGTGCCGACAGCTTCTTGCAGCATGAGTTGGAAGCCAGCTTTATATACGAAGATACCCCCGACCAGCTGAAGGCTACTCAGGATGTAAAGGCGGATATGGAGAGCAATCGTCCGATGGACCGCTTGGTGTGTGGTGACGTAGGATTCGGTAAGACAGAAGTTGCCGTGCGTGCGGCTTTCAAGGCTGTAGCCGACAATAAGCAGGTGGCGGTGTTAGTACCTACCACGGTCTTGGCGTTTCAGCACTACCAGACATTTAAGAAACGACTAGAAGGTATGCCGTGCAAGGTAGATTATCTTACACGTGCCCGTACTGCAAAGGATACCAGCCGCATATTGAAGGAATTGGCTAATGGTGATATTAATATAATAATAGGTACTCATAAGGTGATAGGCAAGAGCGTGAAGTTTAAAGATTTGGGCTTGCTCATTATCGATGAGGAACAGAAGTTCGGTGTTAGTGTGAAAGAAAAACTCCGTCAGCTTAAGGTGAACGTGGATACGCTTACCATGACCGCTACGCCTATACCTCGTACATTGCAGTTCTCGCTGATTGGTGCGCGCGACCTTTCTGTCATTCAGACTCCGCCGCCCAACCGCTATCCTATACAGACCGAGGTGCATACTTTTAATGAAGAGGTTATCACCGATGCCATCAATTTCGAGATGAGCCGTAACGGACAGGTGTTCTTCGTGAATAACCGGATTCAGAATCTGGCGGAGCTGAAAGCGATGATTCTGCGTAATATCCCCGATTGCCGTGTATGCATAGGACACGGCCAGATGCAACCCGATGAGTTGGAAAAGATAATCATCGACTTTGCAAATTACGATTACGATGTGCTGCTTGCCACTACTATCATAGAGAGCGGTATAGATATACCTAACGCCAATACCATCATAATCAATCAGGCGCAGAACTTCGGACTTAGCGACTTGCATCAGATGCGTGGTAGAGTGGGCAGAAGTAATAAAAAGGCGTTCTGCTACTTGCTTGCTCCACCGTTGGCATCGCTTACTCCCGAGGCTAAACGCCGTTTGCAGGCCATAGAGAACTTCAGCGATTTGGGTAGCGGCATTCACATTGCCATGCAAGACCTTGATATCCGAGGTGCCGGAAACATGTTGGGCGCCGAGCAAAGCGGATTCATAGCCGACTTGGGTTACGAAACCTATCAGAAGATTCTTAACGAGGCTGTAACCGAGTTGAAGAACGACGAGTTTGCCGAGCTTTATGCCGATGAGAACAAATCGGGCGACAGCCGCATCAGTGGAGAAGAGTTTGTAGACGAATGTAATGTAGAGAGCGACCTTGAGTTGTTGTTCCCCAACGAATACATTCCAAGCAGCAGCGAACGTATGTTGGTATACCGCGAACTTGATAAACTGGAACTCGATAAAGACGTGGATGCCTTTAAGCAACGACTGGTAGACCGCTTCGGTAAGATTCCGCCCGAAGGAGAAGAACTTATCCGCATCGTGCCCTTGCGCAGGTTGGGCAAGCGCCTTGGTGTAGAAAAGATAACCCTTAAAGCCGGCAGAATGATATTGTATTTTGTCAGCAACCAAGAAAGCCCATACTATCAGAGCGAAGCATTCGGAAAAATTATCGACTATATGTCGCACAACCCGCGTAATTGCAACTTGCGCGAGCAGAATGGACGTCGTAGTATGGTTATTACGAAAGTAGAAAATGTAGAGACAGCTGTTAAGATACTACAGGAAATAGTATCGATAAGCTAAGACTTGATATCTGAAAAACATTGCGATGCTTTAATCGGTTCATTGCGATGCTTCAATCGGCTCATCGCAATGACTTGATTGAAGCATCGCAATGTTTTTTTTGTAATCTCCACATGACTTTTAGGATTGATTTAAGTCAATTTCCTGAATTTACATACCTAAAAGTGGGCATAAATATGTTGTACAACCTAAAAAAAGGTCCGAAGAGCGTGGCTTTTCCCCTTTTTTATGTATTTTTGCACAGATTTGTAATAAGTGTGCGTAATGCGTATACGCACAGAGCTACTAAACTAAAACAAATGAAGCATGATACACAAAGTATTAATCGCTAACCGTGGTGAAATCGCTGTACGTGTAATGCGTTCTTGTCGTGAGATGGGTATTCGCACCGTAGCGGTATTTTCAGAAGCCGATAGAACGGCTCGTCACGTATTTTATGCAGATGAGGCTTGCCTTATTGGTCCGGCCGCTTCTCGTGAGAGTTATCTGAATATAGATAAAATAATCATGGCGGCTAAACGTCATGGAGTGGATGCAATTCATCCGGGATATGGTTTCCTTTCTGAAAACTCAGAATTTGCTCGTCGTTGCCGCGAAGAGGGAATTATCTTTATCGGTCCCGATCCTGAAACAATGGATGCTATGGGCGATAAGATTTCAGCTCGTAAGCACATGATTGCAGCCGGAGTGCCGGTTGTGCCGGGTACAGAACAACCATTGCAGAGTGTAGAAGAAGCTAAAGAGATTTGTAACCGCATTGGCTACCCAGTTATGCTTAAGGCTTCTATGGGTGGCGGTGGTAAGGGTATGCGTCTTATCCACAGCGAAAGCGAGGTAGAAGAGGCTTATAATACTGCCCGTTCAGAGTCGATGTCTTCTTTCGGCGATGATACTGTTTATTTGGAGAAGTTCGTAGAAGAACCTCATCATATCGAATTCCAGATTCTTGGCGATAACTTTGGTAATGCTGTGCATCTGTTTGAGCGCGAATGCTCTATTCAGCGCCGTAACCAGAAGGTGGTAGAAGAGACTCCGTCGCCATTCGTTACTCCAGAACTTCGTCAGAAGATGGGTGAGGCTGCGGTAGCTGCTGCCAAGGCCGTTCATTATAAAGGTGCCGGAACCATCGAGTTCCTCGTTGACAAGCATCGTAATTTCTATTTCCTCGAAATGAATACTCGTTTGCAGGTAGAGCATCCTATTACTGAAGAAGTTGTGGGTGTAGACTTGGTTAAGGAGCAGTTGCGTGTGGCCAACAATGAACCTTTGCACTTCAAGCAAGAAGACTTGCATCAGCGCGGTCACGCCATAGAGTGCCGTATCTGTGCCGAGGATACAGAGAACAACTTCATGCCGTCGCCGGGAGTTATCCGTCAGTTGATAGAACCGAACGGAATAGGTGTTCGTATTGATAGCTATGTATACGAAAGCTACGAAATTCCTATCTATTACGACCCTATGATTGGTAAGCTCATCGTTTGGGCCACTACCCGCGAGTTCGCCATAGAGCGTATGCGCCGTGTGCTTTACGAGTACAAGATTACCGGTTTGAAGACAAACATCAGTTATCTGCGTCATATCATGAACGTGCCCGATTTTGTAGAAGGACACTATGACACCTTATTTATACCTAAGCACCAGCAGATGCTTAACGAGTGGGCGCAGAAGAAAGAAGAGGAAACCGAAAATATAGCCTTGATAGCGGCATATATCGATTATCTGATGAACTTGGAAGAGAACAAAACCACTACTGGCGACAACCGTCCTATCAGCCGTTGGCGTGAGTTCGGATTGAAGAAAGGCGTATTGCGCATCTAATATATTAAAGAGAAATAATTATGGAAATACATATTGGTGAAAGAGTTGCCGACGTGACGTTGGTTAGCAAAGACGGCAATAAGGTTCAGCTCCTGGTAGACGGAGTGCCATACGATGTAGATGTTGTAATGGCCGAAAACGGTAGCTGTTCTATTTTGCACGATGGAAAGTCATACAATGCCGAACTTATCCGTAAAGAAGGTGGGAAAAGTTATACGGTAAACGCGCATTATCAGTCGTACGACATCGATATCATCGATTCTCAGGCTAAGTTCCTGCGTATGCGCAAGGGAGCCGATGAGAAACAGCAAGATAAGATTATCTCGCCTATGCCGGGTAAGGTGGTTAAGATTCCGGTAAACGTAGGCGACCGTCTTGAGGCAGGCGATATCGTAGTGGTGATAGAAGCCATGAAGATGCAGAGTAACTATAAGGTTAACAGCCCGTGTGTAGTTAAGGAAATCTTGGTAAACGAGGGCGACTCTGTAAACAGTAATCAGGTAATAATGACACTCGACATAATAAAAGAGGAAGATTAATTATGACAACAGCAGAACAATATAAGAAATTTGAGGAGCTTGATAAATTGGCTTCTCAGGGCGGTGGGGTAGACCGTGTGGAAAGACAACACGCTAACGGACACATGACTGCACGCGAGCGTATCGACATGTTGCTCGATAAGGGTACTTTCAATGAGCTTGATAAGTTGGTTATCCATCACTGTACCGATTTTGGTATGGACAAGAATCATATTCCTGGCGACGGTATCGTATGCGGATACGGTAAAGTAGACGGACGTTTGGTATACGTTTACGCTTACGATTTCACCGTTTACGGCGGAACATTGAGCGTAACCGGAGCGCAGAAAATTGTAAAGGTACAGCAGTTGGCTCTTAAGAACGGAGCGCCAGTCATCGCGTTGAACGACTCGGGTGGTGCTCGCATACAGGAAGGCGTAGGCAGTATCTCTGGTTATGCGTCTATCTTCTATCAGAACACTATCGCTTCGGGCGTTGTTCCGCAGATTTCTGCCATCCTTGGTCCTTGTGCCGGGGGTGCGTGCTATTCGCCTGCTCTTACAGACTTCATCTTTATGGTGAAAGAAAAGAGCCACATGTTCATTACCGGACCAGATGTAGTGAAGGCTGTTACTCACGAAGAAGTCGACAAAGAAGAGCTTGGTGGCGCATATACCCACAGCAGCAAGAGCGGTGTAACTCACTTCCTTTGCGATACAGAAGAAGAAACCCTGATGAGCATCCGCGAGTTGCTTAGCTTCTTGCCTTCTAACAATATGGAAGACGCTCCTATGATTCCGTGCACAGATGATATACGCCGTGCCGAAGAATCATTGATGACCGTTATTCCAGACGACCCGAATATGCCTTACGATATCAAGAATATCATAGAGCCGGTAGTCGATAACCATTACTTCTTCGAGGTTATGCCTCACTTCGCTAAAAACATTGTAGTAGGATTCGCTCGCCTTGGCGGTCGTTCTGTAGGTATCGTAGCAAATCAGCCGGCTTATCTGGCAGGTGTTCTCGATATCGATGCATCCGATAAGGCTTCACGCTTCATCCGTTTCTGCGACTGCTTCAATATTCCTATCGTTACTTTCGAAGACGTGCCGGGATTCTTGCCGGGTTGCACTCAAGAGCACAACGGTATCATCCGTCACGGAGCTAAGATAGTATATGCTTATGCCGAAGCTACAGTGCCTAAGATTACAGTCATCACCCGTAAGGCATACGGAGGTGCTTATATTGTAATGAACAGTAAGCCTATCGGTGCCGATGTGAACTTCTCTTATCCTACAGCCGAAATCGCTGTGATGGGAGCGGACGGAGCGGTAAACATTCTGTATCGTAAAGCCACTCCCGAAGAGAAGGCTAAGGCTATAGAAGATTACAAGGAGAAATTCTCTAATCCGTATCGCGCTGCCGAGCAGGGATACATCGATGAGATTATTCTTCCTAAAGATACTCGCTACAAGCTGATTCAGGCGTTAGAGATGACTCAGAACAAGAGCCAGAGCAATCCGCCTAAGAAGCATGGCAACATGCCGCTGTAATATCATGGTATGATGAGCGCACCGTTTAAACAAGAAGTTTGACACTATCCGTGATGAACTCCTTGTTTAGACGGTATTTTTTTGTAGTTTTACAGACTGAAAATAAAAATTGGAGAGATTGAATTTTATGAAACGTTGGTTGCTGGCTATTATGTGTTGTGTAGTTTTCTTGTCCGTTGGGGCAAAAGGTAAGAAGCAGACACGTAAGGAGCCTCTTTTTGGTAAGGCATTAGCCTCTTATACGGTATCTTCTAAAGCTCTTAGCGGAGCAGTGTTCTATTTAGTAAGCGGACATGGCGGTCCCGATCCCGGATGCATAGGTAAATATCAGGGAAAGGAGTTGCACGAAGATGAATATGCGTACGATATTATCCTCAGACTGGGACGCGAACTGCTTACTCGTGGAGCTACGGTTCATTTCATCATTCAGGATAAGAAAGACGGCATACGCAATACTGCCATACTGAATAACAGCAAGCGCGAAACATGCATGGGCGACCCTATTCCGTTGAACCAGGTTGCACGACTTCAGCAGCGTTGCGATGCCATTAACCGTCTGCACCGCAAGTCGAAGAGTACTTATAAGCGTGCCATATTCATCCATGTTGATAGTCGTAGCAAAGGCAAGCAGACCGACGTGTTCTTCTATCACTCTCCGGGCAGCAAGTACGGAAAACGCTTGGCAGAAGGATTACACAGCACATTCTCGGCAAAGTACGACCGTCATCAGCCCAACCGCGGATTCAGCGGAACGGTTAGCGAGCGCAATCTTTATGTGTTGAGAAACACTACTCCGTATGCGGTGTTCCTCGAACTGGGAAATATACAGAATCCGCAAGACCAGAAGCGATTGGTCATCCCCGATAATCGTCAGGCGTTGGCCAACTGGATTACCGAGGCGATAGTAAAAGATTTCAAGAAATCGAAATAAAACAATCAATTAATACTAACCCCCTAATCAATTATGAAAACATTTCTTTTTACAGCAGGACTATTGGCGTCGTTGACTGCCAGTGCGTCTTCTACTGACACTCTTTACGTTAAGCAGCAGCAGTTGCCTATCTTGATAGAGCGTACAGACAATGTATTGTTTTTGATGCGCATGAATGGCGGAAACACCCAACACCTGGATGAGGTAACTCTGAACTTTGGCAAAGATGTTTCGCTGTCCGATATAAAGGCGGTGAAATTATATTACGGCGGAACAGAGGCTCGTCAAGTTAATGCCACTCAGCGTTTCGCTCCGGTAGAATACATCTCTCGTGCTCCGGGACAGACCTTGGCTGCTCATCCATCATATTCTATAAAGAAAGATGAGACTCGTCCTAACAAGAACACCGTAGTGCTGAAAGGACAGCAAAAGCTTTATCCGGGAGTAAACTATTTCTGGGTGAGCGTAGAGATGAATCCTAACACATCGCTTACATCTACTCTTTCGGCTACCGTAGAAGGTGCTAAGGCCGACGGACAGATGCTTCCCGTCAAGACAGTTTCGGCTCCTATGAAACGCTATATGGGTATCGGTGTTCGTCATGCAGGCGATGATGGCTCTAACGCCTTCCGTATTCCGGGATTGGTTACTACCAACAAGGGTACGCTGCTGGGCGTATACGATGTTCGCTATAACAACAGCAACGACTTGCAAGAACATGTAGATATAGGTTTGAGCCGCAGTACCGATGGCGGTAAGACTTGGGAAAAGATGCGTCTTCCTCTGTCGTTTGGCGAAACCGGTGATATGCCGAAAGCGCAAAACGGAGTTGGCGACCCGTCTATCCTTGTAGATACCAAGACAAATACCATTTGGATAGTAGCGGCTTGGACACACGGCATGGGTAATCAGCGTGCGTGGGTAAGTTCTCATCCGGGCATGGATATGTATCACACCGCACAGCTTGTTATGGCTAAGAGTACCGACGACGGTAAGACATGGTCGGCACCTATCAATATCACAGATCAGGTTAAGAATCCCGAATGGCACTTCTTGCTTCAGGGTCCCGGACGAGGCATTACCATGCAAGACGGAACTTTGGTATTCCCCATCCAGTACATCGGAAAAGACCGCATCCCTAACGCCGGCATCATGTACAGCAAAGACCGTGGCGAAACATGGCATATCCATAACCACGCTCGCACCAACACCACAGAATCGCAGGTAGTAGAAGTAGAACCGGGCGTGCTGATGCTTAACATGCGCGATAACCGCGGAGGCAGCAGAGCCGTTTACACCACTACCGATTTGGGTCGCACATGGAAAGAACACGTATCTTCGCGCACCGCACTTCAAGAACCGGTCTGCATGGCCAGCTTGATTAGCGTAAAGGCGAAAGACAACGTTACCGGCAAGGACCTGCTGATATTCTCTAACCCCAACAGCACCAGTCGCCGTAACCACATAACCATAAAAATCAGTACCGACGGAGGCAAAACATGGTTGCCTGAACATCAGCTTATGATTGACGAAGGCGACTCGTGGGGCTACTCATGCCTTACCATGGTAGATAAAGAAACCGTAGGTATACTGTACGAAAGCAGTATGGCGCACATGCTGTTCCAGAAAGTAAAACTAAGCGAGATAATGTCTGGCAAGTAATTCAAGGCACTATCTCTTGATAATAAACTTTTTAAATACATTTTATTATGATCAGATTAAATTGTTTTATTCAGGTAGAAGAGAGCAAACGCGAACAAGTGCTTGCTTTGGCAAAAGAATTGGTAGCGGCATCATTGAACGATGAAGGATGCATCGCTTATGACATTTTTGAAAGCTCAACACGCAGAGACGTGATGATGATTTGCGAAACATGGAAAGACGCAGCATCGCTCGACGCTCATTCTAAGTCGGCTCATTTCACTACCTTGGTTCCTCAGATTCAAAACTTGGGAAGCCTTAAGCTTGAGCAGTTTGAGTTCTAAGCCACTGTACGGTAATGGAGAAAGGACTTACTTATACTTCTGTAGCGGAAGTCACCGCAGCTAATACAGCCATTGCCTTAGGTTCTGGCGATATGGATGTCTTTGCCACTCCGGCTTTGGTAGCGCTGATGGAGAACGCCGCTATGAACGCCGTGAAGTCGGCATTGCCCGAAGGTTCTACTACCGTAGGCGCAATGATACAGACATCGCACATCAAGCCATCTGCCGTAGGCGAAACCGTAAAGGCAACCGCAGTATTGCAGGAGGTTGATGGCCGTAAGCTAACCTTCAGCGTGTCGGCAGTCGACTCGCAGGGAGCGGTAGGCGAAGGTACTCACATAAGATATGTGGTAGACCGTGAGCGTTTTCTTGCCAAACTGAAAAAGTAAGGAAACCGAATAATAACCATAAAGGCGCATTGTTAGGGTAGAGTTACCTTGGCAATGCGCCTTTTGTTGTTTATGTATCCTCGAAAAAGTGTGGCTTTCTGGTTAAACTATCATCGAAAAAGTGTAGTGAATGCTGGTCTTTATCCTCGAAAAAGTGTATTTTCGCAAAAAGTAATGAATAAGTTGAAAGGAATAAATGGAACGAAAGATTATAAAACAGCTAAAACTTTGGAAAGATAACCCAGATAGAAAACCTTTGATACTGTTGGGCGCTCGTCAGGTTGGTAAAACTTGGGTAATGAAGCATTTTGGTCAGACAGAATTTGAAAATGTGGCTTATATAAACTGTGACGTTGAGCCACTTGCCAAAGAGCTATTTGAAGCCGATTATAATATCCCTCGTATATTACTGACACTTAAGGCCATTACTGGTACTAATATAGAAGCCGGTAAAACATTGATTATACTTGATGAGTTGCAAGAAGTGGAAAGAGGCTTGCATAGCTTGAAATATTTTCAGGAAAACGCACCCGAATACCATGTAATGGCAGCAGGCTCCTTATTAGGTATTACTTTAGGGAAAGGCCAGTCTTTCCCTGTTGGAAAGGTAAATACTATGCATCTGTATCCTATGGATTTTGAAGAATTTCTTATGGCTGCAGGTGAAACCGATTTGTGCAATCTGTTGCATCAGCCCGATTGGGAAATCTTGAAAATCCTTAGTTCCAAGTATATAGATTTGCTTCGTCAATACTACTATGTAGGAGGTATGCCTGAAGTGGTAGACAACTTCTTTCAACACCAAAATCTGCATGAGGTGCGCGACAAACAGAGTGAGATTTTAGATGCTTATAGACGTGATATATCTAAGCATACCACGCCTACTGAGAGTATGCGTATCGGACAAGTGCTGCAGTCTTTGCCTTCGCAGTTAGCCAAGGAGAACAAGAAATTTATTTATAATGTATTGAAAAAAGGCGCTAGGGCAACGGAATATGAACTCGCTATTCAATGGCTGATGGATGCAGGCTTGGTACATAAAGTAAGCCGAGTAAAAGAATTGCAGATGCCGGTTAAGTTTTATGAAGATTTAAGTGCGTTTAAGTTGTTTCTGTTAGATTGCGGACTGTTAGGATGTATGGTAGAAGCGCCTGCCAGTCAGATGTTGATAGGAGATAATGTATTCAAGGAGTTTAAGGGGGCTTTTACTGAGCAGTTCGTCTTGCAACAATTGGTAGCCCAAGGATTATCGCCATATTATTGGAGTAGCGACAAAACACCTGCCGAGATTGATTTTGTGGTACAAACTGACCGTCGCGTTATCCCTATAGAGGTGAAAGCCGAAGATAATGTGCGAGCGAAATCCATGTCGGAATATATAAAGAATCACCCTGAATATCATTTGAAAGGTTTGCGCATCTCTATGATGGGCTATCAAGATCAGGATTGGATGGAGAACATTCCGTTATTTGCTATTACAAAGTTTTTTGGATAGGTTTTAGCTATAAATAATAAACCATAAAGGCGCATTGTTAGGGGTTAGAAACCTTTACAATGCGCCATTTTTGTTTAGTGAGAGATTCTTTTCATATTGTTCTCTTTTAGAAGAAATATCCCATTTTAAAGTGAACACCATTATAATCTATACCATGACGAATATCGCTTGGCCAGTTTTGAGGCTTGGGGTAATAGCTACTTATATCGCCTATGGTGGCTCCTAACGCCCAATGTTTGCCAATCATATAGTCGCATCCTATTTCGGAGTATATACCAAAGCCGCTAGCACTTTCAAAATCATCGTCTGTTTTAGCAAAGCCCAGTGTTATCATGCTGTGCCAAATGAAACCTTTATTGGTTTTGTAAGCTGTTTTACACCCCGTTCCTATGTAATAATTCATTATGACTATGTTGGCATCATTGGCTCCGTTTCTTGGTACGCCTACAGTTGCTCTGTTAAACAAAGCGTTAAAGGCGAGTCCTAAGTAAAAGGGGCGATAAGCCTTCTTGAGTTTCCACAGATGAGTATATTCTAATCCCATATTGTAGCCTGTTGGGGTTTTGTTGAGCTTCTTGTTATTGTCTAATATTATCTCGTTGGTTAGCCAAGCAAATCCACCGCTTAAGCCAATGTAATTAACTGGCAAGATGCGTATATCGTTTTCTTGGTTGGCATCGTGGTTTACTACTGTAATTACTTCGCTCTGTGTCTGAGCTGACAAATTTGTCATCGTTCCGCTTAGAAGAAACGTTGTTAACGTGTATGTCGTTATTTTAAATAGTGATTTGTAATTCATAGCTTTTGCTTTTTATGAGTTTGTTTGCAAAGTTATAAAAATTTGTTGTGAGTAGAGTCGATTAGAAGAATATAATGAACTTCGAATCTTCAAAATTGAAGATACTTACAGAACGGTCGAAAAACTTTAATCCGATATTACCTTCCGAAGTGAATTCAGGTAACATGGCGGTTATCACCACAATCTGATCTCTAAAAGTTATGCCACATAGCTTTGCTTGCTGAGTAGCTATTGCTTCGGCCACAACGTCCCCTTTCCTATTGTAACCCTTTTGCAACTTAAGCCCCACATTTTCTTTCACGAAATCTTTCACCGCTTGGCTCTGTTTCATCAATGCGATAAACGATCCGTTCCCTAAGTCTAAGACGAAATTTCCGCCGAGCGAAAATTTTCTACCATCCTGCTTGAATGTCAATTCAGCCTTGATAGCCGGCATTTTTAAGTACGTGTCATAATTTATGTCGAACGATTTACCCGACTGACACTCCGTAAGATACTCATCCTTACCAATTAGTTGCAGCGTATAATTCTTCATGTCCAGCTTTACTATGCGAGAATTATCGGTGGCGTTATGCAAGTTTTGTACAGGAACAGCCATGTCGTAATACGAAGATAAATCAGCTAAGATTAAAATCTTGCCTTCGTACCGAGTCTTTTCGCTCAGCATGATTTTACCCTTTGCTCTATGCGTAATACGATGCCGTTTTCCGCCCAAATTCATTTTCTGTTCACTTTGGTTGGGAACAAGATTCAAGTATGGGGCATAGAACGAAGCGGTTTTTTCAATGGTCGGGAAAAATGGGCGAAAGGTTTTGAAAACCAAAGGGTTTAGGCATGATCGGGAAAATGGGCTGAATATTTCGAAGCGGTTTTTCTCTTTACATGGCTTACATCTGCTTTACGTTTGAGGGGCTTTTCTTCGGATATTCGGGGAATTGCTTTACATCGGGCTTGCAGATGGGGCTAAAACGGCCTGGAAGGGTTTTATTTTCGGCTGTGTGGCCGTTTTATGGCTGGGTTGATGGATTTTGTTATATGATGGTGTGAACGGCTGTGTGGCCGTTTTTTTGTGCCTATTTTTAAAGATGTTGCCTTAAAATTCTTCCAAATAAGTATTATTTGGTATATTTGCAGCATAATAGAAACGAATATGGCAAAAGTGATTCATGTGCATTTGCTGCATAAAATAGACGGGACGAAGCAGAAAGATTGGTATTTCAGCAGTATATCGGCTGTTTATACGGTTCTGACGGCAGATCAGGTGGGGGCAACCAAGAATTACCTGCTTCATGCCGGGCTGTCTGGTAACGGCACAATATGCACGAAAAAGGCTATAATTAAGCAATCTACGCTCATCTCGGGTGGTAGTAAGGGAATGGTTAGAACGATATAATAGCGCCGTTAGAAAGGCTTGTAGGCGTTATTTCTTTGAATGCTGATTGGGGAGCTTATGGCTCCCTTTTTTTATGCCCCTACGGTTGGTTTTATTTGGTTAGGGGTTACTATTGGGGTTACTGTTAGGGGTTACTACTTCTTTAAGTTAGGGGTTACTTTAGGGGTTACTTTTTCAGTTCTCAGAGGGTACGCCCGAAATAGGAAACTATGTTATAAATGAAAGCAAGTGCCGTTTTTCTCTGTTTTCAGAGAGGAAAAACGACACTTGTTTGTGTGATATACCTTATTATAATAAAATAAATCCTTTGATTTACAGTGTATTTACGAGTTTGCTTCAGGTAAATTCCTTCAAAAGTGTGTGCGTGCGTCCTTTTTTAGCCTTCTGTAGGAGGCATGCGTGTACCACTTAGAAGAACTTGCTGATACTTCCGATTACTTCAAAGACATTGATGATGCGTGATTTGTCGAATTCCTGTTCATCGTAATCATTGGTGTTGATGGGGATGAAGCGCAGCTTGTCCGGATCCGGCGACCTGCGGAGGATTTTAATGGTGCGGATGGTATCCAACACCACTGCATAGATTTCGCCATATTGGATGTCGTTGAGTGTGCATTGGTGCAGGGCAATGATGTCGCCATGGTTTATTTTGGGTTCCATGGAGTGCCCGGTGACATTGCACCAAAGGCTGGCTTTTTCGAATCCCCTTATTACAATGTTGGTGGCAGGTATGTTTACCTGTGAATTAAACACTTCATCAAAGCCCCCGATAAAGTCCACATCGTAGTATGGTGTACCGATGGATGGGTTCATAGATGTGGTAGGCAGAGTCGAAGAATTTGCTTCGTCTATTGTTTTAATGCCGTTCAAATCATCTTTCAACATGCTTCCTGCACCAGTAAGTAACCAATCGGCAGATAAATCCGGATAGGCTAATAGAATTTTTTCAATATTCATTGAGCTCATGCCTTTGCCAGACACCTTTGCTTTCCCAATAAGTCCAACAGAAAGACCGGCGTTAACAGTCATTTGATTGTCATTTATGCCCTTTTTCTCCATGAAATATTGAAGTCTTTCTATAAAATTCATATCTTTATATTGATTTTCTTCCATATTTAGTTTGATGTATTGAAATAATTCTATATATTTGCAACGTGTTTAAGATGTAAACAGCGCGCCAAATATACAAAAAAGGCGTGTGATTAGCGAATTTTAAGGATTAAAGAAAATGAAAGCAAAAGTAATTATAGCTCAAGCAACAGCCGAGACCGCCGAAGCTCTTTACGGACTGGTCAAGAAGATGGTAGATACAACAGCAATCAAGGCTTATCCCAGTGTAGATTATCAGGCAGTTTTCTTTTCAGCTGATAGATACGACTTAGACTTTGTAAAAAGAGTATTGGCGGATAAGTGCTTTTCTTTCAAAATTGAAGATGCAGAATAATACAATAAAATAAGTGAGTTTATGACACAGCAAGAATTTATGGAACGGACGGGGATAACCCCTACAGCAGAGGATTTTGATTACATCCATGCGGTTTATCTGAACACTTCGATGAACAAGGATGAGTTCTGCAAAGATTTCAAGAAACATGGGGACAGCCGGATTATCCGCGATGTTCATGTGCGAGTGCTGAACTATGAAATGAAATGTGAACGTCAAAAGGAAGTTATCGACAACCTGACCGATTTTCTGATTGGCAAGGCACATGCGTATGACGATACCGATTTCCGCAAAGAAGCGGTAGGGCTGGTCGGTGAGATGGAAGTGGTGAAACGGACCATTGAATTGGGGCTTCCGCTTTGGGATGAAGACAGGATGGTTGTCCTTTCGATGATAGAAGAACAAGGCAAATAGATTGCCGGATAACTGGTAGCCCGGAAAGACGGGCAGGGGCGGCAGGCACGGCCGGAGAGTTGGTAAATCGAAATAAGAAAGCGTAGAAAGCCGTCGGGGTTCGATTCCCCGCGCCCCACGATATAAACTTTTAAAATTTAGAGTTATGGCAAAGAATTTCAATCCGAGAACAGCAGAGAGTCTGTTCAAACAGAAGTTGCGCACGATGATAGGCAGTACGGCACATACGCAGAATATTGCCGACCAGGCGATGGAGCTGGCTGGACAATTCATGACGGAGGATGAGATAAGCAACTCGGATGCCTACCGGGTGATAGAGAATGTGAGCTGTGTGTGTGAGGAAGCGATGCAGGTGCTGGTCGAAGAACTGCAGAAAGGGACACGCCTTCATGAAATACTGACGGGTGATTAGGAAATAGCGGAAGCCGTTGAAAACCTTTGAACGAACGATAACGATTAAAAAGTATGACGATATGAGAAAGCAGATTTTGACAGATAACGAGACCAAGACCTTCTTGATGAAGACATTCGGATGCAGCCGTCAGGCTGTGTGGCAAGCACTGAATTTTGTCCGTGACAGCGATCAGGCGCGCCGGATACGCACTCTTGCCCTGAAGCGAGGCGGCAAACTGACTGACGGGAACTTCATCCCGAACTGCGAAACCACCTTCGAGGAGTGCGAGAAGACCATGACCTGCACTTTCGGTCCCCGTGTAAAACTCGTGGTCCACAGAAAGACCAATGATGTGGATGTGTACGTGGACGGAAAACGGACTGAAACCTACCAATGTGAATTTGTATCGGATTTCATGCAGCTGCAGCACGAGACCCAACAGATGGCATCTGCCTTATAAATAGAAATGAAATGGAGTATTATGGAAAGATATTGTGCATATCCTACAATGACCTGACTTACGATGACCGACCGGTGATGGTGAACGGAAAGGCAGACTATAGCAGAAGCCGCACGCTGAAAGGAGTTCATCCTTCCACTCTTTCCGAAGAAGAACTTGCTCCCATCATGTCGATACCCAATTACAAGAAGTTAGCGGCAAAGGAGAAAATCAATGTAGTTCGATCCGGAAGAGGTCTGGGAGGTTACGTTTTGGTAGAAATAGCCACCATGCCCCTACGGTTTCAGGAAAGGATAAAACTAAAATACGGAGATATGAAAGAAGACGTAATAAGAAACTGGCTCGGCAGCCATTACCACATCGATGCGAAAGCCCGGGAATTTTACACCCGGTTCCGTTTTGACAACGGAGATGCACTGCCACCGGAACACATCCAAGAATATACGGTAAACGCTTCGGTAATTGAGGCAGTGATGCGTGCCATGGAGGATGCCACGTTTATGCGAAAGGCCATGAAGGCCGGGCCGGTGAACTGGGGCGAACTGGCAGGAGCCATCAGTTACTACCAAGCAGAGTTCGGACATACCTTGCCTGTCAGTTCCAACCGCTTCAAGAAGCGTGTGAATGACTTCAAGGCCAACGGCTATGAAAGCCTTATCAGCCGCAAGTTCATGAACCAGAACCGCCGGAAAGTGACCTATGACATTGAACGCCTGCTGCTGAGCATCGATGCCCAACCGGAGCAGCCCTTCAATACCACCGTGTGGGAACAGTACAATCTATTTGTGCAAGGAGAACTGGAGCTATATGACCCCGAAACCGGCGAGGTGTTGAATCCGGCAGACTTTACCGACAAGGATGGAAATCCGCTGGTATTGAGCCCGGCCACAGTAGCCAACTACCTGAACAACCCCAAGAACAAGGCCCTTCGCGGTAAGCTGCACATGAGCCAATGGGATTTCAACAATGCCTACCGTCCTTATCATCTGCGCAGCATCGGTGAATATTCCTTGAGTAAGGTTTCTCTTGACGACCGCGACCTGCCGCGCCCAATGAAGGATGGCAACCGAGTGAAAGCCTATTATGCCTACGATGTGGTGAGCGGTGCTGTGGTGGGATATGCCTACAACCGGTACAAGACTACCGAGTTATTTTTAGACTGCATGCGAAACATGTTCCAGACCCTGGACCGGAACGGCATGTATATCCCCGCCGAGTTAGAAGTGGAACACCACCTGGTAAGCGACTTTGCCGACGGATTGATGCAAGCCGGTACCGTCTTCCCCCTGATCCGCTGGTGTAACCCCGGGAACTCGCGTGAAAAACGTGCCGAGCACAAGAACCGCGAAAAGAAATACGGTGTGGAGAAACGCACGCAGGTAGGTATCGGCCGATGGTATGCCAAGCTGGAGGCCAACCGCCCGAAGGAAGAAAAGGTGTATGACGAAAAGAACAACACCTACAAGGTGAAGACCTATAGTTATGAAGAATTGGTAGCCGATGATATACGCGCCATTGAGACCTTCAACGCACAGCCTCACCCCAACCAAAAGCGCTATCCGGGCATGAGCCGTTGGGATGTGCTTTGCGCCCATCAGAACCCGAACCTTGCACCTTGGGACAAGGCCGTTCTTTACCGGTTCATCGGACAGCACACCGAAACAACCATCCGGCAGAACACCTACTGCACGGTGATGTACAACCAATACGGACTGCCCAGCCCGGAAATCATCGAAAAGCTGGAGCCGAGGAACTACAAGGTAGATGCCTATTATCTGCCCGATGCCGACGGAACCATCAACGAGGTATATATCTACCAGAACGGACGATATATCGCCACCTGCAAGCCCGTAGCCCGTTACAATGAGAATACAGCCGAGCAGACCGAGTACGACAAGGCAGCCTATACCGAACAGTCCAAGTATGTAGCTCAATTCGACAAGATGATGAAGGACGGCAAGATCAAGCGTGTGGGCATCCTTGCCAAAGAGGAAGCAAAGCTGATAACAGAGGTACAGGCGGAAGCCGTTCCCCTTCCTGCACAAGCCGAGGAAGAAGATTACTCAGCCTATATGGACATCAGTGTCTTCGAGCATGATGCAGTAGCCAAGATATAATTAACGACGTTAGAACGAATTTAAAACAGCATTCAAATGGAAATAACAAATGAAGTAAAGCAACGTATTGTGGCAGCGATAGCCGCCGACCGTGAAAATTATCCCAGTGACAACCGCCATGCCACGGCACTGGGCATAGCCCCCAGCGTTTACAATGCCATCAAGCGGGGCAATTATGAAAAGCAGGTCAGTGATGCCAACTGGGTAGGTATAGCCCGAAGATTAGGCGTGCAACTGCGTACAGAAATACCTTGGCTGGCAGCACAGACCCCGACCTACGTGTTTGTGAGCAAGCAGCTGGAAGTGTGCCAGGGAAGCGGGCTGAGTGCCATCCTGTGCGATATGCCCAATATCGGCAAGACCTTTACAGCGAAAGCTTACGTGAAGCAGCACAAGCACGCCGTATATGTGGACTGTAGCCAGGTGAAGACCAAACTGAAGCTGATACGCTACATTGCCAAGGAATTCGGTGTGACCAGCAACGGACGCTATAGCGACGTGTATGAGGATCTGGTGGCCTACCTGCGCACGATTGATACGCCCCTGGTTATCCTGGATGAAGCCGGGGACCTGCAGTATGAAGCCTTCCTGGAGTTAAAGGCGCTTTGGAACGCTACGGAACGCTGCTGTGCCTGGTATATGATGGGTGCCGACGGATTAAAGGAGAAGATCAACCGCGCCATCGAAGGCAAGAAGGTGGGCTATACCGAAATGTTGAGCCGCTACGGTGACTCCTACAGCAAGGTGACCCCGGACGATGCGCAGGAACGCGAAAAGTTTCTGAAGGCACAGGCTGCCATCGTCGCAAAAATCAATGCCCCGGACGGTGCCGACATTGCCAAGATTGTTCATAGCACCGGAGGCGGCTTGCGGCGCGTATATACCGAAATCGAAAAATTAAGGAGGATGCAGGCATGATAAGCAAGATAGAAATGCAAGCGATGGATGCTGTTATCGGTATCCATCGCGAGATGAGAAAAGCGAATGAGATAGACTGGGAACAGCGCAGATATGAAATTGCCAAAAGCATGCTTCCGGTAGTAAGAAGCAATTCATCAGGTATAATGTCTATAAAACAAGTTGCCAGACTTGCTGTGGACTATGCTGATGCTCTTATTGAAGAATTGAAAGGAGGTAACCGTGAAACTGAAGAGAGCCTACAGTCCCGGTGAGGTGCTGAACATGAAGATTCCCCGGTTCGAGTTTTCCGGGGACTGGCAAACCTCGATAGGCAACCCGGCCAAGAGCGGCGTGTGGATTATTTGGGGAGCCAGCGGAAACGGTAAGAGCAGCTTTGTGATGCAGCTGGCCAAGTACCTGTGTAGCTTCGGACGCGTAATTTATGACAGTTTGGAAGAAAGTACCGGTTTGTCGTTCCAGATGAGCCTGAAACGGCACAAGATGGGTGAAGTGAAAAAGAAGCTGATTATCCTTGACCGGGAACCGATGGAGCAATTGGAGGAACGGTTACGGCGCAGAGGCAGTCCCGGAATCGTGATTATCGACAGCTTCCAATACAGCGGCTTGAACTACAAAACCTACAAGGAGTTCAAGGAACGTCATCCCAAGAAACTGTTTATCTTCATCAGCCATGCCGAGGGGCTTCATCCGGCAGGTAGAAGCGCCCGCAAGGTGGAATATGATGCCGATGTGAAAATCATGGTAAGCTGTTTCAAAGCCTGGTGCAAAAGCCGCTTTATGGAGCGGCCCGGTGAGCCCTACGTGATATGGGAAGAAGGTGCTGCCAAAACATTGAAGGACGATAATATGGAGGATTATTTGAATGATGGAATGGGAGAATAAGCTGTACCAGATACTCCTGAAAGAACAGGAAGCGGAGGCCGTGGTGGACGATTGGGTAGAACGTAACATACAAAGCGACCTCCGTCTGCGCAGGGCCAAGACAAAGGGACACGTAGTGATAGAAACCAGGGATGTGATGTTTGCTCGGAATATTCAGGTATGGCATCCGTCCTGCCAAATAAACATTAAAGATTTGAAGTGATGGAAAAGAAAGAAGAAAAGAAAGTGTGCTGCATCTGCGGCAAAGAGTATGAGGGCTACGGATACAATCCGTTCCCGGTGAAAGAAGAAGGCTGCTGCTGCCAATCGTGCAACTACAGTGTGGTGGTTCCGGAACGGTGGGAACGACACAAGGCTTTTCAACGTGGTGAAGCGACCGGTGCCGGGAAAGTGTACATCAGCGGAGCCATCGCGCACTATGATATGAATGAGCGCAAGGAAGCCTTCAGCCGTGCCGAGGAGAAACTGATGGCACAAGGCTATGATCCTGTAAACCCTTTCAGGAACGGATTGCCGGATGAAGCTCATTGGAGAGCCCACATGCGGGCCGACATTGCCCTGTTGCTGGCTTGTGACTATATCTACATGCTGAAGGACTGGGAACTGAGCAAGGGAGCCAAACTGGAGCTTGACGTAGCCAGTTCGTGTGGCATTAAAGTATTGTTTGAATAACCTTTTAATAGTGAATGTATGGAAGAAAAACAGAAAGTTCAGGTCGTATTTGAATTTGACCGTTCCGAGTATGACGCGTATCTCTTTTTGATGAATCAAAAGAAGACGAAAGAGGTAGAGCAAATATGGAACACCATGAGCGGTGAGCCTGTGGTTGCGGATATTGATTTGTTTGAAGAGGACAGCCAGTCTGTAAAACTTATGATGATAAGTTTGGCAATTCTTTCAGTGGAGAAAAAAGTGAAAGGATGATATGGCACAGGAAGTAACCAATTTCGCCCGGTTCTATGCATTGTTCAACAAACTGCCTTATCAGGGCGATCGGGAGGAATTCAAAAAACAAATCGTGCTGCAGTACACGTGGAACCGGACAGACAGTCTGAAGGAAATGACGGCCAAGGAGTATGAAGTTTGTTGTACTGCTCTGGAGAAACTGAGCGGACAAGACGAATGGCGGCAGAAACTTCGCGAGGAACTGCGACGGAAACGCAGCGTCTGCCTGAAGCTGATGCAACAGTTGGGTATAGACACCACCGACTGGAACCGGGTGAACGAATTCTGCAACAACCCCCGGATAGCCGGCAAGCCCTTTGTTCAGGTTAGTACAGCCGAGCTGGAACAACTGGCCATCAAACTGCGGGCTATCCAACGAAAAGGAGGTTTAACCGATAAATAGAGCAATATGGATAAAAAAGCACATGAAGCGCTTGAGCGCATAAGAAAAGACGTGACCCTTACGACATCCGATATGGAGAACCAGGATGCAGCGGAGTTTTTCAACGAACTGGCCGACTGGGCGTATGCCAATGGGGAGGCCATGCTGATAGACGATGAACCGGAAAAGCAGGATGATTATGAGGATAGATGACCAAGACAAGCTGATAAAAGCGGGGTTCTGTATAATACGAAAGGATGATTATCCAGGCCCGAGGATAAAGATGTGTACCGGCATAAACGGTGGCTGGAAGACATACAAGAAGTTTGAAACCAAAGCAGAAAGAGACAGGACATTCGCTTTGCTGCTGAAGGATGACAAAGTAATAGCTGATTAACAACTAAAATGATTTAAAATGGAAAAGAACAATCAAAGTGTGGACATCAAGTCCCTGAGTAAAGAACAGCGAGCAGCCCTCATGGCCCAGCTGCAGCAAGAAGAGAAAGAAGACCGCATCGCCCGTCGTGAAACTTACGAGGCATTACGCGGTGAGTTTATGCACGAAGTAAAGACCAACGTTCTTGAGATGGTGAATGCCGTGACCGGGTTCCGCGGATGGCTGGAAAAAGAAGCCGATGCCTTTACCAAGGTGATGAAGGAATACGGCCAGGTGAAAAGCGACGAACAGCGCAGCTATACCATTACGGACGGAGACTTCCGTCTGGAAGTGAAAAGCAACAAGGTGAAAGGCTTCGATGAACGAGCCGACATGGCAGCCGACCGTCTGATTGACTATTTGAAGCGCTACATGCAGAACAGCGAGAAAGGTTCTGATGATCCGATGTATCAGATGGCCATGACCCTGCTGGAGCGCAACAAGATGGGCGACCTGGACTACAAGAGCATTTCAAAGCTGTATGAACTGGAAGATAAGTTCGATGAAGAGTATGCAGACATCATGCGCCTGTTCAAGGAAGCTAATGTAGTGCAGCGCAATGCCACCAACTACTACTTCAGCCGCCGCAACCCTGAAAACGGCGTATGGACCCGCATTGAACCCAGTTTCTGCCGTTTGTAACCGAAACCCGTTAACCCTATAAACAGAAAGCGCCGCAGTTGTTATAATTGCGGCGCTTTTGTTCTTAAAATAGATGGAAATCAGTTATTTTTGTAAGAGAAATAAAATGTATGGGCAAAGGACGGGATAAAGAACTGATCAAGCTGCGTGACGAGGCACTATGCCGTCGTTACTACTATTGGACAGAAATACAGCGGTTGCGGTTCGACGATGCTTTAAAAGTGTTGTCGGAGCGCGAATTCTTTATATCCGAGGAACGTATCATGACCATCATCCGCCGGAAATCACGTGAGGGAACAGACTACAATCTGAAGCCTGTTCCCAAGGTGAAAGCCCCCCGTCTGACTGCCGCCCAGCTGGAACTATTCCCCATAAGATGACGGCATGGCCGATTCATCGTGCAGTGTGAATGAGAACGTCATTTCATAGACCTTGATGTAATGCGGCATGGCATACGAACGGCTTTTCTCGCGTACCAGCGGCGAAGCGTTGTCCGTGCATTGCAGACACTGCAGCGACTTGTATAATTTCTTGGCCAGCTGCTGCCTTTCCCTCACCTTGTCATACGTGCCGGATGCGTAGCTTGTATCGTCGTAACAATCGATGGCCAGCCGGACGGTCAGTGCGGATTCGCTTTTCTGTGCCCCGTATCCGAGGTCGTGCCAGTCGGAGTTTGTATTTCCGATTAATACACAAGGGAAAGTGACCGGGTACTGGTCTTCTTCTGCTCCCATTTCCAATTGTCCGTAGTCCTCGTCGATGAGAGAGAGTTCCGGCATTTCCTGTGCAATCTGTTCCATGATTGCGATAAAAATTTCGTCCATATCGTTATTGGTTTAAAATGTTGGTAATTTCCTGGTCCACCTTTTCCCGGATACGCCGGTTCAATTCTTCGCTTTCGCCCATGAACTGGCGCTGCGGGATGCGGATGTGCAGTTTCTTTTTTGGGGTAAGCGCCATGTTCCTCCAGAACTGTGCCTGCGGATTCAGTTCCTTCGGCTTGGAACGTCGTTTGACGCGTTTCTTTTGCCCTGTGCCGGTTTTTTTTCTTTTTCCCGAAGCCTTGTAGAACTTGGCCCATGCAAAGCGCCTCATGCGGTCTGTGACGGTGACATCGATTTCCCCGCCCCAGTTGTTGATGGGTGCATAGACCACCTCGTTGAATACCCTTACCCGGTAGTCTGCAGGTGTATATCCGACCGATTTGAACAGATGCTTCCTGCCGGAGAGCAGCGTTCCATAATTGCTGGCGGCATCGGAACCTCCCGAGGACAGCCGTTTGGCTTTGGGCCAAGGGTGAAGACCGCCATTGACAAATCCACCCTGCCGGAAGTTATCCTGAAAATGGTCTTTGGCCATTCGTCCTACCATGACTGGCATTTTGCGGCGCATCATACTGTCCAGCCTGTCACGTTTCCGCTTTATCATTTCCGTAAAATCTTTTATGTCCATAATCATCAGTAATTCAAGAATAATTTATAACTTTGCAACCGAGGCTTCCAATATGCCTTTTATGCGTTATGAATATACCGGAACAAGTAAAGAACGAGGCCCGTGTACTTATTGAGCAATACGGTGACACCTTCGAATACCTTGGTATTTATGAAGGCCAGGAAGCCTATGTGTTCAAGTTTCCGGGGGACTCCTGTACCGGTTATCCTTTCGTCTATCTGTATGACGGTAAAGACGCAACCGAAATAACCGGTCCGTTATCCCTTGACGTTATCGATTCATGTATCGAAAATATCGAGGAAGGAGACATCGAATAGCTTATTGTCAATTCTCAGGACTCCCCTGCAGTTGTGGGAAGTCGCAGCTCCTATTTCACATAAATATTTTACGTCTTTCCATTCCATTCCTGAACCGGCAGAATTATCGCTTTGGGGTTCGATATACCTTAGTTCACCATCCGCAAACCGTTGCAGGATTGTAGCATGCCCGCCCCCGCTTTTCCAGCCGATACTCAATTCATACACGCCTTCTTCCTTACATACCTCATTGAAATACTCCATGTACCTTTTAGGGGTCATTTTCAAGTACCCTTTGTGCGCAAGCCAGCTGTTTATACTTATATGTTGCGCCGGAGTACCGTCGGTGTTTTTCCAGACTTCAAAAGCACGTCCATTACTCAGGTATTCAAGTTTAGACCCTGCGACATTGCCTTTGGCGGTAATATCCCATCCACGTAATCGTAAAGCGTATGCCGGTGCGCAAGTCTGGCAGTTGATACTGTATGGAGTATCCCGTTTTTTATCGTAATCGCTGTTCTTCCGGTATCTGTTTCCCCTTTTATCACGATATATCCCGTTAGGATCAGGAATATACTCGTCCACGTGTTTGGGATTCGCATTCTGTTTATCCGCCTTATCCACATCCATAGGTTTTCCTTTTTTGATTTTAAGAGCCTTTTCCATTTCGAGGTTGTTCCGGGCAATGGCCATTTTTTCCTCCCCGGTAAGGTAGTCCGGCATTTCCGCAATCATCTCGTCAATACGGGCCATAAGTTTATCCACCGCTTTATGGGCACCCTTGTGGGCTTCTGCCTGATATGGATGATTGTCGGAAAACAGTTTGCCGTCCGTTCCCGGATTGTTATCCAGTCCGGGCTGGGGCTTGTTCTTGTCGTCTTCGTCCGGAAGTGGTGTCGGCTCCTCGTCGGTGGCAGTGAGGTCGCACTTGCAGTTCCACCGGTCGCCCGGTCGGTGGATGTTCCAGAACGTGTCATCAATCGGCCGGATGGTATTCCAGAACGGGCGGTGGTCAGCCCCCGGATGAATGGAGGTGGACGGTAGCCATTTGAGGTTGGGCAGAATATCGCGTTCGCGCAGGAACTGTTGCCAGTCAGCCGCCTGATGCGCCCGGATGACCGCCGTATCATACTCCGTCCGCAGCCAGTGACGAACCTGATGGGAAGCAATGGGCAAGACTTCCTGTACCCATTTGTCGAACGGTTTTAAAATGCCGTTTGAATCCAATAAAAGTCGTGCCATGTCATTCTGCATACGATGTACCTTGAATGCCGAGAATACGGCATTGTTCCGGAGTATGGCATTTCTGAAATCCTCGTCCGGAGTAATGGCCTTGGATTTGCTGAACCCTTCCTTTGCCGCCTTGTCCATCTTTGCCCATATTTCATTGAACAGGTTGATTTCGATTTCGGTTGCCGGATGAAAGTCCCTGCTGTATATGTTCAGCAAGGCACGCCGCAGCACCTCTTCGGAGAAGTCAAACTCCATGGAGACGCTGCCATTATCAGCCGCATACAGTCTGTCGACTACCAGTCTAAAGCTGCCCCGTCTGCCGGGGCTTTCACGAAAAAACCTTTGAGCCAGTTCCGGAAGTTTCTTTTCTGTTTCGGTGTCGGTTCATCATCCCGTCCCTTATTCGCTGGCTCCGGCTCCTTCTTCGGGCTTGGAATCCGGTCGGCTTGTTCAGCCGTCTTTTGTTCCGCCTTCAGCTGCTCGTAATTGGCCGGTTTGTCGATACCGAATTCCTCATAGAGATAATCGTCGTCGATGGGGATGTTGAAGTTCTTCTTCAGCTGCGTGAGGATGGATATTTTGGTACCGGCATCCGTTTCTTTCGGTTCCGGAAAGCAGAATGTCCCCCCTTCAGTATTGATGCCCATGCGCAGCAGAATGTCCGTCATGTCGTAATTCAGCACGTTGAGCACGTATTTCCGGTCAGCCTCCAGTACCTTGTCCTCTACTTTCTTATGAACCGTACCCAAAGCCTGTGTGCCTTTTTCGGACGATTCGGTTGTCAGCGTATTGCCCAGTATCAGTTTGGAAATTTCGTTGTTGCACCGTTCGCAGAGGCGTTCATAGACATCGGCAGACCCTGTTTTGTTTCCGGCTTCCGTAAGTTTGAGTTCCGTGTCCTTGGCATGAAAGAACTGCGCCAGACTTCCGGCGTTGGCCGCATCCTCCATGGCCCGCTGGCGGGACTCGTCGTCGTCGGAGTCATAGATATATTCCTGTATGGGCATGCCGAATACCTCGGAGAACTGTGCCCAGTCGCCCGTGGTGTTACGTTTGTAAATGACCCAAGGTGCAGCCTTGGCCAACAGCCCCAAATCGGACGGTGAACCCACAAAAAGCAGGTCGGTATATTCATTCCAAGAATGGCCGGTAATGTCCGTCTGGTGGCGCAGGATGAGTTCCCTGACCGGATCCACATGCTTGCGCGGTACCAGGTCATAATCCACCCACTCCTGCAGCTTGTAGAACTGGCAGAGCGAGAAGCCCCAGAATTTCGCATCAAGGATGTCACCCACCAGCCGGTTGAACCAGGGCGACTGTATCTGTTCGTTGATTTTATCGTCGGGCTTCCCGTCCACCCGGAATTCCATGTTGGAGCACAGCACGGCATTCTTTCGCTTTTCGAGCACACAGGAAAGGTGGGTATCCATCAGAATGTCCTCGTAGAGGTCATAAAGTTTGTAACGTCGCGAGAAATCGACATTCTCGGCCGCCCTTACGGCTGCCATGTAGTCGGAAATGTCCAGCCCGAAGCGTTTGGGCTGTGTGAGCACAATCACATTCGGTCTCTTTTGTCCCGGCAACGTGAAGTTTCCCCCTACGGTGATGATGCCGGCTTTGTTGTTTTTTCTGTTTTTCTTTTTCATGATGCTTGCTTTTTACCAGTGGTTCGTTCGTTTGCGGTTGCTTTGAATGCGGAAATCCGACCTGCCCGCCCTTTGTTCCTCGGGCAGCAGCGGAGCCCCTTCGATTGAAATGTCCTCGTCGGCCACCGCCTTCATCCATTCCACCGCCCGTTCGTAACGATCCTTGCGTACCTGGGAAAGTTTCTGCGGGTTGTGGATGCAGAAGATGTGATAGACCGTCATATCGATGACCATCATCAGCACGAGCTGGTTCCGGTTGTCCCCGGTGGCCGCAAAAATCTTGTTGCAGTCGTAGCGTTTGCTCAAATAACACCGCATTTCGGCAATGGCCCTGTCCTCGCAAACCTCAATGACCGTTTCGTCTTCGCGAACCAGTGCGTCGAGGATGTCTCGGTGGATGCTCGCATCGTAATCGGTAAGTTCAACAAATTTGCTCATAGTCCTATTGTTTTAGAGTTGTCATAATCTTTTCTTATTCCGTTTTCTTACATCCTTCCGTGATCGGAATACGGGCGGTTCAATGCGCCTGATCAGTTCGTCAATGATACGGTTCGCCCCTTCGACCGCATCCGGTCCGTCGGCCGGATAGCGCATGGTCAGGGTGAACAACTTGAACTGATCCTCCAGTTCCTTCATGTGCGGATTGTCCCGTTCAGCCTCGTTGAGGATGAGGTTCCCCTCGCGGTTGAGCGGTTCAAGGTTGGCCTCGATGCGCGTAGCCTTGTCCGTCTTCTTCTCCTCGTCGCCCCGGATGAACAGCGCAATCTTCTGTTCGCGGCGTACTTTTGCCACCAGCGGTTTGAACACCTGTTGGAAGAAAGGGTCCTGCAGCTTGTTGTTCTCCATGTAGCAATAGACATTGGTCTTGCCCCCGACAAATTCAAGCATCCGGACATACCAGTCAATGAACTCCGCATTGAGCGCCTGTGCCAGGAAAGTCTTGATGACGTAAAGCCTGCCACCCAATTTGCCACAGAGCGAAACCGTCTTGAAGGATTTGCCTTTCTTACCCTTGCTTTCGCCCGGTGCCGGGTCGCCATACACCACGAGGAACTTGAATTTGGAGAGTGCCGGAACCTTGCCGTATGCAATGTTCTCGAATACCTCGCCCACGGAAATCGGGTTGTTGAAATATTCTCCCTGTGCCGCCTTTTTGGATATTTTGGACAGTGTGCGGTCGATGTCCTCTTCCGAGTTCTTTTCCGGCCATGTGGAAAAACCGTTTTTGTCGCGGATGTTCACGATGTCCCAGGAGTCGGCCATTTCGCCCGCCCTCACCACGCAGCAGTCCTTGGCGATGATGTTTCCGCAGAAGATGACCAGTGTAGGTTCGGAAATGGACCTTGTGGGATACAGCGCATTTTCCCACCAGTCCCAGCGCTTCTGGATGATGTCCGGGTTCTTGGTATCCTCGTCCGTATCAAAGTCATCGACCAGCAGCACGTCGGGACGTATGGCCTCGTTTCGCGAACCACGCGGAGATTGTCCGGCACCCAGTGCGCGGAAAGAGACCTTCCCTTTGGTGGTGAATTCATCCTCGGTCCATGAGCCCGGCAGTTCCTGTTTGCCGTAGTATGCCATGATGCGTCCGTTGGCTTCGAGATTGGCCCGGTAGGGATCGAGCAGGCGCACCGCATTGTCCTTGCTGTTGGAGGTCAGAATCACATTCTTTTTGCGTCCGGTAAGCGTGAGATTCATGACGATGAACATGGTGACGGTGGATTTGGCCAGCTCACGGCTCCAAGAAAGCACCTCAAACCATTCATCGTGTGCAATGATCCGCCGGATAGCCTTTTTCTGGAAGTCGGCAAATTCATATTTGGCATAATTCGGAAAAAAGAACTTGATCCATTCTATGGGATGTTTCTCAAGATATTCCCGGTGTTTTTCCCGTTCGGCTGCCGTCATGTTCCTATCGACCGGTGTAGCCCTTGCGATGTCTTCTTTGTACTTCTCCCAATCGAGGAGAGCGAGTCTGTCAGTCTGTTTCATTGTCTATCCCTTTATAATTTGTCTTTAATGTACGCATCGGCCAGCCGGGTGATTTCCTTTGCCTTTTCGAGGTCGGCCGCCCGTACCCAGTCGATGAGCCCGGTGAGGACACTGATGATGTCGGCAATGCCCACTTCCTGTTCCATGTTGCGTATGGCCGCCGACAGTTTCCCGAGGATGTCAGCCTCCTTGGATGAGGGGAACCGTTCCCCTTCGGGCCGTTCGGCGATGGCCTTGTTTATTTCGGCCACCTGCCGGTAGAGGTTAGCCACCTGTTCCTGCCTTGTGAGCGTAAGCCCCACCTTCTGTTCCTCCCACTTCCCGGCCCGTACCCAGTTGGACACGGACACCCGTGACACGCCCACCCGGTCGGCGATTTCCTGCTGTGTGAGGTTTTCCTTGAGGTACAAAGTCTTTGCCCATTCCTTTTTCTGGGCATTCGTCAAATCTGCCATAAATCGTCCTTTTTAGTTGTAAATCACGTTACAAAATTGCATGAAAAAGCGGGGTTTGTAAAAGCGCGTACGCATGATGACGGGGTACAGCGTTATGATAACGCCAGAAAATGTTATGATGCGGACGCGGTTTCTTGTTGCCATGGGAATGTTCTATTTTCGCATCATCGAAAGGCGGGGAAGACCGCAGGAAAGTGTATGACGATGAGCAGATTTTTCAATATTACAACGAGTGACGACGGCACCAGTACGATATTCCTGTATGGGGACATCGGAGACTATACGGAGGTGCAAAGCGGGCGCATAGCCCAGGAACTGATGGAAGCCGAACGCGTGAGCCGACGCATCCATGTGCGTATCAACAGCAACGGCGGGGAAGTGTACAGCGGCATTGCGATATTCAACGCCCTGCGCCATAGCCAGGCCGACATCCGCATTTATGTGGATGGCATAGCCGCCAGCATGGCCAGTGTGATAGCCCTTTGCGGCAAGCCCGTAGAAATGAGCAAATATGCCCGTCTGATGCTGCACAGTGTGAGCGGTGGGTGTTACGGCAACAAGCAGGACCTGCAGCGTTGCATGGAAGAGATAGAAAGCCTGGAAGGCAGCTTGAGTGAAATCTATGCCGAGCGGCTGGGCATGAGCAAGGAAGAAGTGAAACAGACCTATTTTGACGGCGAGGACCATTGGCTGACCGCCAAGGAAGCCCTGGACCTTGGTTTCATAGACGACATCTATGATGCAGACCCCGTGCCGGCAGACAGTACACCGGCGCAGATATATACTTTATTCAATAACCGGCTCGTTGAGCCACAAAAAAACAGAGAAGACATGAATCTGGAAGACGTAAAGAAACGCCCGCGCTTCAAGGACTGCGCGAGTGATGCGGATGTGTTCCGCCTGATGGACCAACTGGAGGAAGAGGCAGGCAAGGTACCTATCCTTACGAAAGAGAACACCGACCTGAAGGCCAAGGTGAAGACCTACGAAGACAAGGCTGAAGCCGAAGACCTTGCCGCCCGCAAGCAGCTGCTTGACGCAGCCGAGCAGGACGGTCGCATTGATGCGACTACCCGCCCCATCTACGAAAACCTTTTGGCCAATGACCGCGAGAACGGCGAAAAGGCCCTGGCCCAACTGCCGGTAAAGCGCCGTGTGATGGAAGACCTGCATCTGGAACCGAATGGTGAAGAAAGCCCCTGGAACAGGCGTATGCGAGAAATTAAGGACAAACGTAAAAAGTGATTGAACTATGGCAATAATTGTAAGAAACACGAATTACAGCGGCGAGGTACTGGAACAGTTGCTGACGCTTGCCGCTACGAGCAATGAGATTGTGGAAAAGGGGCTGATCATGGTGATTCCCGGTGTGGAGAAGAAAATCAGCCTGCCGCGCCTGAAGACCGGCAAGATGCTCCAGAAGCGCAAGGAGAACCCCGGCGTGGAGGATTCGAAGGGCAACTTCAACTACGACGAAAAGAGTCTTGACCCGGTGGACTTCATGGCCTTTACGGTGTTTAACCCCCGCACGTTCGAGAACATCTGGCGCAAATGGCAGCCGAAGGGCAACCTGGTATTCTCGGAACTTCCGCCCGAAGCGCAGAACGCCCTGCTTGCCGAGTTGGCCAAGCGGGTACAGTTTGAACTGGGTGACCACTATGTGAACGGTGAATATGGGGATGATGACGACCACTTGTTTAACGGCATCCTGACCCAGATGGCCAAGGATACTGAGGTGATTGTGGTGGACAGCGCAGAATCGACCATGCTGGGCAGACTGAAAGCCATGCGTGCGAAGATTCCCGTGGCCATCCGCAACAACCCGGACCTCCGCATTCTGATGAGCGTGAACGACTTTGACAAGTATGATGACGAGCTGACCCAGCGCGAGTCCAAGAACACGAGCGAAACCGATGTGAATGCCCGTCGCTACAAGGGCATTACCATTGAGACGCTTGCGGCCTGGCCCGATGATCTGATTGTGTGCACCCTCTGTTCGCCCGATGCCGGCGGCAACCTGTTTGCGGCTGTGAACCTGCAGGACGATGAAGACGTGATTCAGATTGACAAGATCTCGAACGCGAGCGAACTGTACTTCTTCAAGATGCTGATGAAGGCTGACACGAACATTGCCTTCGGTGAAGAAGTGGTGGTGCTGGACAAGCGAAGCAACCCCGTGTTCAAGGCGAGCGAGAAGAAGATTTCAGTTGACCCTGCCAGTGTGACCCTTGAGGCAACCGGTGGCAGTGAAGAAGTGACCGTGACCGCCAGCGGAGAATATGAGATAGGCAGTGCCCCTGCCGGCTTCAAGGTGGAAGCGACGGATAAAGGCGTGAAGATTTCGGCCGGTGCAAACAGTGGCAGTCAGAAAACCGGTACACTGACCCTTACGCTCAATGCCGACCGCAGCAAGACGGCCAAGATTACCATTACCCAAAACCAGAAAGGATAAGATGGTATGGCAAAATTGAAGTATCTGGTAATTCACTGTACGGCAACCCCGGAGGGGCGTGAGGTATCATCGGCGGACATCCGGAAGTGGCACACTTCGCCCGTAAGCCAGGGTGGCAGAGGTTGGAAACAGGTGGGCTACACCGACCTGTTCCACCTGCAGGGCGGTGTGGAACGCTTGGTGAACAACAACGAGGATGCGCAGGTAGATCCCTGGGAAGTGACCAACGGAGCCAAGGGGTACAACAGCGTGAGCCGCCACATTGTGTATGCCGGCGGTGTGGCCAAGGACGGCAAGACCCCGAAGGACACCCGCACCGGCTGCCAGAAAAAGGCACTGGAGAAGTATGTGAAGGACTTCCATCGCAGATTCCCGGATGTGCGCATTGTGGGACACAACGAGCTGGCGGCCAAAGCCTGCCCCAGTTTCGATGTACAGAAATGGCTGAAAGAAATAGGTATTAACCAATAATAAAAGAAGCAATCAATGAAACGAATTATGCTGTTTATGATGCTGATGCTGGGAACAGTATCGGCTGTGATGGCCCAAGGGGCCGATGTTCCGGCAACGGACTATGACGCAATGATTGGCACCTTTGCCGGTTTCGTCGGCGGTGTGGTGGTGCTTACTGAAGGGTTGAAAGGTTTGTTCCCTAACATGAAAGGCTGGGTGACGCAGCTGGTGAGCTGGTGTGTGGGCTTGGTGTGCGCGATGCTACTGTGGTGGCTTGATGCCGGATTTGTGAGTGATGTGAGCTGGGACATTGCCTTGCTCTATGGTTTTGGTGCCTCACTTGTAGCCAATGGGGTAGCCGACACGGGACTGGTGCAATGGGTTATCGGACTATTCCGAAAGAAACGCGAGGAAGCAGAATAAAAGGTTGACTGACTAAAAAACGGGTGGTATGGACTTTAGCGAGATCATGAACATTATTCTTAGCGGCGGCCTTGTGGGCACTGCAGCAGCCATCGGTTCCCTGCGTGCTACGGTGAGGAAAGCGAAAGCGGAAGCGATGAAAGCCGAAGCCGACGCAGAGGGTGTGCGTGTGGATAACGCAGAACATGCCACCCGCGTTTTGGTGAGCAATATTGTGGTACCCTTAAAAGAAGAACTGAATGCAACAAGAAAAGACCTGCAGGCCAACAAGCGCGAAATGGCGCGACTGCGCAAGGCCATTGACACTGCCAACAGTTGCCGCCATCATGATGACTGTCCTGTGCTTGGCGGGCTGCGCAAGCAGCAGGAAGAGCACGACGGTGGAGAAGATACAGACGGAATCGGCAAGCACCGACAGCGCGAGCGGAAGCCGACGGGCGGGACTGGTGATGGCGGGTATACCGGCGAGTTCGGTGAAGCTGTCTATACCTGCGGACAGCCTCCGTAAACTTCCTGAAGGTGCCGTGTACCGTGGCAAGAGCGGACAGGCGAATCTGACCGTAGGCAGCGACGACAGCGGGAACATCGTGGCCGAAGCCTCGTGTGACAGTCTGCAGCAGCTGGTGCTATGGTATGAAGAAGAGCTGGCGCGCATCCGTAGCGAAACCAAGAGCGAAATTTCAAATGACGTTCAAACAGTAGAAAAACGCCCTCCGAACCGGATGCGGACGTTTATCACAGGTGTATTGGCCGGCTTATTGGCCGGTGTGTTATTAACCATCAAACTTTATAAACGATGAACAAGAATTTCATGTACGGCATAGGAGCCGTAAAGTATAAGGATTTCACAATCGGGTATATTGAAAAGAACTCGTTTGACCTGGGCGGCAAGAAACCCGAGGCCGCGAAGATCGAGGCCGAACAGGTGCAGGGTGCCCCGGTGCTGGTCATCCCACAGAGTAACGGCGGCATCGCCCCGACGTTCAATGTGATCCAGATGAACTATTCGAACCTGCACAAACTGCTTGGCGGCAGCCTGCATTATAAGAAAGAAGACTCGGAAAAGAAAACTCCGATCGGCTGGACAGCCCCGTCGGAGGTGCTTGTCATGCAGGGACCATGGGAACTCTCCCTCGTGTCCGGACAGAGCGTACTGATTCCCAACGCCACGCTGCTTTCCAATCCTGCAGGCAAGCTGACCCTTACAGAAACCTCCAAGATAGAGGTTACGCTCGAAGTGGCGATGCCGGAGGACGGTTCGCAGCCTTACGGCGTGTTCGATACGGAAGCAATACCGGACGAGTGGGGGCAGTACAAGCTGCCGCCGGCGGAAGCCGCGGCTGCAGCATCGCTCCAAAGTGAGGAGGGCTAACGTATGGCTGACCGTTTGGAACAACTGATAGAGATGGAGTGTGCGGACGCGCTGCTTGACAGCGGCGTGTCCGTACCTCTTAAAAGGTGGAAGCTTCCGTGGCTGAAACGCCCGGTGGAGGTGCGTGTGACGATGAAGCGTCCGAGGCTGCGGGGTCAGATTCTGCTGGCGCGGGAATACCTGAAGACGGGTGTCAAACCCGATTGGCAACCGAAGGACAAGACCGAGGAACTGGCCTTTGTGGCGGAGCATGGTAAGGCTGTGAGCCGCCTGCTGGCCTATACGGTATGCCGGGGATACGTGTCGCGGCACGTGGGCATCGGGGTGACAGCGTGGGTACTGCGGAACTTTGTGGAGTGGCGTTATCTGACGGCCATGTTCCGAACATTCGAGCGTCTGATGGGCACGAAGGATTTTATGCGTATTATCAGCTCGACAGCGCGGGCGAACCCGATGACTCCGAGACTGAGCCAGGCAAGGAAGGGGAGTTAAGAACCCGGTATGAAGGTTCCCATAGCCCTTTCGGCTTCGTGTGGCAGATTGCATCGGCGACCGGCTGGAGCGTGGATTACATCCTTGATGGGGTGAATTACCAGACGCTGATCATGATGCTGAGCGACGCGCCGCGGTATGTGCGGAAAAAGCAAGGCGGCGGAAACGGTGCTCCCAGACCGGAACACAGCGCCGAGGATGAAGCGAACGATATAGTAGGATTTTTTCAAAGCAAACTGGAATGAGCAAACCTGTAGAAGTTGAATTTTTGATGAAGGACAAACTCACGCCCGGCATGAACAAGGCCGAACGTGAGGCGCTGGAACTGCGTAATACCGTCAGGCTGCTGGAGGCTGAACTGGAAAGGCTGCGCCTTGCCGGGGAGACGGCTGCCCCCAATCTGGACCAGAGTGCCAATATCGCGCAGATCCATGCACTGGAGAAGCAGCTTGAGGAATTGCGCGGCAAACTGAAACTGCTGCAGGAGGAATCGGAATCCGTGCAGGTCACCCCTGCAGACATGCCCAATGCACAGCGCCAGTTCAACGGGCTTCACAACAGCATCCAGCAGATGGCCCGTGAAATGCCTTCTTTGGCCATGGGACCGCAGATGTTCTTTCTGGCCATATCCAACAACCTGCCGATTTTTACGGACGAACTGGCCCGTGCCCGTAAGGAATATGATGAGCTGCAGAAGTCAGGCAAGAAAGGCACACCGGTATGGAAACAGGTCCTGTCCTCGCTCTTTTCCTGGCAGACGGCCATGACCACCGGCATCATGCTGCTGGTAATGTACGGTGATGAAATCTGGGATTGGACGAAAAACCTGTTCAGTGCCAAAAAAGGCGTGGATGAATTCAACATATCACTCAAGGAAATGACCGAGATAGAGAAGGACGGTCGTGCCCAGATGGTGCGTACCCGCTTCGAACTGAAATCGGTCATCGATGAAATAAAGAACTTCACCGGCAGCAAGGAACAGGAAAAGGCGAAGGTAGAGGAACTGAACCGCAAGTACGGGGAATCTTTCGGGTATTATAAAACACTTTCCGAATGGTATGATACCCTTATCCAAAAGAGCGAGGACTATGTACAGGTTCTGCTGCACCAGGCCAATGTCCAGAACCTTGTAAAAAAAGCTGCAGAAGCCGATGAAGAGGTGAATAAAATCAAGGCGCAGAAACCGGAAGAGGCGGAAAGCGCCATGGGCTTTTTCGGGAAATGGGGACAATATATCATGCAGTCAAGCATGGCAGAATCCGGGCAGTTCTATGACGCACAGGCTGCCATCAAGAAACATGATCAGGAAGCTTATGACATACTGTTGAAAAATGCCGAAAACAAACGCGACGGTTATCTGAAAAAAGCGGAGGAAGAGGTAAGGAAAGCCGCAGAAGCAGCCAAAAAAGGAAATATCGGCGGACATACCGACCCCGAACAGTCCGGGAAGAATCCGGAAGCGGAAGCCAAGCAACGGCTTGCCACAGAGCGCAGGCTGGCGCAGGATCTTGCCGCCCTGCAGGCCGAGAACCGGAAGGAAGAGATAGACCGTATGCAAGCCGGTACCGAAAAGAAACTGGCACAAATCGAATATGACTATAACGCCCGGAAAGAAGAGATAAACCGGCAGGAAGCCGACTGGAAGCGTGAGAACAAGGAAGCCGGTCTTTCCACCGGAGATAACGGACTTACCCGGGAGCAACAGGATGAACTTGAAAAAGCCCGTGCCTCAAACACCGCGTCCCGGAAAAAAGCGGAGGCGGACGTGTACAGGGAAGAGGCGGAAGCCATGCGTGACTATCTGAAGGAATACGGGACCTTCCAGCAGCAGAAACTGGCCATCGCTGAGGAATATGCGGAGAAAATCCGCAAGGCACAGTCCCAGGGCGAAAGGCTGACTTTGGAGAAGCAGCGTGATGCGGCTGTGCACAAAGTGGACATGGAAGCCCTTACCCAGAAGATAGACTGGGGAGCAGCGTTCGGGGATTTGACCGGTCTGCTTGCAGACCAGATGAAGAACCTGCTTGGCGAGCTTAAACAGTATGTCAAGACGGATGAGTTCAAAAAAACGGGAGCCGCAGACCAGCAGGTCGTTTACGATGCCATCGAACGTATTCAAAGCATGCTCCCCGGTGGCAACGGGACATTGGATTTTGCCCGGCTGCAAACGCAGATGCACGCTTTGGGGGATGCCGTAACACGCGTGCAAAATGCGGAACTGCAGCAGGAAGCGGCATTCATTCGGTTAAAAGCAGCGCAGACCGATTACAACAAGGCTCTTGAAAGCGGTAACCAGGCAGAAATAGAACGTACTAAAATCGCTCTTCAAATGGCCCAATCGTCCAGCATTTCAGCTGACGAAGAATACCTGAACGCCACCTCTGAAATGAAGGCGCTTGCCGGGGAGGTGAAAAGTGCCTCCCAGGACACGGTTGACGGGTTGAACATGGTATCCGACGGGTTGCACGGCTTTGCGAGCGGAACCTTGCAGGGATCATTTGAAGGAATCCAGAACATGCTTACCGGTCTTTCAAAACTGAATATCGGAGGCAAGGTCGGTGATGCCATCAGTCAGATGTCCGAGACCCTGTCAAGTGCCGGAGTCATCGGGCAGATCATATCGGCTATTCTCTCCATACTGGATTTGCTGAAAGACGGTATTGGCCCGATTATCTCATCATTGATAGACACCATTTTCAATGCGATAACCGGAATACTCGACAATATCCTCAGCGGAGACCTGTTCAAACAGATAGGCGGTTCCCTTGTGAAAGGTATCGGAGGACTGCTGAACACGGTGTCTTTCGGAGGTTTCAACAAACTGTTCGGCATCGGCGGGAACGCCAAGGAAGTGCAGGCGGCTATAGACCGTCTTACAGACCGGAACGAGAAACTGCAGACTTCCATCGAAGACCTGACCGATACCATCAAGGCAAGCAAGGGGACAAAATCGGTGGAAGCTTACCGGGATGCTTACAAATACCAGAAAGAAACGAATGCAAACTATCTGCAGATAGCAAAGGAACAGGCCCGATACAGCGGAAGTCACCACAGCTGGAACTACTACTGGGGTGGTTTCAACCAGGCACAGATAGACAAACTGAGCGGGCAGATTGGCCGCCAGTGGGACGGGAACCTGTGGAGACTGAGTCCGGAGGAGATGAAGGCACTGCGTTCGAATGTGGACATGTGGACGCAAATCCAGAACACCGGCAAGGGCGGCTATGGCGGGCGACTGACCGAGAAACTGGATGACTACATAGACCAGGCCGGCAAGCTGGAGGAACTGACCGACCAGCTGTATGAAGGGCTGACGGGCATTTCGTTCGACGGTATGTACAGCAGCTTCATCGACAATCTGATGAACATGAAGTACGGTGCCAAGGATGCGGCGGAGGATATATCCGAGTACTTCATGCGGGCGATGCTGAGCAACAAGATCGGTGAGATGTACAGCGACAAACTGAAAGGCTGGTGGGAGAAGTTCGGCAAGGCCATGGAGGACAACGAACTGACTGAGGCGGAACGGAACGCGCTGATGGAAGAGTACATGCAGTATATGGATGAAGCCCTTGCCCTGCGTGACAACCTGGCGGCAGCCACCGGTTATGACAAGACGCAGCAGGGCGGTACGAGCCAAAGTGCGAAAGCGGGCGGCTTTACGGCCATGACGCAGGACCAGGGGACGAAGCTGGAGGGCATGTTCACCAGCGGGCTGCAGCACTGGAGCAGCATGGACGACCGGCTGGAAAGCGTGGTGGAGAAGATGGACACGGCTGAAGGGCATCTGGCCCGGATAGCCGAGAACACCGGTGTGAGCGCCGGACACCTGGGCGAACTGAAGGAAGTGATAAAGAAAATGATACGTGACGGACTAAAAGTGAAGTGATATGGGCAATATACTGAGCGGACTGGTGCTGGTGAACGGCACGGACATCTGGACGGAATACGGCGTGTTCCTGGTGGAAGACCGGCGCGGGGGCATGGAGAACCTGACGGCCATCCTGACCCCGAGCAAGGCCAAGAAGGATACGGCTGTGGACATACGGGAAGAGCACGGGGAAAAATACAGCCCCGTGCTGACCCCACGGAATGAAGCGCGTGACGTGACGCTGCATTTTGCGCTTTACAACAAGACCCAGGCAGGCTGGATGAAGCAGTACTTTGCCTTTGTGAATTTCCTGAAGCAAGGGAAGGACGGCTGGCTGGAGATCCGTTTCCCCCAGCTGGATCTGCAGCTGCGGGTGAAGTATGCCGACTGTACGAAGTTCACCCCGCTGACCTATCTGTGGACGGAAGGTGTGCATGCCGGAAAGTTCCGGGTAAAGTTCCGGGAACCGAAACCGATTATATAACCATTCAAACGCTATTAGAATATGCTTCTAACGATATATGATAAAGCCGGAACCAAGCGTGCGGATGTGGCCGTGAACGACAGCTCGACGCAAAGCAAGGAGGTGCAGGGAGACAATGTGCTTTCCCTGTCGTTCAGCTATTATGCCTTCCTGCCCCTGGACGTGAACGACTACACGGACTATCTGGGCGAACGGTACTGGCTGACAGAACGCTACACGCCGAAGCAGGTGAGCGATGGTGAATGGGAGTATAACCTGAAGCTGTACGGTATCGAGAGCCTGATCAAGCGGTTCCTGGTGCTGGAGACGACGGACGGGGACACCAACCCCCTGTTTACCCTGACGGCCACGCCCCGCGAGCATGTGGCGATGGTGGTGAAGGCTATCAATAACGGCATGGGCCACATTACTGACTGGAAGACGGGTACGGTGGAAGGTACGGAGCTGATCACGATAGACTACGAGGGGATGTACTGCGACGAAGCGCTGAAAGCCATCGCGGAAAAGGCAGGCGGCAAGGTGGAATGGTGGGTTGAGGGGCAGACTGTGAACGTGTGCCGCTGCGAACACGGGGAAGAAATCACCCTTGGCTATGGCAAGGGGCTGACCTCCCTGGAAAGAGATACGAGCAACACGGCCAAATTCTATACGCGCCTGTTCCCGGTAGGCTCGACCCGCAACATCGATGCGGAGAAATACGGCAGCCCGCGTCTGATGCTTCCCGGCGGCAGGAAGTACATCGAGCAGGGCGTGGAGGAATATGGCATCTATGACCATTACGAGCAGGATGCTTTCAGCGGCATCTTCCCCCGTCGGGTCGGTACGGTGAGCTCGGTTCGCAGCGAGGAGGTGGCAGACGATGAAGGAAACAAATTCACCGTCTATTATTTCCGGGACGGGGAACTGGACTTTGACCCCAACCTGTACGAGCTGGCCGGAGAAACCAAACGTGTGTCGTTCCAGACGGGCGACCTTGCCGGACTGGGAGAAAGCGATGACCACTACTTTGAGGTGAACTACGACAGCGCGGCGAGGGAATTTGAACTGATTACCATCTGGCCCTACGATGACGACACCCAGCTGCCGGGCGGCAAGCTGGTGCCCCGAGCAGGCGACACCTATATCCTGTGGAATATCCGGATGCCGGATGAGTATTACCGGCTGGCCGAAGAGGAGTTTGCGGTTGCGGTGGACGAGTACAACCGGGACCACTGGCTGGACATTGCCGCCTACAAAGCCCCGACAGACCCGGTATACATCGAGGAGCACGGCATAGACCTGTTTGTGGGCAGACGGGTGAAGCTGGAGAGCCAGAAGTATTTCCCGGAAAAAGGCTACCGTCAGAGCCGTATCACCAAGATCAGCCGCAAGGTGAACGAACCCGGGCAGATGGACATCGAGATAAGCGATGCGCTGCAGGTGGGCAAGTTCGACAAGGTGACGGACAGCATCGGTGCGCTGAAAAGCTATACGAAATCAAAGACGGAAGGCGCTGCCCTTCCGGACATCATACGAAGCTGGGACAAGACGCTGCCCACGGACAACAACCTGTTTTCCGCCCAGCGCAGCCAGAAAGAGTTCCTGAGCAAGAACCAGCCGGACACAGCCAAAGAGTCCATCCGCTTCCTGAAGGGTGTGAGCTTTGGCGAGGCTGCTGGCGGCAAGCCCTGCGGCATCGTGGATGGTGAGGGCAATGCCGAATACTTGACTGCCGTGATCCGCGAACTGCTGCGCAGCACGGAGTTTGTGGACGGGCTGACCGGTGAGGGCTGGCAGCTGTGGATTGACCAGCTGACCGGACTGACAAACCTGACGGTGGACAAAGTGACTGCCCGGCAAAGCCTGGTGGCGCTGGAACTGCTGATCGAGAAGGTGCGCAGCGTGTGCGGCCAGCTGGTGGTGTCCGCTGCCAACGGCAAGATCAAGGACGTGGTGAAGCAGGGCGACAACTACCGCATCGTGTTTGAGCAGGAATCGGGCTTTGTGGCCCATGACCTGATGCGCTGTGCGGTTACGGGTGGTAAGAAACTAAAAGCATACTGGGTGGAGGTGGCTTCGGTGATAGCCGGCGGTGTGCTGGTCCCGGTAAGCGAGTTTGGCGGGGTGAAGCCGGAGGCAGGCGATGAGTGCGTACTGATGGGCAACACCGAAAACCCGCTCCGGCAGAACCTTATATCCATTGCGGCCACGGAGGACGGGCAGCCCCGTATCGACATTCTGGACGGTGTGAAGGCCAAGAACTTCAACGGCTGCCTTCGTTGCCGGCTGGGTAAGCTGGACGGCATCAGGAGCAGCGCTTTCCCGGCAGACAAACAGCCGAAAGGAAACGGCCTGTATGCCGACAACGTGTGGCTGAAGGGTACGTTCGTGTTGATGACGGGCGAGGACATCCTGACGCGGTTTGAGATAACCGAGGGGAAAATCCATTCAGCCGTGGAAAGCTTGCGCAAGGAAATACGCGAAGAACAGAGTTATCTGGACAACAGCAGTTTTGCCGACGGCATGGACAAATGGAAGACGGGCAGCAAGGCTACGCTGTTCACCCTGGGCGGACGCTGGATCTGGGCGAACGGCGGTCCTTACGGTACGAAGCCGGACGGCCATGCCGAGATACGGACCGACGGCAAGGTGCCTTATGCCTATATCCGGAACAGCTATATCATGCAGAAACTGGAGGACTTCCGGCTGGTACCGGAGTACCGGCAGACGAACAGCCAGGGCGAACGGGTGCCCGGCGTGGTGTATCTGTCGTTCAGCTACCGGGTTATCAAGGCCGGAAGGTTGAAAATAGAATTTGTGAACGCTGATAAGACCGGGTTTGAGAACTTCAACATGTTCGGCCATGAAGAGGACCTGCCCGTTGGCGGTGAGAAGATGTTCACGTTGGACGGACTTTGGAACGGCACTGGCGACTTCAAGCTGTCGTTTACGGGCGTGATTTACATTTCGCTGCTGGTGTTCAGCACCAACAAGGCGGACGCACTGGCCTATAAGTACCGTACACTGTTCGAACAGAGCGACCGGCTGGTAAAGATTTCAGCGGCGGTCTTCGACAAGGACGGTAATGCGCTGAAAGAGACCGGGCTTGTCATAAAGCCTGAAGGTTCCGGTCTGTATGCGCAGGACAATACAGGAAAGATTGCCCTTATCGGGGTGAGCGTGGAGGAAGAGGACGAGTACGGAAATACCGTGAGCAAAATCAAGCTGACAGCCGACCATATACAGCTGGAGGGACTGGTAACGGCCAACGGCAACTTCAAGATACTGGAAGACGGCAGCATTGAAACGACCAACGGTAAGTTTACCGGAGAGATAGACAGCAGCAAAGGGAAAATCGGCGGCTTTGAGATAGGGAACGGCCGTATCGGTTCTGTGGCCGACTCTCACGGGAGCGGTGGCGGTCTTGCCATTTATGATGATTTTTTCCGTGTCGGTGGCAGCAAAGGATATGTGATGTTCGGTGATGATGTGATACCGTCTTCTGCAGGAGGAGCTTTTACCGCTGTCGGTCGTATCGTGAACTCAGCCCCCAATATATACGGGAATTACGGCTTCGACCAAGCGAACTATGGATTGTTTATAGATGTTACCGGCGGTACGAAGAACTACGGTATCAGCAGCAATGCGGCATTACTTGCCCCGGCGTTTATCAATACGAAAGCCAAGCTGCTTACCTTCGGAAGTGGAAACTACACGGTGGATTTCTCACAACACAATATCATTTTGATGTATTACAATGAACCCAACTACAGTAAGGTAGAGGTTACGCTGCCGTCGGAAAGTTCTGTGGCATACAAGTTCGGCATGAGTTACTTGCCTACCGATTTTGCAGCCATTGTCACGTTCAGGGTCAGACCCGGTTCAAAGAATATCATACTAAAAGGTATCTATAACCACAATGAAGATTTGCAAAACTACGAGATGGCATCCGGGGACTCCGTAACGGTACTTATTACAAAAGCGGACGGATTCCGTTACCAGATATTGAATCATTCATCCTAAAAAACAGATATATATGAAAAAGTTAGATTTCAGGAATTTCAGCGTTCCCACCGGAATAACCCGTCAGACGAGGGAGGTTTTCGATGCACGTGAGCAGATAGCCGATTTGCTGTATACGCGTGTCAGTGGCATCAAGGCCCATCGGCTTGCGTTCAAGATTTTCGAGAGTACCGGCGAGACCGAGTTCAGCGATGAGGAAACCGGGATGATACACATGGCGGTGGAACGCTATTGTCTTCCCAATGTGATAGATGCCCTGAACGAAATCCTGGGCGGGTCAGAAACCGATAAAAACGAATGAGTATGGCAGAAATGACGCAAGAAGAAATGGTTCAGGAAGTGCTGGACCGTGTACTCCAGAGTTCTACCGGCGTGGAGAACTTGGAGACCGTCACCTCGCTGAGCGGTGTGAAATCACTGCCCGGGGAGAAGGACGGCAAGATGGTGAACGTCCCCCTGGAACTGATAGGGAAGCCTGCGAGCGATGCCGCCGCCCGTGCCGAGGCTGCCGCCAAGAAAGCGGAAGGAGCCGTAGCCGGACTGGAGGAAAAGACCCAGGCCGCCACGGAAGCGGCCACCAAGGCCAACGAAGCGGCAGCCAAGGCAGAAAACGCCGCTGCCAAGGTGGAACAGACTACGGCAGCAGCCATCGGCGGGGCTACCGCACGCTTTTCCTCATGGATGGAAACAGGCAACGTTTTACCTGACAAGAGTACCAAACCGGGCGGCAGCGTAGTGTATGTAGCGGATGCCGGGAAGTTCGCCTACCACATGGACTCCACCCTGTACGGGGACTGGGATGTGGCGGGTGTGCCTCCTGCCGGCATATTCATGAATGCGGACCGGACAGCCATCCTGCCGGACAAGCTCTACCTGCTGGGTGATGCCGTATATACCGGAACAGGCGGCAGCCTGAGACTGCTGGCCTACCGGCATGAGGTGATGAGCGGGGAAGCTTACGAGGCGCTGCAGGACAAGGATGCGAATACGCTGTATCTGATTTATGAGGAGGATTGACGATGATAACCATAGGCGGTAAGGAAATAACGGCTGCGTATGTGGGGAAACGTGCCCTGTCGGCAGTCTATGCCGGGGCAAGACTGGTGTGGTCTGCGATAAGCAGCTGTTTCGGACTTGGATACTGGAAAGGCGACGAGCCGTGGAACGGATCGGACGCATGGAACGGTAGCAGTAAAACTGATAAATGAATGATTATTATAAAAGGACAGTATTATGGCAAAAAGGAAAATAAGCGGAATCATCAACGCGACTGAACATCCGATGAATCTTGAAACACCATGGAATCAGAAACAGCCGGACGGCACCTATCATGCCTATGCAGGCGATGACATCGAAGCGTTCCTGAAGAAGGAACTGTCAAACCGTACCCCTACCGAGGAACTGGTGAGCGACGAGACGAAACCTCCTACATCCGGAACGGTGTTCGATGCGATGGTGGGTACGGTGACGGACGTGGATGTGCAGGACAGCGAGGACGGCACCCAGTACGTGATGACCGTCAAGCAGAAGGACAACCAGGGCGGCGAGAGCTCGAAGGAAGTGCGCTTTTCCAAGTACACGGACGATGACAAGGTGGTGGTGAACATCGACCTGACGGACAGCGGCGGTGCGGGACTTCCCGCCTCGCAGTATCTGGCACTGGGCAGCGGCTTTGTGGTGAAATACTCCGTAGGTGTGGGCACTGCCGGTGGCGGTACGGTGGACGGCTACAGCGACCTGAAAGCCCGTGTAATCGTGAAACGCGGTTCGACCGTCATCAGTGAGTTCCGGGATGCGGAGTTTGTGGGCGTTACAGCCGGACAGAGCTATACCTTTGACGCTTCGCCCTACCTGAAGGATGCCACTGCCTATACCGTACAGGTGGAAGCGCAGGCAACTTACCAGGACGGCACGCTGATGAAGACGGCCACGGCCAAGGTGACCATGGTGGCCATGGAGCTGGAGACCACCTACTCGGCGGGCAACGGGCTGGCCGACGGGGGATATAAAAATGACGTGAACATCCCCTTTACTGCCAAGGGCACGAGCGGTGAGAAGAACATCTACTACCGCGTGAACGGCGGACAGGCCTTTACCCTCGGTCTTTCGGCCGGCAGCGGTGTGCAGCAGAAGAACGTGACCATCCCCCTGACACAGATGCAGGAGGGTACGAACGTGGTGGAAGCCTACGCGCAGCATGAGAACTCCGGTGTGGTGAGCCGGGTGCATTACATTACGCTGCTGAAGGCAGGCGGAGGTGTGACAGCGTATGTCGGCCTGATGTTCAGCCACCGGGCAGCGGGGTTCCAGCGTGACTGGAAACACCCGGTGCTGGAGGCAGAGCAGTTCACGGCATGGAACTTCACGTATGCCGGCTATGACCGCGATGCGTACACGGCCCGTGTGAAAGTGACCGACCGGGGCAGCGTGGTGAAGGAAGACCTGCTGCAACGCGGTGAGACCGGCAGCTACGGACGGACGAACGTGAACGTGGAACCGTTGGACTACCGTGTGTCATGCGGCGATGCCGTGCTTGAGGTGCAGGTGAACACCACATCGCACCCGGACATTGAAGCCACGCTGGCACCGGATGCCGTGTGTACGTTTGACGCCTTCGGGCGAAGCAACACGGAAAACAACCCGGCAAGCTGGGTGAGCGGTGACAAGCGTATGGAGTTCCGGGACGTGCTGTGGAGCGTGAACGAATATGGTGCCGGTAGCGGCTGGCACAAGGACCGCCTGCTGCTGGCCGGTGGTGCAGGTATGACCCTGACCGCTGACGGCGGTTACCGCCCCTTCAACGAGGCGGACAAGCCCGAGGGATTTGCCATCCGTGACGTGGGCATGACGCTGGAGATAGAATACAGCACGGCCAACGTGACGGATACGGATGCCGAGCTGATCACCTGCCTGGGGCAGCTGGACAACGGCAACCGGTACGGGCTGATTGTGACTCCGGAAGAGGCCAAGTTCCTGACCGGTGTGGTGACCGAGGCGATGGATGCCGGACAGGTGCTGCGCTATGAAGACTCGGTGGGTACCAAGTTCCAGCCGGGTACGAATATCCGCATTACCTACGTGTTCTATCCGAACGTGCAGACCAACGAACAGCGCACGCTGATCGGTTTCTATGTGAACGGTGAAGAGTCGGCTGCTTCCAAGTGGCTCGACAAGGTGAATTTTGACATTCAGAGCCAGCTGGAATTTAAGTCGGCAGGTGCCGACCTGAACGTGAAGAGCGTGCGCATCTATAACAAGGCGCTGACCTCGGACGAGGTGCTGAACAACTACATCGTGGACCGCAACCACCTGGAGGATGCCGACGGGGAACCGGGCGTGCGCTCACTGGATGAGGACAACCGCGTGCTGAATGAAGGAGATACGGTGAGCATGGAGAAGCTGATGGGGCTGATGAAGAAGCGCCGGAACTCGATCCTGGTACTGATAGGCACGGGCAGCGTGGGCAGTGAGGTTCCGAGCGAGAGCGACACGCTGAACGTGGTGGATGCACTGGCCCAGCTGAACGACAAGAAGGCCAACAAACTGGTAAGGGAGGTCCGTTTCTATAACGGAGAGGACAGGACGCTTGACTTTATCCTTACCAACGTATATGTCCGTATTCAGGGTACTTCTTCCGTGAACTATGCCAGAAAGAACTTCCGTTTCTACTTCCAGAAGACGGCAAGCGGCTGGACGGTTACATTGAGCTACGGGGAGATTGACGGAAACGGCAGGCAGAAGAATCCGGTGGTAACTACCGGCAAAAAAAATCTCTTCAAGTTACGCAGGAACTCGGTAGGCGCGAAGCTGGCATGTTCCAAATGCGACTTCTCGGACTCGTCCATGACCACCAATACCGGAGGTGCGAAGCTTATCAATGACGGACTGAAAGAGATGGGGCTGCTTACGCCTGCCCAGCGTTACGCCAAAGACCATGGGCTGGAGGACGATTACCGTTCGGCCATCGACGGCCTGCCGTGCGACCTGTTCGTAGCGAAGAGTGCCGACGAAGACCTGACCTATTACGGCCAGTACAACATGAACAACGAGAAGAGCGACAGCTACCCCATCTTCGGGCAGGATGAGACCATCGGCGGCGAGAAATGGGGCGAGGGCGACACGCTGAACTACCTGGAAGCCGACGAGGAAGGACACAAGCAGTACCTGCCCGTCTGCTTCGAGACGCTGAACAACTCCAATCCGCTGTGCCTGTTCCACTGGTTGCCGAGTACCGAACCGGAGCATAAGGATTTCATGGACTACAACTTTGACGGAGGACTGGAATTTAATCATCCGAAAGATACCTTCTGGTCGGACGGAGGCGGTGACGCGGAGGAAGAACCGAACCTGAAAGACCACCTCGGTACCGGTGACAAGTACGACAAGATGTACAAGGCCACCGACCGCATGATGAGTTTCGTCTACCGGTGCGTAAAGGAAACGCCTGCGGGCAGGAACATGGTTTACAGCACGGAATCCCATTCGTTCGAGGGGGTGGACTATGAGGACGACGGCGACAAGTTCCCTACCGCCAAGTGGCAGAGCGATACGTTCAGGAAAGAGGCATCGAAGTATTTCGACCTTCCCCACCTGATTGCCTACTATCTGTACGTGCAGTTCAACCTCGGCGTGGACCAGCTTGCGAAGAACATGCTTATCCGCACATGGGACGGTGTGAAATGGTTGATTGACTATTATGACGGCGACTGCCAGCTCGGTTCTGACAACAAGTCGTTCCTGACTGGGAAGTATGACGACAACCGCCAGACGAAGCGCGACGGGGCTTATGTGATGCAGGGTCATAACTCGTGGCTGTGGAACCTCATCGTGGCCAATTGCTGGGACATGATTGTGGAGATTATGGTGAGCGGATGGAACGGGGGCGCAAGCTTCATGAGTGCTTTCAGTATCCAGAAAGCCATAGACCATTTCGATACCGAACAGATGAAGAAGTGGTGCTCGCGCCTCTATAACAAGTCCGGCATCTTCAAATACATCTATCCGTTCCTGAACGAAATGCCGGTGGGTGCGGACGGAGCCAAACAGACCTATCCGCAAATCTACGGTCTGAAGGGTTCGTTGAAAGCACACCGAAACTACTTCATCCAACGCCGGTATGACCTGAAGCAGGTGGAGTACGGCTATGTATCCACGCTGGGTGCCCAGTTCTACCAGAGTACGGCATCGCTGGACAAGGCCTACACGCTGAAACCGATGCAGTACCGTCTGACCATTCCGTACCGTGTGCAGCTTTCCACCAGCAACGGCGTGCAGGCCGACAGCGGCGTGGTGGATGCGGACGTGCTCCACTCGTTGCAGCTGACCCGTGCCTTCGGTGAAAATGACCCGTTGAAGATCATCGGTGCGGCGAAAGTCAAGGAACTGGTTTGGCATGAGGATGCGTTCGCAATCGGCTTCAACTTCGGTCTGCTGACCTCACTGGTAAAACTCGACATGAGCGTGGAGAAAGCCAGCGGTTACCGGAACGGCTCGTTCATGGCTTCGACGAACGGCATGCTGCTTCTGGAAGAAGTGAACATGCGGAACAACCGGCTGGCCCGGAACGGGGACAACGGCAATGTGGCTACTTTGGACTTGAGCTGGCAGGGCCGCCTGAAGAAACTGGACGTGAGGGGTACGGGGCTGACCCGTGTGAAACTGGCCACCGGTGCGCCCGTTGTGCAGTTATGCCTGCCGGACACGATTGAGGAACTGTTCCTGGAATATCTGACCAAGCTGTCCGACAGTGGCCTGATACTGGAAGGCATCAATAATGTGCGGGGCTACCGCTACACCAACTGCCCCGGCATCGACGGGTTCGCTATGCTGGAACGCCTTCACCAGGCCAGACTGAACGGCAGCGGCAAGCTGGAACGCTTCGTGCTGGAGATAGACCGGGAAGACGACGGAACCCTGCTGAAGAAGTATTACGACTACGGAACGTATACGCAGACGGGTGCCGTGGATGACCGGCATTCGGGACTGAGGGGCAAGCTGACCCTGACGAAGTATCTGGCTGATGAGGAACTGGAGAAGTATGCCGCCCGTTATCCGGAACTGACCATCAAGCAGCCGCCCTATACGATGATTGAGTTTGACGACAGTGTGGCCGACGATGCCAATGTTTCGAACCTGGACAACAAGACGGGGTACAAATTCGGCAATACGTACAAAATGAGCGGGCATGTGAATGCCATCCTGTCCAAGCGCCACCGCGTATTGGCCAAGGTGACCAGGATGCCCACGAGCCGGAAGGTGGAGATAGCCGGGCAGCAGGTGGAAGTGAACAACCCGGACGGGGAGATGACCTATTTCCCCCTGCATGACGAAAGCTCGAACTTCTATGCCGATGCGGAGGATATGAACGATTGCACGGTGGCGAAGCTGGACGGCAGCGAGGGAGACTGGATGATGTATGAGCCGTTTTACTGGAGCAAAGGCATCAACGATTATTTGAACAACAAGAAGTACGCCTGCTACAGCAGTTATCCGGAGGACGAAATGCCCCCGATTCCGGACGCGACGGTACTGACACTGGATGCCATCAAGGAGATACAGGGCGGCTGGCTGGGTGAACGCAAGATTATGAGCGGCAAGCCCACGCTGATGGAATCCTATACGACGGACAAGGCTTATTCCGTGTGCAAAGTGGACGTGTCGGGTTACAGACGTGTCCGCTTCCCGAGCGTTCCAGGAACAGGGCTTATCGGCAGTGTGTTTGCTGATGCGGAGGGAAACATCCTGAAGAGTATTGTGGTGCCGACCATCGGCTTGAAATTTGAAGCCGGCATGTATCTGATAGCAGACGTTCCGGAACGTGCTACAGCCCTGCATTTCTCCATTCTGAACACGGCAGAGTTTGACTGCGTGGTGCTGAGCAACAGCGACAAGATAGAGGACATGGAACCGGATTGGGTGGCCAATGAGGAACATCTGTGTGCCGTTGTGGGCAGTTCTGTAGTGGGCAGCAAGTTGCGTGCCTGCATAACCGGAGCTTCGACCACGGCAAGCATGACATGGACGGACTTCCACTATTACAGCCAGCAGCGTGGCATGCAGCAGATAGATGCCCTGATGCACAGCCGCATCGCGAACCTGAGCTATGCAAAGTACGGGCGTAGGGACATGCAGGAACAATGCGGTGCCGGTCAGCATAACAATAACCGGACAACGGGTGGAACGGCCGACCATGGAATGACAGATACCATCGGCTATGACGAAGCGTATGTCATCAACAACAAAATCACGAATTCGCTGATTGACGGCTTGGTGCATCAGTATGCCTGGTATAAGAGCCGGGACGAATACGGACAGGCGACCGTGGTGCAGGTGAACAATATCTGCTGCCTGGGCTACGAGGACATCTACGGCAACAAGTATGACATGATGGACGGCGTGGATCTGCCGAATGACAGCGGCAACCAGGGCAAATGGCGCATTTGGATGCCTGACGGCAGTATCCGTATGGTACAGGGCAAGAAGGACAGCGGTCAGTGGATTACAGGCGTGGCGCACGGCAAGTATATGGACATGGTTCCGGTAGGTAATTTGAACGGATCATCTTCCACCTACTATACCGACATGTACTGGATAAGCACCGCTACAGTCCGTGTGGTCTATCGCGGGTACAACTATGCGAATGCGTATGGCGGTGTGTCGAATGCGAATGCGAGTAACGATGCTTCGAATACGAATGCGTATGTCGGCTCGCGTCTGGCCTTCCGCGGCAAAATCGTCCGGGCGCAAAGCGTGGCAGCGTACAAGGCGATACGCGAGGTGGCGTAAGCGCAAAGCGCCAAAGCGTGGAGCGAAGCGACTAAAACGAAAGAACGGGATTCGGATGGTTTCCGAATTCCATTTAAAAGGTATTCAAATACCGGCGAAGCCGGTCGAAAAAATAGAATTTTGAGGTATATGAAAAAGATTATCGCATTTTTAAAAATGAGTAACCGTTACAAGCATCTTATCGGTGGTTTGATGGTAGGTCTATTGGGATTTACTCCTTGGACGGCCTTTTATGCTGCGGCCATTGCAGCTTCCTGTCTGGAACTGAAAGATACTCTTCGGGGAAGTCCTTGGGACTGGATTGATTGGGGGCTCACCGTCGCGGGTGGCAGTATATCCGTTTTATTTTGGATGATAGTGTAATTCGTTTATCTGTTTTGCCTGTTAAATCAGTAACTTTGCAAGCGGTAGAGTTCCCCAATAGTCCGTGTGGTCTATCGCGGGTACAACAATGCGAATGCGAATGGCGGTGTGTCGAATGCGAATGCGAATAACGATGCTTCGAATACGAATGCGAATGTCGGCTCGCGTCTGGAAATCTAACAAATCGGCGTACAGCAGCGGGGACGTGTCCCCGAAGCGGTGCCGAGGGGAGCAAGCCACAGCAACAGCACCAGAAAAGGTGGAAAGCTGAAAAATCACGCGTCGGGTGGAGTTTGGTAGGCTGTTATCAGTTCGAAGAAGTCAGACCCGGGGAAAGGAAGGCCCTCATCTTCCATGTTTATTAACCAATAGCTTATGCGCAGGGAAGGATATATTATCGAGGAAATCATCGAATACTCCAATATGTCGGAGGCATTCGATTCGGTACTTCGCGGAACCGATCGTAAGAGGTCAAGGCAGGGACGATTCCTGCTTGCCCATAGGGAGAAGATTATCACCGAACTGACGGCTTCCATTGCGGACGGCTCATTCCGGCTGGGCGGCTACCATGAGAGGGAAATTGAAGAATACGGTAAAAAACGTATTTTGCAGATCCTGTCCATGAAAGACCGCATCGCTGTGTTTGCCATCATGAATGTGGTGGACCGCCACCTGCAAAAACGTTATATCCGGACAACTGGTGCAAGCATCAAAAGGCGCGGTACTCATGACCTGATGAACTGCATACGTACCGATTTGCAAAAAAATCCGGAAGGCACGCTTTACGCATACAAATTTGACATCCGGAGGTTTTATGACAATGCGCGGCAGGACTTTGTTATGTGGTGCTTCCGGAGGGTGTTCAAGGACAAAAGGCTGTTGGTCTTGTTGGAGCGGTTTGTTAAGCTGCTGCCGGAAGGTATCAGTTTCGGACTGCGCAGTTCACAAGGGGCAGGAAATCTGCTTCTGTCTGTATTTTTAGACCACTATCTGAAGGATAAGTACGGGGTTCGTTATTACTATCGCTATTGCGATGACGGACTGGTACTCGGTAAAACGAAAGCGGAATTGTGGAAGATTCGTGATGCTGTTCACGGGCAAATGGGAAAAATAGACTTGGAAATAAAGCCGAATGAACGGGTGTTCCCTGTGGAAGAAGGCATTGATTTCCTTGGCTATGTTATCCGTCCCGACTATGTAAGATTGCGGAAACGCATCAAACAGAAGTTTGCCCGGAAAATGCACGAGGTAAAATCGAGAAAAAGACGGCGGGAACTGATTGCCAGTTTCTACGGCATGACGAAGCACGCCGACTGTAATAAGTTGTTTAAAAAATTAACAGGCAAAGAAATGAGAAGTTTTAAAGACTTGAATGTCGCTTACAAGCCGGAAGACGGTAAAAAGCGATTCCCCGGAGTGGTGGTAAGCATCCGGGAACTGGTAAACTTACCCATTGTAGTGAAGGACTTTGAGACCGGTATCAAAACCGAGCAGGGAGAAGACCGCTGTATTGTGGCCATCGAAGTGAACGGCGAGGCAAAGAAGTTCTTCACCAACAGCGAGGAAATGAAGAATATTCTCGCACAAATAAAGGAAATGCCGGATGGTTTCCCGTTTGAAACGACCATCAAGACAGAGACATTCGGCAAAGGTAGAACCAAATACGTGTTTACATGAGAAGAGTTGAAGGAAGTTCCGGGGTTTCGCTGATGGAATGCACGAACCCGGTTAAAGACAAATGGCGCATCCGATGGGATGTGCAGGAAAAAGAGAACGGCTCTGCCTCCTACATGGAAGAGGAGTTCGGGCATAAGCCTACTGATGAGGAAATCCACACATTGGTTATGTCCTGGTATAACAGCCAGACTGATGCGGCTATCCTATCCGGATTCGCCTATAATGGTGCCCATGTATGGCTTTCTGTGGAGAACCAGTACAACTATAAGGCAGCATACGATTTGGCCGTTCAGACGGGCGGAGAAACCCTGCCAGTGACGTTTAAGTTTGGTTCGGATGAACAACCGGAATACCATACTTTTACTCAGTTAGAAGAACTGAAAGATTTCTATACAAAAGCAGTAGGATTCATTCAGACAGTTCTGGCTGAAGGCTGGGAAAAAAAGGACAAGTTCAATTTGGAATTATATCGGATTGAGTGATTGACAATCCCTTCGGGGGAGGGATAAAAAAAGCCCCCGGCCTGTTAATATAGACGCCAATCATTTATTAACACAAAACGCCACGAGAGTGCGCGACCGGGGGCAATGCCCTCTGCCGCACTCTCGTGGCGTTTTTACGCATTAAATAAATGATTGGCATTGCAAAAGTACAAAAATGATTGGATATGACATTGTTTGAAGCACTTAAATTTAACAGAGAACCGCTTGAAATGCTTATAAGTTTGGGCGGCAAGCAGGATGACCTTCGATTCATAGACTTATATACGGAGTATGAGGTCATGAAAAAACAAGGTGAAAAGACCACTTATGCAGTGGCGTTTTTGGCAAATAAATATTCGGTAAGCGAACGTAAGGTGTATGATGTTATCAAACGGTTTGGAAAGCACTGCACGCTCGGTGCAGTGTGATTGATGTGCCGGGGATGCCTTGTGTTGTCCGGTAGAGCTACCTTTGTACAACCAAAAATAAAGCTCATGAATAAGTATTACCAGACATTAGACAAGATACTCCAAACGGGCAAAATCCAGACCAATAGGAAAGGGCGTATCAAGTATCTATTAAACGAAAGGCTCATGCTAACCCCCGCTGATTTACTTGACATATTTGAAAGCCACGGGATAGCCAGGAAAAAGCTGAAAGAGGAATTGAAACTGTTTATGCAAGGAGTCCGGGATGTGGAAAAATACAAAGAGGCAGGGATTACCTGGTGGGATTATTGCGGCCATACCCTTGTAAACAGCTATCCAACTTACTTTGAAAAGCTTCCACCCCTCATAACCAGGATTAACCGGGAAAAGCGCAACAGCAAGAATTATGTCCTGTTTCTTGGAGAAACCGGGGTGGAAAGCAACCAGGCACCCTGCCTGAGTCTTGTGCAGTTCCAAATTGATGAGGGAGAATTGGTGCTATCTGCATATCAGCGTAGTTCTGATGCGAACCTTGGGCTTCCGGCTGATATTTATCATCTTTATCTGATGGCAAGGCAGGTGGAGCTTCCCCTGAAGTCCATAACCCTTGACCTTGGAAATGTGCATATATATGAAAATAACATTGACCGGACTCTGGAACTGTTATCCGGAGTTGAAAACATTAAATTTGACTTGAACGTATGAAGAATATGAATTTATCTGCACCACTGCCATTTGTAGGCCAAAAAAGAATGTTTGCTAAAGAGTTTATTAAAGTTTTGGAACAGTTCCCTGAAGATACCGTGTTTGTGGACTTGTTTGGCGGTTCCGGACTTCTTTCGCATATAGCCAAAAGAAGCAAGCCCGATGCTACTGTTGTCTACAATGACTTCGACAACTACCGGTTCAGACTGAAAAATATCCCACAGACAAATAAACTGCTTGCCGATATTAGGGAGCTGGTGGGTAATTCGATACCCAAACATAAACCAATTAAAGGGGAACTTAGAGAACGCATTTTTAAACGTATCGAGGAAGAAGAACTAAATGTTGGGTACGTGGATTTTATAACCTTATCATCCTCACTTATGTTCTCCATGAAGTATAAATTGTCTGTAGCCGAAATGCGCAAGGAAGTCCTTTATAACAACATTCGCAAGACCGGTTATCCGGAGTCTTCTGACTACTTAAAAGGGCTTGAAATTGTATCATGCGACTACAAAGCAGTATTCAACCAATATAAGGATGTTCCCGGAGTCGTCTTTTTAATTGATCCGCCTTATCTTTCCACTGATGTTGGTACGTACAATATGTATTGGCGCTTGTCTGATTATTTGGATGTTTTAAAGATACTCGAAAAGCATTCCTTCGTTTATTTCACATCCAATAAATCCTCCATACTTGAACTGTGTGAATGGATTGGAGCAAACAAAACCATTGGCAATCCTTTTGAGGGTTGTACAAAAAAGGAATTCAATGCCCACATGAATTATTCTGCCGAATATACAGACATGATGCTGTATAAGAAACAGGAAAAATTAGTTCATAAAACAGCTGCTTAGCACTGAACAAAGATACAATTTTTCAAGCAGAAGGCCAAACTTTTGAGCCTTATTTTAATGCCGTTATAAAGCCATTTTTTATGAAATTATAAAGCCGAAACAGAGGTCATTACAAAACTTTTGTTTCGGCTTTTTGAGTGTTGCGCGCTTTCCTTTTTTGAACGCTTCGTTTTGTCCTTTTCCCTGAAAATCGAACGCTTCGTTTCGGATTCTGCGGAAATTTGGATTTGCGGATTATACAAGTGCAACTCCTCTTGATGCTTGAATGCAAAAGCAGAGTCGATAAGCATAACGTGTATGCCCGATTCCACAAGTATTCTACTTTCTACCGATTGATTTATTTGTGCGTTGAAAACGTAGTGCCCATCTACTTTTTTCAATTTAAATACGTCAGCATTATTCTGTTGTGCAAACGCAAGGTTGCATTCTGCTATGATAAAAACGATAAGGCTCAATATTGTTCTCATATTACTCATGATAGAAGATTTATGTGTTAGTTTGGTTGCAAATATATTAAAAATCGTTTTCGCAATGCTGAGTGCTTGTTCCTTTTTCTATGACCTGTTTCGCTTAGGTCAGTCATAATAAATCGGATATATAACATCCACATCGCCCAACAACCGGAGCGATGGGAATGTCTCTTTAAATACATCCCTTACTAGAGGGAACTTCATAATGATATATATCTCGGCGGACAGCCATTTTGATGCTTCGCGCCAACGCCTTGAAGATGCCTTCTATCTTATGATGTTCGTTCTGACCCTCGGCTTTGATGTTTAGGTTAATGCGAGCGGAGTCGCTGAGCGACTTGAAGAAGTGAAGGAACATTTCGGTGGGCATGTCGCCTATCTTTTCGCGGTGAAACTCAGCGTCCCATACCAGCCAGGCACGACCGCCGAAGTCGAGGGCTACTTGGCATAGACAGTCGTCCATAGGGAGGCAGAAGCCGTAGCGTTCTATTCCTCTCTTGCTGCCTAGGGCTTGGTAGATGCATTCTCCAAGTGCTATGGCGGTATCTTCTATGGTGTGGTGTTCGTCAACTTCCAAGTCGCCTTTTACGGTGATGTCGAGGTCGATGCCGCCGTGCTTGCCTATCTGCTCCAGCATGTGGTCGAAGAATCCCAGTCCTGTGCTGATGTGGCAAGTGCCGTTGCCGTCCAAGTTCAGGCGGATGCGTATATCAGTCTCTTTGGTAGTGCGTTGCACTTCGGCTGTGCGCTCTCCGGCAAACAGAAACTCGGCTACGCGGTCCCAGTCGGTAGTGGCAAGTACGCATACATCTTCAAGGTTCTTTTCCTTCAGACACTCTTTGTCATCTTGCAGCAAGATGGCTTTACATCCCAAGTTTTTTGCCAATTCTACATCCGTAGCACGGTCGCCTATCACGAAACTTCCTGCCAAGTCATAATCGTCATTGTTGAGATAGCGAGTCAGCATTCCGGTGCGAGGCTTGCGTGTGGGGGCGTTGTCCTCAGGGAAGCTGCGGTCTATGAAAATCTCGTCGAATGTCACTCCCTCATTACGCAGGGTGTTCAGCACCAGATTATGCACGGGCCAAAACGTGTCTTCGGGGAAAGACGGAGTGCCCAAGCCGTCTTGATTTGTTACCATGGCGAACTCGAAGTCGAGTTTCTGACGGATGAAATAAAGGTTACGTATCGCTTTAGGATAAAACTCCAACTTCTCGAAAGCGTCGAGCTGATAGTCTACTGGCGGCTCTATCACGATTGTTCCATCGCGGTCTATGAATAATACTTTTTTCTTCATGGTTACGCCTCCTTATATTCATTCAGCGCCTCTATCAGCATATCGTTTTCGGGGCGTGTTCCTATGGTTATGCGAAGGCAGTCCTTGCATAACGTCACGTTGGTGCGGTTTCGTACTATGATTCCCTTGTCTACCAAATAGTCGTATATCTTACGTGCGTCGGTCACCTTAGCCAAGAAGAAGTTGGCGTCGGTAGGGTAGATGTGCTTGCATACAGCCAACTTGCCGAACACCTCAATCAATCGTGTTCTTTCTTCGAGCAGCGAGTTTACCCATCGCTTTACTTCGTAGTGCTTCTGAATAATCTTCAATGCTTCTTCTTGAGTAAGTCGATTCACGTTATAGGGATATTTCACCTTATTAAATATGCTGATGATGTCTGCGCTGGCAAATGCCATACCCAAGCGGATAGCTGCGCATCCCCATGCCTTACTGAATGTGTTGAGGATAATCATGTTGGGGTGTTGGTCGAGTTCCAAGCGGAAGGGCTTTTCGGACGAGAAGTCGGAATATGCCTCGTCTATCACTACCAATCCGTCGAAGCTAGAAAGAACTTTCAGTATTTCTGAGCGGTTCAGGCTGTTTCCGGAAGGGTTGTTGGGACTGCATATCCATATTACCTTAGTATTAGCGTCGCATGCGGCAAGCAACTTATCGGCAGATAGCTGAAAGTTGGCATCGAGCTGTACGGGACGATACTCTACATCGTTGATGTCGGCGCATACCTTATACATGCCGTAAGTAGGTTCTATAGCCACCACGTTGTCGGTCTGCGGACGAGTAAAGCAGCGGTAAATCAAGTCGATAGCCTCATCGCTACCGTTGCCCAAGAAAACCTGACCGGGCTTAACGCCCTTTATGGGAGCGATAAGATTCTTCAGTTCACGCTGCAGCGGGTCGGGGTAGCGGTTGTTGGGCGTATTATATGGATTTTCATTGGCATCCAAGAACACTGAGGCTTCTTTTCCGCTGTACTCATCGCGTGCCGACGAGTAAGGCTTCAATGCCCAGATGTTGGGACGTGTCAATTCTTGTAAAGACTTCATGATGTTTGCGTTTTTATTTATTGTTTTCGAGGCGCACTGTCACTGCATTCTTGTGAGCGTCAAGATGCTCGTTGGCTGCCATTACCTGAATGGCGGGACCCAGTGTGGCGATGCCTTCGCGTGTAATTTCCTGGAAAGTGATTTTACGTATAAAGCTGTCGAGACTTACACCGCTATAAGCTTTGGCGTATCCGTTGGTAGGCAGGGTGTGATTGGTGCCCGAAGCATAGTCGCCTGCACTCTCGGGCGAGTACGAACCAAGGAATACAGAACCGGCGTTGATAATCTGCGCCGCCACTTCGTTATAGTCGCGAGTCTCTATGATAAGGTGCTCCGGAGCATATTCGTTGACCATGCAGATGGCTTCTTGCATATCGTTTACCAATATCAGCTTACTCGATTCGAGCGAGCGCGAAGCCAACTCTTTACGCGGAAGGGCTGCCAATTGTTTCTCAACCTCTGCAGTCACGGCATCGAGCAGAGTCTCGGATGTAGTTATAAGCATAGCCTGACTGTCGGCACCATGTTCGGCTTGCGATAGAAGGTCGGCTGCTACATATACAGGGTTGGCACTGTCGTCGGCTAACACTGCCACTTCCGACGGTCCGGCAGGCATATCAATAGCCACATCGCGCAGCGAAACCTGCTGCTTGGCTACGGTAACGAACTGATTGCCCGGTCCGAATATCTTATATACCTTGGGGATGCTGGTAGTGCCATACGCCATAGCTCCGATGGCCTGCACGCCTCCGGCTTTGAATACCTTGTTTACTCCGGCGGCACGTGCAGCGTAAAGCACTGCGGGGTGTACCTTTCCCTCACGGTTGGGAGGTGTGCAAAGCACTATCTCCTTACATCCGGCTATCTGTGCAGGGGTGGCAAGCATCAGCACTGTAGAGAATAAAGGAGCTGTTCCGCCGGGAACGTATAAGCCCACTTTCTCTATGGCTACTGCTTTCTGCCAACAAGTAACTCCCGGCAGGGTCTGTATCTTCTTGCCTTCGAACTTCTGTGCGGCGTGGAATGTGCGGATGTTGTTCAACGCAAGCATGATTGCCGCTTTCAGTTCTATGCCTACCTCTTTTTCGGCTTCTTCAAACTCCTCTTCGGTTACGCGCAATGAGTCGAGTTGCACGTGGTCGAACTTCTCTTCATATTCTTTTACTGCCTTATCGCCTTCGGTACGCACCTTGTCGAGAATCTCTCTCACGGTGTCTTGCAGCGAATCAGTCTTTAGGGCGGAGCGTTTCAGTATGAAAGCCCAGTCGCTACGGTTGGGATAACGTATAATATTCATAAAAGCATTCGGTAGTTAGAAGATTATAGAATCATTTTTTCGATAGGGAGAACCAAGATGCCCTGTGCACCGAGTGCCTTCAGCTTGCCGATGATTTCCCAGAAACGTTTCTCGTCGAGTACGGTGTGTACGCTGCTCCATCCTTCGGTAGCCAGCGGCATGATGGTAGGACTCTTTACGCCCGGAAGTACTTCGATTATTTCCTTCAGACGGTCGGTGGGAGCATTCATCAGTACATACTTCTTGTCTTCGGCAGCCTTTACCGCCTCTATGCGGAACAGTAATTCCTGAAGTATCTCTTTCTTTTCGGGCGAGAGGTTCTTATGTCCTATGAGCAGAGCCTCGCTCTTCATTACTATTTCCACCTCCTTAAGATTGTTGCTGATGAGGGTAGAACCGGAGCTAACAATGTCGAATATAGCGTCGCTGAGGCCGATGCCCGGAGCGATTTCTACAGAGCCGGTGATGACGTGAATGCCAGCGTTGATATTATTATTGTTCAAGAATTTGCGTAGAATGGCAGGATAAGAAGTGGCGATTTTCTTTCCGTTGAACCAAGACAAGTCGTTATAGTCTTCTTCTTTGTGAATAGCGAGAGACAATCGGCACTTGCTGAATCCTAAGCGGTAGATTATTTCGGCATCTTCATCTCTTTCTGTGAATTCATTTTCTCCCACTATACCTATGTCGGCAACTCCGCTTGCCACGCTTTGCGGAATATCATCATCGCGAAGGAACAATACTTCTACAGGGAAGTTGGTAGACTGTGTCAACAGAGTTCGTTTAGAGGTAGACAATTTAATGTCGGCTTCGGCCAATAAGTTCATTGTGTCATCGAACAAGCGGCCTTTTGATTGTACTGCAATTCTAAGCATATTCAAAATGTGTATTTTTAATTTGTATTCTTGTTAATGTGTATATAAAAAAAGAGGCTCACCACTACGGCAAGCCTCTTTCGTTATGTCTTATGATATATATCTATATACAACCATCCGGCTACCGTATTGTTACGTTAGTGCAATGATGATGTAGAATATTTATAATCATATTATTCGTTTTGTTATTTTGTTTGTTGCAAAAGTATGTAATGAATTTCTTTATTCCAAATAAATATCAGGAAAACTTTTTGTTTTCTTTCATTTTATTGTTTCTGTAATGTTGATGACGTCATTTTGTCATACCGTATAGGCGGTTATTCGTCTTCTGTCTTACAGTGCTCAAAGTGCATTTCTTGATGCGCCTTTTCGGGCGGGAAAGCGAAGTATGTACATACGGCGTGCGTACATTCCTCTCCGGCTTCATTAAAGAGCGAAGCCTCCACCGTTACAATGTTTCGGCGTTGTTCCGTGATGTGCGCTCTAAGAGTGATGCGCTTGTCGGTAGTGTAGACGGGCTTTTTGTATCGTGTATCCATGCGACTGGTTACACCGGCTGTCTGCAACTTCCGGATAATTACCCATCCGCATATCTCGTCGAGCAGGGTAGCCTGAATACCTCCGTGCAGTGTATTGTGCCATCCTTGAAAACGTCCGTCGGGCTGCCAGTAGCTCACTATGTCGTCACCGTCTTCGTAGAACTCCATCTTTACGCCCCACTCATTATTTGGAGCGCAACCGAAACAGTTGTACCCTTCTGTTCCTATCCAAGGATTGATTATCTTTTTCATGTGGATTAGGTGTTTTTAGAATTCATAATCGCAGCAGGCGCGGTCGACTTTGGCATCTTTCAATATGCTGGCGGCAGCCACGTGAGCCGGGTGTACAGCGTATGCCTTTACGTCGTCCAGACTATCGAATTCACTTTCAAGACAGATGTCCCACGCCTCTGCAGCGTTGATGTTTACTCCTACAAATACTTTGCGTATAAACGGAATGGAAGCTGGCAGTGCTTCGATGGCATTCTTAAAACTGTTGGCTACTTCCGATTTGGCTTCTGCCGTAAGGCTTTCTTTCAGCTTAAATAAAACAATGTGCTTGACCATAGTTGCTTATTTTATATTTTATTGTATATTTGTGCATTTAGCTCATGCTATATAGTGCAAATTAAAACATAAAATTCAAAATATACAAGATGATAATCATAGGAATTGCTGGTGGAACAGGCTCTGGTAAAACCACCGTGGTGCGTAAAATAGTAGAAAGTCTTCCGAAAGATTCTGTAGCGGTTATACCTCAAGATTCGTATTACAACGACCAGTCGGACATGCCGTTAGAGGAACGCAAGAAGACTAATTTCGACCATCCCGATGCGTTCGATTGGACTCTCTTCGGACAACAGATTGCCGAGCTTCGTCATGGAAGAGCCATAGAGCAACCTACGTATTCTTATTTAGTATGTACTCGATTGCCCGAAACCATACACGTAGAACCTAAGGAGGTAATTATAGTAGAAGGTATTATGAGCCTTTACGATAAGGGTCTGCGCGACTTGATGGACCTGAAGGTGTTTGTAGAAACCAGTCCCGACGAACGATTGCTGCGTGTGATAACGCGCGACACTGTAGAGCGCGGACATCCGCTGGAAATGCTTATCGATAAATACCGTAATGTGCTGAAACCTATGCACGACCAATTTATAGAACCTACCAAACAGTTTGCAGATATCATCGTTCCCAACGGTGGAACTAATCAGAAAGCCATCGATATACTTACCACATATATTGAAAAAATGTTAGAACGATGAAACTGTTCCGCTTCTTCTTGGCAATGGTTGTGGCGATGACGCTATTCTCGTCTTGTCACAATGGCAACGGAAACGAGGAAGGCGCTATCGACCTTCCGGCCATACAGCAAAAGGGAGAGCTTACTGTGCTCACCCTGAACTCTTCTACATCTTACTTCAGCTATCGTGGTGAGCCTATGGGCTTTCAGTACGAGTTGGCTCAGCAGTTCGCCGCATCGCTTGGCGTGAAATTGAACATTAAGGTAGTGAAGAATGTAAAGGCCATGACCGATAGCTTGCTTGCCGGGAAGGGCGATCTTATAGCATTTAATCTTACTATCAGCAATGCGCTTAAAGATAGCGTAATTTATTGTGGCGAAGAGAATATCACCCATCAGGTGCTGGTTCAGCGGAAGAGCAAGTCGGCTATTACCGATGTTACCCAACTGATAGGGAAGGAAGTGTATGCTACTCCTGGGGCGCATCTGACCAGATTGCGTAATTTGAATGATGAGTTGGGCGGCGGCATCAACGTGAAAGAGATTTCGGCGGATAGTGTGTCGGTAGAAGAACTTATCTCGTGGGTGGCAGATGGGAAGATTGACTATACCTTGGCAACCGAAGAAGTGGCGAAACTTAACCGTACGTATTATCCCAACTTGAATGTATCGTTGCCTGTCAGCTTTGATCAGCGTTCATCGTGGGCGGTGCGTAGGACTTCGCCATTGCTGGCGCAGGCAGCCGACAAGTGGCACAAGGAAAATATCAATTCGCCGGAATTCAAGATCAGCGCCAAACGTTATTTTGAACTCAACAAGCATCCGCATAGTGCGGCTATACTGTCGATTAAAGACGGAAAGATATCGCATTACGACCATCTGTTCCGTAAGTACGCTCCACGTGTGGGGTGGGACTGGCGTTTGCTTGCTTCGCTATGTTTCGCAGAGTCTAACTTCAACCCCGACGTAGTATCATGGGCAGGAGCCAAGGGACTTATGCAGCTGATGCCTGCCACATGTCGTGCTATGGGTATCCCTATCGGAAAAGAGAAAGACCCAGAAGAAAGTATCCGTGCTGGGGTGGAATACATCGCTCGTCTGCAAAGCATATTTAAGCGTGTGCCCGAGGCGGAAGAACGCACCAAATTCGTGTTGGCTGCATATAATGCCGGGGTGGGGCACATAACAGATGCCATGGCGTTGGCAGAGAAATATGGCAGAAACCGCTATAGATGGGAACATCACGTAGACCATTATGTATTGCTGAAGAGCAATGAGGAATATTATCAAGACCCCGTATGTAAGAATGGATACTTCAGAGGTACGGAGACCTACAACTTTGTGCGCGACGTGCTGCGCAGAGCGGAAATATACAAGAAGAAAATCCGTAAATGACGGTATCGGTCTTTGTTGAAATTCACCTCGGTTACCAAATAGTAGCTACCGCTAAGAAGGTATTCACCGTATAGGTTTATACCCACATTATGGTATATATTTTAGAGCATATTCTAAATGAGATAATACACTATAAACACGTAAATTCATTTGTATTCAGTGTGTTATAAATAAATCTGCCAACTTCCTTAAATCTTAGAACACTTTTTAATGCTTTATTGTTTCTTTTAAGCTATTTTTCGTAAAATTTGGGTATTGTCCCACTTTTTGCTTGTCTCTAATTTTGCACCAGAAAAAATTAAGAGAAAGCAATGAAAGCAAAAAGAAACATTATTCTGACTACGGCTCTCTTTTCGGTAGCAGCCTTGCCAGCGTTGGCAGCAGAACCGGAAACTACAGATAAAGAGGTAGCTGCAGCAGAGGAAGTAAAGGCTGAGGCGCAGCCTAAAATCAAACAAACCAATTATACCGATGATTATGAGAAATTCCGTTTCGGTGGATACGGTGAGATGGTTGCCAGCTTTATGGATTATGGAAAGAACCGTTTTTCGGGTGCGAACTACGGTAATACACGTGAACACAGAAGTACGATAGCTATTCCGCGTTTCGTGTTGGCACTCGATTATAAGTTCAACTCTAAGTGGGTGCTTGGTGCCGAAATAGAATTCGAATCGGGTGGTGTAGGCATAGAACAGGAGATGGAAAGTGCTCCCGGTGGAACAGAAAACATGGAGTATGAGCGCGAGATGGAAAAAGGCGGTGAGGTAGCTCTGGAGCAATTCCACATTACTCGTCTCATTAATCCGGCTTTCAACGTACGTGTAGGTCATATGATTGTGCCTTTGGGACTGACCAACTCTCATCATGAACCAATCAATTTCTTCGGAACTTCTCGTCCGGAAGGCGAAACAACAATATTACCCTCTACTTGGCATGAAACAGGTGTATCGGTGTTCGGTACGTTCGGAAAAGGTTATGCCACCTTCGATTATCAGGCAATGGTGGTTGCCGGATTGAATCCTGACGGTTTCGGTATGCTTAACTGGGTGCAGGGCGGTAAGCAGGGCTTGTTTGAATCGGATAACTTCTCATCGCCGGCTTATGTAGCTCGTCTGGATTATAAAGGTGTGCCGGGACTTCGACTTGGGGCTTCTGCATACTATTGTCATGACGTACTGAAGAATGCCGACAAGAGTTGGAAATACTCTTCAATCAGTCGTTCTGCTCTGAAAATCTTCTCGTTCGACGGTCAGTATAAAAAACCGTACGTTACTGCACGTGCCAATGTTATCTGGGGAAATCTCGACAATGCCTCGGCTATAGGTAATGTGGTTACCGGAAACAAGAGCAACACTAATAGCTATCCCACTGGAGTGCGTCGTCACGTTGCTAAGACAGCCTTGTGCTATGGAGGCGAACTTGGCGTAAACGTAAGCAAGTTCTTCAAGAAAGGCAAGTGCCCTGTAATCTATCCGTTTGTTCGTTACGACTATTATAACCCTCAGCAGAAAGGCGACGATAATCAGACCATGCAGAACATTCTGCAGGTAAGCAAATGGACAGCCGGAGTAAATTGGTACGCTCTACCTAATCTGGTAGTAAAGGCAGATTATACTACACGCCAGATAGGTACTCAGAAAGTATTTGGAACTACTAAGTTCAACAGCGAAAATGAGTTGTCGTTCGGTATCGCTTATATCGGCTGGTTCACAAAAAGATAAATAATATAAAATCAAATAATTAAAAATAGGTATGAAAAAGAATTTTTTATTGGCAGGAAGTTTCTTGATGGGCTTGCTTATGACATTTACATCATGCAGTGACGATAAGGGTGCTACAGAAGAGAAAGTTGCCGCAGGCGAATCATTCACTTGCATCGAACAGATTATCGACGGCTGTTCAGACATCGCTCACGAAGTAGGCGAAAGCAAAATCGGTGACCCGTTGAACCTCTATAACGAAGGAAAGCAGCACGAAGCTCTTCTGGCTGTAGAATCTTGGTACAGCTTCCACTCTCGCGAAGACTATAGCAACAACATTTATTCTATCCGCAATTCTTATTACGGCACATTAGACGGTACTGTATCTCAGAACTCATTGGCTGCATTGATTAGTAAGAACAATTCTTCATTGGATACAAGAGTAAGAGAAGCTATCGACGCCGCTGCAAAAGCTATCTTGAATATTCCTAACCCATTCCGCGATCATATTAACTGCACAGAAGCTAAAACAGCTCAGACTCGTTGCGCTGACCTGGAAGATATTTTGGGCGAACTTAAAACATACATGGAAGGTACAGCAGCCGTTAACCAGGACGAAGTGCTTGCTCCTATCGTAAACAATTACGTTGATAATGTGATATTGCCTACTTACAGAAGTCTGAAAGAACAGAACTCTAAGCTCTATGATTTGGTTTCTACATTCCAGGCAAATCCTACAAATGAAAACTTGAAGGCCGTATCTGATCAGTGGTTGATAGCACGTGCACCATGGGAAACTAGCGAAGCATTCCTTTTCGGTCCTGTAGACGATCAGGGCTTGGATCCTAACATGGACTCTTGGCCTCTTGATGCAGGAGCTATCGCTAACATCTTGAACTCTGGCAACTTTGACAACCTTGACTGGACAGACGATAACACCGACAAAGAAATTGAAGCAAAACAGGGTGTGCGTGGTTTCCATACACTTGAGTTCCTTACATTCTACAACGGTAAGGCTCGTACTCTCAACGATAAGGCTCAGGGCGAAGGCGACGAATACTTGGTTTACAACAGCACTAACGCTAAGAGCTGGGGTAACTACATGAAACAAGTTGCTTATTTGCTGAAGAAAGATGCTTCTAGTCTTTACGACTATTGGACTGTATCTTACAAAGGTGGTGACAGTTTTGCCGCACGCTTCAAATCATTCGATTTCTAAATCGAACGAGAGCTTTTAAGGTAAATATATAAAAGTAAGCTGGAAGAACTCCGGCTTACTTTTAGGCATGTATAGACGTAATATTCGTGCCGTAAATAAAACAATCCTTAAGAAAAGAGAATGATGATTTGTTCAAACATGAAATATATATCTTTAATATGCGCTGCAGCCATACTCGCTTCGTGCGAAAGCGATGACGGGATTGACGTGCAAGACATAAGCATCCCCGGCGGATACGCACTGTCGGCTGGTACTGCTACTGTCTTCACCAAATCTACCTTCGCTTATGATACTGGTTCCGACTGGCTGAGCGGAACTTACGCCAAACGTTTCGATAAAGGCGATAAGATATACAGCGATGTCAACCTGACAAGCGACACAGGATTAGGTCCGGTTTATGCCGGCTATTCGTGCGGTAGTTGTCATCGTAACTCTGGACGTACCAAGCCTAGCACATGGGAAGGCGGATCGGGTACTACAGGATTTTCGTCTATGTTGGTTTATATCACCCGTAAGAACGGTTCGTTCTTTCCCGATTACGGACGTGTGCTACACGACCAAAGTATTGAAGGCGTAAAGCCCGAAGGTAAGCTTAAAGTAACATGGAGCTATGAATCGGGCGAGTTTCCGTTGACTGCCGAAGACCGCGAAGACGGCGTGACCACCCCAGAGAAGTACGAACTTGCATTACCGCATTATCAGGTTACCGAGTGGTATACCGATGGTACTAAGAATTACGGCGAACCGACAGCAGAGGCGGTGAAGCCCGAAGACCTTAACATCTCAGTGCGCATACCATTGCGTCATGTAGGTATGGGGCAACTCATGTCGCTCGACCCTACAGAGATTGAGGCATTAGCAGCCAAGAGTAACTATCCTGAGTATGGCATCAGCGGACGATGCAATTACATTACTGAAAGAGGAGTACTGGGATTAGGTATCTCAGGAAATAAAGCTCAGCACCAGGACTTGACGGTAGAACTTGGATTCTCAAGCGATATGGGAGCTACGAACAGTCGTTACCCAGAAGAAATATGCGAAGGTCAGAGCCAGATGCATGGAGGAAGCATGATGGGACTTTCGTACGATAAGCTTGATGTATCGACCGAAGACATGGAGAATGTAGACCTTTATCTGCAATGCTTGGGTGTGCCTGCCCGTAGACTTGGCAGCACCGGAAAGGATGTGAAATATGGAAACAAGACTATTAAAGAGAGAGAGTTGGTTTCTATAGGCGAGCAGAATTTCTATAAAGCCAAATGTCATCTTTGCCACGTCACCACGCTTCACACTAAGCAGCGCGGATCTACATTACTTAACGGTACTCATATTCCTTGGCTTGGCGGACAGACTATCCATCCTTATTCTGATTTCTTGCTTCACGACATGGGCTCAGAGATTATGGGAAGAGGTCTGAACGACGACTACGTAAGCGGCTTGGCCCGTGGAAACGAGTGGCGTACCACTCCGCTTTGGGGTGTAGGACTGCAGGAGAAAGTCAACGGACATACATACTTCTTGCACGACGGACGTGCCCGCAACTTTGTTGAGGCCATTATGTGGCACGGAGGCGAAGGCGAAGCGTCGAAGAACATCTTCAAGAATATGAGCAAGAAAGACCGTGACGCATTAATCAAGTTTTTACAATCGTTATAACTACAGAACAGCATGAAAAAAATTATAGCATTGGCCGCACTTGCCACTTTACCTCTTGGCATGATGGCCCAGCACGAAGAAGACAGTGAAAATGGGGTAGTGTCATTAGCCGGACGCGAAGGTTTTACTATCCAAAGCAAGAAGGGCGATTTCGTATTCAAACCGTATATGTTGGTGCAGACCAGCGGCAACTTTAACTGGTATGATGACGAGGGCCTCGATAAAGCTTATAATCAAGACAATATCGCCAACTCTGGCTTCGGAATTCCGTATGCCGTACTCGGATTCACCGGAAAAGCTTTCGATAAGGTTTCTTTCAACCTTTCAATCAATGCGGCAAAGAGCGGAGGACAGCTGTTGCAGCAGGCGTGGTTCGACGTTAAGTTTAAAGAGGCAGCTCAGTTACGTGTGGGTAAGTTTAAAACTCCTTTCTCTCATGCTTACCTCACTACACTTGGCGAGACCTTGTTCCCGCAGTTGCCTACATCGCTTACTACGGCAGTCATTATGCCTTATACGCTTAACGCCGTTACGCCCAACATCGGTACTGGTTTCGACTTGGGTGTAGAACTTCACGGATTGGTGAAAGATAAATTCGGTTACGAAATAGGTTTGTTCAACGGAACCGGAGCTGCTGTAAACACAGCGTCTAAAACCATGAGCGACGATTGGCACATCCCCTCACTGCTTTATGCCGGACGCTTTACATACATGCCTTACGGTGTGATGCCTTCTACTCAAGGAAATCCTAATCGTCTTGATGAAAAGAAGATGTTGATTGGTGTATCTGGCTCTATCAATGTAGAGAGCGAGAACGAAAGTACCAACGATACCCGTGTAGGTTTTGAATGGGCGCTTTTATATCATAAATGGTATTTCGCAGCCGAGGCTTACTGGATGAACGTAGGTTTCACCAAGCGTCAGAAGATAAACGAACACTATAACTATGTAGGCGGATACATTCAGGGTGGTTATTTTGTAGCACCTCGCGTACAGTTGGCTGCACGTTATGACATCATGAATCGTAACAGCACCACTAAAGATGGATTGCTTAACATGCCGGCTGTAGGCGTGAACTATTTCTTCAAGGGATGCAACCTCAAGTTGCAGGCTATGTATCAGTATACCGGACGTACCGGACACGCCAACCAGCTAGATCGTGACAACGACAATCTCGGATTGGCTACCCACTCTGCTACCGTTCAGTTGCAATACGCATTCTAAGTCATGTATTTTTCAAACAGTCTTGTTATGAAGAAAATGAAAACAAGTCTTTCAGTATGCTTATGTCTGGGGGCGCTTCTCGCTTCGTGCGATGAAGGACGTATATACGAGGAAGAACTCGTTATCCCTCAAGATGGTCTCACCGTAAACCTGACGGCCTCTGTAGAAGGTATAAGCACATGGCCAAGCGGCTATGAGTTGGCTTTGGCGGGACTTACGTCAGACGATGCGGTGAGCATTTATAAGGTTATCGATGCAGACGGCGATTTATTGCTCGATATGTCGGGCATTACCGATGATATAGAGAAGGTGCAGTTGTGCATTATGGATAGGGCTTCAAGAAAGAGCGTAGTGGCGTATAAGGAAATCGATAAAAACGATTTTAAAACCGAGAACAATGTCATAAAGATGGATGCCGGACAGGTGAACGTAGCTATGTACAACACCATACAAACCTACATCTTCAATGATAAATGCATTTCGTGTCACGGCTCGCAGGGCAGTGCTCCGCGCGGATTGTTCCTTACCTCGGGTAAGAGCTACGGCTGTTTGGTTAATGTAGCCTCTAAGTCGAACCCCGATTATCTGCTGGTTAAGCCGAACAATGCCACAAGTAGTTTTCTTCCGCTTATACTTAGCGAGAACGGACACTTGGGGCACGATCATGTAGACATTCTTGATGCACGAAAAAGTTCCTCGCTGGTAGCTTTGATAAGAAGTTGGATAAGCAACGGAGCGAAGGAATAGATACTAAAACTATAAGATTTTATGAGCAACAAACAACAAAGAATAACGAAACAATTGGAAAACTCTTTCGTTGAGATTTCTAAATTTGAAGTAGAGGGTGGAGTGACCGAATACCACGTCATGGTTCATGCTACCCGTCCGGAACAGACTTACCAAGAGCAGCAAGACGCTGTGCTGAATACTTATTATAACCTGCTTGAGGAGGAGTTGAAAGGCGGCATAGCTGTATTCAAACGCTATTTTCTGAGCGATGCCGCTAATCAGGTAGACACACTGCTTGCCGCAGTGCCCGAAAGCTCTACCTGCGGATGCTCGGTTATACAGCAGGCTCCGCTTAACGGAACCAAGATTGCCTTGTGGGTGTATCTGCAGACCGGAATGGATCCTGCCACGCTGAGTAGCGGACTATTCGAGGCGAGTCATAACGGCTATCGTCATCTTTGGGGAGGAAGCGCATATAATCATGCGCAGACATCCGAATACCAAACCCGACTTCTGCTGAAGGATTACATCATGCAGCTGATAGAAAGCGGCGGACATCTTGCTACCAACTGCATCCGTACTTGGTTCTTCGTGCAGAACGTAGATGTGAATTATGCCGGAGTGGTGAAGGCGCGTAATGAGGTCTTTATGACTCAGAACCTGACGGAGAAGACACATTATATATCTAGTACCGGAATAGGTGGACGCAACGCCGACCCATCGGTATTGGTGCAACTTGATACTTATGCCGTGGTAGGAATTAAGCCTGAGCAGATGCACTTTCTTTATGCACCTACTCATCTTAACCCTACATACGAATATGGTGTAAGTTTTGAGCGCGGCACTTACGTAGACTATGGCGACCGTCGTCAGGTATTCATCTCGGGTACTGCCAGCATCGACAATAAGGGTAATGTGCTCTATCCGGGCGATATACGTAAGCAGACTCAGCGCATGTGGGAGAATGTTGAGGCATTGCTGAGCGAAGCGGAAATGGATTTCGGCGACATCGGTCAGATGATAGTATATCTGCGTGATACTGCCGACTATGCCGTGGTGAAGGAAATGTTCGACGCCCGTTTCCCCGATACTCCAAAGGTAATAGTTTCGGCTCCGGTTTGCCGTCCGGGATGGCTCATAGAAATGGAGTGCATGGGAACTAAAGAGATTATAAATCCTGAATTCAATAATTTCTAAACATACATATTATATCATGAGGGTGTATCAACACACCCTTTGATGATATAGTATGGAGAAGATTGATTAGCTGCGAATAAAAAGTATGCCAGTTGGCATAAAAACTCTATACTTAGCTTAAGAATATATAAACCTAAGTTAAGTATATATATTCTTAGGCTTAGTTTTTATATACTTAGGTTAAGTATAGAGATTTCTACAAGAAACAGTTAAGTTTTATTCGCGAGCTTATTACGATAATGAAGAAATTTCTAATTCTTATATATGTAGTACTGACGGGGGTGTTGATGGCTGCCACATTCATCGAGCACTCCCGAGGCACTGCTTTCGTTGAAAGGTATATCTACCACTCTGTGTGGTTTTGTTGTTTATGGGGAATATTGGCTTGCTTTGTAGTGGTAGCAATGGCAAGATTCAATTGGCTTAAACGCCTCCCCGTAGTGTTGCTTCATAGCTCCTTCCTGATTATTTTAGGGGGAGCTATGCTCACGTTTCTGTTTGGCGAAAAGGGGTATATCCATTTAAAGAAGGGAGTTGAAGTGACAACCTTCGTCCGTGAGTCTGACAAGCATGAGGTTTCGCTTCCTTTCGCTCTTCGTCTGGATAGTTTCAATATCAAGTATTATCCTGGCACGGAAGCTCCGTCTGATTATGTTAGTGCGGTGACGTATGTGCAGCACGGACATTCGGTATCTGCCAATATCTCCATGAACCGTGTGCTTTCTGTAGATGGCTATCGCTTGTATCAGTCGTCGTACGATGATGATGGTTCGGGCAGTTGGCTTAGCGTTAACTATGACCCTATGGGTATAGGCGTGGCTTACACCGGATATGTACTATTGGCTTTGGCATCTATCGGACTGCTTATCAGTAAGCGAGAGTCGTTCCGCCGACTGCTACAGAACCCGTTGCTACGCAAAGGAGGACTTCTGCTTATGCTGCTGTTAGTATTTGGAGTATCTGCCCATGCCGAGCTAAGGGCAATATCGCTTAAAGAGGCTAACACTCTATGCGCCAAGCAGGTGATTTACCAAGACCGCATAGTGCCGCTCAACACGCTGGCTCGTGATTTCGTTTTGAAGCTTACCGGCAAAGACGCTTATCGTGGACTATCGCCAGAGCAGGTACTTGCTTCTTGGCTGGTGTATACTGAAGACTGGGCACGCGAGCCTATGATTTATGTTAAGAACGGTGCCTTGCGCCAGATGCTTAATCACCCTCGTGGCAAGTTTATAGCGTTGAATGAGTTGTTCGATGGCGACAAGTATAAGTTGCAGTCGATGCTGAGTGGGGAAGTGTGTAAGAACGACTCAAAGTTGAAGAACGCCATTATGGAACTCGACGAAAAGGTTGGGCTTATTCTGATGCTTCGTGAGGGTACGCTTATCAAGCCTTTGCCTGAAGATGGCAGTGTTACTCCGCTTTCAGAAACAGCGGTAAAGGCGGAACTGTTATACAATAAGATTCCTTTCTCTAAGTTGCTCTTCATGATAAACCTTACATTGGGAATCTTGTCGTTCGGTGGACTGCTTTACCTCGGGTTGAGGCGTGAAGACGCTCCCGTAAGCAATGCGGTGAGAGTGATAAAATGTAGTTTCGTATGGCTGCTTTTCGCTTCCTGCCTGTTTCACTGGATAGGATACGCCTTGCGTTGGTATATCGGTGGGCGAATGCCATTGGGTAACGGCTATGAAACGATGCTCTTTCTCGCCGGATGCGTGTTGGCATTGTCGTGCTGGCTTCAACGACGTTTCCTGTTTGTACTTCCTTTCGGATTTCTGCTGTCGGGCTTTACGCTGCTGGTAGCTTATCTGGGAGAAATCAATCCACAGATAACTCCATTGATGCCCGTGTTGTTATCGCCTTGGCTCAGTATCCATGTGTCGCTTATTATGATAGCTTATGCTCTATATGCTTATATCTTTCTAAACGGCATACTTGCGTTGTGCTTGCGGCATAGACCAGAACAGGTAGAGCGACTCATGCTGTTCAGTAAGCTGATGTCGTATCCCGCCACGCTGTTCCTTGGTGTAGGCATCTTTATAGGTTCAGTATGGGCAAATATTTCATGGGGCAATTATTGGTCGTGGGATTCGAAAGAGGTGTGGGCACTCATCACCTTTATGATATACGGTGTTGCTTTTCACGGAACTTCGTTGCCGTGGATGCGTAAGCCTATGCATTACCATATATATATGGTGTTAGCTTTCCTCTCGGTCTTGATGACTTATGTAGGTGTAAATTACTTCCTTACGGGTATGCATAGCTATGCGTGATGCGCAAAATTAAAAGGCGTAAAGAGAATCCGGATGAACGAATCCTCTTTACGCCTTTAATATATTAGTAATAAAGATATGTCTTTAGTACACCTCTACCTTAGCTGCAAGTGATTTGCATTTTTCGCGCAGAGCGTCCAAATCACCGTCAACCTTATCGTAGCATACCACAACACCCATACGGCGGTTAAGCTTAGTATAAGGCTTACCGAAGATACGCAGATAAGTATTAGGCTGAGAGCAAACCAACTCTTCGCCTCTGTAGCGCGGAGTTTCCTTGCTTGCTATAGGCGACAAGATAACTGCGCTGGCTCCGATATGCTCTTGAGTGATGCCCGGAATAGGCAAGCCAAGGATAGCATACAGATGCAACTCGAACTCATTCAGGTTCTGAGTATTTGCCAATGTAACCATACCAGTATCATGCGGACGCGGAGAAAGTTCTGAGAAGTAAACGCCGTTTTCGTGGCTTAAGAAGAATTCTACGCCCCAAATACCATAACCAGTCAACGCTTCGGTTACCTTTGCCGCCATCATCTCTGCTTCTGCCAGATGTTCTGGAGCGATGTGTGCAGGCTGGAAGCTTTCACGGTAGTCGCCGCCTTTCTGTACGTGACCGATAGGAGGGCAGAACAATGTAGGACCGTTCTTCTGAGTAACGGTAAGCAGTGTTATTTCGCTATCGAACTTGATGAATTCTTCAACGATAAGTTCTTTTATATCGCCACGGCTACCTTCGCAACCGTATGCCCAAGAGTATTCCAAGTCTTCCGGACCTTTAGCTACCGACTGTCCCTTACCCGATGATGACATCAACGGTTTGATAACACACGGATAGCCAATTTTTTCGGCTGCCTCTTTCAGCTCATCGAGAGATTTAGCGTAGAAATACTTCGCTGTTTTTAGTCCGAGTTCTTTAGCTGCGAGGTCGCGTATAGCCTTACGGTTCATTGTAAAGTTCACGGCACGTGCGCTTGGCACTACTTGGATGCCTTCTTTCTCCAGATGATACAAGCGTTCTGTACGAATGGCTTCAATTTCAGGAACGATGATGTCCGGATGATATTTCTCTACCACGCGGTCGAGCGCATCGCCGTCGAGCATACTGAATACCTCACAAGCATCTGCTACCTGCATAGCCGGAGCACCGGCATACGAATCGCACGCAATGACATACTGTCCTAAACGCTGGGCAGCTATTACAAATTCCTTACCCAACTCGCCTGAACCTAACAATAATATTTTCTTAGTCATAATTTAAATTGTTTATGATCGATTTTTCTCGGTCGTCTGTTTTTTATAGCATTACTTTCACAAAGATAACGATGTTTTTTCAATTATCGCTTTAGCAATTCAATCTTTAAATTGAGTTTAAAGTAATATACTCCGTTTTCGCGTTCCAGATAGCCGTATTTGTCTTTTTCTGTAGAGCCTTTGGTGAGGCGTGTGTTGTAATACAGAAAATCGGCCAGTGTTTGGCGATATGCGCGTTGGTAGCATAGTACTTCGCCGTCGGTGTTTACATACAGCATACCTGCAATGGCAGAGTCGGTACCGTTATACAGCTTGGCTGGACGCATACCGTTCATCAGTGCCAGCAAGAGTTCTTTTACCTTATATTCATAAAAGCAGTGTTTTGTTATCAGCTCGTCTTTAATCTTAAGCGGATTCAGCTTCTTTATTTCTTCTGTAAGTTCTGATACCTTAGTAATACCGTCTAACCACATAAGGCGTACCATTTCGCCAAACAAGCGTCCGGCGTGAAGGTCTATCATAGAGAGGTTGCTGCGGAATACCTTATCGGCTACATCGTTATATTTCAAGACACCGCCCAGACGTTCTATCATCAGCATTCGGCTCAGTACATCGTCTTCTTCTCCTTCGGCGTTAATCTTGTTGACCGTAGGATTAGCGAACTTGATGCCTGTCTGCTCAAACTTGAAGTTGGCAGAACGACCTCCGTCGAGTAGGGGGAACATGGGGCTGAAGCGAGAACGCACCACAAGTCCGGTAAGCGGAGCATCGGCAGAGTAGAAAGCTACGCTGAAGTCGGTGCGGTCGTCGGTCTTAGCTTCGAGGTCGAATATAGCTACCTCGTCCAGGAACTCTTCCACTCCGTCGGGCGAGGTAACCTCGTCTTCGCGACTGTTCTTGATGGCCTGCAGAATCAATTCGGCCACTGTCTGGAAGTCCTCTCTAGGGAATAGCTTCTCGCCATTTTCGCTTTTTACGCGAATCTGGTCTCCCTCTATTATATATTGGCGCGTTCCGTCGTGCTCTTCGCGCTGAATCATCGCTACCGGCAGACGGTTTGTTTCGTCCTTTTTCACCTGCGGAGTTCCGGCATATACCTGTCCGTCAGACAGCAGGCGGAAAAACGCATACAGTTCGCTCCATTCTCTTTTTGTTGCTTGAAATGCCATAAGTATTTATAGTTGTTTGTTTCGGTAATAGAATAATGCAAATGTACGCCAAAGTACATAAATAATCAATATTGTTTCTGTAAAATCACCTCTTGTTTACAGGGCTTTATCGGAGATGAGGCGTGCTATGCGTGTCTTGCTTTGCGCTCCCTTGGTGAGCAGATACACATGCTTATAGGCATCGCGGTTCAGCTCGGTAGGCGATCCGTTGATCAATATGATATTGCGGTCGTTGGCAAACTTCAATATTCCGTTCACGTTGTTGGGGTGCAACTTACCGATTTCGTCCATCATACAGTGCAGTTTAAAGTCTTGGAACTTTTGCGATGCGCTTTCCTTAAATACATTAAGCAGCATGATGTTTATCATGGCTTTTACCAGGATATCGGTACCCTCTGAGCCAACGTTCGACAGCTTCTCCACAAATCCGGTGTCGTTATTGTTTTCTATTACACGGAATCGCAGTTCGAATGAGTCGTACAGACGGATGGTGTCGTATCGGTATGCGTGTATTTCCTTGATGAAATCGCGAAGCAGACTGATGGCTTCCTGTTTAACCAACTGCTCGTTTTCTGACGAGAATAGGTTGGTGCCGGGAGTCAAGTCGTAAGCGTGCTCTGTATAATATTTCTGGATAGCTCGCAGACTATTCATTACTCGGTTGCTGCTTTCTTCTACCTTCATTTCGATGCACTGTATTACACCCACGAAGTTGCAAGTCTGGAACCCTTTGTTTACGCGACTTATCAAGTCGTGGATGTCGCTTTCGGATGCGGTAAGCATAGACGTATCCATGCTTATTCGCTTGAATATATCAGAGTGCTCGTTGTTGATTCGGCTCACGAATTCGTTAATTCTCTTCTCTTCTACAAAGTCGTTCAGCTCTTCGGCAAAGCGCACATACTCCCAGTCTTCATTAAACTTGGTTCTGAACTTAAATGTATTATCTTCGCCAAAGTGACCCGTAAACAAGTTAACTTCCTTACGTAATCTTCCCTGCAACTGCAGATACTGATTCTGCATACGTCCTAACTCGTCAATCAGTTCTATGCAGTCTTTCTCTATAGCCACATCGGTAGTGATATGAGCTTCGGGACCGAATATGTCTTGGTGCGGTTTGTACCAATCGTATGCCGGAATCTTATCGAACGCCTCCATGTTAGCTGTCAGCGAGCGCAGTTTGTTTTCCGCCTCACTCAGCGTTTTGTTCGTTTCGTTAATCTTTTCTTGCAGAGCAGAAACTTCCTTTCTCAGTCTTTCCTTCTCGGCATCGAGCTGCTTTTTCAGCGCATCGTGTTCGCGCTTCCACTCGGGCAGCTGGTCAATCAAGTCGCGTTTGTCTTTCTGATATTCAATGATAAGCGTAGCGTTCTTGTCGATGAACTTCAGCTCCTCATTAATCTGCATCAGTTGTCCCGCTATCTCTTGCAGACGTTCGGTGTCGGCACCCTGTGAGTGCAACTCTTTCTGCATCTCTCTTTCGTAGTTGTCCTTGTCGGCAGCTATACGCTTCTGTTCTTCTTGCTCTTCCTTACGGATAGTCTCAGCCTGCTGCTCTTTCTCCGCAGCCATTTGTTGCTGACGGTCTTTCCATTCGCCCTTCAGTTTGTTAAGCTTTTCAGTCTTTTCACCGTTAAGGTTCTTCAGCTTCTCTTCTATCTTTTTCAGCTCGCTACGCAGAGTGTGCTGTTGCGCTTCCAGTCCGTGCAATTTCTGCTGACGTTCGGCATTCGCCTTCTTCTTCCATTCTTCAAGGTCGAGCATATCCGTCTGGTATTGTTTCTCAAGCTTCTCTAACTCATACTCCTGCAGAGCGATGATGTCTTTCTGCTCCTTGATGCGCGGCTGATATTTCTGCTTTAGCTGCTGGGTTAGAGTTTCCTTTTCAGCTTGCAGTTGGGTGATGCGCACCGCTGTCTCTTCAAGACGCTTTTCGCCATCTTCTTTCTCTTTCTGATAATCGTTTATCGACTTTATATGTCGGTCTATGCTGCTTAAGTCAATGTTTATACCATAAAACGAAGCGTTATCGAAACTGTTGGCAACAGTAGGGTTGAGTCCCGTTTGCCATAGGATAGTCTCATCGCACAACTTACCTATATTATCTTCCCATCCCGGCTTGTTGTCTTTTAGCCAACCCTGCAGTGTTTCTCGGCTGTTCTGCAAGAAAGCGTCAAGCTCTTCTACACGCGGTTTCAGTTGCTCTTGCTCCGCTTTCAGACGAATCAACTCTTCTTCTTTTTCTGTCAATCCGTTTCTCTCTTCGCTCTGCCAGTTAAGCGTAAGCTCTTGAATAGAAAGTTGTGAGTTCTTTATACGGTTCTTCTTACTTTCGTGAATACCCGTGTACGACTGAATGCGATGTTTCAGTTCGTCCTGCTCCTTCTCATAGAAACTCTCTTTGCGGCACAACTGCATTTGGTAGTCGATAGCCGTAATGGCAGTCTGCTTTTCGTTAAGTTCCGGATGAAGCTGTTGCGATAACTGCTCATATTCAGCGTAGAGAGCATCGGTAGCCGATTCGTGCATTCGTCGTGCATCTTCCAACCGCTCGTTGTATGCGTTGCTCAGCTCTTCGGCTTGCTTCAGCTTTGCCTCGTGAATAGCGTTCCACTGTTCGTTGAGAGCCTGTATGAGCGATTTATATTTAGTAGAAATCTCAGTGTATTGCGAAGTAAGAATACGTTGCTCCTCTTGCAGTCCGTTGCGCTTGTTGGTCCATTCTTCCTTCTTTGCAGAGCGTTCTATAATCTCTTCTATGTTAAGATTATTATACTCTTTCTCCTTCTTCTGAGCCTTTTGCAACTCATTGTTGAGCACAGCCAACTTCTCTTGCAACTGATTACACTGCTGTTGCGACTGGTCTTGCATATGCTGCTTCTCCGCCAATTGCTTACCTCTTTCGGCTTCGGCATCTTTCTCTTTCTTCTGCCATGCAGGTAGAGCCTCCGCAGCTTCGCGATGAGCTACCGCAAGTTCACGACAACCTTGTACGATGGAAGTCTGTTGGCGCGATACTTGTACAGAAAGCGATGTAATTTCCTTTACTTGCTTCTGAGTCTCCCGTTTTTGATACTCTTCTATATCGTGAAGGCGAGTCTCGAAATTCTTAAGATGCTCTTTATAACTGTTCAGGTCTACACCAGTCTCGTCTTCGTTGATAGAAGAAATAATAGTTTTCTTGATGAACTCAGCATCCAGTTTAGAGTTGAGCAGCACGTTCTGAATGGTACGCGGAATGTTCTGATATTGCTTGCTCTCCATCAGTGAATACTTCTGCATATCGGCAGATACACCGTTTCCGTATAATATGTTTCTGTATTCATCGAAGGTAGAAATGATGCGCGAGTAGTCGATGCCTGCCTGATCAAGCTGCATGCGAATGCGGTCTGTTCCGGTATAAGCCGTAAGAGTCTCAGGGTCGATAAACAACTCCTTACGATAAGGCGAATTGATGAAACGATAGTTTACACGATTCATCGACTTGAAGCTCAATATGCAAAACGCCCCATTCTCTGTAGTTACTTCATATATAATATAAGAGTTAGAGTAGGGGAAATAATACTCGGTATAGCTTTGCTTCTCTACCGGAATACCCAACTTCTGGGTATCAGCGTTATAAAAGAAAAGAATGGCGCGCAGAACGGTACTCTTTCCCACGCCCTGAGTTCCGATAAAGTGAACGTTTCCATCCAGATAAATATCGTCGGCATACGGTATGTTCGCGCTGTTTATGAAGATAATTCTATTAAGATTTCTCATTGTCGTAGTCTAATGTTCGGCTTTGCTGTTTTATTGTTCGCTGTCGTTCTCTTCGGTTTCTTCATCATATATGTTGATGCTCTCTACCAATCGCTCCAGATAGTGCCAAGAACTCATCACCTTATAGGTGTTGGTCTTTTCATTCTCCAGCTCCAAGAACGACTCTCGTGTAAGTTGCTTTATCATATTATCGAGCACATCTTTTCTTACGTCCTTATCAGAGAAATGCTTTCGGATGCTGTCCAGCTTATTCTGTAGCGTAACGTTGATGTTGGCTTCTACCAATATCTGCTCGGGCTGAAAACGATAACCGGGACCGAATGTCTCATCGTATGTCTTGAACAAATCGAGAATGTCAATCCAATAATAAGCCCTCAATATCTTTTGCTCTAATGTGTTACGCGGTTCAGTTCGCGAAAAGTAAAAATACTCATTGCCTCTTTCAAGGTTGTATCCTATCTGAGCGAAAAATACAGACAGCGCCTCGAAGTCATCGTCTATCATATCGTAATAGTCTCTTATCTCTTCGTTGGTACTGTTTGAACTGATAAACTGTCCTTTCTGCAGACAGTCGAAAATCTCGGCCGTATGGTCGGGGATATGTATATTTAATTCCATGATGCTTCTTTCTTTTCTTGATTAAATACCAGGATACACCCGTACGTATTCATAATTGTGATAGGTGCTGAATTCGTTGGTTATTTGGAATTGTGATTCGTATAGCGATACCATCTGGCAGAACAGCGTGGTGCGTTCTTTCTCGCTCACTTCTCGCTTGAATGTATAATTCATCAGATACGAGAAGAGGTCTTCGGGTTGGGCCTCCGGGTCTTTCCATTTCTTCTCGGCTTGTGCCTGAATATAATCGCCTGCCGTCTCTTCCAAGCTGATGCTTTCTTGATACATGGCTTGCGATTCAAGGTCCTCCTGACTGAACGCTCCAGCTTCGTTGCTTCGTACGCTTTCGCGATATTGCAAGTTCTTCAGCACTTTCAATATAACTGGGCGTGCCTCATCGCTATTAAGATAGTTTACGGATAGCTTGAACGATGCGGGCATAGCACCTTCTATTAACACCGAGCGTTCATTGTCTATTACTTCAGACAGGTTGGTCTTGGCACGTAGTTCGAATTGATCTTGCAGATATTTCAGACGGCGAATCTTCGCCACCAATATTACCTGACTCTTTATCTGATTCAGATAGTTGATAATGTCTTGCTGTGCGCGTATTAAGCTATGAGCCGAAAGCTGAAGCTCGCGGCGCAAGTCCAGCAGAATGCGGTCGAGCTCCTCATCGGTAGCCTGCTGAAAGAACTGGCGTTCCTCATGCAGAATGAGATGCTCTGTAGTGTCTATAAGTTGCTGTATGTTGATTCTTTTTTTATCGAGATTCTCCAGCTTAGCTATCTTGATTTGATACGTAGGCTCATGCTTGAAAGCATTTTCTATGCTGGTTTGCAGATTCATGATATTACGTATGGTGGTACGCGCTATTTTCTGGAATGTTATCTTGATGTCGCGCACATAGCGAGCCCTTCTGTTGGCAATGCGCTCCTTCTGATAATAATCCATCAGCTCATGCAGATACTCTATGTTTTCGTCGATGATAGCGGTATTGATTTCTTCGTTGGCTTCGAGCAGTAATTCGAAGAAGTCCATGAAGCGTGCGTCAAGCTCCAGAAAGTTTCCGTTTTGGCGGATAACCTCTTTCTCAATCAAAAGCTTTAGCTTGTTTTCGTCGTCTTTCAGCAGAGCCAGCGCATCGGTATATCTGAAGTTAAGAATCTTTCTCTTTTCAAACATTTCCGTCAGCAGCCCTCTTGCTGTACTGACGGTGCTTATTATTTCGTGGATAGAACGGAATATGTACATCTTTCTCTTGTTTCTGTGCCAGAATCTTATGCCTTGGCATGATTCGGACTTCAAAATTACGAATAATTTTCCGAACAGAGAAATGTTATAATATTGATTGCTTATTTATTGCTTCAAGAAACTTGTCTTTATAGTTTTCGCCTACCGGTATGTAGGTGTCTTTATCGAAAATGATACGCAGGCGCGATATTTCTGTCACCTTCCGCATGTTGACTATATACGAGCGGTGCACACGCATAAAGTAGTCGGGCAGTCGGCTTTCTATTTTCTGCAGACTGCTAAGAGTCACTATCGGTCTGTCTCTCCCTTCGGTGTATATGCGTATATATTCGCTCATACCCTCTATGTACTTTATTTCCTGCAGGTTGATGCGCACCATCTTATATTCGCTTTTTATGAATAGGCTGTCGCTGGCTTCTTCCTTGGAAGTTAGGGTAGCGGTGTGAGTATATTCGTACATCTTACGTGCCTTTTCGGCTGCTTTCAGGCAGTCTTGAAACTCGAAAGGCTTGAGCAGATAGTCGGTGGCATCAAGTTTGAAGCCTTCTACCGCATATTCTGAATAGGCGGTGGTGAATATCACTAAGGGCTTAGTTGCCAGTGAACGTACGAAATCTACTCCGTTTAAGTCGGGCATATTGATGTCGATAAACAGCAAGTCAACTTTCTCTTGTGCCATAACTTTCATTGCTTCATATGCGTCATGGCATGACTTTATAAGATTTAAGAAAGGAATGCGTTTTACGTATCCTGTCAGTTGGGTCAGTGCCAGAGGCTCATCGTCTATAATAATGCAGTTCATCATGTGTTAAGCGGTATGTTTAGTGATACATTGTATTCGTTCTCGTTTTCGTTTACTGTATATGTATAGTTGTTGCCGAACAGCAGTTGCAGTCGTTTCTTTACGTTTTCCAGTCCCACGCCGTGGTGTTCGTCTTTCTTGGTGCGGTGCTTACTATTGCTACATTTAAAGATAAGGCTTCCATCGTCTATCTTCAGGCAGATATGTATGAACGATGCTTCGCGATAGCTCACTCCGTGTTTGAAGGCATTCTCTAATAGAGAGATAAGTAACAGTGGAGGTATCTTTACTTCGGGCACTATCAGCGGAAAGTCGGTTTGTATGTTTAGGCTTTCGGTAAAGCGCAGTCGCATAAGTTCGATGTAATTCTGAAGAAAAATTATCTCCTTGGTTAGCTCTATATAGTCTTTGTTCGATTCATACAGCACATAGCGCATCAGTTTTGATAGTTCTATGATGGATGTCTTTGCTTTTCGGCTATCTATATCTATCAAGGCGTGTATGTTGTTAAGTGTATTCATAAAAAAATGTGGGTTGAGCTGATATTTCAGGTATTGCAGTTCAGACTCTAATTTCTGGTGCTCTAAATCTTTCATAACCTCTTCGTCGCGCAGTGATTTGATGAATAGTTTGATAGTGAGGTTGAATCCTATCAGCAGTATGGCGATGGTGAGGTTGATGAAGGTAATAGTGTTGGGTCGCATGCGTGGAGGCATAGGCTGTCTACGGTTGTGATGTCTGTAGGGTAACGGCGGGCGCATTTCGGAGCTGTGTTCTCCGTCTTTCGGATGTGGGAGTCTTTCGCCGTGCGGACGCATATCGCCGCCTGGCATGAATTGTTCTTGTCGGTTCTTTGATAACTGGTAGAAGAGTACGCTTTCGGGTACTACTTTAAACAGTATGAAGAGGGTTAGTATGATGCTTATGGTGTACCATAGATAGTTTTTACGTAGGAATAGCTTCGGTATGAGTATGAAGTTGTTCAGTAGGAATAAAACGAAGAATGGAGCGATGATGATCCATGATTGCATGATGTCTTTCCATACTGTTGTATGGTCGGGTAATGTGTTTTGGGCTGAGTAAGTGGAGACTATCGGAGCGACTCCGATGAATATCCATATAATCAGATATACTATTTGTTCTAAAAGCGTTTGCTTTGAAATTTGTTTCATGCGTCTTTGTTTGTTTGCTGTCGCGGTCATTTTTCTAAGTTACAAAAATAGGATGGGGCTTTATTAATTGCAATATAAATCGGTGGACTGGCTTTTTTGAAAGACGAGTAGGTTGTTTTTCAGGTTTTGTCGGTCTTGGAGTGTTGTTATTGCTATAGTTGTTGTCTTTATGGGTTTATGAGGTGAAATGTGGCGTTTTACTGATGGAATTGGGGCGTTTGTAGATTCTATTTTTGCTTTCGGATGACAGAATATACTTTTGCTTCCGTAAAATTTTAAAAGCTAAAAGACATGAGAACATTTATTAAACACGCTCTGTTTTGTGCGGCTTTGGTGGGGACAGCATGGTCGGCACAAGCGAATACGTTGCCGTATCAGTCTGTTCAGACAGAGAACTCTGAAAAGAAAGAATTGCCGAATCCGGAGAAAGCGGCTAGACGAATGACTGACGAAATGCAGAAGTCGCTCGGACTGACTGATAAACAGTATAAGAAAGTCTATAAACTTAATTTGAAAGAAGAGAAGGCTCGTGTGGAGCAGATGAAAGCGAGAGGTGCAGATGGTAATCGTCCGCCTATGATGGGTGGTGCTCCCGGTAGAGGTTTTCCTCCAATGGGCGGCGGTCCTGGCGGTGGCGGCTTCCCTCCAATGGGTGGCAATGGTGGACCGGGTATGCCTCCTCCATCTAGCGGCAAGAATGATATGCGTAGCTTGATGGAGAAGAAGGATAAGCAGATGAAGAAAATTCTCACCGAGGAGCAATATGCAAAGTGGCATTCTGAGCAGCCTCGCCCTAGAAGAGATCAGAAATGTTGCCCTGCTTGTCAGAATAAACCTGATGGTGAAGATAAATAATCATATTCAGCATAAAAAAGGAGTATTAATCGCAATTATTAATGAGTTAAGGTGGATAAAAAGAAAGAAACTCATAATCCAGAACAGATTTTTAAGGTTGTATAAAAACAGTTTTCAGAATTTTGTTCATTGAGGGCGAGACGCTGCGATAGTGTTTCGTCCTTATCTTTAATAATGAAATCATTAGAATCTATGAATAGAATAATAAGAATAGTATTAGGTATAGTAGTGCTAAGTGTACTGCTTGGCGCATGTGGTGAAGAGGAGTTTGCTTATATCCCGTCGCAGAAGATGCATTTAGGTGATGAAATCACATCGTATAGTGTACATAATGTGGTAAAAGGCGATACGGTAGAGTATGTGGTGCTTAACTTTTATCCTGAGGAGGTTACTCAGTTGCATGAGGTGAGCTATGACGAATCGACAGGTGTCTTTACGTTCCATAACGAGCAGACAGCGCAATATAAGTTGACGTGGCAGTTCGAAGTGGAGCATAACTATATAGAAGTACAATACACCCAGAACGGCATGTGGTATACGGTAAACGGTAGTTCGTCGGGCAATGAAGCCGTAATCACAGTCAATGCAGGAATGGGTGTGCGCGTGCGTTTCCGCAATGTTGGGAATATGTATGCCGATGAAGATGAAATACGTTATTACACTTCGGTGAAAGTAGTGCAATTTGCCATCGAATCAGCCGATTAACGCTATCTGAAGCCGTTTTTTTACAGTTTTGAAGTCTAAACGTTAATGAAATATTAAAAAAGATAAAAAATAAGTGCGCTTACTATTGATATTGAGTTATTTGTATTTACTTTGAGATTGATAAAAATTAAAACCATAAAACCATGAACGAATTAATCGCTAAAGTAAGAGAACTCGCAGCCGAATTGGTTGCTGATGCAGAATTGCAGGCTGAAAAGGGCAATAAAGCTGCTGGAACACGTGCGCGCAAAGCATCTTTGACATTGGAAAAAGTATTGAAAGAATTTAGAAAAGTTTCTTTGGAAGAATCTAAGAAATAATCTTTTTTCGCGAAGAGAAAAGAGGTGTGTTAAAAGTCTTGACGTGCTAATGATGCACTCAATTCTTTTGATACACCTTTTTGCGTTTTTATAATGATGGTTGGTTTTCCCTGATAGGATTCTCGATGAAAATGATGCGGCATATTTTATATATCATTCTAGTGTGGATGGGTGTGGGTGTAATGATGGTTTCGTGTTCCGGCAGAAAAGATAAGGCCCGGTTCATGCAGGCCGATTCGCTCAACCGGGTGGCGTATGCTCTGCATTATAAGGATTTGGCCGCTTCTACCCGTGCGGCTGTACGGGCGTGCGAGTTGGGAAAGGGTAATGGCGAAATCATTTCGGAGGCTCTTAACAACATGGGTTTCTGTGCATTTATGCGCATGGATTTCGAACATGCGGCACGTCTGTTTGAGCGGGCTGCCGATGAAGGAGGCAATGAGGTGGAGCATCTTATTGCCGATGTTGGCATGATGAAGATTTGTCAGCGCACTTCTATGAACAAGCGGTTTTACGATTACCGCAACAGTGCCATCAGCAGGATGAAGCGTATCCGCGAAGATGAGGCTCTTATAACCGACAGTCATATTAAAGAACGTTTCGTTTATGCCGTGTCAGAGTTTTATATCGTATCGGGCATTTATTTCTATTATTTGCAGCAGACTAAAGAGTCTATGGAATCTATCGATGCCATAGATGAAAGGGCGTTGGCTGCCGATACGGCTCAGAGTTTGTATTATGAATATATGCGTGGATCGGGCGGCATGTATGCGGCGGCGTCCGAAGAGGAACGGGTAGTAGGCGAGTTTGGTTGCTTGGCCGACTGTCTTTTGCTTAGCCGCAGTAAAGGATATATTTATTTCGAGGCTAATGCTCTGCAGGGCATGGCCGAGATTCTTAATTTCCCTGACAACAGGCGTATTCTGGAGTCCGATCATTTGGGACTCTTGCGTTTGGTCAACGATAAGGGACTTCCGGTAGATAGCTTACCGTTATATTACGCTAATCAGGCTCTTTCTCTATTTAAGAGATATGGAGATTGGTATCAGATTTCGGGAACATACCGTACCCTTGCTACATATTATAATTATGAAGGTCAGCCCGATAAGGCTTTGACCGAACTGAAGTCGGCGTTGCAGTACGTTAACTGGCATCATGAGAAATTCTATCATTGTAAAGATACTACCGACCGTCTACATACTTACGCTCCTCAGGAAGATAGTGCCACAGAACTGAAATGGATAGTGAACGAAGGCATCAAGACGGTGCCAGAGTGGATACTGCGCCTACGCGAGCAGATGAGCCGTACATATGCTGCGATGGACATGAAACCGCAGTCGGATTACAACCGAAATATTTACCTCGACTTGCTTGATTATACCCGTCAGGATAAATCGGTAGAGAGTAGGTATGCCGCTTTGCAACGCGAGTCTAAGCAACTCAATTTGCTGCTGCTGTTGGTAGGCATCGGCTTCTGTGTGCTTATTTTCCTCTTCGTATTGCTGAGTCGTAGATGGAGAGAGCGAAACCAAGCTTATCTGGCTACGCTGAATAAGGTGCTCGACTTGTGTCGAAAGATTACCGCATCGGTTCCGGCTCATTCTTCTACCGAGGAGGAGATGGTGCAGGCGGTGATTCAGACCGTGAAGAACGATTTCTCAGATTTGTTTGGTGCCGATGATATGCTGATAGAGACTTGCTCTTCGTCTGAGACCGAAGATGAAGAAGATGAAATAGATGAAGAACGACGTGAGGCCATCAGCCGTATGAGTGGTTTCGATTTGATTACGTCGGATAAGGGAGAGAAGATAGGCGTGTTGTATTTAAGCCTTAGCGCTCCGTTGCCGAAGGAGAAGCGTGCGTTGCTGAATCTGATTCTACCTTATCTAACGTGGACCATAGAAAACGGAATGAACTTGGTGTCGCTCGATGATGAGTGTCGCCGCATAGAGAAAGAACGCTTTGTGCATCAGCAGCATTTGGCAGAGAATAAGCGTCAGAACATAGTGAAGAGAGCTTGTCTTTCTATCGTAACCGGCATCTTGCCTTACATAGACAGGGTGGCGAATGAAGTACATAAGTTGCGTAATTTACCTTACGCTCGTCAGGAGGATATAAAGAAGGGCAAGTTCACTTATATAGGCGAGCTGATAGACCGCATAAACGAGTATAACGATATCCTTGCACTATGGATTAAGATGCGACAAGGTGCGCTGAGTTTCAAGATAGAGAACTTCGGTCTTAATGATTTGTTCGCTATGGTGGCTAAGGGAAAGCATACTTTCGATACCAGGCATATTAATCTCACTGTATCACCCACAGAGGCTGTAGTAAAGGCGGATAAGGCTCTTACGCTTTTTATGGTAAATACGTTGGCCGATAATGCCCGTAAGTATACTCAGGCAGGAGGCAACGTATCGGTTTATGCTACAGAGCACGATGATTATGTGGAGATTTCGGTAACCGATGATGGACCGGGATTGTCGAAAGAAGACATAAGTCGCATACTCGATGAGAAGGTGTACGATTCTGGAGTTATCGGACTGGATACAGCCAAAGATGTAGAGCAACTGCGTAAGAGCAAGGGGCATGGCTTCGGATTGATGAACTGTAAGGGCATTATAGAAAAATACCGTAAAACCAACGCTCTGTTCAGTGTTTGTATGTTCGCCATAGATAGCACTCCGGGAAAAGGAAGCCGCTTTTATTTCCGCTTGCCTAAGGGGGTGAAAAAAGCTTTGACCATGTGCGTGGCGTTCTTGTTCTTATTGGTGGGCAGTGCATGTAGCCATCAGCAACAGTCGGGCGAGGGTACTGTAGAGAATTTTGCTTACGATAGTCTGCTTTCTACCGCAAATGAATACGCCAACTTGGTTTATAATAGCAATGTGCATGGAGAGTATAATAAGGCTATTCAGTATGCCGACAGCGCACTTCATTATATGAACGCATATTACCTGCGCCATTCCGGTAAGGCAGAGCCATTGCTTCAACTCTGTGCCGACGGTGAGAACGCTGCCGAACAGACATGGCTGGCTCAAGGTTTCGATACAGACTATTATATTCTTCTCGATGTACGAAACGAAACTGCGGTTGCCGCTTTAGCGGTGAAGGATTTCCGCTTGTATTATTATAACAATATGGCCTACTCTGTGCTGTATAAGCAGATAAGTAAGGACCGCTCTATAGATGTTTATTGCGAGCAGATGCAGCAGTCGGCTAAGGATAAAATGATAGCCCTTGCCTTGTTTGTACTTCTTGTAGTGGCTTGCATCATAGGATATTATTTCTTGTATCTGCGTCACCGTTTGCATTATCGATATAACATGGAGCAAGTGTTTGTTGTCAATAAAGCTTTGCTGGCTGTGTCTCGTGCAGAAGGGCGAGACGACTTTGCCACCAGCTTACTGAATTGCCTTTATACGGAGCTGAACGAACTGCTTCCGGTAGATGACTTGTCGCTGGCTATCAGCGACGAAGGTCCGCTTAAATACTATACCTATCAGCAGAAACCTACCGACGATGTGCTCACCGAACGGATGCAGCGTTGCTTCGAACGTAAAGAAAAGCATTGGAACGGAGTCGGTAAGTGGAGTCTCTTTCCGCTGACTGTAGAACTTGGTGGAGAGCAATACTGCTCTGGCGTATTGGCGCTTAAGGTAGCTCAGCCATATAATAATGAAGAGAATAAACTGCTGGTAGAGTTGGCTATAAGCTATCTGTCGGTAGTGCTATATAATACGGTGGTGCGTGTGCGCCAGAAGTATGTCGATATAGAGTTGATGCAAGATGAGGCTCGGCGTACGCTGTACGAGGATAATATGCTTCACGTGCAGAACATGGTGCTCGATAACAGCTTGTCTACCATTAAGCACGAAACAATTTACTATCCCAACCGCATCAAGAAGATAGTAGATTCGCTTAACGGCGATGCATTGGTATCGGCAGAGAAAGAGCGTACCGACCTGCAGAGTATTGATGAGTTGGTAAGCTACTATAAAGACATCTTTACGCTACTCAGCTCGTGTGCCTCTCGTCAGCTAGACGAGGTAACGTTCCGTCGTACGGATATTAGCGTCTGTGCATTGCTCGATAAAGTCGATAAGATGATGCGCAAGCAGTTCCGCAAGCACACTTCGACGGTAGAGTGTACGGTACTTCCGCCCGAAAGCGATATGAAAGCGAAAGGCGACGAGACTCTTCTGCTCTTCCTCTTCGAGAACTTGATAGCCGAAGCCGTGCGTTGCCCTGATGCAGGGCGCATCGAGATAGAGGCAAGGCGAGATGCCGACTTCGTTCGTTTCTGCTTTACCGACCGTAGGCGTGAGTATACACGTATCGAACTGAACGAGCTGTTTTATCCGTCGCTTCACCATCTGTCGGGCATGGCAGGCGGAAGCGAGTTGGTAGGCACCGAGTTCTTGGTCTGCAAGCAAATAATCCGCGACCACGACGAGTATGCAGGTCGCCGCGGATGCCGTATCAATGCCGACCCGGCACCGGGCGGAGGATATACGGTGTGGTTTACGGTGCCGCTACGCAAGTAATATAAATAAGAATATAAAAACACTATATAATAATGGATAAGTTTAAAGTAATAATAGTAGAAGACGTAAAACTGGAGCTTAAAGGAACGGAAGAGATATTTCGTCATGAGATACCTAATGCTGAGGTGATTGGCACTGCCATGACCGAAGCCGAGTTCTGGACATTACTTCAGCAGCAAACACCCGACTTGGTGTTGCTCGATTTAGGATTAGGCGGCTCTACCACTATTGGCGTAGAAATATGTGCCCGTCTGCATAAAGAACACCCTGAAATCAAAGTACTGATATTCACTGGCGAGGTGCTGAACGAGAAACTTTGGGTGGACGCTCTTGCGGCTGGTGCCGACGGCATTATACTGAAGACTGGCGAATTACTCACAGCTACCGATGTAGAGGCTGTTATGGCTGGCAAGAAGTTGGTGTTCAACTATCCGATACTTGAAAAGATAGTGGAGCGCTTCAAACAGTCGGTAATGGCAGAACAGCGCCGCCAGGAGGCTATTATCAATTACGACATTGATGAGTATGATGAACGATTGCTTCGTCACTTGGCTTTAGGCTACACCAAAGAAATGATAACTAACCTTAAGGCGATGCCTTTCGGTGTAAAATCGATAGAAAAGCGTCAGAATGATTTGGTAAACCGATTGTTCCGTGCTGATGAGCGTACGGGCGTCAACGCCTGCCGATTGGTGACACGTGCGTTTGAGTTGCGCATATTAGATATAGATAATCTGGAACCCGACGATGAATAAACGTTTCATACATCCCGTAACCCTGCTATTTCTACTCACGCTGGTGGCTGCGCTGATGTCGTGGGTGGGGAGTATTTACAGTTGGCAAGGCGTACAGAGTCTGCTCTGTGCCGAAGGTATGCGGTGGCTGCTGCGTAATGTAGTAAGCCTTCCGTGGTCGGCCTCTCTCATACGGCATCTGTTCATGCTGTCGTTTGGTGTGGGTCTGTGCGTACATTCGGGATGGTGGGCGCTGTGTGTGCGACTTATTACCCGCAAGGGCGGATGGTCGCGAAAAGAACGTCGCGCCTGGGTGCTTAGCATGGCGGTAGGGGTGATGTGGTTCGCTTTCTGCGCATGGCTCGCCTTCAGCTCGTCGGCCATCGTACGTAGCATAACCGGAGGTTTGCAAGGCTCGCCTTTCATGAGCGGACTCTCTTTTCTGTGCTCGTTGGGCCTCGGGCTGACAGCGATGATATACGGTCTTTCCGTCGATTTCTATCGCACCGACCGCGATGTCGTAAAAGGAATTTCCTATTGCTTCTCGCGCTTCTCCAGCCTTTGGGTGGCACTGTTCTTCATAGCTTTGCTTCTCTCCATACTCCATTATACGGGGCTTGACGCATGGCTGAAAATAGATTGCCTTCATTCTTTGGTCTTCTTTTAGAATAAATTACGTATCTTAGCAACCTAAATAAATCATTAAATAAAATCAGTATGAAAAAGATTTTGTATTTGGCGGGAGCCGGTCTTATGGCATTGGCATCTTGTCAGCAGCAGTCGGGATATACCATTAAGGGTACTATAGACGGTGCAAAAGACGGTGAGACAGTTTACTTGCAAGACTTTGCAGGCGATGAGTTGATAAAGAAAGACTCAACAATAGTTAAGAACGGTGCGTTCGAGTTCAAGGGTACTCCCGACTCTGTTACTACCATGCGTTACGTAACTTACGCTCAGGATGAGAATCAGCCGCCTATGATGGCGATGGTGTTCATTGAAAACGGTAACATCACTTTAAAGATGAATCAAGAAGCTAACGTTGTAGGCGGTACTAAGTGTAACGATGCTTATCAGAGCTTCATGACTCAGTATCTCGACATAAACATGAGTATGCGTGAGCTTTATAACAAGATTAAATCTGACGCTACACTTACAGCCGACAAGCGTGCTGAGATGGAAGCTGAGTTGAACCGTAAAGACAGTCTGGGTACAGCTATGGTATTTAATACTATAGAGCAGAACATCAGCAACTTGGTAGGTGTTCATTTGCTTAGTGGATTTGCTCCGGCTTTCGCTCCCGAAAAAATAATGTCGTTACTCGATCAGATTCCTGCTGCATACTCTTCTTTGCCCGAAGTGAAAGCTATGAAAGAAGAAATAGCAGCTGTTGCCAGCACAATGGTAGGCAAGCCTTTCGTGGATATAGTACAGAACACTCCCGACGGTAAGGAGTTGAAACTTTCTGATATCGTTTCTGCCAACAAATATACATTGGTTGACTTCTGGGCAAGCTGGTGCGGTCCTTGTCGTCGTGAAATGCCGTCGGTTGTTGAGGCATATAAGACATATAAGGCAAAAGGTTTGGAAGTAGTTGGAGTATCTCTCGATACCGATATGGCTGCATGGAAGAAGGCTATCACCGACCTGAACATCACATGGCCTCAGATGTCAGATTTGAAGGGTTGGCAAAACGCTGGAGCCGCACTTTACGGTGTTCGCTCTATTCCTGCTACTGTCTTGATTAATCAGGAAGGTAAAATCGTAGCTCGCAATCTTCGTGGTGAAGAGTTGCTTACTAAGTTGGAAGAGTTGATGAAATAAGATTTTTCTATCGTTATAAATTTAGGCTGTAGTCTCCATTTTTGTGGAGGTTACAGCCTAAATTGTTTTATTGTCTTAATAGTGTGTAAAACTGTGTTTTCATCTCCTTTGTTAGGCATGGCAGAATTGTATTTAATTTGGGTAAAAAAGGACTCCGAAAATACATTCAGTCATTTTTATATTTATTTTTGTTCTGAGATAAAGGATTTGAGGAATTAGATTTATTATCTAAATGGATATAATTAACCATGAAGTGAAAAACTAATAAGTTATAATATGGCAGAGCTTAAACAAGGTTGCACGCTAAAAAACGGGAAATACAAAGTCGTCAAGACTTTAGGACAAGGTAGCTTTGGTATTACCTATCTTGCTACAACACGTGTCTCAATGGACGGTCAATTAGGTAAGTTGGATGTAGATGTGAATGTTACTATTAAGGAGTTCTTTATGTGTGATTACAGTAGTAGGGCTGTTGATGGCATAAGTGTAGAAAGAACTAATAGTTCATTGGTTAAGAATTATCAAAACAAGTTTCAGCGTGAAGCGATTAACCTCTCAAAGTTGCATCATCCTAATATAGTGAAAGTTCTGGAGGTGTTTGATGAAAACAATACAACTTACTATGTGATGGAGTTTATTGACGGTGTAACTGTTGATGATTATATAAAAAAAGAAGGAAAACTTTCAGCCGAAGAATCACTTAAAATCACAAAAGAGGTTTGTTTTGCATTGGCCTATATGCATAGGCATAATATGCTTCATCTTGATTTGAAACCAAAGAATATTATGCGTAATAATGAGGGGCATATTTTCTTGATTGATTTTGGCTTGGCGAAACAGTATAAAGAAAATGGTGAGCCAGAGTCGAGTACAACAATAGGACTTGGAACTCTTGGATATGCACCTATAGAGCAGGCTAATTATAAAAGTGACGGTACACTTCCTGCTACCCTCGATGTTTATGCATTAGGAGCTTCGCTTTATAAAATGCTAACCGGCAAGACCCCACCAGAGTCATCGCTTGTCTTAAATGATGGTTTGCCGTTGACTGTACTGCAACAGGCAAATGTTGAAGATAAGGTTATTGCCATAGTCGCCAAAGCAATGTCACCGATAAAAAAAGACCGATATCAAACGGTGAATGCATTATCAGAAGCAATTTCGGCAGTTCTGTTATCAGATGATGAATCAACATTTGTTCAAAACCACGAAGAAGATACTATCAATGGCAAAGAATCCATATGCGAAGACGTGGAGCAACACGATTCTGCCCATAAAAACAGAGTTGTAGATGAAAATGAATCATCATACAATGAAAAGAAAGAACCTGTAATTTTGAAAAAACGCATGTTGCTGCTGATTGTTCTGGGCGTGCTTTTGGTTATATTACCTGTTTGTTGGAGGGTTTACAATAATTATTCATCTAAAGTCAGGGCCGAAGAAGAGGTAAGTATGTATAAAAAAGCATTAGCCTCAAAAGACGCCATAGTGGTTCAAAAATATCTAACCGAATTTGTTGATGCGTCTGATGCACATAAAGCAAAAGCGAAACAGCGTTATGAGAAATTAAAAATGGTAGACTATATAGACAAGCATATGATGAATATTCCAATGGGGACTGCACCAAATTATGGAATTTATTATCGTTATGTAAGTGGTGATGATTGGGTTTATTATAAAGTTGGCAGTGGTGAGGGAGGAACTGTTGCTGCATACCAATTGTTTCAGTATGAAGTCACTAATAAGATATGGAAAACCATAATGGGGGATTATCCGGCAGAAGATAATAATAAGCCTGTAAATGTATCATATGAAGATTGTTTGGTGTTCATTAAGAAACTTAATGAATTGTCCGATAAGAAGTATAGACTGCCTACAATTGCAGAATGGCTTTTGGCTGTCAAACCAGATTCAGGCAATAAAATCAGTAAGTTAGGATGGTTTAGAGAATCTGGACATTCTTTACATGATGTTGGACTGAAAGCTCCCAACTCATATGGTCTTTATGATATGTTAGGCAATGTACATGAATGGTGTCAGGAAAGATTCAATATAAATAATAGTGAGACGCAAGTATCAAGTTCTATTAATGGGCATTTCGCAGCAGAATGCGGAGGACATTTTGATGCACATGTTAATTCATTCTCCTATTTTTCTGGAGCAGAGATTGATGCTGTTGGTAATTGCAACTCAGTAACAGGATTTAGAATAGCAAGAGACATTAATTGAAATGCAATATCGGTGGGTGAATTCTTTGGGATTCATTTTAATTTTGAAAGTTATAAGAAAACGTGCTGCTCAATTTATTCGTCAACGTTTACCAGAAATGACTTTAGGTCAGCTGATGAATGTAGTTTATCCATTATCTATGCTCGAAAGGGAATAACAAGAGATGTAAAGATTAAAGCGACGTACTGTTTGTGAAGTAATCAAGAAAGTCGGCTTTACAGCACTTTATGAAAGAATAAGAAATGCGAGTTTCCCATCTTCCTATTCGCCTGAAAGTCTGATACAAGCCAATAAAAACATTGCGGTGATTCATTTGAACCATCGCAATGTTTCGATTCAATCATCGCAATGATTCATTTAAACCATCGCAATGAATTGTACGCCGTGCATCAGTAACGATGTATGCGGTTATACGTAGATTTTAATAAGAAGCTTATTCAGCCAGTTCCAGCGGAGCTTGTACCAGCGGCGGGTGCTCATCTGTTTTCCGCCAAACCGAAGGATGAAGTCGCGGTAGCCGTAGTTGGCGAACGGTAGTCCGGCATCGATGAACTCAAAGTGCTCAAATCCGCGCTGACGAGCGTCGGTCATGGCACCCCATATACATAATACGCCTGGATAATTCAGCGGATAACTCTTACGCAGTCCGGCAGAGAACATCAGGTAACTGGTGTCTTTTGAGAAGAGGCATACCGAGCCGCCTATTATCTTGTCTTTCAGCTTAACCAAGTAGATTTTACCGAAGCGTTCTCCCTCGGGGTGCTCTAATAGGCTGATGAAAAACTTCAGGTCGGGCAGGTGGTGATTGATTTTCGAACTATAGTATTTCTTCAGCATGGTGAAGAACTCCGTCACTTCGTCGCGCGTATGCGCTATACTGATTACGGAACCATTTTTCAGTCCCCGCTGAATTTGCCGCTTGCGCGAGTTGCTCATCCACTTGTCTATGGCGTTGTGATGGATGGAATTTCGAACTCTGAGCCAGCGCATCGGGAAGTAACCGTTCTCTCTGAAATAGCGGTAGCCGAACAATGGTTCTTCTATATTTCGGAACTCCAGAGTAAAGGCGTGAACGTCGAGTTTCTGAGTAAGATACGTCAGCATCTCGTTGAAGATTTGCTCTTGTTCTATCTTACGTTTGTTTGGAGCGTCGTCGGGCGAAGCGGGCAAGAAGTATTCGCCTACACCGTAGACATACGTTCTGTCGGCCAGGGTAGGGAGGCGGAAACTGCGGCGTGTAATACATAGCATCTTAGCTATGGGAGTACCGTTGTCGCTGGCCACCAACAGCGTAGGAGAGTAGCCCGATGTCTGCTCGAATATCTGGAACAATGCGGTAGAGTGAAACACATCGTTTCCGGGCAGTGGCGGGATGTCTTTAGAACGCTTGTATGTAGTAAGGCGGATAATCATAATAATACCTCTTTAAATAATTTATTCCGATCGGGACCGCAGTATAAAGAAGCTGCGCGTAGGGTGGTGTGCGTTGTCTTTTTCGCAAATATATGTTTTTTTTTGAGCATTACGTCGAATAAAATTATATTTGTACTGAAAAAAGTAACAGAATTGATTATGAATAGTTTTAGTGATTTGATAAAACAGCGCCGCAGTATGCGTAAGTTTACCGATAAGGAGCTTACACAAGATGAGGTGGTGCTCTTGCTGAAGGCTGCTCTTATGTCGCCTTCGTCAAAGCGCAGCAATTGCTGGCAGTTCGTGATTGTCGATGATAAGGAAACGCTCGATAAGTTGTCGCGTTGCAAGGAGGCTGGTGCTTCGTTCCTGAAAGACGCTCCGCTCGCTATCGTCGTGTTGGCCGATCCGTTGGCCAGCGATGTGTGGATAGAAGACGCTTCTGTAGCTTCCATCATGATACAGTTGCAGGCAGAAGATATGGGATTGGGCAGTTGCTGGATTCAGGTGCGCGAACGTTTCGGGGCAGACGGCGTGTCGGCTAATGAATACGTGCATAACGTGCTCGATATTCCTCTTCAGCTTCAGGTGTTGTCTATCATTGCTGTGGGACATAAGGGAATGGAACGTAAGCCGTTCGACGAGGCTCATCTGCAGTGGGAGAAAGTGCATATCAATAAATATAACGGGGGAGAGTAACCGTGGCGGCAAGTGCATCGAATCATAAAGATACTTATAGGGCTACGGCTGTATTTCTGGCGTTGATGGGGGTGCTTTATCTCATCGATCGTCTGGTGGGTTTCAACTCGCTGGGGTTGCCATGGGTTATGCAGAAAGATACCATGCTGCTATACGCCGCCATCGTCTTTTTATGGTTTAAGTCCGATAAGTCGGTCGGCATTGTTCTGGCTGGTATTTGGTTGATACAGAATATCGGGTTGGTAGTCTCTCTTTTAGGGCATATGTCTGGCTACTTGCTTCCGGTGGCATTGCTGCTGATAGGCATATTGCTGTATTGGCTTTCTTCGCGTTGATATAATATAGATTATGGAAAAAATTGTTTTGATAGGTGCTGGCAATGTAGCCACTCATCTTGGTGTAGCGTTGCAGAAGTCGGGTCATGACGTGATGCAGGTATATAGCCGTACAGAGGAGTCGGCACGTGCTTTGGCCGATAAGTTGGGCTGCCGTTTTACTACCTCTATCGCTGAGGTGTTGCCCGACGCTACATTATATATCGTATCGGTAAAAGACGATGCGTTGGCATCTCTGCTTCCGCAGCTTACCGCTCGAAACGCTGATGCGCTCTTTGTTCATACGGCAGGCAGCGTAAGCATAGATGTATGGAGCGGACTGACACGCCGATATGGGGTGCTTTATCCGATGCAGACATTCAGCAAGACTCGTGAGGTTGATTTCTCTACCGTTTCGTTCTTCGTTGAGGCTTCGTGCCCGGAAGATGTAGATTTGCTTATAGCATTGGCTTCTGGTTTGGGAAGCAAGGTGTATCAAGCGACTTCGGCTCAGCGCAAATACCTGCATATCGCGGCGGTGTTCTCTTGCAACTTCGCTAATCACATGTATGCCGTGGCAGCACATTTGTTGGCCGAGCACGGTCTGCCATTTGATGCCATGCTTCCGCTTATCGACGAGACGGCACGAAAAGTACATCAGTTGCCTCCGGTAGAAGCGCAGACTGGTCCCGCCGTGCGTAACGATAAAGCGGTGATGGATTCTCATCTGGCTATGCTTTCTACTGAGCCGGAACTGGCGGAACTGTATCGTTTGATAAGCCAAGATATACATTCGTTTGACAAAAAATAAGTTCAGAATATGATAGATTACGATTTGACAAAGATAAAAGCGTTGATTTTCGACGTGGATGGTGTGCTTAGTGCCGAAACCATCACCCTTCATCCTAACGGTGAGCCCATGCGTACCGTGAACATTAAAGACGGATACGCCCTGCAGCTCGCAGTGAAATGCGGATTGCATGTGGCCATTATCACCGGAGGCCGTACAGAGGCAGTGCGCAAGCGTTATGAAGGCTTGGGCATAAAGGATGTGTACTTAGGTGCTGCCGTAAAGACACGCGAGTTCGATCATTTTATGGATAAGTACCAGTTGAATCCTGAGGAGGTGCTTTACATGGGCGATGATATCCCCGATTATGAAGTGCTCCGCTTGGTTGGTTTGCCATGCTGTCCTGCCGATGCTGCTCCCGAGATAAAGGCTATCTGCCGCTATGTATCTCATCGCAACGGTGGCTACGGATGCGGACGCGATGTAGTAGAACAGGTGCTTCGTGCTCAGGAAAGATGGATGTCGCACGAGGACGCTTTCGGATGGTAAAAATCGGATTTTAAAAAGACAGTGAAATGCTTGATAATTTAAAGAAATACAAAGTTATATTGGCATCCAACTCTCCGCGCCGAAAGGAGTTGCTCTCTGGCTTGGGCTTGGAATATGAGGTAAAGGTGATGCCCGGAATTGACGAGACGTATCCCGACACCTTGCCTACAGAAGAGGTGCCTGTATACATAGCTCGCGAAAAGGCTGAGGCTTACCGTAAGTCTATAGCAGAAGATGAGCTGATTATTACTGCCGATACGGTGGTTTGCATAGATGGCGAGGTTCTAGGAAAGCCGGCTGATGAGGCCGAGGCTTATGCCATGCTGAGAAAGTTGGCGGGTCGTACTCATCTGGTGATAACGGGAGTTTGCCTTACAACCGCACAGTTCCAGAAGAGTTTTGCGGCTGTTACAGAGGTCACCTTCGACCAGCTGACCGACGAAGAAATAAGTTTTTACGTAGAGAAGTATCGTCCGTTCGACAAGGCCGGAGCGTACGGTGTTCAGGAGTGGATAGGTTACGTAGGCGTAACCGGAATGAACGGTTCGTTCTATAATGTGATGGGTCTTCCGGTGCAGAGACTTTATCAGGAGTTGAAGAAACTCTGACAGTAACTTATATCATTTGAAAATAGCGAAGGCGTATCGTAACTATAACTATCCGTAAATGGGGAGTTTGCGGACTTTCAGACCGCATTAGTTTAGTTGTGATACACCTTCGTCGTTTATTGATATACACCATCGTCAATAGGGTGTAACTGTTATTCCTTTGTGTAGAGCTTACAGCAGCTTGAATCTCATGCGGAATATGCCGTCGGCATAATCGTAGCTGATAATTTTGAAAGTTCCAATTTCTGAAGTGTTCTCTACATGCTGACCGATGCATAGACAATCATCATAATCGCCAACTTTAACCACACGCACCGTATCTGAAGCACCGTCGGGCAGTCGGCTCAAGTCAAACCCTTTAGCCGCCTCTTCTATAGGGATATATTCGGCTGTTACAGGCAGATGTCGACTTATAACCTCGTTCACCGTATCTTCTACACGCTTTATCTCTTCTTCTGTAAGAGCCTGAGGCAAGCGGTAATCCAACTTGCTCTTTTTACGCTCTATATGCGCCGATACCGAGCGTCCGCACCCGAACATGTTTACCATTGTACGGTTTACTATATGTTCGCACGTATGCATCGGCGCTATGGTAGCCTCTTGAAACTTAGCTTTGCCGTCTGCCGTTTGAGTATTTTCGTTATTCATTTCCGTTATATAATTGTTTTAGTTTGCATTATTCGTGTATAATCCTCACGGTTTATTAATCATCATCATCATCGTTTCTGAACATCCACAAAAAGGCGAAGAATGACCCGAATAAAGATGACAAAATCTCAAATTTGATCCACTTTCTGAATAAATTGCTCATAGTACCCGTTTTATTATGATTAATATCGTGCTATAAATATAGACCAAATAATTGAATAATGAAAATAAAAAAAGGAGATAAACACCATAAGGCATTTATCTCCTTTATAATTATGAAGCGTTTACGCTTATTATATTAAGCTTCTTTTTCGTCGCTCCAGTCCATAGCAGCCATACGCAGGTAAGAATCATAACGTTTCTTAGCCATGTCCTGACATGCCTGGAACAATTCAGCAGCCTGAGTAGGATACTGTTTTGCTACAGAAGCGAAACGAACTTCACCCTTCAGGTAATCCTGGAAGTTATCCCAGTTAGGAGCCTTAGAGTCGAGTGAGAACGGGTTCTTTCCTTCAGCTTCCAACAACGGGTTGAAGCGCCACAAGTGCCAGTAACCACATTCTACAGCCTTAGCCTCTTCAGCCTGAGATTTACCCATACCAGCCTTCAAACCGTGGTTGATACATGGAGCGTAAGCGATAACCAATGATGGTCCAGGATATGCTTCAGCTTCGCGGATAGCCTTCAGAGTCTGAGCCTGGTCAGCACCCATTGCGATCTGAGCTACGTATACGTAACCGTAAGTAGTAGCAATCATACCCATATCTTTCTTACGTACGCGCTTACCAGAAGCAGCGAACTTAGCGATAGCACCAAGAGGAGTAGCCTTAGAAGCCTGACCACCAGTGTTAGAGTAAACTTCGGTATCAAGAACCAAGATGTTTACATCTTCGCCAGAAGCGATAACGTGATCCAAACCTCCGTAACCGATATCGTAAGAAGCACCGTCACCACCGATAATCCACTGTGAGCGTTTTACCAAGTAGTCTTTGAATTCATCGATAGTCTTGCAGAATCCGCACTTGTCTTTTGCAGCCTCTACCAATGGAACGATCTTTTCAGCAGCAGCCTTGCTCTTGTCAGCATCGTTGCGACCGTCAATCCATTCCTGGAATGCTTCTTTGTATTCAGCAGGAGTACCTTCTGCTTCGATAGCACCCTTCATAGCTTCTTCCAAACGGTTACGCAACTTCTTGTTTGCGAGTTCCATACCAAGACCGAATTCGCAGAAGTCTTCGAACAATGAGTTAGCCCAAGCAGGACCCTGACCCTTTTCGTTTGTAGTATAAGGAGTAGAAGGAACTGAACCAGAGTAGATAGAAGAACATCCAGTAGCGTTAGCAACCATTTCACGGTCACCAAACAACTGAGAAATCAACTTAACGTACGGAGTTTCACCACAACCAGAGCAAGCTCCAGAGAACTCGAACAACGGAGTAGCGAACTGAGAGTTCTTAACGTTAGACTTGATGTCTACCAAGTTCTGCTTAGAAGAAACGTGTTCTACGCAGTAATCCCAGTTTGCAGCTTCAGCCAACTGGCTTTCCAAGTGCTGCATAGACAATGCCTTGCCACCCTTCTTAGGATTACCCGGACATACGTCAACACAGTTACCGCAACCCAAGCAGTCCATAACGTCTACCTGCATACGGAATGTCATGCCGTCGAACTGTTTTCCTACAGCCTTAAGTGATGCGAAGTTAGCGCCCTGCTGTTCTTCTGCGTTCAATACGAACGGACGGATAGCAGCGTGAGGACAAACGTAAGCACACTTGTTACACTGGATACAGTTTTCAGGATTCCATTCAGGAACGAATGCGGCAACACCACGTTTTTCGAACTTAGCTGTACCTGCATACCAAGTACCGTCTTCGATACCCTTGAATGCTGATACTGGCAACAAGTCACCATCCTGACCGTTGATAGGACGAACTACTTCGTTGATGAAAGCTGGATCGTTGTTTTCAGCCTTAGGATCATCTGGCAAGTTAACCCATTCAGGATCGATAGTCAATTGTTTGTATTCGCCACCGCGATCTACTGCAGCGTAGTTCTTGTTTACAACGTCTTCACCCTTCTTACCGTAAGACTTAACGATGAACTTCTTCATCTGTTCTACAGCCAAGTCTACTGGAATAACGCCAGTGATACGGAAGAATGCGCTCTGAAGGATAGTGTTGGTACGGTTACCCAAACCAATTTCCTGAGCAATCTGAGTTGCGTTGATGTAGTAAACAGTGATATTGTGTTTTGCGAAATATTTCTTAACCTTGTTAGGCAAGTTCTTAGCCAATTCTTCACCTTCCCAGATAGTGTTCAGCAAGAATGAACCGTTGTCGCGCAAACCGCGAGTTACATCGTACATGTGCAAGTATGCCTGTACGTGGCAAGCTACGAAGTTCGGAGTGTTTACCAAATATGTAGAACGGATAGGAGTATCACCGAAACGCAAGTGAGAGCAAGTGAAACCTCCTGACTTCTTAGAGTCGTAAGAGAAGTAAGCCTGGCAGTGCTTGTCAGTGTTGTCACCGATAATCTTAACTGAGTTCTTGTTAGCACCTACAGTACCGTCGGCACCAAGACCGAAGAACTTAGCTTCGAACATACCTTCGCCACCTACTGCGATTTCTGCTTCCTGAGGAAGTGAAGTAAATGTAACGTCATCAACGATACCTACAGTGAAGTGATTCTTAGGTTCTGGCAATTCCATGTTCTTGTAAACTGCGATAATCTGAGCAGGAGTAGTATCCTTAGAACCCAAACCATAACGTCCGCCTACGATAACCGGAGCGTTTTCTACGCCGTAGAAGCAGTCTTTAACATCAAGATACAAAGGTTCGCCGTTTGCACCCGGTTCCTTAGTACGGTCAAGTACAGTGATGATCTTAGCAGTCTTAGGAACTGCAGCCATGAAGTGCTTAGCAGAGAACGGACGATACAAGTGAACTGCAACCAAACCAACTTTCTTGCCCTGAGCTGTCAAGTGGTCGATAACTTCGCGGATAGCTTCTGTTACAGAACCCATAGCGATGATTACATGTTCTGCGTCTTCTGCACCATAGTAATCGAACAAACCGTAGTTGCGGCCTGTGATCTTGTTGATTTCCTTCATGTAGTCTTCTACAATCTGCGGAACTGCATTGTAGAAGTTGTTGCATGATTCTCTGTGCTGGAAGAAGTGATCCGGGTTTTCTGCCATACCACGCATTACAGGGTGGTTAGGAGACAGTGCACGTTCACGGAATTCTTTCAAAGCTTCCTGATCGATAAGCGGAGCGAGGTCTTCGTTTTCAATCTTTTCGATCTTCTGGATTTCATGAGAAGTACGGAAACCGTCGAAGAAGTTTACGAATGGAACGCGAGACTTGATAGTAGCCAAGTGAGCTACACCAGCCAAGTCCATCACTTCCTGTACAGATCCTTCGCACAACATAGCGAAACCTGTCTGGCGAGTAGACATAACGTCTTGGTGGTCACCGAAGATACACAATGCATGAGAAGCCAAAGTACGAGCTGATACGTGGAATACGCATGGCAAGAACTCACCGGCAATCTTGTACATATTAGGGATCATCAGCAAAAGACCCTGTGATGCTGTATAAGTAGTTGTTAATGCACCTGCCTGAAGTGAACCGTGTACAGCACCTGCTGCACCACCTTCAGACTGCATTTCTTGTACCAAAACAGTTTCGCCGAAGATGTTTTTACGACCTGCGGCAGCCCATTCGTCTACGTGTTCTGCCATAGTAGACGACGGAGTGATGGGGTAGATAGCAGCTACTTCTGTGAACATATAAGAGATATGTGCAGCAGCTTCGTTACCATCACAAGTGATGAATTTTTTTTGTTTAGTCATACAATTACTAATTATATTAGATAATAATAAAATGTTTTAAGGTCAATATTTCATTAATACAAGAAACCGAACAGCCACAACGGAATCTGATTTCCGTAGCCTATTTCGATTTTATGTGCGGCGTAAAATACGTTGGGGTTGCCCTTTACCTTGCATCCGGCAGCGCATATTCTGAAATGGAGGTTGCTGTCTACTAAGAAAGATGTCCCTTTCTCGCCTTTGTTTACTTTATGGTCTTTCCACAGTGAGTTCACGAAAAATGTTTCAAGCACATCCTGTTCTTCCACCTTTACCGGATATATGCTGTACATCAGGTTGGTGTTGTGCATCATAATCTTTGAAGGTTTTTTGGGGAATAATTCTCCGTTTGGATAAACCATGTTTATCAGTCGCGCGTCGGCCAGATATTTGATGTAATTCATTACTGTGGCACGCGATGTCTTGATATCAGTGGCCAACTGGCTCACGTTAGGAGCTACCGGTCCGTCTACCGCCAACAAATATAGTAATTTTTTTATCTTTGAAAGATATTTCAATTCAATTTGTTTAATTAATAGAATATCCACTTCTATCATCATGTTCATGGTCTTTAGCAGGTTCTCAGAGAAGTTTCTTTTCTCTAGGAAGAACGGGTAAAAACCGTGGTGGATATAGTCTTGAAAATAATTCAGCGGATTGATGTGAGGCAGTATCGTCTTGGCGATATGCTCATGATTTTCCAGAATTTCTTCGAGGGTATAAGAACTGAAATGATTACCTGTTTGCAGGTTTAGGAATTCGCGGAACGAAAATCCTCTCAAGTTGTAAGAATGTACTATTCCGTTAAGCTCCGGATTTTCATCTTTAAGTCTCATTACCGACGATCCGGTAAAAACTATTTTCAGATTAGGGTAGCGCTCATAGCATGTGCGCAGGTCGTGACTCCAGTGCGGAAGCTTGAATACTTGGTCTATCAGCAAGACTTTACCGCCTCGCTTAACGAATTCTCCGGCGAAATCTACCAGGCTGTTTTGCGAAAAATAAAAATTATTCATGTTGACAAACAAGCATGAGCGGTCAAGACCGAATTTCTCTTTTGCATATTGTAAAAGGAAAGTCGTTTTTCCCACTCCACGTGTTCCTTTGATACCAATCAGGCGATGGCTCCAATCTATTTCATCCATCAAATCTCGTCTGACAGGGGCATTTGTATGTTCTACCAAGTAGCTGTGTGTTCTGTAAAAAGCTTCCATGATTTTTATTTTCGTCGATGCAAATATACAAAGACTTCATTAATTTGCAAACTGGAGTTGGCAAAATATTATTTTTTTGTTCTAACTTTGTTCTGCACTAATGATAAAAATTATGTCTGGTTCTGTATTCTTATTTAATCCCGACAATGATATGGCTTTGGCCACGTTTTCTCCTTACTATAAATCGCCGGCTGGTATTGTGAAAATGGCTTCCGATTTGGAGCTGCTTCCACTTTGGATTGCCGAGGATGGCGATTTTGTGAAGGTAAATGATGCCGCCTTGGTTGCTGAGTTTACTGCCGGTGCTGATGTGTCGGCTTTAGGCGTAAACGTGGGTATAACTGATAGGTTTCTTGACAAGCCTTATTCTCCGTGGGGATGGAATCCGGCATTGGCCGCAACGCTTCGCGGTAATGGGGTGGGGGCTGAAAATCTTCCGTCGGACGAGTGGCTGTCGCGTTATCGTGCTTTGTCGGGCAGAAACCATTACGCTGGTTTGCTTGAGCAGTTGCGTTATATACAGCAGACGTGCGGACTGTCGCAGGTGTGCGATTCGCTGTCTCAGGTCGTGGATTTTATGCATCGTCATGAGCAGGTGGTACTTAAAACACCGTGGTCGGGCAGTGGGAGAGGGCTGATGAAATTGTCGCTAGCCGGACTTACTTCCTCGGCTGAAGGTTGGATTCTTCGTACTCTGCGTGCGCAAGGCTGCATCATGGCGGAGCCTCTATATAATAAGGTGTGCGATTTCGCTATGGAGTTCCGTTCTGAGGGAGGGGCTGTGAGCTTTGTAGGCTATTCTCTGTTTGAAACCGATTCGCATGGAAATTATAAAGGTAATCTTTTGGTATCTGATGCTGCTATAGAAGAACGAATATGTTCTTTCGTCTCTGCAGATACGTTGCGCATGACGCGTGAGGTGTTGCTAAATTATTTCTCTGACAATGTGGCGGATATTTACAGCGGTTACTTCGGTGTTGACATGATGGTTTGCCGTGATGCAGATGGCGGATACAAGCTTCATCCGTTGGTTGAGGTTAATCTGCGCATGAATATGGGTGTGGTGTCTCGTCTGTTTTATAACCGTTTTGTAGATTCCGCTTCTAAGGGTACGTATTGCGTGGAGTATTATCGCACTGATGGCGAGGCTCTGAGTTTTCATCGTGATATGGCTGAGCGTCATCCGCTGCAAGTGATTGGCGGTAAGATTCAGAAGGGATACTTATCGCTTACTCCGGTTTCAGAGGAAACTCGTTATCAGATTTATGTTGCAGTAGAGGAATTGTAAAAATCAGGGTACATATAAAATGGCTTTCTAAACGTGGAAAAAGAATGCGAATTGCATACCTACCATTCGCATATTGCACACCTGCAATTCGCATATTGCATACTTACCATTCGCATATTGCAGGTTGTCCACTCGCATGCTTTTTGTTCTTTCTCGCATACTTTCTGATTCCATTCATAAGATGCAGTAGGCCGTGCTTCTTATATTTCTTGTGTGGGGAAGTAAACTTTCTGCATCGGCAAGTAATGGCAAAAAAAATCTCCTTTCCCGTTATGATTGGGAAAGGAGATTTTAAAATATAGTAGTGTGTTTGTTTCTTATTAGAAGAACAAGTAACGCTGATCTTTTACTTTTGCTTTTTCGCGCAATTCGTAGATGCACTGTCCTGCATAGCGTGCTGCCATGTTGGACAGAGTTGCTTCTTCCTGTTTTGCGTCGAACTTCTCTTCGCTCTTATTCTTGTTGTAAACCTGAATCATGAATACACCACCCATACCCTTGATAGGAGCAGAAACCTTGTTGACTGCTGTCTTAGAAGCGCATGCGCTTACTGCAGGTTCGCTAGAGCGTGTTACAGATACGAAAGTAGGAGCTGCGAAAGTTACGTGCTTAACAGTGTCGCTCACTGCATTTTTCATACCTTTCACCTGATCCAAAGAGTTGAATCCCTTCATGTCGGCCATGATCTTTTCTGCTTTCTTATCGCGGATAAGTTCAAGTTTCAACATGTCGGCTACTTTCTTAAGGTTTACATAACCTTTCGGGTTAACAGCTTCGAGAGCTACAACCAACAAGTGGTCGTTTTCGCCACATTCGTACAACGGAGATACGTTGCCCGGTTTTGCGTCGAACACCCATTTCAGAGCTTCGCGAGTTGACTTGATTCCACCTACATAGTGTTCATCGCTACGGAAGTCTGATCTTGGAGTAACAGTGTAACCTGCTTCTTCTGCATTCTTTTCAAGGCTTTCGAGTGTAGTGCTCTGAGCAACAAACTGGCTGAACTTGTTGTAAGCCTGGTTATATGTTTCTTTGCTGAACTCTACCGGACGCTTAACGATAGCTACTTTATATTTAGTCTTCATAGCTTTCTTAGCGGTAATCTGCAAGATGATGTTGCCTTGGCCGATTTTCAAGTTTGTCAAAGCGTTTACATCCTGAGTAGTCAAGGCGTTAACGTAAGGAAGCATGTCAGCGTTGATAGCTTGACCTTCCCATCCCTGAGCGTTAACCCAATCGCTTTCGCCAGTCTGACCGTAAATCTTAGCTACTTCAGCGAAGTTAGCTCCACCCTTGATAGCGTTATAGATACTGTCGGCCAAAGAAGCTGTCTTTTCTTCTGTTTCACCCATTACCTGAATCTGACGGAACTGAATAGAGTCTGGAGCAGTGGTCTTAGCGATAATCTTGAATGCGTTGTAAGAGTCGTCGCTCTGGCTGTAGTAAGGACCGTATACTTCGTTGATGCCTACAGAATCCAAACGAGCTGCTACATCGGCAGGGAAGATAGTCTTTCCGGCAGGAACGTCAGAATAAAGAATTGAAGAACCTGCAGAACGAACGAATGCAGCGTAGTCTGAAGTTGTGCTAGCCAATTGGTTTGCAGATTCAGTAACTTCTTTCTGAACGTTTTCGCGGTCGGCAGCAGAAGGAACTACGTGAACATCAACAAACTTGATGTCGCGAGTTTCGATTTCCTGCTTGAAAGATTCTTTTCTTTGGTTGTATAAGTCCTTGATTTCGCTGTCAGAAACAGTAACTGTAGAGTCGCTGATAGAAGAATAAGGAACGCCAGCCAAAAGGATGTCTGATTCTTCAGTACGTCCGTTGAATGCGTCTTCTGCAGCAACAGGGTTAGAAATGAATGACTTAGAAATCAGGTTCTGATATTTTTCAACCAACAAAGACTGTTTCAATGTCTTTTCAATGAATTTCCAGAAGTTACCCATTCTATGGTAGTATTCTGCATATTCAGCCGACATCTTAGTAGCGTCCATGTTAGCGTAGTCTGCCAAGAATTTCTTCAGCATATCCTTATCGAAAGCGCCAGTCTGCGGGTTGCGGAACGGAGTCTGCATAAGCAGTGGGTTTGTACCTTCTTCGATAACAGTCTGGATTTCTTTGTCTGTAACTTTCAATCCCAATTTTTCAGCTTCTCCTGCAATCAACTGGTTAGTTACATATGTGTTCCATACCTGATCTCTGAGTGAAGTAAGCTGTTCGTCATTCAGTGACTGGAGGTTGTTTGTTAATTTGATAACGTCGCTAAGCTCTTCTACCATTTGCTGGAAATCCTGAGCTGAAAGTGCTTTTCCGTTAACTTCTCCTACGTCTTGTTTTCCCTGGTGCGGCTGAAGCACTTTCCATGCATCTCCGGCAATAAATGCGAATAGGGCAAGACCGATAACAATGACCAATAATGGTCCTTTGCTTCTAATTTTCTGTAAAGTTGCCATTTAAAGTTATTATTTTTGTTTATTGTTTTCTACTTTAGCGCACGAAGATACAAAAAATGTCATAAAGACATCTTCTTTTCCTCAAAAAACTTGCTAATTATTCACTTTCAACTTGACTAATTCTATCTTCGTAGCCGTTACTTTTATGATTCTGAACTGGAAATTATCAATCGTAATCAGTTCATGTACTTTAGGAAAGCTTTGATATTCGTGTAATATCAATCCGCCGATGGTTTGATAATCATCGCTTTCTGGTAAGTCAAGATTGAAATCTTCGTTTGCCTTTTCTATTTCCATTCGGCCTGACAGAATATACTCGTTGTCGCTAATCTTCTTGGCGATGGTTGAGTTAGTGTCGTGCTCGTCTTCTATGTCTCCTAGGATTTCTTCTACAAGGTCTTCCATCGACACGATGCCCGATGTTCCTCCGAATTCATCTACCACTACTGCCAGCGAGCGTTTTTGCTGCATAAGTATCTTCATCAGCTTATGTGCTCCCATGGTTTCGGGTACGATAGGAATGGTTCTGATATTCTTTTTCCAGTCGGATATAGGTTTAAACAGTTCGGAAGAATGGATATAACCTACAACGTTGTCTATGTTATCTTTATACACAATCACCTTGCTGATACCGTTTTCTATGAATTGTTCCTTCAGTTCGCTAAGTTCCGCATTAATCTCTATGGCGATGATTTCTGTACGTGGAATCATGCAGTCTCTCACTTTTATGTTAGAGAAATCGAGTGCGTTTCTGAATATCTTTACTTCTGTATCCAGACTTTCTTCGTTCTTCGACTCTTCGATGCTGCTTTGAATGAAGTAGTCAAGGTCTACTTTAGTAAAAGCCTTGTTGGTAGCTTCCTTATTGATTTTGGTACCGGTGAGACGTAGAATGCCTTCTGACAGTAACGAGGCAAATCTGCTGATAGGGAATAAGATGACATAGCACAGAAAAGCCGGGATGGCGAACACTTTCAGTATGCCGTTTGGATTTATCTTAAATAAGGTCTTGGGCATAAATTCTCCCGTAACCAAGATAATAGCTGTAGAAATAATGGTTTCTATAAATACCAGCAGGGCATTGTTGATTTCGAATCCGCCCAATAGGTGTTTCTCTATCAGTTGTGCCATCCATATACCATAGATTACCAGTGCTATATTATTTCCAACCAGCATGGTAGATATAAAGTTGTTCGGGTTTCGGTAGAATATAGAAAGAATATGGGCTGAAAAGCTACTGTTTTTTCCCATTTCAAACCGCAGCTTATTTGATGACACAAAGGCTATTTCCATTCCTGAGAAGAATGCAGAAAAAACCATTGACAATATCAATTCTATAGCTAAAGTCATAATATGTAGTGTGTTGAATTTTCTATTTTGTTGTGGTCGAGTCAGGCATTCCGGTGTCTTCTACAGTGAAAACGCCCGTATTGTTATAAATCTGATACTCGGTCATTTGTTGGTTCGATTCGAATCCGTATCCCGTAAGGACTTGGTCTGGCTGTTCTATTCTGATGAATTTGTCGGAATAAATCTTTTCTTTTTGTTGGTTCCAGTATAATAGTTCGGTATCGAATTTATCACCTCGCTGGCTGCGTATATGTACGTTGCCACGTAGTTCCCATAATTTCTTTGGTTCGTAATAATAAGCGGTGTCTGCCTTTATGCTGGCGTCGATATGAAATAGGGTATCGAACTTTTCCAGATAAATACCTTTTTCGAACGCCCAGAAAGGAGTGTCCACCTGATTATATACCAGCCATTCGGCTGTTATTATTTTATATCTGATTAGTCCTGAATCGGAGATAAGGGTAGTGACTCCTGTGCTTCTCATATCAGGGATTGAATCATCTTGGCCGACAGCTGCTGCCAGCTCTTTTTTCTTGCTGCACGATGGTAGCAAAATAAGCATAACAGTTGCCCAGATGGCAACTGTTATGCTTAAGTTTATAATAAATCTTTTGTTTGTTTGTCTTTCAGACATGAGATTTTGCTATAGATTATTATCTGATAGTAGTAGTCTCGCCAATCCATCCACCGATAGTTACAGAGTTACCTTTCTTCAAACCAAGGAAGAACAAATCTTCGTCTTTAGGTGTATGTCCGGCGTAAGAACCGATTAATTTGTTTGCTTCTTCTGCTACGCTAGGATCTACTGATTTAGCTTTCTGCAATTTGTCGATTACAGCGAAGTAAGTACATTTGTTCAAAGCTGCTTCGTCACTCCAGTTAGGGCTTGATGCATACATCTGAGCAATCAAGATATATGGTTTACCATAATGATCGTTGATAGAGATAGCTTTGTGGCAGTACTGTTTAGCCTTGCTCAACTGCTTTTTGCTGAACAATACAACTGCAGTGTTGTAGCAGTATTCTGCTTTCTTTTCAGGATCTTGTTCCAACTGGATAGCCTGATCAAAGTATTCTACGCTCTTATCGATGTTGCCTTTCTTGTAGTACATATAACCACATCCTGCTGCAGTAGCTGCTGTAGGTTCAATAGCGTGAGCTGCTTCTGATGCTTCGAAGTAAGCTTCTTCATTAGTACATTTCAAGAGCTGCATTACAGAGATAACTTGTTTCAGATAATCCAAATTTGTCTTGTTCTGAGCAACCTTCGGGCCGTAGATAGCCTGCAAGTTTTCGCAAGTAGCTGTACCACTGTTGATGAAGTAAGCGTCAACATTGTCTTTAGCTGCCTTCAACGCTGCTTTTGCTTTTTCTTTAGTTGCTGCTTTGTAAGCTGCGTCTGCGTAACCAGATACTGCCAAGTAGTCCTGGATGAACTGTTCTTTATGATTGTTGTCGATTTTCAGTTTACGAGCAGACATATCCATCATATCATGGAATGTGAAGTAATCAGCGTTTTCTTTTTCCAAGTCGATAGCTTCTTTAGTCAGTTCGTATGCCTTGTTTACGTCTACATTCTTTCCAGAGAAGATAATGTAGTCGTGAGACTTCATACCTACTATAGAACCTTTGGTAGTCGGGTTTCTAACCAATCCATTCAGAGCGTCCAAGTACTTGATACGCTGATCGTGTACACCCATCAATTCGTCGAGGTATTTTTTCTGCTGAGCGGCATCTTTTGATGATGCGATAAGACCTCTCAAGATTTTAGCACCGTTAACGTAAGTACCTACCTGAGCGATAGGAGCTTCTGTAAACACTGCCTTCCACGGAGTGTATGCATCTTTGAAATTGTTAGTCTTAACATACTCAGTATAAATACTGATGTTCTGCAGACAACGGAGGCTGTCTTCACCGTGTCCGAAACGTGAACCGTCTTCTACTCCTTTTTGAGCAAAAACTGCTGTTGTGCCCAATGAAAGTGCGCACAACATTGTAACCATCTTCATCTTCATCGTATATAAATTTATAGTTTTTATTAGTTGACTTTCCATTTCATAAACCAATGCTCATTGAATGTCAATCCGAGTTTGATGACGAATCTGTTTTCAGAGAGCATGTTGCTTACAGAGGGTTTCAGATGAACGTATTGACCTGTAATGTTCAGCATAGTGTTACGCTGGAACAAGTGCAGAGGCAATCCGAAACCTGCGCTTACTCCTAATTCCTTAGGACCGTCGCATGTAGGAAGCTTCAGGTAAGAGTTGTTATAGTATACACCGGCGCGGTAGCTTATGCGTTTCAGGTAGTTTCTGCCTAATGTATTAGGTGTATATTCTATACCTGCCGAAACTTTCGACATATCGTTGTATTGGTTATCGAGTCCGTTATATTTAACTTTCGACCATTTTTCGAGGGTGTAATCTAATCCTACTGTCAGGTTTTTCTTCTTGTTATACGCCAAACCTACGCCGAATGTGTGCGGTATGCCAAAACCGTCTTCCTCTTTGTTCTCATTTGTCTGAACAAAGCTTGAATTATCGGTCCCCTGAGTACCTGTAGTGTAGGTAGAGTTAAGCTTATGCCCTAATCCATATACCAAGCCCACTGTCAAATTGTCGTTTTTGTTCAGTTGCTGAGTATACTGTATACCGAAGTTGGCGTTATAGCTATTAACCGACAAGTTGCGGTAATTAATAGTCTGGTCGCTAGAAGACGACGGCGAAGTAGCTGCCTGATAATCGATAGAACCATACATATATCCTGCGTTTACACCTACCGATAAGTTTTTGAGGACTTTGAATCCTAAACCGACAGAAAACTGTTGCAATCCTCCATCTCCATAAAATGTATTAGTGGTAGATCCTGCAGATGTTCCGTCCTTATAAGAAATAGGTGTAGTTGAGTTAAAGTTGTATCCTGTAGTAGAATAAGGAGTGAAACTTAAGGCTATACCCAAACGTTTGTGCAGGCGGAACTGCATAGCTATATAATCGAAGCTTGAATTTTTAGCATTGTTCTTAATTCCGTTTTCCTTGTAGTTCGAGCTTCGCAGACTCATGCCTACATCAAACATAAACGACAGTGAATCTACGCTTGAAATAGCAGCCGGGTTAATGAGGTTGACTTGGTTGCTGTTTCGCACTCCGTAGCCAACACCGCCCATTGCGGCGTGACCAGCAAAGCCACGACCAGCCAAGTCTCCTAATCCGTATCTTGTATAAGGAGAGTTAGTGCCAGATTGGGCGTTTGCGGTAAGCGCTCCAGCCATCATCATGGCGCTAATAAGAACTTTTTTGTTACTTAACATTATAATCTAATATTCTGTTTAAACCTTTTAATACTAAAAATCTATCTGCAAAGATGATACTTTTTAAGTTGGAATCAAAAGAAAATTTATCTCCTCCAGTAAAAAAAACCAAAAGATCGGTGTGTTTCTTCTGCATTTGGCGTATATAGCCGGCAATTTCGAATTGCATTCCCTTAATTACACCAGAACGGATGGCTGTGGTAGTGTCGTATCCGAAGTCTGGTAACTCACCTTTTTTCTCTATCAACGGCAGCTGGTCGCAGCATGCGCTCAGGGCTTTGAACCGTGTGTAAATGCCCGGAGATATATTGCCTCCCCAGTAGCGTCCGTCCTTGTCGATGAACTCGTAGGTGACGGCCGTGCCTGCATCTATCACCAACAAATTCTTGTCGGGCAGCAGATAGTTGGCTCCTACTACTGCGGCAAGTCTGTCCATACCCAATGTCTTGGGTGATTTATACATGTTTTGTATAGGGACGGGGGTTTGGTATGTTAGTTCCATTACGGGAAAGTCGAGTTTGCTGAGCTGACGTCTAATCGTGTCGCTTAGTGTTATGACAGATGCTATTATACCTCTTTTAATGGGGTATTTGTTGCAGAGCATGGCTAAGCAGTCAAGCGAATGGTTCGAGCCACGAATGACCTCTATCACCTCTTTGTTCTCGAACACAGCGATTTTTGCAATCGTGTTGCCTATATCAATTACTAAATTCACTTCTTTGTTTATTTTTTCGGATGCAAAGTAAAATAAAAAAAAGATAGGAATGTAATAAAACACCGAATTTCTTTAGCGGGTATCAATAATTCGCTTTACTTTTGTATCAGAATAACGCTCGCTCTATTTTAATAAACCAATTATGTTGAAACAATTTCGTATTTTCTTACTATTGTCGCTTCTGCTTTGCTTTCCATCTATGGTCCATGGGCAGGAACAGCGCGATAGTATCCGTTTTAGCTTGATGACTTGTGCTCCTGGACAGGAGATTTATTCATTGTTTGGTCATACTGCTATCCGTTATGAAAATTATACCCGTGGGGTAGACGTAGTGTTCAATTATGGTTTGTTCAGCTTTAACACACCGAACTTCGTGATGCGCTTTGTGAAGGGCGAGACCGATTATCAGTTGGGTGTTATCCCGTACGAGTATTTCGAGGCAGAGTATGCCATGCGCGGCTCTGATGTGTATCAGCAGGTGCTGAATCTTACAGAACGAGAAAATCAGAAATTGTTGTATCTGCTAGAAGAGAATTATAAACCGCAGAATAGGGTATACCGCTATAATTACTTCTATGATAATTGTACCTCTCGCGCTTGCGACCGTATAGAACAGGCTATTGATGGTAATGTAGTGTATCCTGATTCATTCCCAGGCCGTACTTTCCGTTCGATAGTTCATGAATACACCTGTAATTCCGATTGGGATGAGTTAGGCATCGACCTCTGTTTAGGTGCTGCGGCCGACCGTACGATAGGGAAGCGTTTGCAGATGTTCGCTCCTTTTTACATGCGTAGCTATGCCCAAAGAGCTTTCATTGTAGACTCAAAGGGAGTGAAGCGTCCGCTGGTGTCGACGGAGTTTAAGGCGATAGAGGCTGAGGAGGCTTCGTCGGAACCTGGCTTTGTCTTGTCGCCGATGATATGTTCTCTTTTATTTTTCGCCATTTGCCTCTTCTTAGTGTATTGGCAATATACACACGGTTCCATATATTGGTGGTTTGATATAGTATTAGGTGTAGCCCAAGGTGTGGCAGGCTGTATTATAGCCTTCCTCTTTTTCTTCTCTGTTCATCCTACCGTGGACTCAAATTGGATGATTGTTCTCTTTAATCCGTTGCCTCTTTTATGTCTTCCGTGGATAGTTTCTGCGGGAATTAAGCGTAAAAGCGCCCGCATATATTGGATTTTTGCCGTGCATTTAACACTTTTTATATGTATAATCCCCATTTGCGGACAAAAAATTAATTTATCGGTATTACCTTTGGCACTCGGTTTGCTAGTGCACTATGCAGGCCATATATTAGTTTGTAGAAAAAGAAAATGAAAGAACGTATACTTACATCTTTAATTGCCGCTTTTGTCTTGGCAGGTTTGCAAGCCCAAGCCCAGACTTCAACCACACCCCGTTTAGTTGTGGGGCTGACTATCGATCAGTTCCGTGCAGACTATATGGAGGCATTTTCTGCTTTGTATGGCGAGCGTGGGTTCAAGAAGCTGCTTAAAGAAGGACGTATTTATTATAATGCCGAATACGATTTTATTAATGTAGACCGTTCGTCGGCTGTCGCATCTATATATACTGGCGCCACACCTTATTATAATGGTATCGTGGGCAACAATTGGATGGACCGTTCATCGCTTCGTATCATCAAGGCTGTAGACGATTCTGCTTTTATGGGTATCTATACTTCTGGAAGCACTTCTCCGGCTCGTCTTACCGTTTCTACATTGTCAGACGAATTGATGGTGGCTACTTGCGGTGAAGCGGAAACATATTCTATCGCTCCGACTCGCGAAATGGCGGTTCTCGCAGCTGGACATGCTTCGAAAGGAGCCTTCTGGCTTAACGATGAGAACGGAAAGTGGTGCGGTTCTACTTATTACGGCAACTTCCCGCAATGGGTTACATCTTATAACGATAGAGAAGGACTCGATTTCCGTATCGGAAACATGACTTGGGGACCTTATCTTGCGGTCACTTCTTATAGATACATGACCTCTGAGTCGAAGCAACTTACCTTCAAGCATAATTTCTCTGATGAGAGAATGGATAAGTATCGTAAGTTCAAAACCAGTCCGTACGTAAACGATGAGGTGAACCGTTTGGTAAACGCTTGTCTTACACAGACTCAGATAGGAAAGGATAATGTGCCTGACCTGCTTACATTGTCGTACTACGCAGGCAATTACGATCATCGTCCAAACAGCGAACTGTCGATGGAGATACAAGACGTATACGTACGTCTGGATAATGCCATTGGCGATTTGCTCGATTTGATAGACCGTAAGGTAGGTTTGGGTAATACCCTTTTCGTTATTACTTCTACAGGATATGCTGATGGCGACCCTAAAGACCCTCAGCAGTATCGCATTCCTGGTGGTGAATTCCACATCAAGCGTTGTGGAGCCTTGCTTAACATGTACTTGATGGCCATTTACGGACCCGGACAGTATGTAGAAACTTATTTCGATCGTCAGATTTATCTTAATCACAAGCTCATAGAAGACCGTAAACTCAATCTTACTGAGATACTTAACCGCTCATGCGACTTTATAGTGCAGATGAGTGGCGTTCGTTCTGCCTACTCGTCACAGCGCGTGTTACTTGGTGCGTGGACTCCTGCCGTCGATAAGATAAAGAACAGCTATAACGTTAATTGTTCTGGTGATATTTACGTAGAAGTAATGCCCGGATGGAGTGTTGTAGATGAATATACTCAGACTTCACAGGTTGTACGCGATGTCTATACATCGGCACCTCTTATTTTTATGGGCTGCAATATCAAGCCCGAAATCCTTTATACGCCAGTTAAGGTAGCTACCATAGCTCCAACCATCGCTCATTTCATGCGCATTCGCGCTCCCAACGCAGCCACAGCTGCACCCTTAACTGGGATTCGTAAATAAATTTAGAATTAAGCAACGATAATCGGCTTATTATTCTATCTTTGCAAAAATAAATTAAAAAGTATAATGCGTACTATGGGGTTTATCGACGGTTTGTGCCGTTATTCCATAGCGAAAGTACAAGAATTCTGATGACATAACTGAACGGTTGCATCGGTATCTTGTAGGTTTTGATAGGCGTATTATGTGTGAAAAACATCAATTTTGAAATAATAAAAACTAAATAACAATGGGATTTAATGAATTTATAAGCAAGATTTTCGGAAACAAGGCAAGCCGCGACATGAAAGAAATTCAGCCGTGGGTAGAGAAAGTTAAAGCCGTGTATCCCGAAATTAGCAAGTTAAGCAACGACGAACTTCGTGCTAAAACACAAGAGCTGAAGCAAATCATCAAGAATTCGGCTGTAGAAGAAAACAAGAAGATAGAAGAGCTGAAAGCTACTATCGAAGACACCGAACTCGAAAAGCGTGAGGCTATCTTCTCTCAGATTGATAAGCTTGAGAAAGAAGTACTCGACAAGTACGAAAAGGCATTGAACGAAGTGTTGCCTACAGCGTTTGCTATCGTAAAAGATACAGCACGCCGTTTGTCTGAAAACAATGAAATTGTAGTTACTGCTACCGATTTCGACCGTCAGTTGGCTGGCGAAGGAAAAGATTTCGTTTCTATCGATGGCGATAAGGCTATCTGGAAAAACCATTGGACTGCAGGCGGTAACGACATGAAATGGAACATGGTACACTACGATGTACAGTTGTTCGGTGGTGTCGTATTACATCAGGGTAAGATTGCCGAAATGGCGACTGGTGAAGGTAAGACTTTGGTGGCTACCTTGCCTGTATTCTTGAATGCCTTGACAGGAAACGGTGTACACGTGGTAACTGTCAACGACTATTTGGCTAAGCGTGACTCTGAATGGATGGGTCCTCTCTATATGTTCCACGGATTGAGCGTAGACTGTATCGATAAGCATCAGCCTAACTCTGACGCTCGTCGTAAAGCTTATATGGCCGATATTACTTTCGGTACTAACAACGAATTCGGTTTCGACTACCTTCGTGATAACATGGCAGGTAGCCCGAAAGATTTGGTACAGCGCAAGCATAACTATGCTATCGTCGATGAGGTCGACTCAGTGTTGATTGACGATGCTCGTACTCCGCTTATTATCTCTGGTCCGGTGCCTAAGGGCGACGAACAACTTTTCGAAGTTCTCCGTCCGTTGGTAGAACGTTTGGTAGAAGCACAGCGTAAGTTGGCTACTCAGTTCTTGGCCGATGCTAAGAGACTTATTTATTCTGATAAGAAAGAAGATGTAGAAGCCGGATTCTTGGCTTTGTACCGTAGTCATAAGGCGTTGCCTAAGAACAAGCCGCTTATCAAGTTCTTGAGTGAACCGGGTATCAAGGCTGGTATGCTGAAGACCGAAGAAATCTACATGGAACAGAACAACAAGCGTATGCCCGAGGCTGTAGAACCATTGTACTTCGTAATCGATGAAAAGCTGAAGAGCGTAGACCTTACTGATAAGGGTGTCGATTTGATTACAGGTAACTCTCAGGATCCTACTTTGTTCGTGTTGCCTGATATCGCAGGACAGCTTTCTGCTCTCGAAAACGAAACAGGTCTTACCGATGAAGAAAAGTTGGCTAAGAAAGACGAGTTGCTTACTAACTATGCTATCAAGTCAGAACGCGTACATACTATTAATCAGTTGCTTAAGGCTTACACCATGTTCGAAAAGGATACCGACTATGTGGTAATGGACGGACAGGTTAAGATTGTAGACGAACAGACCGGACGTATCATGGATGGTCGTCGTTGGAGCGATGGCTTGCATCAGGCAGTAGAAGCGAAAGAAGGAGTTAAGGTAGAAGCCGCTACTCAGACATTCGCTACTATCACTCTTCAGAACTATTTCCGTATGTACCATAAGTTGTCGGGTATGACAGGTACTGCCGAAACAGAAGCAGGCGAATTCTGGGATATCTATAAATTGGATGTAGTGGTTATTCCTACTAACCGTCCTATTGCCCGTATCGATATGAACGACCGTGTATACAAGACCAAGCGTGAAAAGTATAAAGCGGTTATCGAAGAAATCGAAAAGATGGTAAATGCCGGTCGTCCGGTATTGGTTGGTACCACATCTGTAGAAATCTCTGAAATGTTGAGCAAAATGCTTACATTGCGTAAGATTGAACATAACGTATTGAATGCTAAGTTGCACCAGAAAGAAGCTGAGATTGTAGCTAAGGCAGGACAAGGCAAGACCGTTACCATCGCTACCAACATGGCAGGTCGTGGTACCGATATCAAGCTGAGTGCTGAGGTTAAGGCTGCAGGCGGTTTGGCCATCATCGGTACAGAGCGTCATGAGTCACGCCGTGTAGACCGTCAGTTGCGTGGTCGTGCCGGACGTCAGGGTGACCCGGGTTCTTCAGTATTCTTCGTTTCTTTGGAAGACGACTTGATGCGTCTGTTCGCATCCGACCGTCTCGCTCATTGGATGGATAAGATGGGATTCAAGGAAGGCGAAATGATAGAACACAGCATGATTTCTAAGTCTATCGAACGTGCTCAGAAGAAGGTAGAAGAAAACAACTTTGGTATCCGTAAGCGTTTGTTGGAATACGATGACGTAATGAACAAGCAGCGTACAGTAGTCTATACTAAGCGTCGTCACGCCTTGATGGGTGAACGTATCGGTATGGATATCGTAGATATGATTTGGGATCGTTGCGCCAATGCGGTAGAACAGCCTACTTACAATGACTGCAAGATGGAAATTCTTCAGACATTAGCTATGGAAGTTCCTTTCACAGAAGAAGAATTCAACGATAAGCGTAAAGAAGACTTGGCAGAGAAGACATTCCAGGAAGCTATGGCTCTCTTCAAACGTAAGACTGAACGTATGGCTCAGATTGCCAATCCGGTTATCAAGCAGGTATACGAAGCTCAGGGTCATATGTATGAAAACATCATGATTCCTATCACCGACGGACGCCGCATGTATAACATCTCTGTAAACCTGAAGGAAGCTTACGAAACTGAATCTAAGGCTATCGTTAAGGCATTCGAGAAGGCTATCTTGCTGCACACCATCGATGACGCATGGAAAGAAAACTTGCGTGAGCTTGACGATTTGAAGCACTCTGTACAGAATGCAAGCTACGAACAGAAAGACCCGTTGTTGATATTCAAACTTGAGTCTGTAACTTTGTTCGATAACATGGTAAGCAAGATCAATAACGAAACTATCTCAGTATTGATGCGTGGTCAGATTCCAGTACAGGAACCCGAAGAAGTTCGTGAGGCTCCGGTAGAAGAAAAACCACGTCAGCAGTATCGTGAAGAAAAGCAGGATTTGACCGATCCAGCTCAGCAGGCAGCTGCCAACCGTGACACACGTGAGGCTAAGACTGAACCTTACCGTGCAGAAAAGACAGTAGGACGTAATGATCCATGTCCTTGCGGTAGCGGATTGAAGTACAAGAACTGCTGTGGAAAAGGCAAAATCTAATTCTAAAGTATAATGTTAGTTTCAGACAGAATGGTTAAAAAAATGGGCGGACTCCTTATGCTGACTTCATTGTTGGCAGGGTGTTCTGCCGGAGAGGGTGTGGTTGTGTCTGTACACAACTCACTCGATTTCGCTCGTGACGGTGAAATGGTAGAAGTGCCTCTTACAAAGCTGCAGAAAGTCAGCTTGAAAGATGGTCAGAAGTATGTAGTTGTAGATGCGGCTACTAAAGCACAGGTGCCTTATCAGCTTACTTACGATGGTATGTTGATATTCCCTGCTACAGTAGGAGCGGGTGCTACATCAAGCTATACCGTTAAGGCAGGTCAGCCCGAAGCTATGGATACTGTGGCTTGCGGACGTTTCTATCCTGAACGCTTGGATGACATTGCGTGGGAAAACGACAAGGCTGCATATCGTGCATACGGTCCGGCTTTGCAGCGTCGACAGGAACAGGCTTATGGATACGACGTGTTTACTAAGAGCGTATCTTATCCGGTAGTAGAAAAGCGTTATGCTATGGAGCTAGACTCTGCTGCCCGTGCTCAGATTGCCGTATGGCGTAAAGAGGGTCAGAAGGAAAAGGCTGACAGCTTGGTTAAGATTATCTCTTATCACGTAGACCACGGAAATGGTATGGACGTATATAATGTAGGTCCTACACTTGGTGGTGGTGCTTCTGCGCTGATGGATGGCGAAGAACTTATCTATCCGTACTGCTTTAAGGATTATGAGATTCTTGACAACGGTCCGTTGCGTTTCACTATGAAGCTTACTTATAACCCATTGAAGGTTAAGGGTGATACAACAGTAGTAGAAACACGCGTTATCTCGCTCGATAAGGGTTCTTACCTTAACCGTACAGTGTTAACTTACAGCGGATTGTCTAATCCTACTACTTTGGCTTCAGGACTCGTGCTTCACTCACAGAATCCTAACGGATATGTGCTTAATGCTGACGATCGTTTCATCGCTTATGCCGACTCTACAAACAACGCTACTGCAGGTCATGGTGTAATCTACGTAGGTGCAGCATTCCCGAAACAGGTTGAGAAAGCTTACGTACAGCTATTCCCAGAACCAAAGAAAGACGCTATCGGTCATGTATTGGCTACCAGCCTTTATGAACCTAATAGCTCTTACGTTTACTATTGGGGTAGCGGATGGAGCAAAGGTGGCGTACAAGATATGGACGCTTGGACAACTTATTTGAAAAATTTCTCTAAGCAGTTGGCTTCTCCGTTAGAAGTGGAAGTGAAATAATGAATATCTAGTATAGAGGCTTAAGCCTCCACATTATTTTGAGTAACCTCTCGCAGCATTGTCGTTGACGTGTTGCGAGAGGTTTTTTGTTGCCAATAATCGGTGTCTGTGAGAGCAAGTCGTGAAATTCTTTAACAAGGTTGTCTTACTTCGACCGAAGTAAGCACGTTGACCGACTCGAAGTGAACGCTCACATCGGTCGAAGTGAACGCTCGTATCGGTCGAAGTAAGACGACTTCATTAAAGAGTCAGTGCAACTTTATATAATACGAATACCAATCTTGTATTATTGAAGTACTGTAGTGCTAATTTTTTTTCTGGATGTAATTGTCGTTTTTCCGAAAAAATGTATTTTTGCACGTCGATTGATAATATATATAGGCAACAATAGATTGATAGGGTTCCCTTATAGATTTGATATAGGGCATCTGAAACAAACGAGAGTAATTTAAAGTGTTATGTTTACAATGAAGCTACAGAAATTAATGCTTGCTATTGCAGCAGTTGGCGCATTAACAGCATGTTCAAATTCAGAAGAAAACGGTATTGATAATTCTTGGTTGGCTAACGCTCCAGGTACAGAAGTTTATATGGGTGTTGACGCCCTTAATAAGCTTACCAAGGTAGAAACTTCATCACGAGCTGCAAGCTTTTCATCGCGTGCAACCGAAAATCCGTTGGCACCGGTAACCGAAGTGCGTTATTTCAATGTGAAGGTTGACCCACGTTTGGGCTACGCTAATACTAAACCGAATACCTACTACTCCGTAGGAACAAAAGTTAAGGTTTACACCGACTGTCCGTTCATTACCGTAAATAAGAATAAGAATTATAGCTATCTTCTCAGTACCGACGGTTCGGGACTCCGTACTCTTTTTGCGGCTGGTGATACTACCAGTGCCAATGTCATCAAGAAAATCTCTGAAAAGCATCCAAGAACTCAACCTGTTTCTCCAAAAGTAGACGACAGCAAGATACACGTCATTTGGTATTTGGCTAAGAGCATGGATAACGGCTGGCACGTAGACGGACTTCTCACTGACAAGAATGACATAAAAGAAGCCTGCGATGCTTGTCATGACGACGGCTTTCAGGAAATCACTTTTGGCGAGAACGATGGAAAGACTCAGCTTACTTATGCAGAGTTGATGGATTTCTTCCCAGTGAATTATAAAATCAAACGTCTCGACAAGACTTTAGGTGTAGATATACATCAGCAGAACCACGGTCAGTGGGGCGAAATTAAGACATCGGTACACGTTAAGGAAGCTAAGGACGTTACAATCAATATCCCTGTAGGCATAGATTATACGTTAGAGAATGCCGAAACTGACGAACGTGCAAGATATTTCAATAAATACTACGAGATTCAGACCTATGATGAAACTATCGGTGCCAAGGTAAACGTAGAGGTAGAACGCCTTAAAGCTGGTGTAACCATCAATATTACCGGCATTACAGAAGACCTCGTAAAGGCTCTCGAAAGAAGATACAACGATGGCTTCACCGTAGAGATTCATACCTTCTATAAGCTGACAGACGCTGCAGGTACCAGCGATTTCAAGGCTCCGGTATGGAATGCGATGAAGAACTCTAAGGTAACATACGACGGCAGTGTAAGCGGTCAGATTACTTCAGCTTTCTTTGATAGCGAAAGCGTAGAGATAAAATAAAATACGAAAGTCATATAATTGTAATATTTCCCTCAACAGCGAAAAGACTGTTGGGGGATTTTTATTAGCAAAATGTAGCAATTCTCGGTTTTTATTTGTACTTTAGTCATGTCTAACGAAAGATTAGTTTATTGTTTCAAGCAACACTAAGATAAATGCATCTTTTGATAAGGCAAAGTGAGGTTGTGTTATTTAATAATCGTGTTGCTGAATAATGTAGATATGGATTTTGTCAAGAATATAAACGCAGATAGAGAAAACACGGATGCTTTTACTGAAAAACTGTGGATGGGTATACAAAATGGTGATAAGGATTGCTACGAGAAACTATTCAATGAATATAGTGACAAGATGCTGGCTTATGGCATGAAATATACCACCGACCGTGATTTGATAAAAGAATGCATCCAATCTGTCTTCGTCTACATTTTTGTAAACAGAAAGAAGCTAGCTGCCGTCCATAACACAAGCGGCTATCTGCTAGCTTCGTTCCGTCACGAGCTGTTTCATTCGCTAAATGAACGCTCGTCTCGTTTCTCTTATCTTGAGGAGATGCCTGAATTCAAATTAGAGGTAAAATTTGTTTCTCAGCACATAGAAAAGATGGATGATGAATCTCTTAAGGTTCGTTCCCAATTGATTAAGGCTATAGACAATCTATCTCCTAGACAGAAAGAAATCATCTACTTGTATTATATTCAGGAATTGCCGCTTAAAGATGTAGCACAGATTATGAATATGGAATATCAATCTGCCAGAAACCTATTGTCCCGGAGTCTTACGCACCTGCGTAATAGTTCAGAACTCAAGGATTATTCATCATTCCTTTCAACCTTCTTTATGGCTCTGATGTCATTTAGCTAATTTACGTTTTCTCCAATCATCTTTTTTGAAGCTGTTAGGATAAACGGTAGATTGTTCAATCTCTCCTGTGCGTACACGTATCCATGAGTTGAATTCTCTTTTTCCTTCTTTCAATACTATTACCCTTGCTCCATTAGGAAGATGGTTGTATTCTGTGTTTCCTCCGGTATATCTGCCATAGGCAAGTAATATGTCATACCACATCACAGCATAGTCATTATCGTGATCATGACCTACGAACATACCCATAACATCACCTTGTTCCTTCATTGCGGTAAAAAGTCCACTGTTTAATTTGGGGCAACAAGCAGCCTCCATTCTTACGCCTCTTAAAATACTGCTCTGAGTTGATGCTGCCTCGGCGTATTCTGGTAAAGGAATGTGGAAGAAAGCAAGAGCTGGCAATGGCTTGTTATTGTTAGCTGCTGTTTCTTTATTGCTCAGTTGGCGATACCATTCTATTTGACTTGCCTTAATCCAATCATATCCCTTTACATTAGGGAGTTTAGAGTATGAATGGCTGTCAAATACATAAAGCAAGGCGTCTTCCTTATCTTTTGAGTTTACCCTCAATACGAAATCCGTTTGATTATCAGGCTGAATATTACCCTTTACAGACCGTGCTACATTATATAATTGCTCTCTTGTAAGATTCTGCTCATCATCATGATTTCCCAAAGTCACTACAAACGGAATATTACGCTTTGATACATGGCTCAACACAGTAATCATAGCGGTATCGGCAGGGGAGTTGTAAACCACATCTCCGGTAAATATCACCAACTCCGGCTTTTCTGCATCAAGCACACGGTCGATGCACTCAAGAGCTACATCCGAAGCCGGATTCTTATATTTAAAATGCACATCCGTGAACTGTACTATCTTAAATTCTCCTTTGTCATTGAATTTAAGAGGCTCTTTTTGTTGTGCCTGTATCGTTTGAAAAAACAATGCAGGAATAATAAATAATAGCTTTTTCATTTTGTTTTGATATTTAATCGTATAATTCTGGAAAACTTGTCTGTCAGTTTTATATCTCATATATAGCAGCCGAGACAGGAGGAACAGTAAAACTTACGGTAGATTGTTTGATACTGACTTTTATCTTACTTCCACAGCCGATGATTAGCTTACATGAAGATACATCTGGAACATCATAAGAAACCGTCCTCTTTTCACCTGAAGGGTTTACTATTATCAGCAGACGTTCTTTCTTAAAAGAAGTGCGGATATAACATAGAGGATATGCAGCCGAATCCTTAACCATGTAATCCACACCACTTTTAATATCTAATGCATAGTAATTGTTTCTAATGTTAAGTAAAGTTTTTATATAATTCAGAAGCGATGTCTTGTCAGCGCTTTCTGCTGCTACGTTAGTCTTTCCGTCATTTGACGATAACGGAAGATATAAGCATGAATCGGGTGCTGTAGAGAAACCAGCATTACGGCTGGTATCCCATAGCATCGGCGTACGTGCTCCGGCACGGTTGCCGCTTTTAACGCAACTGCCTTCTACATCCGGCAGTCCCTCTTTATATCGTATACCTATTTCATCACCATAATATATGCAAGGAATGGCTGGCTGTGTAAGCAGAAAAGTCATAGCCACTTCCAGTTCCTCTTTCGATTTTCTATTGCCGCAGTTAAGACGTTGTATATCATGATTCCCTGTCGGGATACAAATATAGGCATCGTCTCCTGTAGCCTTCAGACATTCGTTTAGTGTATTTATAAAACGCGAGGCGTTTCCTAGTCCGCGACGGTCAAAGTAGCAAGTATCTCTCCGATATACTCCGGTTTCATTAAAGAAGAGGTCGCGATATCCTTCCTTACCGAATTGGAATATAAAATCGGCCATGAATCCTATTGCTTTAGCCTTTTCAGGATGTCCCCATTCTGCAAGCATAACTCCTTCGGGCCATTTATCCTGGAAATGCCGACGTATTTCATTCCATAAATATTTGGTTCCTGTAAATTGCGGATCGTTCTTCACCAGAGAACCTGCCATGTCTATACGGAAGCCATCACATCCCATTTCCATCCAATAGTCCATGATTCTCATAAGTTCCTTACGGGTATTTGTCGGTGCTTCGGCATCTACCGGTTCTTCCCAAGGGTGAGAAGGGTCGGGCTCTCCATATCCATAATTAAGTGCAGGCTGAAAATCAAAGTAATTCTTCAGATAGCAACCGTTGCGCTCAAACTTTCCTTTGATGAATTTTGTGGGACAAACCGTCGAGTCGCCAGTCCATATATAACGTTTGCTATAAGCGTTTGCCTCAGCCTTCTGTGATTGAATGAACCATGGATTCTCATTACTGGTATGTCCGGCCACAAGGTCAAGGATAACATGCATACCCCTTGCATGAGCCGCATCGAACAACTCACGTAAATCCTTGTTAGTTCCATACCGAGAAGCAACCTGATAATAATCAACTACATCATATCCTCCATCACGGAAGCGAGATTTGAAGCAAGGATTAAGCCAAATGGTATTGCATCCTATTGATTTCACATAATCCAGATGACGAGTGATTCCAGGTATGTCACCTATACCGTTTCCATCAGAATCCTGAAAGCTGGCAGGGTAAATCTGGTAGATAACTGCCTTGCCGAACCATTCAGGAATAGGCTTGAATTGGGGAGTAGTAATTTCTGTCCTTTGTTCAGAAAAACAAAGGACAGAAAAGGCTGATAATATGCAGAGAAATAATGCTCTCATTTATAAGATTGTTATTTTAATATCCACATTATCTGATTATTATCGTCTACACCCGAGAACTGACTCTGAACAGCTGCTTTCACATTATCAGAATTATAATCGTATTCATTCTGCGGATACATCCAGCGCAAAGGCATCTTGCTGGTAGGGTCATTTCTGTTCGACTTTGGGTTAATGATAAACTTAGGATAACCTGTACGTCTGTATTCAAAGAAAGCGTTATACGGAGCTTCAAGGAAAGTAGACAGATATTTCTGTACTATAATCTTTTCTATCTTCTGCTCATTGCTACCTGTCAGACTTACTTCCGGCTGAGTCAAATATTCATTAATATAAGCATCAGTGATAGGCATTTTATGATTATACGCTTCGTCGTTAGGTGTATTGTCTGCCGTGAACTTCATGGCAGCGCGTATGCCTTTCTGATAATAATCCTGAGCGTCGCCCTGAATTATTCCTCTTACAGCAGCCTCTGCCAATATGAAATTCATCTCACTATAGCTCAACAGATAAGTTGGTTCTCCTTTTGGTATATTGATATATCGGTCATTTATGGCTGAGGCATTACCAGCCTGCACTTCTTTCTGTATATCAGTATGTATCATTGAAGGTTCTACACCCTTATATGCATCCCAGTTGTCAACGTCTAATGTGGTATTCGATATAGGCTTAGCATAGTAGAATAATCTCCTGTCTTTATAAGCCTTCAGTGAATCAATGACTATAGATGATACAAATGGGAAATTCTTATAGTTGTTGCCTTCCTTATAGAACGGATACTTCTGGCCCGATTTATCAGAATGTACCAACTGCCAGTTGTCGTCATTCGATTCAAACAGAGGTCGGTTGCGTACAATCTGCTGCATACGTTCTTTCACCTTAAGGTTAGTGTTATCCATCTTCTTGTAAAGATTGATAAGCACCTTCAGTTCCAAAACGTTTGCCACTTTTCTCCATTGTTCTGAATTACCTTTATATATAGGGTCGCCGTCAAATGAGCCGGCATCCTTCAAGAGTTCGTTAGCTTCATCCAATTCATTAAGAATACCTTCCATTACAGCTTCCTGAGAATCGTATACAGGGTATTTTACATCACTCTCTCCCTGCATGGCTTGAGAGTAAGGCAGGTCGCCTACACGCATACTCAGAGTGAAGAACTTGTATGCACGCAGTATATGTCCTAATCCTTTATAAGCGTTCGCTTTTTTATCGGTAGCGAAACTTACCATCTTGTCAACATTGGTAAGAATAGACATATCCGAGAAGGTAGTACGATCTAATTTGTTGTACAGCAAGTCGATATCATTACTTTCACTCCATATGATATATTTGCCAAGCATATCATCCTTCATGAATCCTTTAGGGATATCCTGCGTTTTATAATCACCTCTTGTAGCAATCAGGTTAGTTTTCAGTATAAGCTGTGTTGCCAACATACTTGAAGTAACCTTAGTTGACTCATTAGGGTTGGTATTATAGTCGCTAAACTTGTCGTCACATCCTGTGGCTGCAAGCATAAGCACTGCTGAAAGACAGCCTGCTATATATTTAGTTCTAGTTTTCATTTCTTTTCTTACTTAAAATGTTAGAATTCAAGTTTAAGATTCACACCTACATAGCGTACGGAAGGCGAGTTAAGATCATCAGTCGCACGGTCTGGGTCGGCGAACTTATAGTCCTTGGTCCATAACAACAAGTTCTGTCCGATAAGAGATACAGAAGAAGATGATAGTCTGCATTTCTTTGAGAATGACTTAGGAATATCATATGTAATAGACACTTCACGAAGTTTGATAAAAGTCTCGTCGGTTATGAACTGTGAGCCTTTACGCCAATAGTTCTTTATGTACTGCTCATAAGAAACAGGAGTAGTGTTTTTCTCGAAAACACGGTCATCGCTTGTTATATTTCCGTATGCATCGTATTTAGCGGAACCAGAAACTACTGTAACTCCGTCTGCTACATAGCTTTTGTTGCCATTTACAACCTCATCATAACGCCATTCATTGTCTGTATCAGGATGCGCACCTGTTTGCCATAAGTAACGGTTGGTCTTGTTCAGAGAAAGACCGCCTACACGTCCGTCAATGCTGAACGATAAGGTAAAGTCTTTGTATTTTAATGTATTTGTCAATCCCCATGTCCAATTCGGGTCCATGTTTCCAACTTTGCTCTTATATTTACTTAACTGTGGATATCCATTCGACATTATAACACTTCCGTCAGAAGAGCGTTGGAAATCCTTAGCTTCATAGTGGTCTACACGGCTACCTTCATAAATCCAAGGTTTATCAGCCGAATACTTAGGGTCGAGCTTTGAATAATATCGATGTGATAAAGCCCAGTTGGCAACAGCCTTCCAAGTAAAATCCTTAGTTTGTATCGGAGTACCTTCCAATACTACTTCAAAGCCTCTTCTTACATATTCCTCGTCTGTGTTTACCAATACACTTTCAAAACCTGACATTGAGGAGATTGTGGTCTTAATTGTATTATTATAAGTAAGCTTATTATAATATGTAAAGTCGGCCTTCAATCTGTTGTTCAGGAAATGCATTGATGTACCAATTTCGTAAGTACGGTTGGTGATAGGTTTTACGTTACCATACATGCTTACTGGATAGCTTGCTGTGTTCAATCCGTCCCACACGTCATTTTCAACCTTATATGAATTGGCGGTCTCATAAATGCTAAGGTCGCTCTTTGATACAGTCCATGAAGCGCGAAGTTTCCAGAAGTTCATCCATGATGGAAGCTCGAACAATTCAGAAAGCAATACACTGGCACCTACCGAAGGATAGAAATAAGAATTTGATCCGTCGGGCAGAGTTGACGACCAGTCGTTACGTCCTGTAATGTCAAGATATACAGCGTTGTCATAACCAATAGTTACCTTGCCATATAAACTGTTCACCTGCTTGTTGGCCAGATATGAATCTATAGTAGGGCTTGCTACAGACGCTTTCAGAGAATAGAATCCAGGCACTGTGATACCATTCTTTGTAGCTGCATCCATATATTTGTTGCGGTAATAGTATATAGAACCACCCAACAAACCATCTACGGTGAATTTCTTTATTTTACCCTGTGCTGTAAGTATGAAATCGCCATTGGCTGTAAACGTCTCTTCTGTTTTTTCGTTGTAATAACCTTTATTGGTGTTACCCCAATCGCGTGTAGCGTTGATGCCAATCGGAGCGTGTCTTTTTGTTGAATTGATAATATTGTCAAAGCCACCTCTTACTATAGCCTTCAGCCACGGCTTAATTTCGTATGTTAAATTAAGCATTCCGTTATATTTGGAGTTATCCCTGCGGTTTATCTTCTCATAAGCCATAAGATATGGGTTATCGTACCATGAGTCACGCATCCAGTTCTGCTTTTCTTCGGGTGTAGCCCAATAGTCACGATAATCGCGGATATCATATTCAGGTCCGGTCCATACCAAGAGGTTATAAATATAACCCTGGTCATCATAACCTGTTCCGGCGGTCTGTGGAGCAACCATCTTGGTGAATCCCATAGTTCCCTCTACCTTAACCTTTTTGCCTAATCTCATTTCACCACCTACATTATATGTAAACTGTTGTGCTTTGGCGTTAGGGTACTGACCTTTATTATAAAGGTAAGAAAGAGATGAACGGAAGCTACCATTCTCGCCCTGCTGAGTTACGCTGACGCTTGTGTTGCTTATCATGCTGAACTCCGTAAAGTTCTTGAAGTTGTCCTTTCCGGCAGAAATCAATGGTCTTTCAACGAGCTGATAAGTCTTAGGGTCGTATTGCATAGCTGTTCTTCCAATGTCAAGCTTATCACCCCATACCTCATCGTCTACGTTATACTTGCCTCCATATCCTGAGCTGTAAGACGACTGTACCTTAGGTAATGCCAATGTACCGGCGTTTATCATGTTACTACTGTTTACCGTAACAGTAAAACCTTTCTTTTCTGCACCCTTCTTTGTGGTAATCATTATCACACCGCTACCACCTCTTGAACCGTAAAGAGCTGATGCCGTAGCACCTTTAAGTACGTCTATCGTTTCAATATCATCCTGGTTTATATCGCTGAGGTTAAGGTTTGTAGGAACTCCGTCCAATACCAGAAGCGGAGTCTCGCCTCTAAGTGAAAGGGTAGGTGCTTCGTTGAACTCTGTTGTGTTAAATACAGTAAGTCCCGAAATACGTCCCGTAAGACTTGTTGCTACGTTTGTTCCTTTTACCTTTTCGAACAAGTCGCCCGATACCTTCTGGGTAGAATAACCCAAAGCCTTTTCCGAGCGTTTCATACCCAATGCCGTAACAACAACTTCGTCAAGAGTTTCCTGCATGGGTTTCATATGCACCTCTTTGCAATTGTCTATGCTGAGATGTTGCTTCTTATAGCCGATATATGAAAAAGTGACTGTTCCTTTAGCTTTCAGCGTGAACTTACCGTCTACGTCGGTTATAGTTCCATTGCTTCCGCTCTGAACGTTTACACCAATCAAGGGTTCGTTGTTTTCATCTACTACTCGTCCTGAAATAACCTTTTCTACCTGATTTTTACTGTTCTTTTCTACAAGCAGAACTTGTCGTCCCGACAATTCATAGGTAAGAGGTAGCCCTTTTAAAACCGCATCCATTGTCTGCTGTATGGTAGCGTTGTTTAAGCTAACAGATACAGTATTATCCAGATAAGGAAGGTTGCTGTTGTAGCCGAAAACATATTTTGAGTTTTTCTCTATGTCACTAAGAACACTACGTAAGCTCTTCTTCTTAACAACAAGAGTGATATTTCCTTCTTCGCTGATCTCGATTATTGTTTTCTGTGCTGCTTGAAGTGTTAAAGGAGCAGTAGGGAAAGATAATCCTAAAATTAATCCCACCATGAGTGGTCTCCTAAATAATAATGCATTATCTTTGGAATTTTTTATGAGTTTATTCATAAATAGTGGATTTTTGTGGTTTGACATTTTGGTGTTAATTCCTTGAATCCCATAGGCGGAAGGCACTGGTACTGTCTTCCGCCTTCATTTTATTATCGATAAAATGAAGGTGGATGTTTTCTTTCAGTCATTATTTTCCATAGGCTTTAATTTTTCAGGTTCGTTAGTCATAAGTAATTCGTTAGTCATAAGTAATAATATAATCATTTCCTTTTTTGTCGACTTTTATAGGTGCTATTTGCGATAGGTTATGAAGGAATGTACCTACCGGAACAGAAGTATCAAGTTTTCCTGATATGCTGATGTCTTGCAGTTCCGTCAGGCTATATGAAAGATTCACGTTATATAGTTGCTCAACCTGCATCAACAGGTCTGTAATAGGCTTTTCTTTCATGACTATCAAACTCTCCTTCCAGGCATTCACTGATTCCAGATCGGCCTTTTTTATCTTACTTATCGCGTTATCATCATCGTATACAAAGCATTCGCCGGGCTTGATTCTTGTAATCGATTTGCCCCCTTTGGGTGAAACCTCTACAATTCCACTTATTAAAGAAACACTCTGTCTTTTTTCTGTAGGCATAGCGTTTACCATATACTCCGTGCCAAGTACCCTGATGGTTAGCTTTCCGGCTTGGGTTATAAATGGAATATCGTTTTTGTGCATTACGTTAAAGTAAGCCTTTCCGTCAACATGCACCTCACGTCGTTCCGCCAAGAAAGGGAATTTCAGATTAGAGCGTCCGCGTAGTAATACCTCTGAGCCATCTGCCATATGAACCTTGACATTACCATTGTCGGGGACTGACAGAGCCAGATCTTTGTTTGATGTATAGCTTACATTTACAAAACCGCCTCCCTGTTTTATTCTTAGTTTCATTTGGTCGGGCAAACAATAGATTTCGGCATTGTTGCCCATCTCCATCGTTTCGCCGTCAATATATAATGTAGAAGCTGAAACCTCAGCTGTCGGCAATGCATTCGTGGAATTAGTGATGCCTATTTCAGTATACCTCTTTAATATAGTTGCGCACGCTATAAGCAGCACTATCACGGCAGCCACCATTCCTGTTTTCCGCAAAAGCACTTTGATTCTCGACTTTTTTTCAAGATGGTTATTCTCCTGCTCTATATTGTTCCACATATCTCTTCTCTCTTCTTCCGAAAGAGAAGGCTCATTTTCTTTTAGTAAAAGAATAATCTTATCTATTTCTTCCTTGTTGGTCATAAAATACGGTGTTTATGGGTTTGTTCTATTAATAAGAGAAATTACTCTTGCGGAATGTACTCACTTTTTTAGATTATTTTTTCTTCTTTTGATAAAAAATCACCAATGGCTAAAAAAATCAATCGGCAAATGAGTACATTCTGATTTGTAATCTACTCTATTATAATAGATCACTATGATTTAAACTTAATACATACTATTATGAAAAAACAATTTCTTATTTGTTCACTGCTCTTAGCGTCCATGTCGAGCTTCGGACAGCAGTCAAACGGTCCGCGCCTGATAATCAGGGCCGATGATATGGGAGCTCTTCATTCTATCAATGTCGCCTGTATGCAGGCTCATAAAGAAGGGATAGTAAAATCTGTGGAAGTTATGCCTGTAGCGTCATGGTTCCCTGAGGCCGTGAAGATGTTGCGTGACTGCCCGACTCTTGATGTAGGCCTTCATCTTGCATTTACCAGCGAATGGGAAAACGTGAAATGGCGACCGCTTACACATTGCCCTGGCTTGACAGATGCCAACGGATACTTCCTGCCAATGATGAAACCCAACGTTCACTATCCGGGACTCTCGGTACTTGAGAACTCAAATAAATGGACGCTCAAGGAAATAGAGCAGGAGGCAAGGGCACAAATAGAAATGACTCTGCGTAACCTGCCACAGTTGAGCCATATAACAGGCCATATGGGTTCTACTGGATTTACTCCAGAGGTATATGAACTGATAAAAAGGCTGGCTAAGGAGTATCATCTTTCTCTGTTGAGCAGCAAGGACAAAACTTATGATTTCTCTTTCAAGTTTGTAGACTACGCTGGCGAAAAGCGTACTTTCGAGCAGAAAGAAGAGAGCTTTATAAAGATGCTCCGCGAGTTGCCCGAAGAAGGAAACTTTATCTTCTTGGATCATCCTGTAACACACTCGCCCGAAGTTGAAACAGTTTTCCATATCGGTTATGAAGATGTAGCAGCCGACCGCGAAGGGGTTCTGAAACTCTTTTTAAGTGATAAAGTGAAAAAAGTAATTTCAGAGAGAAACATAACATTGATTAACTACAATGAACTTTCCAAATCTCTGCCGAGGGCTAAAGCGTCGAATGCGTTAGAGAAAGCATTTTCTAAATGGCAGGATATGTTTTTGCAGAAGAAAGAAGACATACACAGCATTATGATAGTACAGCATGGAAATGTCATTAAGGAAAAATGGTTCGGCGATAATTCGGCAGATAAATCGCATGCCATGCATTCAGTGACTAAGACTGTAACTGCCACTGCTGTAGCTATGGCTGTAAATGAAGGATTGCTGAAGTTGGACGACAAAGTTATATCATTCTTCCCAGAGTCTTTGCCCGACACTCTATCACCGTATATGCGTCAGCTGGAAGTGCGTCATCTGCTTACAATGTCATCAGGTCATGATGTAGACCCTACATCATTCGTCAAGCAGAATTATGACAGTTGCCGTATACGTGGTTTCTTCGCAGCTCCGTTGGTGCATAAGCCCGGTACTTATTTTGTATATAACAACCAGTGCAGTTATGTTCTTTCGGCTATACTTCAGAAAGTAACAGGAGAGAAACTGTCCGACTACCTTTATAAGCGATTGTTCCGTCCGCTAGGTATTGTCGGAATAGAATGGAAAGAATCTCCTGAAGGAGTATGCTTAGGTAACGGTGGCTTGAAGCTTAAGACTGAAGACATGGCTAAAATAGGACTTCTTTATCTGAATAAGGGAAATTGGAAAGGCGAACAGATTATTCCAAGCAGTTGGGTAGAAGAAGCCAGCCGTTTTCATGTAGCCTCATGTCCTGCCGGCACACGCCGCGAGGATGTAAAAATCAAACCCGCCTCAAGCGACTGGCTGCAAGGTTATGGCTATCAGCTTTGGCTTTGCCGTCATAATGCATTCCGTGCTGACGGAGCTCATGGACAGTTCATCATCATCTTGCCAGAAAAGGATGCGGTGATAACAGTAACTGCAAACAATGATGATATGCAAGAAGAGATTAATTTGATTTGGAAATACATACTTCCTGCATTGTAAGCAGAAACAAATATAAAGTTCGATAATAGCGGAAACATACATAGTCCGCATCCATTGGTTCTGTTAGAGATATAAAAAAACAAAAGCGGCAAAGTGAAATTCACCTTGCCGCTTTGTGATTCCGTTGCGATTCGAACGCAAGACCCACGCCTTAGAAGGGCGTTGCTCTATCCAGCTGAGCTACGGAACCATCCTTGTTTTGTAGTCGCTTATCGATTACGGGTGCAAAGGTACGTATTATTTTTTAATCTGCAAGCATTGCCCTAATTTTTTTCGTAAAAACGGCGATTTTTTTGTTCAGAAGGGTTTCTGGAGCGGTTTTTAGAAGATATATCCTTATATTAGCGTCACTTTTGATGACATAAACAGAATTAATATGAGAGAAAACATGAAGAGAGTATTGTTTGCTTTATGCAGTTTGTTATTTATGGCACTTGCTGTCTCGGCACAAGAACCGTGTCCTGAAGTTATTCCTGCCTTACAGCAATGGAAAGGCGGACGTGGAAAACTTGTTTTACCCGCTCAGGGTCGTATTGTTGTAAGTCCTGCCGATGAGGCTCGGCTCTCGTCTACCGCACGGATATTGGCCGATGACTTGAAGGACATGATGGGATGGAACTACACGGTAGCTATAGGAAAACCTAAAAGAAACGATATTGTCTTTTCTCTTTCCAAGCCCGATGAGCAGTTGGGCGATGAGGGTTACACCATGAGCATAGGTAATACTGTAAGCATTGCGGCACCAACTGCCAAGGGCGTGTTCTGGGGTACTCGCAGCTTGCTGCAGATTCTATATAATAAGAAGGGTCAACTGCCGAAAGGCGAGGTGCGCGACTTCCCGTTGTTTCCTAACCGCGGATTCATGCTCGATGTGGCTCGTAAGTTCTTTACGATGGACTATCTGAAGCAATATGTCAAAATACTTTCGTTCTATAAGATGAATGAGTTTCAGATTCACCTTAACGATAACGGATTCCCTCAGTTCTTCAATAACGACTGGAACAGCACTTACGCTGCTTTCCGCCTAGAGAGCGAACGTTTCCCCGGACTTACGGCTAAAGACGGCTCTTACACCAAGCGTGAGTTTACCGAACTTCAGCGTATGGGTATGGAATATGGTGTTAATGTGATTCCGGAGATTGATGTGCCTGCGCATTCGCTCGCTTTCGTGCATTATAAGCCAGAGATAGGAAGTAAGGAGTATGGCATGGACCATCTTGATATTCATAAGGAAGAGACTTATACTTTCCTTGATGCCTTATTCGATGAGTATATCGCTGGTGAGAATCCTGTATTTGTGGGTCCCGACGTGCATATCGGTACCGATGAATATAATAAGAAAGAGGCCGAGCAATACCGCTACTTTACCGACCGCTATCTTAAATACATAGAAAGTCGTGGTAAGACTCCTCGCATGTGGGGCGGTTTGAAATGGCTTCCCGGCAAGACTCCGGTAAAGGCCAAGGGCGTTACGGTCAATGCTTGGTCGTACGACTGGGTTGACCCTGAAGTATCTTTGAAAGACGGGTATAAGCTGATAAATACCTGCGATACATATTTATATATAGTACCGGGAGCCGGATATTATCGTGAGTTCCTTGATGCCAAATGGATTTACGAGACTTGGACTCCGTGGCTTATGAATAGAAAGCAAACACTTCCTGAGGGTACTCCGGGTGTACTGGGCGGTATGTTTGCCGTGTGGAACGATAAGTGCGGTAACGGAATCTCAGAGCAGGATGTGCATTTGCGTTCTTTCCCTGCCGTACAGGTGTTGGGCGAGAAATTGTGGCGTGGAGTAAATAAGGCTGTGCCTTTCTCTGACTTTGAAGCTTTGTGCCAGCAGATGCCCGAAGCTCCGGGAGTCAATTTGTTGGCACGCGTGCCTCAGGGTACTACTCGTCTTACTGCCGAAGGAGAAGTGAAGTCGCTAAGCGGTACAGATACCATCCGTACTTCATTGCCCGAGGTGGGATATCCTTATACAGTATCGTTTAGAGTTTGTCCCGATAAGGATACTAACGTAAGCGGAGTATTGTTCAGCGGACCGCATTCTACGGTTTATGCCAACTGGGAGAATACGGGTCATATAGCTTTCAGCAGAGACGGATATGTCTTTGAGTTCGATTCTTTCCGCCTGCCGGTAGAGAAGTGGACCGACATCCGCATTGAGGGCGATTATAAGGGAACGTCTTTATACGTAGACGGACAGTTGGCTCAGCGTCTTGAAGGACGTTATAAGAAAGTATATAATGCGCAGCATAAGCGCATGGATTATATGAGCTATCAAGAAACACTTATCTTCCCGTTGCAGCAGATAGGAGATGTGCTTAACGGCTTTAAAGGAAAGATAGCCGATGTTTTAGTTATTAGAAAATGAAAGATTTGTTTAGACATAAAGTAGCTGGTTTTATAGAAGAAAACAGATTATTCGATGCTAACTGTAGTGTTATCGTGGCGTTGAGCGGAGGGGCCGATTCGGTGGCCCTTCTTCGTGTGTTGCTTCAGTGCGGTTATCAGTGCGTGGCGGCTCATTGTAATTTCCATTTGCGTGGCGATGAGTCGGTGCGCGATGAGGAGTTCGTTCGTGCGCTATGCCGTGAACAGCAAGTGCTGCTTGAGGTGGTGCATTTCGATACTGTCGATTATGCTCGTCAGAATAAGGTGTCGATAGAGATGGCGGCACGCGAGCTTCGCTATCGGTGGTTCGATGAGATTCGCGTTAAGCATGACGCTCAAGTAATAGCCGTAGCCCATCATCGTGACGATAGTGTAGAGACATTCCTGCTCAACTTGGTACGTGGTACCGGTATTAACGGACTTACCGGTATTTCGGTAGTAAACGGTAATGTGGTGCGTCCCTTGCTTTGCGTAAGCAGAGAAGATATACTGCAATATCTTGAAAGACTACATCAGCCGTATGTTACTGATAGTACCAATCTTGTAGACGATTATACGCGTAACAAGATTCGTCTTAATATCCTTCCGGCGCTGGCCGAAATAAACCCTTCGGTTTCTGAGAGTATTGCCGAGACGGCTCGTCGCCTGTCGGATGTACATGCCGTATATAGTCGTGCCATGTCTGATTCCTGCCGTAGGGTTACGTTGGCTGATGGAAGTATCTCTGTTCCGTTGTTACTCGATGAGGTGGCGCCTCAGGCAGTGCTTTTCGAGTTGCTCCGTAAGTATGGCGTAAACGCTTCGCAGCTTCACGATATACTTCGCAGCATGGAGAAAGGAGAGTCGGGCAGACGCTTCTATACCTCGGCTTACGAGCTTCTGCTTGATAGGGATGTGTTGCTGATACGCAGTAGCCAGCGCGAAGAGCAACCACTCGTCTTGGTGCAGGAGGTGATTACCGTAGACGATGATTTCTGTGTACCTCGCGATAAAGACATAGCATGCCTTGATGCAGATAGCCTTCCGCAGGGAGAGGTAACGATGCGTGTATGGCGTAGCGGCGACCGCTTCGTGCCCTTCGGTATGAAAGGGTTTAAAAAGGTGAGAGACTATCTGCGCGACCGTAAGCAGTCGCTGTTCGAGAAAGAGAGTCAGCGTGTGGTATGCGTGGGCGATGAAATAGTATGGTTGGTAGGCGAGCGCACCGACAACCGTTTCCGTGTAACGTCAAATACACGTAGAGTGCTCAAATTGTCAGTACAAATACCCAATTGTGGTGATTGATGATGTTGAAATTAATGTGTTACTTTGCAACCGATAAAAAATATGAATTCCTTTAGAATATATAATATGTGTAATCCAAGAATGTTTAAGCCTACCGATAAGATGAGCGACCTAATCTGTAAGAACTATGCGTTGCTGCAGGTGCTGAGTCGTTTCGGGGTGTCTTTGGGCTTTGGCGATAAGACTGTAGACGAGGTATGCCGCATGAATGGGGTAGACTGTTCTACGTTTCTTGCCATAGTCAATTTCCTTACAGAAGACCACAATAGGGTAGAAGATCATCTGAAAGACATTTCAGTCACTGCGTTGATGGATTATTTGCAGAGCGCCCACACATACTTCCTCGATTTTCAGTTGCCCGCCATACGTAAGAAACTCATCAAGTCACTCGATTTCAGTAAGAAGAACGAAGTGGCCTTCTTGATACTTCAGTTCTTCGATGATTACGTGGGCGAGGTACGTAACCACATGGAGTACGAGAATCAGAAAGTGTTCGCTTATGTTAGGGCATTGCTCGCTGGAGAGCATACTACAGAATACAATATCGGCGTTTTTGCTCGTCATCACGACCAGGTTAACGCCAAGCTGACCGAATTGAAGAATATTATCATTAAATATTATCCGGCCAACGGCGACAACCGACTGCTTAACGCTACGTTGTTCGATATTTTTAGCTGTGAAGAAGATTTGGCATCGCACAACCGGGTAGAAGATTACTTGTTTGTCCCTGCTATTATGGAACTTGAAAAGAGGGATAACAACAATGAAGTTTCAAGATAAGATTTTAATAGCGGTGGCCGAGTCATCGGTCATAGTACGTAGCGGGCTGGTGTCTGTGCTAAAGCGCTTGCCCGATATGGAGGTAGAGGTTGTAGAGGTAACTTCTAAAGACGGCATTCGTCACTGCATGGAGATGCACACTCCGCAGATATTGATTGTGAATCCGCAGCTGGAGGGATGGTTCGATGTAGATGCATTCCGCCAGTGCTATAAGCAGGAGGTAAAGTTGGTTTCGCTGCTTTGCTCTATGGTAGACAGCAGTCAGCTAAAGGGTTACGATGAACGTGTTACCCTGTTCGATGACATGGCGTCGCTCGAAAAGAAGATTACCGAACTGCTAAATATAGCCGATGAAGAGGAGTCCGACCAAGATGCCCTCAGTCAGCGCGAGAAAGAGATAGTGGGCTGCATTGTCCGCGGCATGACCAATAAAGAGATAGCCGAGAAACTGTTTATCTCTGTGCATACCGTAATGACCCACCGTAAGAATATAACGCGCAAGCTACAGATACACTCGGCAGCCGGCTTGACTATCTATGCCATAGTCAATAAGCTGGTAGAGCTGAGCGAGGTGAAGGTTCAAGAGTAACCTAAGTCAAATACCGGAATTTGGGTATTGCGGAGGTGAACTAAACCACCTACCTTTGCAGTGTTAGTCATATTGAAATTACGTAAACCACAAAAAGTAAAAGTTAGTTATTAGTTGGCACACCCTACGAAGTGATTCGTGGGGTGTACGCGCATATATACGGTTTATTCGTCATCGTGTCACCACCTCATAATCAGCTTCAAAGCAAAGCGTAGTTACATCATAGAATAGCACACCTAACGTTCCTCTGTTAAATCCGTAAAAAAGTAAAGAATAGTGGGTACAATTTAAGAGTTCGCCTGTATTGTTTATGTAAGTACCCTAACAACGCTATTAAGACATGGGAAAAGACAACAGAACGGTATAATCAAATAGACTAACATATCAGCTTTATGAGAAAAACAAATCTTTTAATCGGACTACTATTCCTGTCTACATCCCTATGGGGACAAGACCCTTGGAAAATCACTGTTTCAGATGTCCGGCCAGACAATTACTACGGAGTGACCGTCGGCAACGGCATGCTTGGCATAGTGTCGTCGCCAGAACCGCTACGCACAAACAACGTGGTGCTGGCAGGAAGCTACGACAAATACGGGCGTGGACGTGTCAGCAACTTCCTTAACGGCTTCAACATGCTTAACGGCTCTATATCAATAGACGGCAATCGTATAAACCGCAACAACATTTCCGGCTTCACACAGACCCTGGACATGAAGAAGGCGACATTCACCTCACACTTCACATACGCCGACAAGGCAGACATTACCTGTTCATATTTAGCACTGAGACAGTTGCCTTATTGCGCCATGATGGTAGTAGAAGTAGAGCCAAAGGCAGACATCACCATTGCTGCCGTCAACACTCAAGAGACGCCTGACGCTTTTCGAGACGGTCGGATGTTCTACAACGAGATAAACCGCAGACATGCAGCCATAAAACTGCTGACCACACAAGCCAAAAGTCCGACAGGACGACTCACCGTATGTGCCTCATCGGCTTTCATGTTCCCAGAGAAAGCTGGCGAAGAGCCACGCGTCATACACACAACACACAACAGTAATAGCCACCAGACAAGCTTCTCGCGCAAGCTGCGAAAGGGGGAAACATATCGTTTCTGCATAGTAGGCTCAACACTGACATCAGCCCATCACCCCGATCCGATGAACGAAACAGAGCGCCTCACAGTCTTCGCCTGTCTTGAAGGCTACGACCGCCTTATGGCGCGCCACCTGTCTTTATGGGACGACCTGTGGAGCAGCGACATTATAATAGACGGCGACGCACAGGCACAACAAGACATTCACAACATGATATACCACCTTTACTCCTTTGTACGCGAAGGCTCCGAACTCTCCATTTCGCCGATGGGCTTGTCCGGCTTAGGCTACAACGGGCATGTCTTCTGGGACGCTGACACATGGATATTCCCTGCCCTGCTGATGTTAAAGCCACAATTAGCAAAATCGATGATAGAGTACAGGTACAACCGCTTACAGGCAGCCAAAGAGAACGCGTTCGAACATGGTTTCTCAGGAGCCATGTTCCCCTGGGAAAGTGCAGATAGCGGCTTTGAAGAAACACCTGTATGGGCGCTTACCGGAACCTTTGAACACCATATCACCGGATGTGTTGCCATGGCGGCATGGAACTATTACCGCGTCACACAAGACAAAACATGGCTGAGAGAGAAAGGCTATCCCATCTTGAAGGCTACTGCCGACTTCTGGCTCAGCAGGGTAGAGAAAGATGCAGATGGCAGCACTTGCCACATACGCAACGTGGTGGCTGCCGACGAATGGGCAGAAAACGTAGACGACAATGCCTTTACAAACGGAGTGGCGAAACAAAATCTTGCAGCAGCCTCACAAGCCGCAGCACTGTTGGGAGAACCCGTAACACCGGCATGGGACGAGACAGCGGAGAAAATTGTCGTGCTTTCGTTTCCTGACGGCGTGACACGCGAACACTCACAATACGACGGAGCCAACATAAAACAGGCAGATGTAAATCTTCTCGCCTATCCGTTGGGACTCATCACAGACCCACACCAGATAGAGAAAGACCTGGCTTATTACGAGACAAAAGTGCCGGAAAAGAACACACCAGCCATGACACAAGCCATCTTCTCCCTCTTGTACTCACGTCTTGGAAATGCCGACAAAGCCGCACACTTCTTCAAAGACGCCTACATACCTAACCTCAATCCACCGTTCAGAGTGATAGCCGAGACAAAAGGAGGCACAAACCCCTACTTCATAACCGGCGCAGGAGGTGTCTTGCAGACCGTGATGATGGGCTTCGGCGGACTTACCATCACAGACGGCGGCATAACTCAAGAAAAGCAAGGCGTGCTGCCTCCGCACTGGAAAGCCCTTACTCTGAAAGGTATTGGACCAAAAGCAATGGTATACTCGCGTAAGAGGTAGGCTTAATGTGCTGACGCAACTTCGTCATGGCACGATGTATAAGATTTCTCGTTGATTGATAGTTCATGTCCAATAGTACAGAAAGCTCATTCAACGGGATTTCTTGTATATAATATAGATATATAGCCTCGCGCTGCCGGTCTGTAAGTTCGTCCAAAGCCTTTAACAGTTGTTGCCTCGTTTCTTCTTCCTCACAACATCCGCAAGACGAGTCTTCTTCATAAAGTCTTTGCGAGAGCAGGTCTATCTTGAAACGCACGCCGTCTCCATCTTCCAAAGAGAGCATGACATGAGTATGTAGCAGGTTTAACAAAGTGTGTTTAAGGGTCACAAAAAGATATCCTTTTATCATTACATTTTCACGCAACGACAGCCTGTTTTTATACAACTTTACAAAAACATCCTGGATGGCGTCTTTTACCAATTCGGCATCAGACGTCATTTTGCATCCATAGGCATACATGGCATCGGCATACTCTTCAAACAAGCAGGCGAACGCTTCCTTGTCTGAAGACAAAAAAGCTTGCCACAGTTCCTGGTTCGATTGAAACGTCCTTTTACTCCTTACACTCATAAAAGACAAGAATTATATACCTCTTAAAGCACAAGTTTCGCACATCGCAGACGTGCGAAACTACAATTACAATATACAAAGTTATACATTAATTCTGCACAATTGTAACTCGCACAGCCATTTTTCCTGACTTCGTCATCGTGTAACCCAAAAATCTTCGTCAAAGAGTTTAGCTGTTTTCTGATGCCTTGCCATTAGGTTTTTTGAGTGACGAAGTCATGATGTACGCGCTATATACGGTTTATTAATCTTATTTCACTTTAAGTTTTTTCACTTTTTATGGTATTGTTTTTACATTTGCCGCATATTTCAAACGTTGCCATAAGATTGTAATCTATTTGGCAGCGTTCTTGGCAGAATGCAAACGAACTAACAACAATAACTAAAAAGATAAAAATGAAAGTCGGATTGTTTATACCCTGCTATATCAATGCCGTTTATCCCGAGGTGGGAGTCGCTTCGTATAAACTGCTTAAGAGCTTAGGGGTTGATGTTGATTATCCGTTAGACCAGACTTGCTGCGGACAGCCTATGGCAAACGCTGGTTTTGAGGATGAATCTAAAAAGATGGCTGACCGTTTCGACGATCTGTTTAAAGACTATGATTATGTAGTAGGCCCATCGGCCAGCTGCGTGGTTTTCGTGCGCGATCATTATGGCAATCTTCTTGCCGAAAAGAAGCATCGCTGCGCTACCGAAGAGAGAATCTACGATATCTGCGAGTTTATCCACGATGTGCTTAAGCCTACCTCTCTGCAGGCTTCCTTCCATCATAAGGTGAGCATACAGAACAGTTGCCACGGCGTGCGCTTGATGCATCTGTCTTCGCCTTCAGAACTGAATGTTCCTTATTACAACAAGTTGCGCGATTTGCTTTCGCTCGTAAAAGACATCGAGGTGGTAGAACCCGAACGTCCCGACGAGTGCTGCGGATTCGGCGGTATGTTTGCCGTAGAGGAGCATAGCGTGTCAGGACGCATGGGCCGCGATAAGGTGAAACGTCACATGGATACCGGAGCCGAATACATAGTAGGTGCCGACAGTTCATGCCTTATGCATCAGTCGGGCATCATTAAGCGCGACAATCTTCCTATCAAAACCATTCACATAGTACAAATATTAGCTGCGGGATTATGAGTACAAAACATGCAGAAGCTGCCGGCAAATTCTTAGAGAATAAGACTTTGGCCTCATGGCACGATGAAACGCTTTGGATGGTGCGTGCCAAACGAGATAAAATGGGTAAAGCAGTGCCCGAGTGGGAACTATTGCGCGATATGGCATCTGCCATAAAAATGTATAGCAACAGTCATCTGGACTTGCTGCTGCAAGAGTTCGAGAAGAATGCTTTGGCAAACGGCGCTCATGTGCATTGGGCTAAGGATGCCGAGGAGTATTGCTCCATCGTTTACGATATTTTGAAGAGTCATAAGGTAGAGCACTTCGTTAAGAGTAAATCTATGCTGGCCGAAGAATGCGGTCTGAACGATTTTCTTATAGAGAAGGGCGTAGATGTGGTAGAAACCGATTTGGGCGAGCGTATTTTGCAGCTCATGCACAAGAAACCAAGTCACATAGTTATGCCTGCCATACATATTAAGAAGGAAGAGATAGGCGAGCTTTTCGTTAAGGAGATGGGTACCGAGCCGGGTAATAACGACCAGACTTATCTTACTCATGCAGCCAGAAAGAACCTCCGTCATAAGTTCCTTCAGGCTGAGGCTGCCATGACAGGTGCCAACTTTGCCGTGGCTTCTACTGGTGAGTGTGTGGTTTGTACCAACGAGGGTAACGCCGATATGGGCACTTCGCAGCCTAAGTTGCAGATTACCGCTTTCGGTATGGAGAAGATAGTCCCCGACCGTGAGGCGCTTGGAGTCTTCACCCGTCTGTTGGCTCGTTCGGGCACAGGTCAGCCTATCACTACATATACTTCTCATTACCGTAAGCCTCGTAATGGGGGAGAGTTGCATATCATCATAGTAGACAACGGCCGTAGTCAGATTCTTGCCGATAAAGACCATGTGCGCACTCTCAACTGTCTTCGTTGTGGCGCTTGCATGAACACTTGCCCTGTATATCGTCGTTCGGGCGGATACTCTTACACATACTTCATTCCGGGTCCTATCGGAATAAACTTGGGTATGCTTAAAGCCCCTCGTAAGTACTACGATAACGTATCGGCTTGTTCATTATGCTATTCATGCCAGAACGTTTGTCCCGCCAAAGTCGATTTGGCCGACCAGATTTACCGTTGGCGACAGAAGTTGCACGGTTTGGGTGTGGCCAGTCCGTCTAAGCGCATTATGTCGGGTGGTATGAAGTTCCTTATGGAGCGTCCGGGCTTGTTCAACTTTGCTTTGCATGAAGCCCATCTGGCTAATCATTTGCCACAGTGGATGGTAAACAACAGCCTGAACGCTTGGGGCGAGGAACACGATATGCCTCAATTCTCGAAAGAGAGCTTTAATGATATGTGGAAGAAAAACAAGGTGAAATAAAACGATAGCGAAATGAGCAGTAGAGAAGAAATATTGCAGAATATACGTAAAAATACGCAGGTGCGTTATGAGAAGCCCGACCTTACAGCCTTAGAGCGTGAAGCATTGAAGTACTCCGACCCAATAGAGCAGTTCTGTAAGGTAATGATTATGGTGGGCGGTCAGGCAGTAGTGTTGGCTCCCGGTCAGAACATCAACGATGTGATTCGCGCCAGTTACCCCGAAGCCAAGCGCATTGCTACGGTTATGGACGAGGTGAAGTGTGCCGATGGCGTACAGAAAATAGACTGCGCTACCTTTCACCCCGACGATGTAGCCTCTTCAGCCGAACTTGACGGAACAGACTTGGCCATAGTAGACGGCAGACTTGGCGTATGCGAAAACGGAGCCGTATGGATACAGCAGGATGTAGAGCAGCGTGCCATCTATTTCATATCCGAAGCCCTGGTTATAGTGCTCGACCGTAATAACTTGGTAAACAACATGCACGAGGCATACCGCCGCATCGATACCGGCAATTACGGTTACGGTGTATTCATCTCTGGTCCGTCAAAGACAGCCGATATAGAGCAAGCCCTCGTAATGGGTGCCCACGGTGCACGTACCGTAACAGTTATTTTAGTATAAAGTACTGCCGTAAGGTAGTGTGTAGAAATAGCAAGAGAGTGGGTTAAAACTCACAACTCATACGCCCTGAAAGAGCATAAGTCTGGTATTCAATACTTTTGCTTTTACAGGGCGTATTAATATATTACACTAATAAGTTCAATTTTTCGGCAATTATAGCCTTAAAAGCCTCTTTCATTTCGTCTGGCAAAAAAGACAGGTCGATAAACTCAAACCATTTATCTTTTGCCTTAACAAATTTGTTGAAGATATTTTCCGTAATCTTATTCCCCAATCCCGATGCTTGCATAGAAGCCACAAAGTCTGCTCTCTTGATTTTACGCTTCTTGCCGTTAAGGGTCAGTGCCAACTCTTCGGTATCTTCTGGCATCACCAATGCAGTTGACAGCATATCATATGCAGGCGTAAGCACATATTTCCCTTTTTCTTTGCTATATAGTGAAAAGTTTTTTAGGTGCATATCGGCATTGCCCATTATCCACGAGAAAACCACCTGTTCCCAATAGTTTACCATATCCAACTTTGGCACAGCGGAAAATCGCTGTATTGCTTTTGCAATTTGCTCATACGAGCCTTTGTATTTATGCTCGGTCAGTCGTTCCGTAAGCTGGCACATATCTTCCATTGGCAGTTTGATACCTTTGTCTATACGATCAATACGGCGGGTTATATAGCACAATTCCCCATCGGCAAAACGAATAAGGCTATGAGGTACAACCTGTATCTTAGCTAACTCCGCAAGGTGCATTGTCAAATCTTCCAATTCGGGTAAATGAGCAAAGCGGTCGGTTTGTGGTTTCAATATATATCGTCCCCACAATCCAACAATGGTAAAACGCTCCGTCTCATTTTTGCCACTCTTGTTTATATCGAGCGACAATTTCGCTTGAACACCAGTTAATGTAGTTTGGCTACGGATTACCTGTTTGGCAAGGTCGATTAGATTCTCGCGTGTATATGGCAATTCTGGTACACTCGGCGTACCGAATATCTTTTTTGAACAGGCTTTGTGAAAATCCTTTTCACCTTCGTTCAACTCTTTGTAACAATAAAGACACTTTGCCATACACTATTCCTCCTCATTGATTATGGGTTCAACGCCTACTGCACCAATACAATCCTTGCAACACGCAAGCAACAGTGACATACGGTCACGGGTGTCAATTTTCCAATTCTTTTCGGCAATATTCAGGAGCCAGCCTTCTGGAATCAAACCATCGAAAAAAGGAAATAACACCTTGTCCCGATATGGCTTGTCACTCAACGGTAAAGTAAGGCTCACCGCCTCAGCATTGGCGGATGTCAAATAATCGGCATCATACTCAAATGTGTAGCCGTTCTCATCTTCCGTTAAAATACCGGCTTTAATGCCACGCAAAAATACAACAGCCTGTTTCATCGTTCATCGGTTTTAGTCATTGGCACGACACCAATCTCACTGCCAAAAAGATTCAATATCTGATTCACCTTGTCAAGACGCAAAGTCTGCTTACCCTGCTCTAATTCTCGAACAAGGCGCAAACCGACTCCCGATTTTTCGGAGAGTTCCACCTGCGTAAGATTATATTGCTTACGCATAGCTTTCACATATTTAGAAAGTATTGTCTGTTCCATAAATGCAATAAATTATACCCTATCGGGTACAAATATAATAAATGTTTTTAATTTTACACCTTATCGGGTATAATCTTGTTGCTTTGGTATGTGTTTTACACCCTATCGGGTATAAAATTAAGGGCCGTTTGTTTACGTTACATAATGCAAATAATACTATTTAATAGCAAAATGTTAAATCCTCAAGAATAATACTGAGCCTGAGGTAGTGTTTGCAAATATATCATACATAAAACACATCTAAAAATAACGCAAAAAACATTGCGATGATTCAACCGACAGAATGCGATGAGTCAACTGAAACATCGCATTCTTTCCATGAGAACATCGCATTCTTTTTCTACCCCATCAGAATGTACTGTGACAAATTTATAGCTTAGCTAATACACGAACAAAAAATACCTAAAAGTAGCGATTGTACCGCAGAAAACACGGCAGTAATTTTGCATCCGATAAACAAGGACTGAATAAAATAGACTAAATGAGACTACTATCACTACTTTCGGTTATGTTAATCAGTATAGCTAGTTACTCACAAACAGCTACACTGAAAGGACGAGTTCTCAATCGGAAAACAAAGACTCCGATAGAGTACGCTGCCGTCGTTTTAGGCGAAGGAACCGGAGTCGGCTCGGTGTCCGACTCGAAAGGTACGTTCAGAATCACGAATGTTTCAATAGGTGAATATATACTTAAAGTCTCTTGCCTGGGATACGTTACCCAGAATGTGAAGGTGTACGTATCTAAGGCGAAGGCTAACGATGTGACCGTATATCTGCCCGAGATGAGCTTGGCGATAGACGAAGTAACCGTAACGGCACGACGTAAAACAGAAGACGCTACTACCGCTTACACCATCGGACGTACGGCTCTCGACCATCTGCAGGCGGTGAGCGTGGCAGATGTGATGAGCCTTCTGCCGGGAGAACGCACCAACAACTCGTTTAAGCTGACCGACGGAAGTAGTCATGCTGTAACCTTGCGAGGTACATCTGGCGAAGACGGAACTCCAGGATTCGGAACCGTGGTAGAGATAGACGGAGCACGTGTATCTACCAACGGTGTAACTAAAATGGCGGCTACAGATACTCGTAGCATTGCGAGCAATAATATAGAGAGTATAGAGGTGGTGACCGGTGTACCCTCTGTAGAATACGGTGACTTAACAAACGGAGTGGTGAAAGTAAAGACCTTCCGTGGTAAGACTCCATTTATGATAGAAGCCGGCGTTCGTCCTAATACTCAGGTATATTCGTTCTCTAAAGGATTCGATTTAGGAAAGAAGAAAGGTGTGATTAATGCCTCTTACGAGCGTGCCCGTTCTACCGCCGATTTGGCATCGCCTTATACATCGTATGTGCGAAACGCCATCACCCTGAAGTACTCTAATACCTTCCGTACAGCCCGACATAAGCTGGTGGATTTCGATTGGAGCGTAAACGGAAACATTGGCGGATACAACAGTAAGTCCGACCCCGACGCTTACAGAGAGACATATACCAAATACCGCGACAACGCTTTGCGTAGCAGTCTGTCGGTCAACTATCTGGCTAATTCGCCGTGGCTTTCAAGCCTTAACGCCGGAGTCTCTGTATCTTACTCCGATACTCGTACCGAAGGTAAGGTAGCGCAGTCGGCAGCTTCGGCTCAGCCTTCTATGCACTCTACCGTAGACGGATATTTCGTAGGCGAAAAGTATGATGATAACCCTAATGCATCTATCGTACTGCTGCCGGTAGGATATTACTATTATACAGGTATAGAAGATAGCAAACCACTGAACTATAGAGCGTTCCTTAAGGCACGCTGGTCGCACCGCTTCGGTAAACTAAGCAGCCATCTGTTGCTTGGTAGCGAGTTTAAAGGCGACGGTAACTTGGGCCGTGGAGAGTATTACGACGATATGCGCACGGCTCCTACATGGCGTGAGTATCGCTATGACGATCTGCCGTTTACTAACAACCTTTCGCTCTATGCCGAAGAAGAGTTGCGCATGCAGTTCCCTCACTCACACCTTCGTCTTAAAGCCGGTGTGCGTCAGGATATGACATTCATCAAGCAGTCTATATACGGTACCGTTAGCAGCTTGTCGCCTCGCTTCAATGCCAGTTATACGTTTGCCGAGAATCCCGACGCATTCGTAAAGAGCGTTACACTTCGTGCAGGTTGGGGTAAGGCGGTTAAGCTACCCTCGTTCGATATGCTTTATCCGCGCACTACGTATGTAGACCGTCTGGCTTTCGCTCCGGGCACTATGGCCGATGGTACCACTTACTACGCCTATCATACTGAAACAAATACGGCGGTGTATAATCCCGACCTGAAGTGGCAGTATAACATTATGCGTGAGTTGGGTATCGATGCTCGCCTAAAGGGTGTGCGTATGCAGCTGTCGTTCTATTACAACACTATGCGTAGTCCTTACTCAAGTGCGGGGCGAATGTATCTTCCGTTCAACTATAAATTGACTACCCAGACTGCCCTCGAAGGCTGTACTATTCCGTCGGCTGACCGTCGTTATGAGATTGATCAGATTACGGGAGTGGTTACTGTGCACGATAAGACCGGTGCTAATCCATCACAAGAGTTGGGCTACACCGTGATAAACGACTGGAAGACTCGCTCTTACAGCATAAACAGTTCGCCTTCAAAGCGTATCGGACTGGAGTGGGTGCTCGATTTCGATCGTATCAAGTCGCTTAACACAAGCGTTCGCCTCGACGGAAAATACTATTACTACCGTAGCGTGAGAGAAGAAATAATCCCGTCGTCGTCAACCCTTACTTCTGCCGACGGACAGCCCTATAAATACGTAGGCTATTACGTGGGAGGAGCTTCGGCTTCTAACGGCATGGAGACCCGTAACCTCAATACCAACCTTACCATAACCACCCATATTCCACGCATCCGCATGATATTCTCATTGCGTGTAGAGGGAACCTTTATCCGCTCTCAGCAGAGACTGAGTGAGTACGGTGGCGGTACACGTAGCTACGTGTTAGACAGTCAGAGCAGTAACCTGCCATCGGCTGCTGGAGGTAGCATCTACGGAGGCGATAAATATGTGGTAAGTTATCCGCTTTACTACACCTCGCGCGATGATATGAATACTCAGGTGCCGTTCCTCGAAAAGTATCTGTGGGCAAGCCAGAACGATAAGCAGTTGTATAACGACCTTAGCAAATTATTGGTGAAGAGTACCACGGGATATATCTTCAAAGAGTGGAGCTACTCGCCATACTTCTCTGCCAACTTAAACATAACGAAAGAGATAGGCAGAAACGTAAGTCTGTCGTTCTATGCCAACAACTTTTACGATACCCTGCGTAAGGTAAAAGCTCACCATACAGATACAGAGATGAGCCTGTATAACTCGGCTTTTGTTACCCCGTTCAACTACGGAGTATCGCTGAAACTGAAATTATGAATCAATAGGAGTTTTAATTTAAATAGAGAGAAAAGATGAAAACTAAGATTTATTTGTTCGCTAGCCTGCTGTTGGCAGTGCTTTGCTTCGCTTGTAGTGATGATAACGGGGGAGGGGTTCAGACCACTGCCGTAACCATATCGCTTAATTATCCTGATGGCATCAATGCTAAGGAAGGTGTGAAGGTGACTATCAGAAACACTGTTACCGATGCTTCTTTCGACGCTACTACCGATGCCAACGGAGGTGTTGTGTATCAGTTGCCCGCCGGTGTATACGAGGCTTCGGCTTCAGAATCTCGTCCTGGCGATTATGAAACATACTTGTATAACGGTATAAACAGCGCTATTACCGTAATAGAAGGTACTCCGGTATCAGCTAAAATAGATATGACAGAATCTAAGTCGAGTGCCTTGCTTATAAAGGAACTCTACATAGGCGGTTGTCCCGACGATGCGGGCGGTAAAGGATTCGCTTTCGACCAGTCGGTTATTCTGTACAACAACTCATCGAAGTCTATCGACCTGAAAGAAGTGGCGTTCGCTATCGTAAATCCGTATAACGCTACAGAAAATAACAAGGATTATGAAAATGAAGTCCTGAAATACGAAAACGCCAATTGGATTCCCGCAGGTATGGGTCTTTGGTATTTCCCTAATTCTGTAGTACTTGAGCCGGGAAAACAGATTGTTGTGGTACATACAGGAGCCATTGATAACACTGTGACTTACTCTCAGTCTATCAATTATGCTAATGCCGACTATTACGCTTGCTACAATCCTGAAATGGGATGGAAGAATAAGTTGTATTATCCGGCACCTTCTGAAGTCATTCCTGCTTCTCACTACCTGAAAGGTATGGCTTGGGGACTTGGTAACGCATGGGTGCTCAGTCAGTTGAGTCCTGCTTACTTCATCTTCCATTCTACCGACGGTACTGCGCTTAAGGACTTTGTAGACAGTAAAGACAATGAAGACAACTACGGAGGTTCGACTTCAATGAACCGTAAGAAAGTTCCCGTAGACTGGGTTATAGACGGTATCGAAGTATTTCAGAGTGGTAAGGCTGGTCAGAAGAAACGTCTTACCGCAAGCGTTGACGCTGGTTACGTAAACCTCACTAACAAGCAGGGACATACCCTCTACCGTAACGTAGATAAAGATGCTACTGAAGCTTTGGCAGAGAACGCCGGTAAGATAGTATACAACTACAGCCTTGGATTCGACGGATCTACAGACCCAAGTGGCATTGATGCCGAAGCTTCTATCAAGAATGGCGCACGCATCATCTATAAAGACACCAATAACTCTACAAACGATTTCCACGAAAGAGTTAAGTCATCTTTAAGAAACTGATAAATAAAGAATTATAATGACCGATAGTCCTTATATAGCAATTTTGGCGTGGATAGGTGGAGTGTGCAGCTTCACCATATCCTCACTGCAAGCTGCCGAGCCTGAAAAGCGTCACGTGGATTTCCGTGCCGAGGAGCATACGCAGGTGGCTCCGGTTACTGGCAATGCGGCTTTCTTGTCTACCATGCTTGTGCCTAAGATTTCGTATTTCGAAGTGGCTGGGCAGAAGCAGAACGGAAAGTTCATCAATGCCTCTCAGTCGGACGATAGCTTTGCGTACCGTATCTCAGCCGGTAGCTATTATAAGCTGAACAAGCGTATCATGCTGTATGGTGCAATAGACTATACATCTTTTACGGGACAGAATATGTCGGGTTCCGCCTTTATACAAAGCGGAACCACGCCTTTCGATATAGTTGAGGCCGATGACGCTAATAAAGGACGTAAGCGGCTCGAATCATATCACCTGCAGGGCAAGTTGGGCTATCGGGCTACTGATTGCTTTCGCTTGGGAGCGGCCATCGACTATACGGCAGCCAATTACGCCAAGCACAAGGACCTGCGTCACAAGAATACGCTGATGGATATGCAGGTATCGGTGGGTGCCAACTGGGATGCACTGTCGTGGATGACTGTGGGAGCCTCTTATAACTACCACCGTAACAACGAGGCGATAGAGTTTAATACCTATGGCAATAAAGACGTGCAGTATTATTCGCTCATCAGCTTTGGCAACTACTTTGGTAGTCGTGAAGCGTTTGGCGATTCGGGTTATACGTACGGACGCACTCCGCTGTTCACTCAGGCACACGGAGGGGCGTTGCAGCTGGAGTTGCATACTGCGGCGTGGCGTTTCTTAAGCGAGGTGTATTACAACTCGGCAAGCGGTCGCTTTGGTAACGGCTCATCCACTTCGGTGGTATATACGCATCACGATGCCGATGAGATGGGATATCGTGGCCGTGCCGTTTTAGGTAAAAAGCATAAGCTGATTCATGTAGTAGACCTGAAGGTGAGCAATGAAACGCTGAAGAATTATGAGAATTCTTTCAGATCATCTACCGACGCTAATAACGTAACTCAGATAGTTTATTACGGTAGTAACGAGGTACTGAAACGTAATACGTTTCTGACCGAAGCCGCCTATACCGCTTATATAGGTAGCGAAGGCGGATATGCCGCTTGGAAAGCTGGAGCCGTGGCTTCTTATTTGCATCGCACTACGGATGTGAATGTATATCCGTTTTATCGTAACCAGACAGTGCATAGCATTAACGTGGAGGCATTTGGTCAACGCAACTGGGTGCGTAAACAGAATATGTACAGCCTTGGCGTAAGTGCCGGATATGGAAAGGGTGGGGGAACTCCGAAAGAAGACGGACTGTATGCTACCCCCGGTAGTAATCAGAAATCGCCTACAAGCAGAGACGATTTGCTTATGCACGATTATGAATACCTAACCGCCTCACGATACAGTGCCGGTGTAGATTTTACATTCGAACACCTGCTATCGCACAGAAAGATGGCGGTATATGCCGGTGCAGCATACCGCTATACTCAGGCTACCGGTGTAGATGTAGTAGGTAAAGACAGGCATGCGGTAAACCTGAATGTGGGATGTAAGTTTTAATGTGAACGCTCTCTATACCCCAAAGTGGGTATAGAGAAAAAAGAATATATTATGGAAAAAATTATAGAATGTGACAAAATTACTCACTATTACGGCAATAGACTTATCTATAAGGACTTGAGCTTTGATGTTGAGAAAGGTAAGGTGCTGGGACTGCTCGGTAAGAACGGAACCGGTAAGACTACCATCATAAATATCTTGAACGGATATTTAAAGCCACGCTCGGGTGTGTGCCGTTTGTTTGGTGAAGACATGCAGCATATCACACCTCAAACCAAAGCCCGTATCGGGTTGCTGCTAGAAGGACACGTGCAGCACACATATTTTAATGTACAGCAAATAGAGCGTTTCTACAGTAGCTTCTTTCCCAACTGGAACAAGGACGCTTATTATGAGTTGCTGAAGAAACTGCAGGTATTGCCTACACAGAAACTCAGCACCATGTCGTGCGGACAGCGTTCGCAGGTTGCACTGGGATTGTTGTTCGCCCAAAATCCGGATTTACTGATATTAGACGACTTCTCTATGGGGCTGGACCCCGGCTATCGTAGACTTTTCGTGGAATACCTCAAGGAGTACGCTGCATCAGAGAACAAGACAGTATTTCTCACCTCGCACATCATACAAGATATGGAGATGCTGATAGACGACTGCATGATAATGGACTACGGACACCTGTTGCTCCATAAGCCCGTTAAAGAAATCATGGACAATTTCCGCCGCTTCCGTTTCACTACTTCTGCTAGTGTTGATTTATCTGCCGATAAGGATATATGGAACTGTGAGCATATGGGCGATAAGTGGGAACTGTACTCGTTCCTTCCCACCGCAGAGGTGGAAGCTCGCCTGAAGCCTTGGCAAGTAGGCAATCTGCGCGAAGAGAAACTATCGCTTGAAGACGCTTTTATTGGTTTAACCGGAAAATATTAAAAATATGACATTGTTTAGTGCATTAAGTTATAAGGAATGGATGAAGACCCGTCAGATATTAGGCATCTTCTTGCTGATATTCGCTGTGGCTGTAGTTTATTCCATTATCGATATTCGGCACGACATCCGTATAGACGGTGCCGATAACGTGTGGTATCGTTACTTCTTTCAGGGCGCATCGGTAGCTCCTTTGTTCCGTTGGGCACCGGCGTTGGCTGGATTGGCGGTGGCTCTATCTCAGTTCGTACCCGAGATGACGAATAAACGCCTTAAACTTACGCTTCACCTTCCTTCGGGCGAAACATCTATCATGGCTTGCATGTTGGTGTATGGGGTAGTGTGTCTGGTAGTGCTGTTCGCCGTGGCAGAGGTTGCCTTGGTGCTGTTGGCTGGTGCCGTATTGCCGTTCGAGATTATAAGTAGCATGTTGCAGCAACATCTTCCGTGGTTAGCTTCGGGCATCGCGGCTTATGGCTTTACCTCGTGGGTATGCATCGAGCCACAGTGGAAACAGCGTGTATGCAATGCCGTGATAGCCGTTGCCGGTATGTCGGTACTTTTCGTATCGCTTACGGCAGGCGCATACATCCACTTCTTGGTAGCAATGCTGATAATCATGGTAGTGGCATTGCTCGCCCCCATCTATTCGTGTGCCCGTTTTAAAGACGGAATAAGCTGATAGTGTGTCTAAAATTAAAACGAAGAACGTATGAAATGTAAGAATTATATATTTACTTTGCTTGTGGCGTTTGCCACATTGCTCTCATGGTGGGTGGTGCCATCGTTGGTAAAGAAAGCTACAGACGACTCGCATTCTTATCCGTTGATGTACTATAGCTCCATATTGAAAGAACTCTGCATCATCGACTTCCGTGGCGGTAACGAAACATTCTCTGACGCTAAGGGTAATGTCTATCCGCGCTCTGAATACGACTCGCTGTTGCCTTTGCTCAACTCTCGTGTGCTGATGATGAACGGCGTTATGCCCGATACTATTGACGGTTGCGCCATCGAGCCTAAGCAACTCCGTGTAAAGCAGGTTTCATTCCGCTACCGTCCGTCGGATATGGTGGCTCCGCAGCCGCAGATGGGTGTGCTCTTTGAGGCGATGCCTAAGCGTGGCAACCTTACCATGCCGGGCGATTTCTTCCGTATGGAAGATGACTGCATCACTTTTGTAGATGCCAAGACTAATACGGTAGACGAGAAGAAGAGCGATCGCTTCACCCGCGAGATGAAGAAGAAAGGCTTCACTTTCCCGGCTCGTGCTTTCTGGGGAAACCCTACCACACGTAAGCCGTACGAAGAAGGATATTTCTGTCTGGATGCAAAAGGACAGCTGTTCCAACTGAAGATGGTGAACGATAGACCGTTCGTAAAGAACACTCACGTATCCGATTCTGTAGGCGTGAAATGGTTCGTTATGAACGAGGCTATGGATAAGCGTCACTACGGATTCGTGTTCGGCACTAAAGGTGAGACCGGAATCATAGAAGAAAATGATGGCGATTACCGATTTGTACAGATGGATATCCGCTCGTTTAATCCGGCAAAAGATGAACTGATGGTTTTGGGTAACATACTTTACTGGACTGTAAATGTTCAGAACGAAAAGGGCTTGGATAGCTACGGATTGAATCGTGAAACATTGAAACGTTTGTCGTATTACCACATCGATGCCAAGAAAGGCTTGTGGGATAAGACCTCCGAATGGCTGTTCCCGTGCTATCTATCGTTCACCGCTCCACAGAGTGGTTATGTGGGACTCTACTGGAGCGTAGGTGCATGGAAAGCGTTCGTGTTTAATGCCATATTGGCATTGGCGGCATTGGCGTTCTTCTACCGTAAGGGCCGAAAGCGTGGCGTTCTCAGTGCGGTTTACGTATTATTGTGTGGCATTCCGGCACTGGTGGCATTGTTGTTATTCCGATAATTATAAATTTAAAATAAGAATTAGAAAGATGAAAAAAATGATGTATTTGGCAGTAATGGTCCTGGCATTGGGACTGTCTGCATGTGGCAACTCTTCAAAGAAACAAGCTGAAACAGCTCAAGATTCTACAACTGTCAGCGTAGCATCGGCTATGAACGTAGAAGATGTATTGGCTAAGGCCGAAGAAAACGTAGGTAAGGAAATCACAGTTAAGGGCTTGGTTTCGCACACCTGCAAGCACTCTGGCCGCCGTTGCTTTATCGTTGGTGCCGACGGAAAGACTTCTATCCGTGTTGAGGCTAAAGGCGATATAGGTGGTTTCAACAGAGAACTTATCGGTTCTGACATCGTGGTTAAGGGTGTATTGCGCGAAAATAAACTCTCCAAAGAGTACATTGATCAGATGGAGAAAGAAGTGAACGATAAGAAAGCTCAGGAAACCGGTTCTGCCGAAAGCTGCGAAAGCGAAATGAACAACATCAAGGCTATGCGCGAGTGGATGAAGGCTAACAACAAGGACGCGTATTCTATTTACTACGTTGATGGCATGAGCTATGAAGTTGCAGAGTAACAAGAGTTGGACTTACTGGCTTCGCGTTATCCATCGCGATTTAGGCTTTCTTATGATAGGGCTGTGCCTGGTATACGGTATATCGGGCATTATGCTCAATCATATGAACGGTAAAGACCCTGCTTTTCATACAGAGCAACAAACGGTTACGCTGAATGCCGGACTTGATGCCGCTTCGCTTGCACAGACATGGGCAAGTGATTCTTCATTGCCCGCCTTGAAGCGTGTGTTCCAAGCCGATGGCGATAACCTCCGCTTGATATTTGAAGGCGGTGTGGGTATCTACAACATCAAGACTGGTAATGCCGACTATGAGCGATACACTCGTCGTCCGTTTATATATTGGGTAAACCGATTACATTTCAACCGTCTGCACGGCTGGAGTTATGCCGGCGACTTCTTTGCAGTGTCGCTGATATTCTTCGCCATATCGGGTATGCTGATGGTGAAAGGTAAAAACGGTCTGCGTGGTCGTGGAAAGTGGTACCTGTTAGTAGGAATACTTATTCCGATACTTTATATCATATTCGCATAAAGGCATAAAATAAGCCGCATGAAATCAAAAAAATCATGCGGCTTATTTTTTTGTTTGTCGCGAGTTCTTGAAATTCTATCGCAACAGAATTTATTTTTGTTGCGATAGAATTTAAATCTCTTGCGGCTTATTTTTCAATCACTGCAACAACTTCTATTTCTACCAAAGCGTTTTTCGGTAAAGTCTTTACAGCTACTGCAGAGCGTGCAGGGAACGGTTCGCTGAAGAAAGTAGAGTAAACCTCGTTCATAGCAGCGAAGTTAGCCATATCCGACAAGAACACTGTAGTCTTAACCACGTGACTTAAGTCGATACCAGCTTCTGCCAATACGTTTGTTACGTTAGTGAGCGACTGCTTAGTCTGTTCCTTGATTCCGCCTTCTGCAAATTCGCCTGTAGCAGGGTCGATGGGCACCTGACCAGATGCGAATACGAAACCGCCAGCGCAGATAGCCTGACTGTATGGACCTAATGCTTTAGGAGCTTTTTCTGAATGTAATGCTTTCATGAATTTAAGTTTTTAGGTTGTTATTGATAATTTATTTTCTGTGGCGATAAAAGCCTTATTGTCTCTCTTTCAGGTGGAAGCCTTTCTTGACAAGAGCCTCTTTAATCTGCTCTATATGATCAGCGTTACGTGTCTCCATCTTTACGCGCAGTTCGCAGGCGTTAACCTCCTTGCTGTTGCTGTTGCGCTCATGAATTACACCAATCACGTTGGCACCCATTTCGGCTATAACCGAGCTTACTCCAAGCAGCTGTCCCGGTTTGTCGGCCAAGTCGATTGTGAGTTCACCAATTCGTCCGTCCTTTTCCAAACCACGGTTTATCACACGGTTCAGAATAGTTACGTCGATATTACCACCGCTCACTAAGCAGACTGTCTTTTTGCCCTTAACCGGCACCTTGTTGAACATAGCTGCCGCTACACTTACCGCACCGGCACCTTCGGCTATCATCTTCTCTTCTTCTATAAGTCGAAGTATTGCTGCACAGATTTCGTCTTCCGTAACCAAGCCAATCTCATCGACGAAGTTAGAACAGATATCGTATGTAAGGCTTCCCGGAGTCTTCACTGCTATACCATCGGCAATGGTAGATACATGTTCCAGAGTTTCTGGTTTATGGTCTCTTATACTGTCGAACATGCTCGGTGCACCGGCTGCCTGAACTCCGTAAATCTTGATTTTCGGGTTGAGCATCTTCATGGCGTAAGCCACACCGCTTATCAATCCGCCTCCACCGATAGGAACTACCACAGCCTCTACATCGGGCAGTTGCTCTAACAGCTCCAATCCAATAGTACCTTGTCCGGCTATTACATGCTCATCGTTGAACGGGTGGATAAAAGTATATCCGTGTTCGTCGCGAAGCTGAAGCGCACGCTGGTAAGCGTCATCGTAAACACCCGGAACCAGACAAATGTCGGCACCGAGGCGACGTGTAGCCTCTACCTTGCTGATAGGAGCACCTTCGGGCAAGCAAATAAGCGACTTGATGCCGTGTGATGTAGCACCAAGAGCCACGCCCTGTGCATGGTTTCCTGCCGAGCAAGCAATCACGCCTTTAGCTCGTTCTTCTTCTGTTAGTTGTGATATTTTGTAGTAAGCACCTCTGATTTTAAACGAACCTGTTATCTGAAGGTTCTCTGGTTTGAGGTAAATCTGACTCTCCGGATTCAATTTCGGAGCGCTAACAAGCTCTGTATGTCTTAATATCTTGCTGAGTACATACCGAGCTTTGTAAAATTCGTCTAAGTTTAACATAAACTGAACTATTTGTAATTTCGATGGCGCAAAGATATAGCAAAAATTTGAGAAAGCATCGGTTATGGCGGCATAATGAATTATATAAAAAACATCCGCATGTCTTTGCGGTGAGGCTAAAGACATGCGGATGAAATAGTAGTATGAGTAGGCGAGTATATAATACTGCCCTTATAGAGTTCTTTAGATAAGGAATCCCAAGAGGATACCGGCTGCTACAGCCGAGCCGATAACACCGGCTACGTTAGGACCCATGGCGTGCATAAGCAGATAGTTGCTCGGATCGTATTCCAAACCTACCACTTGCGAGATACGTGCAGAGTCGGGCACAGCCGATACGCCTGCGTTACCGATAAGCGGATTAATCTTGTTGTCCTTTTTCAATACCAAGTTGAATATCTTAACGAAGAGTACTCCCGATGCGGTAGCTATTACGAACGACAATGCACCGAGTGCGAAGATCTTGATAGAATCCATGGTAAGGAACTCAGAAGCCTGAGTAGAAGCACCTACTGTAAGACCAAGCAAAATAGTGATAGTGTCAATCAGCGGACCGCGAGCGGTTTCTGCCAAACGACGTGTTACACCACTTTCCTTAAGAAGGTTACCGAAGAACAACATACCCAGCAATGGCAAACCCGAAGGTACCAAGAAGCAAGTCAGCAACAAGCCGATGATAGGGAACATCACCTTTTCAGTGTGTGATACGGCGCGAGGCGCTTTCATGCGGATAAGGCGTTCTTTCTTTGTGGTAAGCAGACGCATGATAGGCGGCTGAATAACCGGTACCAACGCCATGTACGAATATGCCGATACGGCGATGGCTCCCATCAGGTTAGGCGCAAGCTTGGACGACAAGAAGATAGCGGTAGGGCCATCAGCACCACCGATGATACCGATAGCACCTGCCTGCATAGGGTCGAATCCCATTTCGAGGGCTATCATATAAGCTCCGAAGATACCGAACTGGGCGGCAGCTCCGATAAGCATCAGCTTAGGGTTAGAAATAAGTGCCGAGAAGTCGGTCATGGCACCGATGCCCAAAAAGATGAGCGGCGGATACCAACCCGATGTCACACCCTGGTAGAGGATGTTAAGTACCGAGCCTTCTTCATAAAGACCCACTTTAAGTCCCGCTTCCATGTTGAACGGAATATTACCTATCAGGATACCAAATCCGATAGGGATAAGAAGCATCGGCTCGAATTCCTTGGCTACGGCTAAGTAGATAAAACCGATACCCACCAATAGCATGATGATATGCTGCGGGGTAGCGTTATAAAAGCCCGTGTAGGTCCAGAAGTCGGCCAGATTATTTTGTAGAAACGATGTAAACTCTCCCATATCACTCGATTATTAATAAGTCTGTACCTTCCAGAATTGACTCTCCTTTGCTCACGTTGATAGCGGTAACTGTTCCGTCGCGATCGGACTTGATATCGTTTTCCATCTTCATGGCTTCCAGTATCATCAGAGTCTGTCCGCGCTTCACGGTGTCGCCCTTGTTCACCTTGATGTCGAGAATTACACCTGGCAGCGGTGATTTGATACCACCTTGTCCAGCAGGTGCCGGACGGCTCATGGCAGGAGCTGCAGGAGCAGGAGCCGGTGCAGGCGCAGCAGCGCGAACTATAGGTTTAATCTTAGGAGCCGCTTCTTTTTCCAGCTCTACAGTATAGGGTGTGCCGTTTACTTCTACGTGCACATTCTTTCCGTCTATATCGCCTACACTGACTTTATACAGGTTTCCGTTAATTTTATACTTATATTCTTTCATGAGATTCCGTAATATTAGTTTTGATTAATGTTATTTCTTATGAGGCATTTCGCGCAGAGTATAAATCTTAGAGCTCCACGGAGAGTAGGTCTTCTTTACACGGTTGATGGTAAGAACCGTATCTTCCATGTCGTGATCTGCTCCGGTAGCTTCGTGCAGCGCCATACTGATGGCTGCTATTACCTCGCCCGATGCTTCGCCCAGTCCTTGTTCCTTAGCTTCCTTAAGGTCGGTTACGTTCTTTGCCTTCATAGCGTTACGCTTGCGCAGAGCGATAGCTCCCTTACCTGTAAGCTTAAAGCAGAGGAACAACAAGATAAGACCGATGAACACTACCGTCATGGCCGAGATAGCCATACCTACACCTATAGGGTCGTGTTCTGTAAACTTCTCCTGCTTAGGATTACTGTCTATGGTCTTGTTGTTGGTGCTTGGGGTAACATATTTCTCTTCGCTGTCGTTCTTCACTTCCCATTCTGCCGATGCATCGCTTACACGTGCGTACGATTGATTGGTTTTCAGAACACCTGCGGGAACTGTTACTTGGTCTAGCAACTTACGTCCAGAGTCGTACAGACCAATCCAGTTGGCGTTAGTCTTGCTCAGAATAAAGTTAGTGTGGAATGTGCCGTGACGTGGCAGACCGTCAGCCCAGAACAACGCATGCTGGCGTGGCTTGATGGCTGTCAGTACGTCACCTTTCGGAATGAAATAAGTAGCTGTATCGCCCGGTTCGCTGCTCACTCGTAGCAAGCATCCTGCCAGGTCGGCACTGCTATACGCCTTATTGAATATTTCTATCCATCCGCTATGAATGCCATAGTCGTCTTGGAAATTACTTTCGTTATCTACCAGCACTTCATTGATTAGCAACTTGGTGTTGACTTTGCTTTCGCTACAAGAGTTCAGCCCCAGCAGCAAAGGCAGTGACAGAAATATTCCTATTATTTTTTTGTTCATGATTTCAGATTCTGTTTTTAGGAATGAGATTACAAAGGAATATTGCCATGCTTCTTGGCCGGATTAGTCAGCTTCTTGGTTTGCAACTGCTGCAATGCGCGTATTACGCGGAAGCGAGTGTTACGCGGCTCAATCACATCGTCTATATAACCATACTTAGCTGCGTTATACGGATTAGCGAAGAGCTTGGTGTATTCTGCTTCTTTCTCTGCCATGAACGCTTTCGGGTCTTCTGCTTCTTTAGCTTCTTTAGCGTAGAGCACTTCTACGGCTCCTGCACCACCCATTACGGCTATTTCGGCAGTAGGCCATGCGTAGTTCATATCGCCACGCAGCTGCTTACAGCTCATCACGATGTGCGATCCACCGTAAGATTTACGCAGTGTAACGGTTACCTTAGGAACAGTAGCTTCGCCGTAAGCGTACAGCAACTTGGCTCCGTGTAAGATTACAGCGTTATATTCTTGTCCTGTACCCGGCAAGAATCCCGGAACGTCTACTAATGATACGATAGGAATATTGAAAGCGTCGCAGAAACGAACAAAACGAGCACCCTTACGAGACGCGTTGCAGTCGAGCACACCTGCCAGGAACTTAGGCTGATTTGCCACGATACCTACCGACTGTCCGTTGAATCTTGCGAAACCGATAATGATATTCTTAGCGAATTCGCTCTGTACTTCGAGGAACTCACCGTTATCTACTATAGCGGCAATTACCTCATACATATCGTATGGCTTGTTGGGGCTATCAGGAATAATTTCGTTCAGCGAATCTTCCAGTCTGTCTATAGGGTCGTTACATTCTACGTAAGGCGGTTCTTCCAAGTTGTTCTGCGGCATATAGCTCAGCAACTTACGGATAAGTCCCAAACCTTCTTCTTCTGTAGCAGCTGTAAAGTGAGTAACACCCGAGCGAGTAGAATGAACGCTGGCACCACCCAAGTTCTCCTGAGTAACGTCTTCGCCTGTTACAGTCTTCACCACCTTAGGTCCGGTAAGGAACATATAAGAAGTGCCTTCCATCATAAGAGTAAAGTCGGTAAGTGCCGGAGAGTAAACCGCACCACCCGCACACGGTCCGAAGATACCCGAAATCTGCGGAATAACACCCGAAGCCAAGATGTTACGCTGGAAAATCTCAGCATAACCCGCCAGCGCGTTGATGCCTTCCTGAATACGTGCGCCACCCGAGTCATTGATACCGATACAAGGAGCACCCATCTTCATGGCCATATCCATCACCTTACAAATCTTGAGCGACATGGTTTCAGAAAGCGAACCTGCCGATACGGTAAAGTCTTGTGCAAACACATACACCAATCTACCTTCAATAGTTCCGTAACCTGTTACCACACCGTCGCCCGGATAATGCTTCTTATCCATACCGAAGTTGGTACAACGATGCTGAACGAACATATCCAGTTCTTCAAAGCTACCCTCATCAAGCAGCATGGCAATGCGTTCGCGAGCCGTATATTTGCCTTTGGCGTGTTGTTTCTCTATCGCTTTTTCTCCGCCGCCCATTCTTGCTTTGGCGCGAAGTTCTATTAATTCCTTTATTTTAGCGAGTTGGTTGCTCATAGTTTCTTGTTTTATATTTTTAAGTTATTCAGGTTTTTCACATAATTCGGTCAGTACGCCCATAGTTGACTTTGGGTGCAGAAAAGCGATGTGCAGACCTTCGGCGCCGTTACGCGGAGCCTTATCTATAAGGCGTATGCCCTTTTCTTCACCTTCGGCCAATGCGTTAGCCACACCGTCTTCTACGGCGAAAGCCACATGATGCACGCCCATGCCTCTGTTTTCTATGAATTTAGCTATTGTGCTTTCCGGGCTTGTAGGTTCAAGAAGCTCTATTTTAGTCTCTCCGCATTTCAAGAAAGCGGTACGAACCTTCTGATCTTCTACAGTTTCTATGTTATAGCATTTCAATCCGAGGATATTCTCATAATAAGGAAGGGCTTCTTCGATACTCTTTACCGCGATACCCAAATGTTCGATGTGAGAAATTTTCATAATTAATGTCGTTTTTAATGGTATTAAATTCTAAAGTTGACATAATCAACTGCACAAAGAAAATAAAAATGTGCTAATAATGAAACTTTTCAATTGTTTTATTTCCTTAAAATAACGGTAGAATCATGCTGTGAACGCATTTTCGGCTTACACTATGCGTGTAAATGAATACTGCAGATTTCAATTTGGGCAGTATGGCCATACTGTTAAAGAAATGTAAAACCTATATACCGTAAGGTTACAAGTAAAACATTCATTTTTTACCTTTGCGCTCAAATTCAGATACGCAGAAATGAAGATTCAGTATAACCATACCTATTCTTGGCTATTCACCATCCCCAATAAGATTCACGATTTCCATTCGTGGGGAGTGGCTTATCTTGTGTAGCCCTCGCTGTACACTGATTCTTTATCTTGATTCTATTTTAATTCAATAACCAATTACTTATTTTTTATGAGCAAAAAAACTTGGCTCATGGCACTGGCTATACCCGTGCTGTGTGGTCAGTATTTGTGTGCCCAACCACGAGTTATGGGCATAGATGAGCTGTTTCGTCTGGCCGATGAAAACAGCCGTAGTATTCAATCATACCGCACCGCAGTAGATGCTTCTGCAGAGGCTCTGAAAGCTGCCAAGGCACAACGCCTGCCCGATATAAAAGGTACGGCTTCGGTAAGCTATCTGGGCGACGGACATATTTGGGACCGTCATTATAAAAACGGAATGAAGGTAGATATGCCTCACTTCGGAAACAACTTCGCCCTTGAGGTTCAGCAGGTGCTCTATGCCGGAGGTGCCATAAGCAGCGGCATTGAGTTGGCAGAACTCGGTAAGCAGATGGCTCAGCTCGACAGCGAGAAGAACCGTCAGGAGATACGCTTCCTCTTGGTAGGATATTACCTCGACCTATATAAACTGAGCAACCAGATGCAGGTGTTGCAGAAGAACATTCAGCTTACCGACCGTGTGATAGGCGATATGCGCTCTCGCCATAAGCAGGGCACGGTGCTGAAAAACGACATCACCCGATATGAGTTGCAGAAAGAGCAGCTTCAGCTACAGTACACACGGATAGAAGACGCGTATAAAATCATGAACCATCAGCTGGTTACTACGCTTCATCTGCCTGCAGGGTCAGAGATTGCGCCCGATACCACCATGCTAAGTCAGCAAGTATTGCCGTTGGCGGAGGCAGACTGGCAACAGTTGGCTCAGCAGAACCACATCGGGCTGAAGCAAGCCGAGACCTCCGTGCTGATGGGTAAGCAGAAACTCAAGCTGGAGCGTTCTGAACGCTTGCCAAAGATAGCGTTAGTGGCTGCCGATCATCTTGACGGACCTATCACGATAGAAGTGCCCGTGCTCGATAATAACTTCAATTACTGGTACGTAGGTGTAGGTATTAGCTACAATTTCTCTTCGCTCTTTAAGAATAACCGTAAGATTAAGCAGAGCAAGCTGGAGCTGCGCAGAGCCGAACAAGAGCATCTGCTGGCTCAAGAGCACGTGGAGAACGCTGTACAGGCTTCGTACACCAACTTCCTGACTTCGTTTACCGACCTCCGCACTCAGGAGAAGAGCGTGCAGTTGGCACTTCAGAACTATGGGGTAGTAGATAACCGCTACAAGAACGATTTGGCGCTGCTTACCGATATGCTCGATGCCAGCAATATCAAGTTGGGTGCCGAACTCGATTTGGTTAACGCACGTGTAAACGTGGTCTACAATTACCTGAAAATGAAATACATTACTCACACATTATAATATATAAAGACAATAATTATGGCAACTAGAAAAGTAAAAAAGCTCATTTATAATACCATCGTCATCTGCCTGCTGGCTGGTGCACTTATTTATGTCTGCTCTCGCTTTCTTCATTTGGGCAATGTTGAATATACCGATAACGCGCAGGTGCGTCAACACATCACACCTGTAAACACACGTGTACCGGGCTTCATCAAGAAAATCTATTTCGATGAATACCAGTCGGTACATAAAGGCGATACCCTTCTCGTTATAGAAGATTCCGAGTTCAAACTCCGTCTGGCTCAGGCAGAAGCCGACCTCGCTAACGCCTTGGCTGGTCAGAAGGCTACTAACGCCGGAATAGCCACCACTCAGAACAATCTTAACGTGAGCGATGCCGGTATAGAAGAGGCACGTGTGCAGATGGAAAACGCACAGAAGGAACTGCACCGTTTTGAACAACTCTTGAAAGAAGATGCCGTAACACGTCAGCAGTTCGATAATGTACAGACCGCCTATAAGTCGGCAAAGGCCCGCTATGAGCAAGTTACGCGTGCCAAGCATTCTACCATGCTGGTTAAGAGCGAACAGACTCACCGCTTAGATCAGAACGATGCCGTAGTACGTCTGGCAGAAGCCGCTGTTGAGTTGGCTAAGCTGAACCTCTCATACACCGTAGTATTAGCTACTTGCGATGGAGTTACAGGCCGAAAAGACATACACGAAGGTCAGTTGGTACAGCCCGGACAAACCATGGTAGACATAGTAGACCAGAGCGACCTTTGGGTAACAGCCAACTACCGTGAAACCCAGCTGAAGCATATACAGGTAGGAGCCGCCGTAACCTTTACCGCCGATGCCGTATCGGGCGTTACATATAAAGGAGTGGTAGAATCAGTATCCGATGCTACCGGAGCCGCATTCTCCATGATTCCGCAGGATAACGCCACTGGCAACTTCGTGAAAGTAGAACAGCGTGTGCCGGTAAGAATCCGTCTTGAAGGTAACAGTGCCGACGATGTGAAGAAACTCCGTGCCGGACTGAATGTGGAATGTAAAGTAAAGTATTGATATGGGAGCACCGGTACTGAACGGGCCGTTTACTATGCCCATGTTCCGCGACTTTGTGCCACGTAAGCTACAGCCCTGGATTTACGTCTTCATGGCAGTAACGTTTCAGCTGTCGGGAGGGCTTTACCTCGGCTCTCTCAATCAGATGATAGGCAGCACGTCGCTTATGCGCGAAGACTTGCTGATGTGCCTTTACGCTAATCTTAGCGGTATGGCCATCTACTTCCCGTTGCTGTTCCGCATGAAGTTCTGCTTCACCAACAAGACCTTGCTCATTACGGCATCCGCCGGAGTGTTGGTGTGCAACTTGCTTGCTCCGTACATCACCTTCCTGCCTCTGCTGTGGGCGGTGTGCTTCATAGAAGGTATGTGTAAGATTCAGGGCACCTTCGAGTGCATGTCTAACATTCAGCTCTGGATGACTCCTAAGCGAGACTTCACTGTGTTCTTTCCGCTGCTGCACATCGTTATATTGGGCAGTATGCAGTTGTCCGATTTGGCAGCTACCCACCTTATGTATTACTACCACTGGAGCTATATGCACTTCTTTATAGGTGCGCTTATGCTGATAGATTTGCTGATAATGTACTGCTGCACCCGTCATTTCCGTATGATAAAGAAACTTCCGCTGTTCGGCATCGACTGGCTGGGAGGCTTGCTTTGGGCGTTGCTGCTCATGGAGATAGCTTCCTTTTTCAATTACGGCGATTGGTACGATTGGTTCAACAGTCCCGTAATGTGCAGCATGGCGGTAGCCATCATCGTTACGCTGATTATCTGCCTGGGGCGTATGTTCTCCATCCGTCACCCGTTTTACGAGCCTAATAAGATGTGGACCTACAAGAATCTTCTGCCCATACTGATACTGATTACTCTTACTGAAGCCATCCTCGCCACCGAGCATGTGCTTGAGGAAGTATTTTACTCAGAGGTGATGCGTTACGAAGAAATGGTGAGCGTAAGTCTCGACTGGCTTATGCTGATAGGAGTAGTGTCGGGCTGTCTGTTCGCTTATTGGTGGATGCATGTAAAGCGTTTCAACTATCTGCGCTTGCTCATCGTGGGCATCTGCGGACTGGTGGTTTACTTGGCAGGGTATTATTTTACCATTTCTACCGATATTCATATTTCTCAGCTTTATCTGCCTACCGTGTGCCGTGGTTTTGCCTATGCCGTGCTTAGCGCCACGTTCATGACTTGCTTGGAGGAGATTATGACATTTCAGCATTTCTTTCAGGCACTTAGCGTGTTCAATATGCTCCACATGGTGATGGGCGGTGTGATGGGTGCTGCGCTTTATACTCAAGGTCTGAAGTACTACGTAGCCGATAATATGGCTCGATATGGCTCAGCCATCGATAAAGTAGCGTTCAGTAGGGCACCGTTCGATTTAGGGCATTACATGGAGAGTTTCATTTCGCAGATGATGGAAGTAAGCATAAAGCAGATTTACGGATGGACACTGTACGCCTGTATCTTGTTGCTCTTGCTTTTCTTGCTATACGATGCCCCCGTTCGTCGCGACTTGAAGGCTATGCCTAGTTGGAGAGGACTTCGTAAAGAAGCCGCCGAAGAGCTTTCTCACCGCTCTAAGAAATGATGTTTTGATATGGATTTGCCCTGCTGAACATTTTGGTATTGTTACATTATGAATTAACTAATGGTGGAGGGGTTTTATTACTATACATCAGTCGATAGCTGTCGGATATGTTTCATAAATCAGCTAATAGCGAATGTATATCATAACTTATATCATTTCAAACAATGATGGCGTATCATAACTTATGTCATCAATAAACAGTAATTGTGTATCATAATTAATTATCATCTAAAAAATAGCGGGCTGAAAGCCTAATGAGTCCATAGCACTAAGTTTGCGGACTTTCAGCCCGCATTAACTGACTTATGATACACCTTCAACAGTAAAAACATTAAGTTATCTTGTAATTGTTCTAAAAAATCGGCTCTACAGTACCTTCTGAGTGTGGTAAAAACACAATGCGATAAGCCATGTGAAAGAATGCGATGCTTCAAACGACACAATGCGATGAAATAAAAAAACATTGCGATGCTTTATATGACTTATCGCAATGTTTTTTTAATGCGTTTTTTCGCTTGTTTTGTGTATGCGAATTTTCTATACTATATGTCTGACGATTCGCGGCTTAGTATGTGAATGAGAATGGCTCACCATTAATCATAAATCGGATTCTTAGTTGGTCTACCTTTTTATACTTGATATTAAAGAACCCTGAATATTCTATACCATCTTTTACGGTGTTGTTCTTAATGTATCCTGCGTTAATTTTTTCTCTTCTTTGGGCTTGCTTGTTAGCGTAAGCTTTAACATTATCGTCCGCTTTTTCTTGAGCTAGGTAAGCGGCGGCACCATTATACGATTCTGTACGTCCTGAGTAATTGGCAGATGAGTAAACTGCGTCTGCAACAAGCATTTGTTCGCCAACGGTTACCCAAAAATTATTCCAGTTCTGTTTCTTCTTGACTACTTTATCATATGTTTTAGAGTCGAGAACTTGTAATTGTACTGCTTTTGGATTGCCATATTCATCTGTCACATCACCTTCCGCTGTAATGTTGTCCATGTTTAACAGAACGCTTTTACCGGTTTGGTTTATGAGATTCATGCTTACAATATAATACTTGCCGTACTGTTTTTTGGCTTGCACGCAAGTGGTTAGGGTAATACCGTTCGACTTTATATATGATACATCGACATTGTCTTTTATGAATCTGCCCGTTTCTTTTATAGGATAATCTCTGATAAATTCATCTATATTGATTTTGTCGCAATACTGTGCTGTATCTACCGCTATATTATGAATGTTTAATCCTCCAAACTTATCTTCATTTTCGATGATGTCGAATTTCTCTCCTTTTGGTATCGCAGCGAATACAAGGGCGAAATGATGCTTCTGTCCCGCATGGTCAAATTCCATCTGTCTATATTCCGCTTCCGTGTTGATAGGTAGATTTATACTGTTTGTCATCGGATACCTTTTGCCGTCGGCTGTCTGGGCAAATGTTCCGTCGTCTATGTTCATCCATGTTTTGCCTTCTTGACTGACGCAGCTCATGCTTACAACTGTACTGTTTTCGTTATAGTCAATTTGTTCTATCTTAATTTGTTCTGGCATTGAAGAGGTGGTTACATGCCTGTATTGTGCCAACATGCCAAGATTATTTGTAGTCAGCATTAAAAACAAAGAACTTAATAATTTTAAAGTACGCATAGATGTTAGTTTTTCAGGGTTATTACAAGGAGAGTTGTCCGTATTGTTTAAGGTAACATAGAGGAGGTGTGGTAATGAGGGTGTATTGATTAAAACCATATACACCCTCAATGAATTTTTCTACCGTTAAAAGACTACCGCATAGCTTATTCAGCAGCTATGAACTTAACCGCCACCCAACGGTTTTTCTCACGATAATGATCGAATGTGAGACCTAAGCTTTCGGCTTTCTCGCGGATGGCTGGGATATCGTCTACATAGAATCCGCTCATGTAAAGCTCTGAACCCGGATGCATGCACTCTACGTATGCGTTCATATCGTTGAGCAATATGTTACGGTTGATATTGGCGATGATTACGTCGAATGGCTCACGTCCCTTCAGCAGTGAAGCGTCGCCCAGCTCGGCTGTGATATTGTCTATGTGGTTCAGAGCGATGTTATCTCTTGAGTTGTTCACGCACCAATCATCAATGTCGATGGCTGTTACCGCCTTGGCTCCGCGCATACTTGCCAATATAGCGAGGATGGAAGTACCGCATCCCATGTCGAGCACTGTTTTGCCTTTCAGGTCGGCATCGAGAAGCTCGCCCAAGATAGAGCTGGTAGTTTCATGATGACCTGTACCGAACGCCATCTGCGGATTGATTACAATGTCGTATTCTGCTTTGGGGTAATCTTTATGGAAGGTGCTGTGTATAACGCATCTGTCGCCTATTACGATAGGCTGGAAGAAATTCTTTTCCCATTCCTCGTTCCAGTCCTTATCCTCCGGTTCGCTGATAGAGTAGGTCAGGGTAGTGTCTGTCAGCGGGAAGTCGGCTATGAGTTGCTTCAGTGCATCCTCGTCAAAGAGTGATTGCTGTACGTATGCCTGTACTCCGTTTTCGCACTCTACAAAACTCTCGAATCCTATCTCTCCGCACAATGCTGACAGTACGTCGGTCACTGTTTCATTACATGGCTGAGCCTGGAATGTTACTTCAAAATATTTCATTGTCTTATTGTTGATTAATATTCTGATTACAAAAATAAGAGAAAAAAGCCATATTGCATCATGATATGTATATACTATTGAAACTTTATACTTAATATATGTTTTCGCGCAGGGCCGAAAAGTTAATTTAGAAAAAGAAGTTCATTAAGTTTCTGATTTTATTATATATTGCATTCATGGATGCAGTCGGTATGAGTACGACTGTTTGATTTATTTATTCACTAAAACTATATGAGATATGAGATTTAACAGAACCATTGTGGCTATTGCCATGTGTGCGTTATTCGCCATTATTCCTACTTTATCGGCATGTGCTGATAATGATACCCCTATTACAGTAGATAAGTTGCCAGCTCAGGCGCAGACTTTCCTGAAGACGTATTTCGGCGATAAGCGTGTGGCTTACGCTACTAAAGACCGTGACCTGATGACGGTTACTTACGAGGTAAAGTATATGGAAGGCGCCAAGGTGGAGTTCCGTAAAGACGGTGAGTGGAAAGATGTAGACTGCCAGCGTGATACTGTTCCGTCGGCTATCGTTCCGCAGGCCATCGCCACCTTTATAGCGAAGAACTATCAGGGTACTTATATCTGTAAGATAGAGCGCGACAAAAAAGGCTATGATGTGGAACTGAACAACGGACTTGATTTGACTTTCGACACTAAATTCCGTTTGGTGAAAATAGACGATTGACGCTGATTTGTTTGAAACGCTTATTTTTTGATAAAAAAACACAGATTGCGATGACAACGTAATGTGAGAACCACTATATTTGCATTGCAATCAAAGGAAAGATGCCGGAGTGGTCGATCGGGCCGCACTCGAAATGCGGTGAACGGGTAACTGTTCCCAGAGTTCGAATCTCTGTCTTTCCGCACACCAGAATAAAGGGCAGGATGGATTATTTCTATCTTGCCTTTTTTTATGTACGTTGTGGTATGGGCATAAAAAAAGGATGCCTCCCGGTTGGGGGAAGCATCCTCTATTAGGAATTGAGATCCTATTAATGAATTTCAATACTACGGTTTACCTTAGCTTTTTCTTCAGGCTGACGCTTTGGAAGATCGATGGTAAGAACACCGTTGTTTACAGCGGCACCAATCTTATCTTTCTCTACATCATCGGGCAATACCAATGACTGCTGGAACTTAGAGTAAGAGAATTCGCGACGCAAGTATTTCTTGTTTTCTTTGTCCTCTTCTTTTTTCTCGTTCTTCTTCTCCATGGTGATGACCAATTCATTGTCTTCACTCAAATGGATATTGAAGTCTTCTTTTGTCATACCCGGAGCGGCAACTTCTACTTTATAGTCCTTGTCACTCTCGATAACGTTGATTGCCGGGGCTGTAGCGTTTGCTTTTGCCATCCAGTCATTATCGAAGAAGTCATTGAAAATACTCGGTAACCATTCTTGATTATAGTTTCTTTTAGTCGGCATCATAGTTTAAATCTCCTATATTTTATGTTGTTTTATTTTTATTTTCTCACCCCTCCACCTTTCGGTTTCGGAGTTCGCCCTATATATTGCAAAGCCTGTGCCTAACTGACGGTTTGTCGGTTAGGCACAGGCCGATTTAAACTATGATAAACCATTGAGCGATGGATTAGTTCAGGTTTAAACTTATACAAACTTTATTCACACGGCGTTATACATTCGGCATGTGCCGACGCTGAAAATATGGCATCGCAATGCGAAAATGTGTCATGCCTGAGGTGTATTATTTCTTAAAGAATCCCAGTATATCTCTCATCATTTTGGCACGCAGATTCACGTCGGTGATGCTTTCGAACGGAAATCCCAGAACGAAGGTACGGTACTGACTGCCTTTGTATGCTATGCCGGCACTTTCTCTTTCTATATTGTACAGGCATACAGAGAAAGCGTCATCGGCAGGAATTATACATTCAGGAGCACTTACGGCGTAAGTTTTAGGGTTGGCTTTTCGTTCTATGCGGTACATTACGCAATATCCGTCTCTGATATCGCAGGCGGGCGAGTCTTTCATGCTGCCTCCAAAGCTATACTTCAAGACATCGTGCGCAAAGTCGGCAGGTACCATTTTGCTGCCTACGTACTCACCGCTCACCATCAGGTTGCCACCGTTGCTACAGTAGTTGGCAAGCGCCTTTCTTGTATCATTTGACAATGGTTTCTGCTCTGCTCCATATATAAGGTCTACGGCGTGATAGCCACCTAATATGGTAGAGCCGCTCTCTATTGTCTCTATGCTGCACGATACGAACGAGTATTGCCTTGCCATCTGTATAGCCTTTCCGTGGATGAAAGGATAGTCGAAAGTGTTTCCGGCTACTTCTTGTGCCTCCAGTTCCTGTCCGCTATATCCCAATCCGTCGGGGGTCTCTATGCCAGCCTTCAATCTGTTGAACGTTTGCTGATATCCGCAGAATGCCGTAGTGCTGATGTAAGGCAATCCGGGGTCGGACTCTATATCGAAACCTTGTTGCAGGGCGGTCTCTATGGTAGCCGGTCCGCTGGTACGGTGAAATGCGTTGGCTATAAGGATAGTTCCCTTGCTGTGCTTAGCTTTATATGCCGAAAGAATTTCGGAAGGGAAACTCTCGCCGCCCTTGTTTACAGCCGTAATTTTAAAGCTGTAAACCAATCCAGGTTCCACTTTCGCGATATACTCCGTACCTCTTACAAATACGCCATTGTCGAAACCTCCGTAGCCTATTCGGGTGTAGACTATGTATCCTTGTGGTTTGGCTGTAGGCTCTAACACATCTTCTGTAGGTGTCCATCGCAGGCGGAAGGTGTTCTTCTTCTTACCTTCGTCTATGGCGAAGTGGCTTACGGGCAACGGCTGTACGGTATATGCAGTGCCGTGCATTGATGCGTTATATTTCAGTATGGATTTGTAGATGGAACGTCCTAATGTGAACTTAAAATCAGGCTCGTGCCCCAACTTCAAGTCGGCGAAGTTCTGGTGAGAGAGGGTTTCTAATATCATTGAAGGTACGGCAGGCAGACGGGTCTCGCTGTAATTGCGGTTCCACATGCTGCGTCGTGCCCACTGAATGCCGAAGCGTGAGGTTATATCTCTCTGTATGCCCGTAAGCACCATGTCGGTAAGGTCTCTCGATGCGTATCGTGATATGCCGCAAGCCAGTTTCCCGTCGTTATAGTCGGTGGTATAGATGCCCAATGTGCCTTTCAGCTCATTGTCGTTACTGAATCCGGCATCGCTGTGCACTCCTAACGATAGTTCCAAAGGCACTCCCAAACCTTTTTCAGTGGGGTTGAATACAGAGCCTCCGCTAAGATAGTTAGACATAAGCGAGCGGACGTTGATGTCGTCGGCATAATCGTTGCCGCCTTTACTTTTGCTGTATACACCATAAGGCATTCCCGCCCACTGTGCCCAGTAGCGTGCACCTTCCAGGTAGCGAGGAATACCGCTTGGTCTTCCGCCGCGCACTATATTTCCCATACCGCCTCCGAATCGGACTGCATCGGCACACACTACACCGCCCTGCGAGCTTTCGTTGCTTAGTACTACCATGCCGTATTCGTTGGCACCCTTATCGAACTCGAATGTTCCTAAATACACCCATGTACCGCCGCCTATCTGCTGGTTTACACGGAACTCTGTCACGCCTCCGTTGTGGAAAACCAAGTATTTGGCATCGCTAACGCTTTGCGGAAGTGTTTGATATGACACGTATACGGCGTAGCGTCCTTTTTCGGGGATGTTAGGAATCCATTCGGCGAATGCCTTCTCGGGCTTGTCGATGGTGGGGATATAGCGTGCCGTTCCGTCGGCGAAGGGGTTGTAATTATCTGGATAGAATTGGTATTTCTGAGCGAAGCCGGGACGGTCGGTGTTTTTCCAGATATGCTTTTTCTTGTAGTTTATTTCCAGATAGCGTCCTCCGGTGCTGCGTGTGTCATTATCTACTATGACTTCGTTTTTCTGCCAGTCGCGTTCGCGCGGAGTGAATACTACGGCTCCCGCATTTTCTAGCATCGGGATAAGGTAGGGCACTACGATGGACTGCGTGTACAGGTCTTCGGTAGTACCGAAAAGGCGCGGGCGTTGCCATTGCCATTCGTTAGTAGCGTTTTTATAGTATTTGCCGTGGCTTTGCCATAGGGCGATATGTCGGTTTCTCAGTCCTTGACTGGCGGCATATGGTTTAGATACGTTTTCTACCCACGGATTACCTTTATATTCTACCTTGCCGTAAAGCCGTGACTTGTCTTTGTCTTTTCGGCGGAAAGCGTTAGGAATAAGGTTCTCTATGGGTTGACCATCGGCGTATACTGTTATGGTGTAATAGTTTACAGGACCTGGCAGCGCCTGCTTTATGCTTCGGTAAATGGCCTGCACGTTTTCTTCGGTAAACGGTTGGTAACCGAAGTTGCCGTTGGCATATACACTCAGGGTTTTATTCTGATGGTCGGCGGTGAAGCGTTCCAGCTTGCACGTACCGATGTTGGCGTATGTGGTTTGGTAATTTCCGAAGAAATCAGAGAGTCGTTGCTCTACGTTGGTGTCGAGGCTTTGCGCATGTGCTGACATGAAGCACAGAAACAAGCCGACATATGTGAGATGTAGTTTTTTCATTTGAATTCTTGTCTGTTTAGTAATGCAAATATAATTAAATTTTATTTTGGGTATACAGTGATTGACTATTGATGATTATTTTCTACCTTTGTTTGATAATAAATCAATAAAACTAAGAATAATGAGTAAGGTAATAATCGAATCGTATGACGAGTTCGCAAAATTGTTAGGGCAGCAAATCGGTGTTTCCGATTGGCTCGAAGTAGATCAGGATCGTATCAATCAGTTTGCCGACGCTACATTAGACCATCAGTGGATTCATGTAGACGTAGAACGCGCTAAGGCTGAAAGCCCATTCAAGAGCACTATTGTTCATGGCTATCTTACATTGTCGCTGCTCCCATATTTCTGGAATCAGATTATAGAAGTACATAACCTCAAGATGATGGTTAACTACGGAATGGATAAGATGAAGTTCGGTCAGGCAGTTCTTTCAGGACAGCGTCTTCGCATGGTGGCAGACTTGCATTCTATCGCTAACTTGCGCGGTACTACCAAGGCCGAAATCAAGTTTGCCATCGAGATAGAGGGTCAGAAGAAGAAAGCGCTCGAAGGTATTGCTACATTCTTGTACTACTTTAATTAATATAGATTTCTTTAATCGGTAATAATAAAGATATGCTGCAGACCGTGATTGTTTTGGCTTCATGGTCTGTGGCTTTTTAGTTTTTATATGGAACAGAATTATATATTATATTCTTGCTTACGCCAATGGGCGGCAGATTATCACAACTCTTCTTTTATAGCCGACGACCCCGTGCAGTTTCCTCATCGATATACCCGTAAAGAGGATGTAGAGATAAGCGGACTGCTGACAGCCGTGCTGAGTTTCGGCAACAGAAAACAGATTCTGAAGAAGGCCGATGAGCTTGATGCGATGATGAATCACGCTCCGCTTGACTATGTATTGTCTGGACGATGGAGCGATGATTTCCGTACCGATGACGAACGGAGTTTTTACCGTATGGTATCGTATGCCAGCTTTCGCCATTATTTTGAGTTGCTGCAACCGGTGTATGCGGCAGGGCACGATTTGGAGTGGGCTTTAAACAGCTTTGGCGACGGAATTCCTATGCAGCGACTTTGCCGTTTTTTGGGTGTAACCGAAAAGAGTCCGCAGAAGAAGTTGAATATGTTTCTGCGTTGGATGGTACGTAGAAACTCGGAAGTGGATTTCGGTATCTGGAAAAGCATGAGCCCAACCGATTTGATTATTCCTCTCGATACTCATGTATGTCGTATCGCTTATCAGTTAGGATTTCTTGACTCACCCTCATATTCTCTTTCGGCAGCGCGTCATATTACCGAAGCTTTGAGACAGGTATTCCCCGACGATCCATGTTTAGGCGACTTCGCTCTCTTCGGCTACGGCGTAAATCATCCTTGAAATTAAGTATTTGTTCTAACCCTATTTTGATATGATAAAGATATTGGCGACAAGCGATTGGCATTTGGGAAACAACTTTCACGGATTCGACCGTTTGGAAGAACACCGTCATTTCCTGGTTTGGCTACTTGGCGAAATAAACCGGAAGAAACCCGATGTGCTTTTGGTGGCGGGTGATGTGTTCGACTCAGGAAATCCTTCGGCGGCGGCACAAGAGTTGTATTATTCATTTCTCGATGATGTGTCTTGTCGTTTTCCTGACTTGCAGATTGTTATTATCGCCGGAAATCATGATTCGGCAGCTCGCTTGGAGGCTCCTCGCCTGATGCTGGAGAGACATCGTGTGTTTGTGCGTGGCGTTTTTCAATTTACCTCAGACGGTGCTATAGATAAATCGGATTTGGTGATACCGGTACATTCGGCTTCTTCGGGAGAGCGTGCATGGGTATTGGCAGTGCCGTATCTGCGCGAGAGCGATTTGCCGAAGTCGGACGATTACGGCAGTGCGGTATCTCGTTTCTTGTCGGAGATGATAGAATACGCTACCCGTAAGCGCAGTTCTGATAAAGAAGCGATGTTACTTATGGCGCACTTCTACGCACGAGGCGGCGAGATTGCGGAGAACTCGTCAGAGCGAATCGTGATAGGAGGTTCGGAAGTAGTGGGTGTATCGGATGTGACAGGCGACGTGACGCTGGCGGTAGTGGGGCATCTGCATCGTAATCAGCATATCAAAGGGAAAGAACACTGGGTTTATCCGGGCAGTGCGTTGCCTATGTCGTTCGCCGAGCGGCATTATCGGCATGGAGCCGTTTATTATGAGATAGAGAACGGACAACTGAAAAGGGAGGGCGAATTTCTTTCTTATCCGTTACAGCATCCGTTGCTTTCTCTGCCAGAGCGTCCGCGCCCGTTGGCGGAGGTTATCGAACTTCTTAATGGTTTGCCTGATGCAGATGGTGACGATGGCGAAGACGATGCTCCTTACCTCGAAGTAAATGTTTTGCTTACAGAAGCCGATCCGTCGGTACAAAAGCGAGTGACTGATATCACCGATAAGAAGAAGGTGCGCTTATGCCGTGTGCCCGTTGCGTATCAGTTGGCTGGTGATACGGATGATGAGGTGGAGATGGAATCGATAGACGATTTGCTGACACGAAACCCTATCGACTTCGTGAAGCAGAGTTATAAGAACAAATATGGTTTTGAGATGAATGATGAACTTACGGCATTGGCCCGAATAGCGATAGAAGCGGCCCGAAAAGAAGAGGAAGGGGGTGAAGAATGAAACTGTTGAATCTTACGTTGTGCAACTTGGCGTCTTTCGAGGGCGAACATGTTATCGATTTCTCCGGAGAACCGTTGGCGGGGGCGGACTTGTTTTCGATAGTGGGAGAAACGGGTAGCGGAAAATCTACGATACTCGACGCTATCTGCCTTGCGCTATACGGGTTGGCTCCACGTTTCTGCGGAGCGGTGAACTTCAAGTTTTATGACCGTGATAATGAATCGAAGAAGGATAAGGAACTCTCGCCCGATGACTCACGAAATATAATGAGAAAGGGCACGAGAAGTTGTTACTCGGAAGTCGTTTTCAAGGCTCGCGATGGGTTCCGTTATAAGGCGCGTTGGGCTTGTTCAATTCCGCGTAGTAAGTATTCTCCACCTGAGCGCAGATTGTGGCGGTATGTAAAAGATGAAGATGGCAATTGGACTGAGGTTGTCGTTGAACTTGGCAATGCAGCTAATAGGGCAAATCGCCGAGTAGACAATAGTGTGATAAACGGAATTATCGGTCTTGATTATGATCAGTTTACACGTACTATGTTGCTCGCCCAAAACTCGTTCGCCAATTTTGTAAAGGCAGAATCGAAGGATAAGGCTAAACTCCTTGAAAAACTTACGGGAACGGAGTTCTATACAAGAGTGGGCCGACAGATTGCCTTGTATAAAAAGCAGGCTGATGATAATTTTATGGCGGTATATAATAAGGTGCAGGCATACGAAGTGCAGAAGTTGAGCGATGCGGAGCTTACCGAAGTTCAGACGAAATTGAAGGAGCTGACCGATGCGCTAACAGAAGTGCGTAAACGGATTACGGCATCCGAAGCAAATCTTCGTTGGTTTACTGACTACCGTAAGCAGGAGGATACTTGCCGTAAGATGGAGCAGTCGCTTGCCGAAGCCAAAAAGCGTGCCGCACTATTGAACGATGTGCGTAGGGAGCTGAAGATACAGTCCGACTTGGAACCCATGCGAGGGGTCTATCAGTCGTGGCTCGATGCGGAGAATGATATAAAGAAACTTGATGAGAGCGTAAAGCAGGGCCAGATGGAATACGAGGCTTTACAAGTTTCGGTAGAGCAGGGCAAAAAGCAACTGCAGACTGTAAAAGAGCAGGAGGCGAAGATTCGTGAAGAAGCAGAATCACTGGCTCCGCAAATTCTAAAGAAAAGGCAACTGAAGGTAAGGCTTGACGCTCAGAAAACGCAAGTAGACGGATTACGCTCTGAAGTGGAGGCGTTGGATAATAAGGCTAAGCAGCTGAAGGATATTATCAGCAAGAATGCATCGACTATGAGCGAATTGGCTACTCAGCGAGATGCGGCAGAGAAGTTCTTATCGGCTATGCAACCTCATCAGGGAATGATTGATGTGATTGATGTGGTGCTTGGCGATTTAGACCGATTACATTCGCAGGAGACATATTACACTGATGGATGCTTGCGGCAGGAGAAATTGCACAAGCAATTGAAGGCTGAAGAGGTTGCCTTATCCGAAGGCAAAAAGCGTTGCCTCGATTTGACTGCACAGCTTAGTAAACTTCAGTCGGAATTAGCGGAGAAGCAGAAAGTGCTTTCGTCTGTCGATGTAGATGCGCTGAATCATCAGTTGGATGATATGACTAAGCAGTACAACTTGTTTCATCCGCTTTCGGATTTGGTAGAGGGTGTAAAGAAGGCGTTGCAAGATAAGCAGGTAGCCGAGGCTGAGTTCGCTCAGATTCAACAGAAGCAGAAAACAGTGAGCGAGGAGATGACCAAGCTGTTATCGGAGGAAAAGAATATTTCATCGTTGTTGCCCGGTATGGAAGAGGCGTATCAGCTTACCGCTGGTAAGAATGCTCAGTCTCTTCGTACCAGTCTGCAAGAGGGCAAGCCGTGTCCGGTGTGCGGGGCTTTAGAGCATCCGTACGCGCATGATGTAGACAGTGTTATGTTGCCTCTTAAGCAGGAGATAGCGAGCAAGCGTAAGCGGATGGAAGAGATAAGAACCTTACTCCAAGCTGATGGTACGGGATTGATGAGTCAGTCGTCGGCTTTGAATGCCAGATGCGAGGTGGTGAAATCTACCATAGAGCGATTGACGACTGAATTGCAGCATTCGGAATCGGTGTGGAAAGAAACGACTGTTGGCTATAAGGATTTACAGGCTCTCTCATTGCGCACGAAGAGCGAAGCGATAATAGAATTGCTTAATGCTAAGGTGGCCGAAGTTATAGTATGCGGCAGAGAGACTCGTACTCTACTTGCCGATTACGAACGGAAACGAAAGGAAATAGATGCGTTACGTGCGTCCGTCGATAAGAATCATAAGTTGAATGATGAGGAAACGGAGAAATTGCACGCCAGTCAGCTGAAATGGGAGTCGTCTAAAGGTCAGTGGAATCAAAAGCATCAGGAACTGGAGCAGGTAGCTACGCAGAATAAGGATTTGCGTACCGCACTGTCGGCTAAGATTACAGTAGGCGACTGGGCGCAGCGTTACTCTGACGATTATGCGGCTTTTATCGCATCGCTTAAACAGATACAGACTGATTATCAAAACGCCACAACGCAGAAGCAAGAATCCGACAGTAAGCTGAAGATAGCTGCTGCAAAGGCAGAGGAACTGCAAAAGCAGAGTGCCGATTATGTCGTGGACGGCGAAAAGAAACACAAGGCGTTTGATGAAGTTCTGCTCTGCTATAAGCAGGAAGACGAGGCGTATGCTGCTATGTTAGGCGGAAAGAGTCCGGAAGATGTAGAGAAAGAAATAGGTGAGAAGCAGAAAACAGCGGCAAAGATCGTAGAAGAGATGACCGAAGATTGCCGTAAGCGGGTAGAGCAATTGGTACACTTGCAGGGATTGCTTAAAGGCAACGTTAATCGTATGGCAGAAAAGCGTACCGAGTGCGGAAAACTTCGCACGGAAATATTGGATTTTGTAGGTCGGTATAATAAAGGTGTAGACGAAGAGAATAGAATAGGTGAGAACGATTTGCTGTATTATTTTGACGCATCGGTTGACTGGAACGCAAAGCGCCAGCGTATAAAGCAGACTGATGAGGAAGTGGCTACGCTGTCTGGTAGCATGAAATCTTGCGTTGATGCTTTAGAGGCGCACATCGCCATGCAGCAGGATAAGGAGTTGGTAGAACGTGCAGTATCCGCTTATGATGAGGCTATTAAAGAACAACTCAGTAAGTCGGAAGCTATGACGGCAGAAGCAGAACAGATAGAAAAGGAATGTACATCGTTGGGCGGAAGACTTTCTGCACACGAGCGGTGCATTCAGGCTACTGCCGATTGCCGAACGGAACTCGACCGCTTAAAGAAGGAGCGCGATGACTGGCAAGAACTTTACGGCATCTTGGGCAATGCCGACTCAGATACGTTAAGAGAGTCTGTGCAAGTATATACGCTGCAGTTCTTGATTCGTCAGGCTAACGTGCATTTGCAGATGTTCAGCAAGCGATATTCTTTAGAGCAAGTTAAAAATTCGTTGGGAATACGTGTTGTAGATCACGACCGTGCCGATGAAATACGCAATGTCAGCTCGCTCTCGGGTGGAGAGACTTTCTTGGTGAGCCTTGCGTTGGCATTAGGTTTATCTTCGCTTTCGTCAAGGAATGTGCCTATGTACAACTTGTTTGTAGATGAAGGGTTCGGTACTCTTGATGGCGATAGTTTGAATATGGTAATAGACGCACTTTCCTGTCTGCAAGCTATGCAAGGCAAGAAAGTGGGTGTTATTAGCCACACCGCCGAAATGCGTGAGCGAATCCGTACTCAGATTCGCGTAAAGCGAGTGGGGATGGGCGGTAAAAGCGTCATAGAGATAGTATGACACTCTATGGTTTATCAGAAATTTATGGTGACTTCTACCGGACAGTGGTCGGAACCATAGATTTCTGTATGAATCTTCGCTCCGGTCAGTTTGTCAGCCAGTCGTTTTGAGGCTAAGAAATAGTCTATACGCCAGCCTGCGTTTTTCTCTCTCGCCTTGAATCTGTATGACCACCATGAGTAGATGCTCTCCATATCGGGGTAGAAAAAGCGGAATGTATCAATGAATCCAGAGTCGAGCAGTAACTGGAATTTCTCGCGTTCCTGGTCGGTGAATCCGGCATTCATGCGATTTGTTTTCGGATTCTTCAAGTCTATTTCCTTATGCGCTACGTTCAGGTCGCCACATACTATTACCGGTTTCTTCTTGTCAAGCTCCAGCAGATAGTTACGGAAGTCGTCTTCCCACGTCATGCGGTAGTCCAGACGCTTCAGTCCGTCTTGCGAGTTTGGCGTATAAACGGTAACCAGATAGAAGTTATCCATTTCAAGTGTTATCACACGTCCCTCCTTATCGTGGTGCTCTATGTCGAGTCCGTAGCTTACCGACAGTGGTTGGTGGCGAGTGAAAATGGCTGTTCCGGAATATCCTTTTTTCTCGGCATAATTCCAGAATGATGTATATCCATCGAAAGCAAGGTCTAGCTGACCTTCTTGCATCTTTGTTTCTTGCAGGCAGAAGAAATCGGCGTCAAGGCTCTTGAATGCTTCGCGAAATCCCTTGTCGCAACAAGCTCTGATGCCGTTTACGTTCCATGATATCAGTTTCATAATGACGATCTTATTTCTTTAGGTCGAATAAATAAGTAAGTTTCCCGGCTATGTACGAGTGTGCCGAGCGAGAAAACGGGTCCTTCTTCGTGCTGTGATAGAAATCGCTCAGTCCGAAGTAGTATCGTGCTTCCAGAATGAAGTTGCCTATTCCGGTGCGAATCTCCAAACCGCCACCGCCTATCAATCCGTAGTCGAATTTGTTTTCGGCCATTTTGCCGTATTGTTCCGTAGAGCGGCTGGTCTGATTTTCTGGATGTCCGGTTATCTCTTCCTTCTCATTAATCAAGAAGCCTATCTGCGGACCAAGGTTAACCACGAAACGCGCTCCGTATCCCTTGTCTTTACCAAAGGCAAGGTGAGCCATTAGCGGCACCTCTACATAGTTCATCTTACGCTGGTAGGCACCATCGGTAAAACCTTCTTCCATCACTTCCTTCCATCCTCTTTGCGAGTAGTTGACTTCGGCCTGAATACCGCAAATCATCTTGAAGTATTTCTCAGAGATATATCGTGCGGTTATACCGAACTGCGGACCCATGAGATTAGCCTGGTCTATGGTAGGCGTAAAGCTTACAGAGCTCATGTTAATCCCACCGTTAAATCCCAGTGAGAAATTGCTCCGTTGGTCTTGCAGCTGTGCCATAGCCGTAGTGCAAGACACTATGCTTCCGCATAATATACCTAATATCGTTTTCTTGTTCATCATATACTATTCGAAGTCGAGCTTTATCAGTTCATAATTCTTGGAGAAGTGCACAAAGAACACCTTGCGGTTTATGAATCCGCCCCAGTTGTTCACTCTCTCAAATTTGAATCCGGTCTGGATAGCAGTTACACCACCCTTGTTGAGGTTATCTTCCAACTTATTTCCCCATTGCGACAGTCCGCGCAAGAAGAAGTAGCCTATATCGAATCCCAACATTCCGTATTTAGGATAAGAGTTGGCCATATCTTTGCTATACCAACGACGGTAGTCGCGAGTAAAGTTTATTGCAGCCGGGAAAAGGTTGTTGGTATAGAACGATGAGTAGAAGTAAGTATCCAGTTCGTAGAAGTTTGCCAAGAAATCCTGCGTGTAAGTCTGCCATTCAGGATAACCGAAGAGCTGCATGTTAAAGTTGGGATGCTCACGGCGCACCATGGTAAGGTTGGGCAACAGCTTGGTAAGCGTAGTTCTCTCGCCCGACAACGGGATGAAAATATTCTCGCTTAGGGTATCCATAGCTGCTATGACTGTTTCGGGAGTTACTTCGTTGGTTAAACGAATCTGCTTATACTTTATGCTGTTGTCTTTAAGTTCACTTTTCATGCCCTTTATGAACTCAGATTTGCTCTTGTCTGATGTTCCGTCGTCCATGAATATCACGTTTGTTTTACCGAATTTACGGATAAAGTGTTCGTAAACTTCAGAGTATAAGTAAGACTGCGGAGTGTTTACCTGATAAATGTTGGGACTATTAAATACTTGGTCTACTTTCGGAGCGAAAGGAATAACCAAGCGGATATTGTTCTTCTCGGCAAAGCCTGCCACGGCAGAGATGTTTGATGTATGTGCCGGACCGAAGATGATATCCATATCCTTCATCTCGCTCTTTGCCAAGATAGTGTTAACACCGGCAGAAGTATCGTATGTATATATGTCGAACGATTCGCCTTTCTTCTTCAGACTGTCTACTGCAATGAGGAAACCCTCGTAGAACTCTGTCATGCGCTGCTGGTCGTTTCCGCCGAATGGCAATAACACTGCTACCTTTACCGTCTGTATGTTTTTAGACGGCTGAGCGTTCTCTTGGAACAATTGCTCATTGCTTGGCGATTGAGATGATTTCTGCGCACTCTCTTTAGGATAAGGTATAAATAAGAACGTCCCTTTTTTAAGCTTACCTTTTCTCAGCTCCGGATTGGCAGCTATCAGTTCGTCTTCTGTAATGCCATACATGCGACTGATGCTGAAGATAGTTTCTTTCTTCTCTACCTTATGCATATCTTTCCAAGATTTCTTGCTGCTGTCTGTTTGAGGAGCAGGAGTCTGCGCAGCAGCAGTTGATGCCAGTTCGGCGCTGTTGGCGTTAGGTATTACTATAACCTGACCTATGCGGAAATTGCTTGCGCTAAGTCCGGGGTTGGCGTCGCATATTTTCTGTGCGCTAATGTTGTATTTTACTGTCAGCTTATACAGAGTTTCGCCTGCCTGAATGGTGTGGAAACGCTTTGAGTTGCCTCCTGTAGCGGCGGTCTGCGGAATCTTTAACGCTTGACCCGCGCGTATCTGCTCATTGCACTGCGGATTCAGTCGCACTATGTCTTCTATAGACACACTGTACATATTGGCTATAGAGTAAAGACTCTGTCCTTTTTCTACGGTATGCAGGAAAAAACCGGTATTATTTTGTGCTGAAGATAGCATAGGGCTTCCGAAAGCCAACGCTAACGAAAAGCTGACAATATGGAGAAATTTCATTTTCATATTTATTTATTGAAGGCAAAAGTACAAAAAAACTTCTTTATCCCTATAATGCGTTATCACTTTTTATCTCTATCTTTGCGCGATAGCATTACGACAAACGATTATGGAAGAGGCGAAAGAAACAATCAGCGTGCAAGGGGCACGGGTGCATAATCTAAAGAATATTGACGTAGAGATTCCACGCAACAGCCTGACTGTCATCACCGGTCTTAGCGGAAGCGGGAAATCGTCGTTGGCATTCGATACGATTTTTGCGGAAGGACAACGGAGATATATTGAGACATTTTCGGCATACGCCCGCAATTTCCTGGGTGGAATGGAGCGGCCGGATGTGGATAAAATTACAGGTCTTAGCCCGGTTATTTCCATTGAACAGAAAACTACCAACAAGAATCCGCGTTCTACCGTGGGTACTACTACAGAGATATACGACTATCTGCGCTTGCTCTACGCGCGTGCCGGTACGGCTTATTCATACATCTCGGGCGAGAAGATGGTGAAATATACCGAGGAACAAATCATCGACTTAATTCATCGCGATTATAAGGGAAAACGTATTTTCGTTCTTGCTCCGCTGGTGCGTACCCGTAAGGGTCATTACAAGGAGTTGTTCGAGCAGGTTCGAAAGAAGGGTTATCTGTACGTTCGTGTAGATGGCGAAGTGAAAGAAATAACTCACGGCATGAAGCTCGACCGATATAAGAATCACGATATAGAGGTGGTGATAGATAAGACTATCGTTACCGATAAGGATGATAAGCGTCTGCGTCAGAGTGTGGCTACTGCCATGCAGCAGGGCGACGGGCTATTGATGATTCTGGATGCGCAGACAGAGAGTGTTCGTCATTACAGTAAAAGGCTGATGTGTCCTGTTACGGGATTGTCATATCGTGAGCCGGCTCCGCATAACTTTTCGTTCAACTCTCCGCAAGGAGCTTGTCCTCGATGCAAGGGTTTGGGTTACGTCAACTTGATAGATGTTGACAAGGTGATACCCGACCGTTCGCTGTCGGTGTACGAAGGTGCCGTAGCTCCTCTTGGTAAGTATAAGAGCGTAATGATCTTCTGGCAGCTAGAAGCCTTGCTCAATAAGTACGACGCTACACTGAAAACCCCTGTATGCGAGTTGCCCGAAGATGCTATAAACGATATACTTTACGGCTCGGACGAACGCCTGAAGATAAAAAGTACTCTTATTCATTCTACTTCCGATTACTTTGTAAACTATGAGGGTATAGTGAAATATATCCAGATGATGCAGGAAAGCGATGCTTCGGCTACTGCTCAGAAGTGGGCCGACCAATTCGCAAAGACCGATGTATGCCCAGAGTGTAAGGGAGCGCGGTTGAACAAAGAGGCGCTTTGGTTCCGCATTCACGATAAGAATATTTACGAGTTGGCATCGATGGATATCAGCGAGTTGTATGAATGGCTGAGTCATGTGGAAGAGTTTCTCGAAGACAAACAGCGTGTCATCGCTTCCGAAATTCTGAAGGAGATACGTACACGTCTGAAATTCTTGCTCGATGTTGGTCTTGATTATCTCTCGCTAAACCGCTCGTCGGTCAGCTTGTCGGGAGGTGAGAGCCAGCGTATTCGTTTGGCTACGCAGATAGGCTCGCAGTTGGTTAACGTGCTGTACATCCTCGACGAGCCGAGTATCGGATTGCATCAGCGTGATAATATCCGATTGATAAATTCGCTTAAGGAACTACGCGACTTAGGCAATACGGTTATCGTGGTAGAGCACGACAAGGATATGATGCTGGCAGCCGACTATATAGTAGATATGGGGCCTAAGGCAGGACGCTTAGGTGGCGAAGTGGTATTTCAAGGTACTCCGCAAGAGATGTTGAAGACCAATACCTTGACTTCGCAGTATCTTAACGGACAGATGAAGATTGCCATCCCCGAAAAGCGACGCGAAGGAAACGGACATTCGCTGTGGTTGCGTGGCGCTCGTGGTAACAACCTGAAAGGTGTGGATGTAGAATTTCCCTTGGGCAAGTTGATTTGCGTTACCGGTGTGTCGGGTAGCGGAAAGTCTACACTGATAAACGATACGCTTCAGCCTATACTGTCGCAGCACTTTTATCGTTCGCTGCAAGACCCATTGCCTTATGATTCTATAGAGGGATTAGAGTATATAGATAAGGTAGTAAACGTAGACCAGTCGCCTTTGGGCAGAACGCCTCGTTCTAATCCTGCCACCTACACTGGTGTGTTCTCTGATATCCGTAGTTTGTTTGTGGGACTTCCGGAGGCGAAAATTCGCGGTTACAAGCCGGGACGTTTCTCATTTAATGTGTCGGGCGGACGCTGTGAGGCTTGTGGTGGCAACGGATATAAGATTATAGAAATGAACTTCTTGCCCGATGTGATGGTGCCCTGCGAGGTGTGTCACGGCAAGCGCTATAACCGAGAAACGCTCGAAGTGCGTTTCAAAGGAAAATCTATCGCCGATGTGCTCGATATGACCATTAACCGTGCGGTAGAATTCTTTGAAAATGTGCCTCAGATACTCAATAAGATAAAGGTGTTGCAAGAAGTAGGCTTGGGTTACATCAAGTTGGGGCAGCCATCTACCACACTGTCGGGCGGAGAAAGCCAGCGTGTAAAATTGGCAACCGAGTTATCTAAGCGCGACACAGGCAAGACGCTTTATATATTAGACGAACCCACTACCGGACTACATTTCGAGGATATCCGTGTGCTGATGAACGTGCTCAACCGTCTTGTAGATAAAGGAAACACGGTCATCGTCATAGAGCATAATCTCGATGTGATAAAGATGGCCGACTATATCATAGATATGGGCCCTGAAGGCGGAAAAGGCGGAGGACGCCTGTTGGCGTGTGGTACACCAGAAGAGGTGGCTAAAAAAGACATCGGCTTCACTCCTAAGTTTATCCGTGAAGAGTTGGAGAATCAATAATAAGAACCTTGCAGAACTATCGAATATGGAATTTAATAAAGAGTTTTTAGGAAATCTGTTTGAACAGGCATTACAGAATTCGCGTCTACGTCAGAGTTTAGACTTGCGTACATCGTCGGCCGACACCAGCCAGCGCATGCTTGTCGCTTTGCTGCCTGGTACGGTAGTGTCTATTCACCGTCACCCTGACACCAGTGAATCGGTGCTCTGTCTATGCGGTAAGTTAGACGAGGTGATTTATGAGGAAGTGTCTTCGTACACCACCGGCTCTGATGATTTTCCGATGGGGATGGATGCCCAGCATACAGTCCGCAAAACCGAGTTACGCGAGGTGAAACGCATCCGCCTTTGTCCTGCGGAAGCTCGTTACGGCTGTCAGATACCCAAGGGCGCATGGCACACCGTAGAGGTGATAGAACCCTCCGTAATATTCGAAGCCAAAGACGGAGCATACGCTCCGGCCAATCCTAACGATATACGTCAGCGTTAATCGTAGCGCTGGCGTATTCTTCATTTGCTTTTGTCTGCCTATAATCTTAAAAATAACCCCCATGACACCTTCTGACGGGGTGAAAACAGAATGCGGTGAGTAGAACAAAACATTGCGATGCTTAAAGTCGATCATCGTAATGAATCAAATCGATCATCGCAATGCTTTGTTCGCACTTCTGAAGCCAACAGCGAAGCGCCTTGGCGTATAAAGAAACCGTAAGAAATGAAAGATCGGCCTAGGCGTAGGGGCGTGAGCGGAGGAATGGACGGGCGGT